>OKWR01000038.1_pt1 | contig 189309 bp, 117 predicted proteins | sample 1607101 | NCBI WGS metagenome assembly OKWR01 (sample SAMN04414076, study PRJEB24778) | human gut metagenome | material: faecal | host: Homo sapiens
CAAAAGTAAGTGTTTTAACTGTAAGAAACAAAAAAAGCGACCCCCTTTTGGGAATCGCTTTTATTATTATAATCAGTATTTGAACTTTCGTTCGAAACGATTTGCTTTATCTTACAATTTCGGACCAGCAGCAACCAATGCTTTACCAGCTTCGTTGCCCGTGAACTTAGCAAAGTTCTTCTGGAAGCGAGCAGCCAAATCCTTCGCTTTCTCATCCCATTGAGCAGGATCAGCATAGGTATCGCGAGGATCTAAGATCTTCGGATCTACGCCCGGTAATGCAGTCGGAACCTCGAAGTCGAAATACGGAATCTTCTTTGTCGGAGCCTCGTTGATAGAACCATCAAGGATAGCGTCGATGATACCTCTTGTATCTTTGATAGAGATACGTTTGCCGCTACCGTTCCAACCAGTGTTCACCAAGTAAGCCTTAGCACCAGTCATTTCCATCTTCTTAACCAACTCTTCGCCGTATTTTGTCGGGTGCAATGACAAGAAAGCAGCACCGAAACAAGCGGAGAATGTAGGAGTCGGTTCCGTGATACCACGCTCTGTACCTGCTAATTTAGCGGTAAATCCAGACAAGAAGTAGTATTGAGTTTGCTCCGGAGTCAAGATAGATACTGGAGGCAATACACCAAATGCGTCAGCAGACAAGAAGATAACTTGTTTTGCGTGCGGGCCTTTAGAAACCGGCTTAACGATGTTCTCGATGTGATAGATCGGATAAGAAACACGAGTGTTCTCTGTAACTGACTTATCAGCGAAATCGATCTTACCATCAGCGGCAACTGTTACGTTCTCAAGAAGAGCGTCACGTTTGATAGCGTTGTAGATATCCGGCTCGCTCTCTTTATCCAAGTTGATAACCTTAGCGTAGCAACCACCTTCGTAGTTGAATACACCTTCGTCATCCCATCCGTGTTCGTCATCACCGATCAGCAGACGTTTCGGGTCAGTAGACAAGGTAGTCTTACCTGTACCGGACAGACCGAAGAAGATAGCAGAGTCAGTACCTTCCATGTTAGTGTTGGCAGAGCAGTGCATAGAAGCGATGCCACGCAACGGGTTCAGATAGTTCATGATAGAGAACATACCTTTCTTCATTTCACCACCGTACCAAGTATTCAGGATAACTTGTTCGTTAGTCTTCAGGTTGAATACAGTAGCTGTTTCAGAGTTCAGACCCAGTTCCTTGTAGTTGTCAACCTTAGCTTTAGAAGCGTTGAAAGATACGAAGTCAGGTTCACCATAGTTAGCAAGTTCTTCAGCTGTAGGGCGGATGAACATGTTAGTTACGAAGTGAGCTTGCCAAGCAACCTCCATGATGAAACGTACTTTCAGGCGAGTAGCAGGGTTAGCACCGCAGAAAGTATCAACAACGAACAGACGTTTGCCGCTCAATTCCTTTACAGCCTTAGCTTTCAAGTCAGCCCAAGCTTCTTCAGAGCAAGGTTTGTTGTCGTTTTTGTATTCGTCAGAAGTCCACCATACGGTGTTTTCGCTGGCTTCATTCTTAACGAAGAATTTATCTTTAGGAGAACGACCGGTATAGATACCTGTCATAACATTTACAGCACCCAGTTCAGTTACCTGACCTTTTTCAAAACCTTCCAAACCTGGTTTGGTTTCTTCTGCGAACAGTACATCATAAGACGGATTGTGGATGATTTCCTTCACGTCTTTGATACCGTACTTGCTTAAATCTAAATTTGCCATTTCTTTTAATGATTTAAAATTTTGGTATTTGGTTTATTAATCTCTTGCTAATATCTTTTTACCTTGACTTATTTCAAGGGGAAAATAGGTATGAATTGGGTTCTATTCCAAACAGCCCCTTGTTTTTCGCGTACAAAAGTAGTATTTTCTTTCGAAACAATCACCTGATTAGAGAAATTTTTCTTTAATGAGAAGTCTTTTATAACTCCATAACAATATCTGCAAACTGAATGTTGCAAATTGCACAAGAAATCGTTTACTTTGCGCATATTAATTCAAATCACATCATGAAAATTATCAATTTTGCCGAGACAAACTCCATCCTGAACCAGTATGTTGCCGAGATACGGGATGTACAAGTACAAAGCGACCGCCTTCGCTTCCGCCGAAACATTGAACGCATCGGGGAAATTATGGCCTATGAAATGAGTAAGGACTTTGCTTATTCTCAGAAGAACATCCAGACTCCGCTGGGGATAGCACCCGTGCAAACTCCGGATAATCAATTGGTATTAAGCACCATTCTGCGTGCCGGACTGCCTTTTCATCAGGGCTTTCTGAGCTACTTTGACAGTGCGGAAAATGCTTTTGTTTCCGCTTATCGGAAATATAAGGACACGCTGAAGTTTGATATTCATATTGAATATATTGCTTCCCCGCGTATCGACGGAAAGACACTGATTATTACCGACCCCATGTTAGCAACTGGCAGCAGTATGGAGCTGAGTTACCAGGCCATGCTGACGAAAGGGCATCCGGCGGAAATACATGTAGCTTCCATTATTGCCAGCCGTCAGGCGGTAGAACACATTGCTGAAACACTCCCCGAAGACAAGACTACTATCTGGTGTGCTGCCATCGACCCGGAGATAAACGAACATTCATATATCGTTCCGGGGCTGGGGGATGCAGGAGATCTGGCATTCGGCGAAAAAGAATAGATACTGACAAAAAGTTTTTAATTGTTATTCTACGGGAGGCACATCCAGAATACTACCATATCGATGGTATTCGAAGGAAATGCTTTGTTCTTTAATATAATGTATCAACTCTACACGTCCGTTTTTCACAGGTTTTGCTGTGGCAATGTATTTGTTTCTACGAGCTGCCTCTTCATACATTTCCATCGGAATATCAGTGTCACAAGTGCGGATGCGTTCATAGGTCCTCATTGTTTTAAGGAATTCATCTGATGTTTCTTTTTTCAGAGTACAACCGGTAGATGATAATGCACTCGTACGGTCATCATTCGGATCGAAGCTGATAGTCAGTGGCGTGTGGCAGAGTTTTGCGGCAAGTGCGATCATTTCCGCTTCTTCGTTACTATCTCCCGGGAAAAGACGGAGCACCATATTCTTTAATGGCAGATAGCGGAATGCATTTTGTTCGCCATATAACTTATTGATATCCCGTGCATGCGCAAATTCTTCCTCATATACATGGGGATAACTTTGCTTGTAATCCGTATTGCTTTCCGGCTTGTCGGTAATCTTCACAAGGCAGGCGCAATAGTTTGGTCCGCCTGCTTTTACACCACCACCGAAAGCAGACAGTTTCATTCCGCCGAAAGGCTGACGGTTGACGATGGCACCTGTGATGCCGCGATTGATATAAAGGTTACCTGCCAGAATAGAGTTTTTCCAGAGCTTCTGTTCATTCTCATCCAAGCTTTGCAGACCGGAAGTCAAACCGTAGTTCAGACTGTTCACCAATTCTATTCCCTGCTGTAGATTGTTAATGCAAACTACACTTAACATGGGGCCGAACAATTCTGTGCGGAATGAATAACTGCCCGGTTTTACTCCCCATTTCACGGTGGGGGCGAGGATGTATTGCTTCTCGTCGATAAACTTAGGTGGAACCAGCCAGGACTCACCGGGTTCCAGTGTGAGGGCTTGCAGTAATTTCTCGTTCCGGTTAGTAATCATGGGACCTACTACGTTGCCGGCTTCCCATACACTGCCTACTTTTATACTGGTGGCGGCATCCTTCAGCTTATCCTGGAAGTTCTTGTCTTCGTATACAGAGCGTTCTACAAGCAGCAGGGAACAGGCAGAGCACTTCTGTCCGGCATTTCCGAAAGCAGAAGCAACGATATTCATAATGGCATGGTCACGGTCGCCCGAGGCTGTAAGGATAATAGCATTTTTTCCACCGGTTTCAGCCGAGAGTGGGGTAGACGGGTTGGTGCGTGCAATGCTTTGGGCTGTATCTGTGCCACCTGTCAGGATGATATGCCTGATGGCCGGAGCACTGGTCAACTCTTTCAGTGCTTCACGGTCGGTAATAATGACTTGCAATGCTTCTTTGGGCACTCCTGCATCCCAGAAAGCCTTGGCAAATAGCCATGCTACGGGAGCAGCTACTGTTGCAGGCTTCAGTATGACGGTGTTGCCACCGGCCAATCCGGCTACAATGCCGCCGATGGGAATGGCACATGGGAAGTTCCACGGTGAAATGACAAGGATTGTTCCTTTGGAGGTGATGTCCATATCATGCAGTGCAGCAAATTTTTTCATTGTTGTGGTATAGAAACGGGCATAGTCAATACCTTCGGATACCTCCACATCGCCTTCTACCACTGTTTTGCCTGTTACGGCACACATGCTGCCTATCAGGTCTCCGCGCATATCACCCAGACGATTGGCTGCTTCGAACATGATTCTATGGCGTTCCTCTAAAGTAGTGTTCCGCCAGCCTGCGGGATCTTTTTCTGCAATGCCGATGATTTGCTTTACTTGTTCCGTATTGGCTTGCGACATTTCGCAAATACATACTTCATCATTCTGGCAGCGGTCCATGTACTTATGGCGTTTTTCACAAACGATGGTTTCGGCTCCTATTTGCAGAGGAATGATTTCCGGAGTATCGTCGGAAGACTTTTTCCATTTGGCAAATATCTTTCGTACCCATTCCTGGTTTTGATGCAGGTCGAAATCTGTATCAGGTTCGTTTCTCATCAGATCGGATGGGGGGACGGGAGAATAAGATAAAAGTCTGTTCTGCGTACGCGTAGGAGTATGAGAAACGCTGTCTTTCTTGTGGTATGCTTCTTCAAACTGCTTTTGCAGGAAATTCCAGGTGTCGGTTCCCGGTTTCAAATTGAATGAGTGGGTGAGGAAGTTGTCTGGAGCGGTATTCTCGTCCATACGGCGCACCAGATAAGAGACTGCATTCAGGAAATGTTCATCTTTCACTACCGGGGCATACAGTATGATGTGATTACCCAGTTGCGACTGCGCGCGCCATACATGGTCGGCCATACCTTCCAGCATCTCAAATGTCATATACTCTGAACTGCCGTTTTTCTGGCTTAACAGATAAGCGTAGGCTATTGTGAACAGGTTGTGCGAAGCCACTCCAATGTGCAGCGCTTTTGCATTTTCGGGCAGCAGGGCGCGCTCCAGAATATGCAGGTAGTTTGCGTCCACTTCCGTTTTTGTGGAAAGTATAGGGTTGGGCCAGCCGCGCAAGGAAGAAATCACCGTTTCCATTTCCAGGTTACAACCTTTTACAAGGCGCATTTTGAGTGGTGCACCTCCCTCTGCCACGCGTGCCTTTGCAAATTCCAGCAATTCCGTCTGGAAATCATAAGCATCGGGCAGATAAGCTTGTATAACGATGCCGGCTGAATAGTCTTTGAATTCCGGTTTGCTTAGTACAGTTTTAAATAGGCGTAAAGTAAAGTGTGAATCTTTATATTCTTCCATATCCAGATTGACAAACTTCGCACGTTTCACTCCGTTTTCATCTGTATGCGGGAAGTCTATTGCTTTTTGGTAAAGAGCGGACATGCGTTTCACCAGTTCCGGGAAACTCTCTTCATAATTCAAGGCATGCGTCTGGGCATAGATGCCGGATATCTTTACGGAGATATAGTTGATATCAGGGGCTTCCAATGCCTCCAGGTAATGATGGTATCGGTGGTCTGCTTCCCCATTGCCTAAAACGACTTCACCCAGTAGGTTAACATTTTGTCCAACCTTTTGCTGTGCACGTTCGGACAGGTGCCGGGTTAACTTGGGACGCGCTTCATCGAGGATAACTTTAGACGTATCCATGCGTAAGCGTTTCTTTATAATAGGTATGGCAATGAAGTTGAAATGATGTCCGAAGACCTGGTACATTTTAAAGAGGAAAGCATCCCGCTTATTCAGGAATTCAGGTACTCCATAGTGGTCTATCAGAGTCTTGATACGGGCGGCAAGTTTCCTGCGGTCACGTATCTGCGAAGACTCATCCAGCATTTTCACCAGGAATTTCTTGTCCTGTGGGCGTTGTACCATGATGGCATATTTATGCTGTTCTTTGCGCTCTTCGTTTGTGATGGTTTGCTCACACGTATTGTGTAGCTTCAGTACCCATTCTTGTACCTCGGCTATGGTAGGTCTATTGTCCATAATTTATTCATGTTTAGTAAATGACTGAAGATTAATATCACTCGCGGACTAAAAACATGAATAAAGGGTAGGGCTGAACATTACGGCACGATACCGGTGCAAGGTCTGGAGAGCTTGCTGGGAAAACCGGTCAAAGATTAATCTTCTGCCCATAGTACAGTGATGTTAAAGGTTAATGTATGCCTGATGCAAATATACACTAATTCTTTTATTATCAAAGAGAAAGAATGAAATATGTTTGCTTTGTAGGCTATAAAAAACACCTCATTGCCATTATTATTTCGTAGTTTGGCAATGAGGTGTTATACGAGGGAAGTGGATTTATACTAACGTATAGCTTACTTCACTTCCCAAATATCATTTGTCATCAACAGTTCTTTGAAGTTGTGATACTTCTTCTTTGCTGATACTTCTTCAATCTGTTCCATTACAGCATCGTCATAGGTCGGAGCTTCCACGTCACGGATTACACCGAGAGCAACCGGGAAGTCAGGGCCTTCCATCAGGGCCAACTTCAATTGCAGCGTGTTATCCATGCAGTGTGCGTCATGAACGAGGATATCCTTTTCTGTGATACCATTTGCGCCTAACTTCACAACTTTCAGTCCGAAGCCTTCCTGCATCAAGCCAAACTCTTTGTTCTCACCGAAAAGCATTGGTTTACCGTGTTCCAGGTAGATGGCATTCTTAGCACGTCCGTCTTTGTTGTATACGGAGTCATAGGTTCCGTCATTGAAGATAACGCAGTGTTGCAGGATCTCACACACAGCAGCTCCTTTATGATTAGCAGCGGCCTTCAGAACTTCTCCTGTGCCGGGACCGTCTGTAGCTACACAACGTGCAAAGAAACGTCCACGGGCACCGAAGCAGAGTTCGGCAGGGTGGAACGGATCTTCTACCGTACCATAAGGGGAGGATTTGCTGACGAAGCCACGGGGAGACGTCGGAGAATATTGTCCTTTTGTCAAACCGTAGATACGGTTGTTCAGCAACAGGATGTTGATATCTATATTACGACGGATAGCATGGATAAAGTGGTTACCACCGATGGCCAATCCGTCACCGTCACCTGAAACTTGCCAAACGCTCAGGTTAGGATTGGTAACTTTACATCCGGTAGAGATGGCGGCAGCACGTCCGTGGATAGTCTGCATCGCATATGTATTCATATAATAAGGCAAACGGCTGGAGCAACCGATACCCGAAATAACGGCAGTTTCCCAAGGCTTAACACCGATTTCTGCCAACGCTTTGTGCAGTGAATTCAAGAAGAAGTGGTCACCGCAACCCGGACACCAACGAGGTTGTCCTTTTTTGAAATCTTTAGCTGTATATTCGCTCATGATGTTCTTAAGTTTTAAGTTGATAAGTTTTTTAGTAGCTACGAGTTACGAGCTACAAGCTACAAGTCTGTTCAGGGCAGTACTTGTTACTCGTAGCCTGTAACTTGTCACTTCTTCAGTATCTCGGTGAAGGCAGCCACCAATTCGCTTACTACGAATGGTTGTCCCTTGACTTCATTGAATTGATACGGAGTGAAATTATCTACCTTCATGCGGAGATAACCGGCAAATTGTCCCAGATTCTGTTCGGCAACTACCACTTTCTTGTATTTCTTCAATACTTCAGCCGTGTTTTTAGGCAACGGATTGATATAAGAGAAGTGAGCCAAAGCTACTTTTTGTCCGGCTTTGTTCATCTCTTCCATAGCAGAATACAAGTGTCCGTAAGTGCCGCCGAAACCTACAATCAGCAGATCTGCGTCATCTGCACAACCTTGCACTTCTACATCGGGGACAGCGATTTTGGCAACCTTTTCTGCACGCAGGTGGCACATAAGGTTGTGGTTTTCAGGATCGGTAGAGATCGCACCGGTATTGCTGTCTTTTTCTAGGCCACCGAGAATATGAGTATAGCCTTCTTGTCCCGGAACAGCCCAGTAACGTACTTGGTTTTCAGGATTGCGTTTATAGGGAGTATAGTTATCCTTCATTTCAGGAGTAACATACTGAGGTTTGATTTCAGGGTATGTATCCAGGTTCGGCAATTTCCATGCACCGGAACCGTTGGCAACGAAGCCGTCTGTCAACAGAACCACCGGAGTCATGTGTTCCAAAGCCATCTTACAGGCTGCATAGGCAGCATCGAAGCAGTTCGTCGGTGAGGTTGCAGCGATAACCGGCATCGGGCTTTCACCGTTACGGCCGAACAAAGCTTGCAACAAGTCAGTTTGTTCCGATTTAGTAGGCAGACCTGTTGAAGGACCACCGCGTTGTACGTCCAGGACAACCAGTGGAAGTTCTGTAATCACTGCCAGGTTCATAGCCTCTGATTTCAGGCATATCCCCGGACCGGAAGTGGTAGTCACAGCCAATGCGCCTGCGAAAGAAGCACCGATAGCCGTAGCACAGCCGGAAATTTCATCTTCGCATTGAACGGTAATGATACCTAAGGATTTATGTTTGGAGAGTTCATGTAATACGTCCGTGGCCGGAGTAATAGGATAAGACCCCAGGAATAACTTCAGACCTGCTTTTTCAGCGGCAGCAATGAAACCGTAGGCTGTAGCTTTGTTACCCATGATATCCATATATATTCCGGGCGTTTTTATCTTACTTTCTATTTTGTAAGTATGTGCTACGGAAGCGTGTGTATTGTGACCATAGTCGTAACCGGCGTGAATCACCTTGATGTTGGCTTCTGCTATTTCCGGCTTTTTTGCAAACTTCTCTCTAAGGAAATCTTCTGCAATCTTCAGATCACGATTGAACAACCAGCATACCAGACCGAGAGCGAACATGTTGCGGCATTTCAGCATAGCTTTGTTGTCCATACCTGTTTCTGACAGACAATCTTTTACCATCTGTGAGATAGGAGCGGCAATCACGTCTTGCTTGATTCCCATTTCTTCGATAGGATTGTCAGTCTTGAAAGCGGCTTTCTGTAAATCGGAAGCTTGGAAACAGTCTGTGTCGATGATGATGCAAGCAGTAGACTTAGCAAACTTATACTGTGTTTTCAATGCGGCAGCATTCATAGCTACCAATACGTCGCATTTATCACCCGGGGTGAATACTTTGTTGGCGCCGATGTGTACCTGGAAACCTGATACGCCGGTCAGAGAGCCTTGCGGGGCGCGGATATCTGCGGGATAGTCGGGGAAAGTACTGATGTCATTTCCCACCGTAGCCGATACTGTTGAAAAGATGTTGCCGGCGAGCTGCATACCATCGCCGGAGTCTCCGGAAAAGCGGACTACCACTTGATCCAGTTCTTTTACCATCATGTCGTTTGCCATAATTTCGTATTACTATGATTAATTTATAGGATCACTTAAAATCTGTTCTCATGTTGGTTGGGTACTTACAAAAAGTACTGCGCTTTTAAAGATGCGTTTGCAAATGTCGGAAAGTTATGCGACTTGGCAAAATCTTTTCGAGTTAATCTGTGATTGTGTACTAAAAGATTTAAAAAATGAGTGTTTTTTGATATTTGGAGTAAGCAAAACTCTGACTATGTGTCTGGCTTGAACGAATAAAAGTTGCATATTATCATTTATTTTTGGTTATGTGTCTTCTGACTAAATGTAAGCTTTGTCTGTCTATGTACTACTGTTTGCAGCTAATTTTAGCTGACACTTTGATAAAATCTTGTATAGACTGTATTTTCTTAACTTCTCGATAAAAGATTCGTTCGCCCTTGTTAAATCGGGAGAATGCTTTATCTTTGCAACCGCAAATGTTTTTGGTCCTGTAGTTCAACGGATAGAATAGAAGTTTCCTAAACTTTAGATAGGGGTTCGATTCCCCTCGGGACTACAAAACAAAAAAGGGAAGCCATTTATTCGGCTTCCCTTTTTTATTACTATTATAGTTCTTATTTTGCTACTTCAACGGCAGGCTCAACAATCTTTTTGTTCTTCATCATCATATATGCGATAGGAGATGCAACGAACAGAGAAGACAATGTACCGATTACAACACCGAGGATCATTGCAAATGCGAAACTGCGAATAGAGTCACCACCAAGGATGAAGATACACAGCAGCACGATTAATGTACTCAATGAAGTGTTTATAGTACGTGCCAGAGTCGTATTCAATGAATCATTGAATAATTGCTTTCTGTCACGTTTCGGGTACAGGCCGAAGAATTCACGTACACGGTCGAAGATTACCACTTTGTCATTGATAGAATAACCGATAGCCGTAAGGATAGCACCGATAAATGTCTGGTCAATTTCAAGAGAGAACGGCATCCAACCCCAGCACAATGAATAAGCGCCAAGAATCATTAATGTATCACTGGTCAGTGCAACTACGGAACCCACACTATATGCGATATTGCGGAAACGGATCAAGATGTAGAGACCGATGGCGATAAGAGCAAGAACTACAGACCACATGGCCGAAGTCTTGATATCATCCGCAATACTCGGACCTACTTTCTGTGAACTGACGATACTACCACCTGTGTGATTTTCGCGGTCGATGAATGTCTCCAGCGTGATGTTCTGCGTCAATACCGGTTTCAGCGTTTCATACAGATATGCTTCGATTTCTGAGTCTACATTGTTACCTTCTTCTTCGATACGGTAGTTTGTGCTGATACGTACAGTCTTCTTATCGGTACCGATAGCAATTACACTTACATTAGAATCACCGAACTTGCTGGCGATTAACTCACGTACTTGTTCCGGTTCTACGGCGTTTTCAAACTGTACCTTGAAGTTGCGTCCACCGGTGAAGTCGATACTCTGGCTCAAGCCACGTACGAACAGTGAACCGATACAGATAACAAGGATAATGCCTGTAATTGTAAACCATTGCTTATTCCTGCCCATGAAGTCGAAATGTACATTCGCCATCAGGTTCTTTGAGAGCTTGGAAGAGAAAGTCAGGTTCAGCCATTTATCTTTATTCATGAAGTATTCATATACCAGACGTGTCATGAACACAGCGGTAAAGAATGAAATCAAGATACCGATAATCAAGGTCGTGGCAAAACCACGGATAGGACCTGTACCGAAATTAAACAGGATAATACCCGTGATGATAGACGTTAAGTTTGAGTCGAAGATAGCGGAGAATGCATTAGAATAACCGTCTGCGAGGGCTTTTTTCACACCCTTGCCTGCGCGCAACTCTTCTTTTGTACGTTCGTAGATCAACACGTTCGCATCCACAGCCATACCCAGGGCTAACACCATACCGGCAATACCGGACATTGTCAGGGCCGCCTGGAAGGATGAAAGGATACCCATTGTAAAGAACATGTTCAGTACCAATGCCCCGTTGGCAACCATACCCGGAATGAAGCCGTACATGGAGCACATGTAAATCATCAACAGTATCAATGCTACGATGAATGAGAATACACCGGCGTTGATAGAAGCCTGTCCCAAAGACGGACCTACGATATCTTCCTGAACGATACGTGCGGGAGCCGGCATCTTACCGGATTTCAGTACGTTTGCTAAGTCTTTTGCCTGTTCGGGAGTAAAGTGACCCGTGATTTGTGAGTTACCACCTGTAATTTCAGTATTTACATTCGGTGCAGAATATACATAGCCGTCCAATACGATAGCGATGCTCTTACCGATGTTTTGTTTAGTCAACTGTGCCCAGCGGCGTGAACCGTCTGTATTCATTGACATACTTACGGCAGGTTTACCAAACTGATCGTATTCGTCTTTAGCGCTTACAACAACATCACCTTCCAGCGGAGCACGTCCGTTACGTTCGGTTGAGCGGATAGCGTAAAGTTCGAAAGTTTGTCCTTTCGGATCATATTCGTAAGCGGAAACACCCCATTTCAGACGAAGGTCTTTCGGGAGTTCGGCTTGAATTTCTTTCATAGAAAGATATTTGTTGATGTCAGCAGTATCTTTGTAATTAGCATAAGCTACAACAGGACCTTGTCCGCTGGAATTAACCTGCAGTACAGCCAACAACGGATGTTCTTTCTTGATTTGTGCAAGATCGACGGATTGTGCTTTGTTTTCACCTTTCAGTGCAGCGGCAAGACTGTCAGCAGTGCTGGTAGCTTGCGCTACAACCGGAGCAGCGGTGCTGTCAACAGCTGCACTGTCAGCAGGTTCTTCATTGGCTAAAATGCTACGCAGTTTGTTATCAGCAGCTTGCAGATAAGGTGCAACATCCTTTGCGTTGTATGTTTCCCAAAACTCCAGATTGGCAGAACCTTGAAGTAATTTTCTTACACGTTCCGGTTCCTTGATACCCGGAAGTTCCACCATGATACGTCCCATCTTGTCTTCCAGACTTTGGATGTTGGGCTGAACCACTCCAAAACGGTCGATACGAGTACGGAGTACGTTGTATGAGTTGTCAACAGCGGCTTTTACTTCCGTGCGCAGTACTTTTTCTACTTCCGCATCGGAGGTCTTTTGGTTAACTTTGTCTTTTAACTGTTGAGTGGCGAAAAGCTCGGAAAGACGTGCGTCCGGAGCAATTTTGTGATACTCTCTCACAAACAACGTAATGACGTCGTCCTGGCTGCTAATAGCCTGTTTGGCAGCATTTGCCAATGCTTGATTGAATGCTTCGTCGGGTTTGTTGTCCGCCAATGCTTTGATTACATCGGGAACGGAAACTTCGAGGATGACGTTCATACCACCCTTTAAGTCCAAACCTAAACTGATCTCCATCTCTCGGCACTGTTTCAGTGTCCAATTGCCGAAGAATACTTTCTCATTAGCCAGAGAATCCAGGTAGTCCTGCTCTACTTTCACATCGCCTTTTGCAAACTCTTTAGCCTTATTGGTATAATGGCGAGTCACAAAAGAAAAGGAGAGATAGAACACACACACCAGTGTGAGCAATACCGCAAAAACCTTTACAAATCCTTTGTTTTGCATGTTACTTTTAGTTTATTATGATTACTTTTTTAATTAATTTCTGTTGTGTACAAGGCTGCAAATATAGTTTTTTTTTCACATTCGGAAGTAAAAGGAACTCAAATATTTGCACATGATAAAGAATTAACTCCCTCCGTACAGCAATGTTTTTACTTCATTCCGCGATTTTTTAACATCGGTTCCAGTTGTGGCTCCGTTCCGCGGAAGTTCTTGTAAAGAGTCATCGGATCTTCGCTGTTACCCTTTTCCAGAACGTTATTACGGAAGAGGTCGGCTGTCTTTTTGTCAAAGATGCCATGTTCCTTGAACGCTTCGAAAGCATCGTTGTCCAATACATTTGCCCACAAATAGCTGTAATAGCCGGCAGCATAACCGCCGATGATATGGTTGAAGTAGGTGGTACGATAGCGTGGAGCTATTTCCGGGATAAGTCCCAGTTTGTCCATGGCTTCTTTCTCATATACCAATACGTCCAGGTTCTGGGTATCTGTCAGGTTGTGCAGATTCATGTCCAGAATGGCAGCAGCCAGTAATTCGGTGGTCATGAAGCCTTGGTTGAAGGTTTTCTGATTCAGGATCTTTTCAATAAGGCTGTCGGGGATAGTTTCACCAGTTTGATAATGTTTGGCATACATTTTCAATACTTCAGGCTCGGTAGCCCAATGCTCATTGATTTGCGAAGGCAACTCAACGAAGTCGCGTACTACGTTTGTGCCGGAAATACCTTTATAGTTGCATTTTGTCAGCAATCCATGCAGGGCATGACCAAATTCATGGAACAGTGTTTCCACTTCGTCGATAGTCAGCAATGAAGGCATATTGCCTACGGGTTGTGTGAAGCTGCATACATTGCATACCAACGGGCGGATAGCACCCTGTTGTTCGCGATAGTTGCTCATCCATGCACCGCCGCTTTTACCCGGACGGGGGAAATAATCTACATAGAAAACACCCAAGTGTGAGCCATCTGCATCTTTCACTTCGAATACTTCTACATCGGGGTGGTATACGGGGATACCTTCCAATTTCGTTAAAGTGATGCCATAAAGCTTATTAGCTACAGCGAAAGCGCCTTCGCGTACATTTTCCAACTTAAAGTAAGGTTTGATTTCGTCTTCTTCCAGATTGTATTTCTCTTTGCGGAGTTTTTCTGTATAGAACCACCAGTCCCACGCTTCCAGTTTTTCACCTTTGCCTTCTTTATCCATTATTTTCTGCAATTCAACAGCTTCGGCTTTTGCTTTTGGCAATGAATAGCTCCACAGGTTGTTTAAGAAGTCCATAACGGTTGCAGAATTTTTAGCCATCGTATTATCCAAAACAAAATTGGAATAACAATCGAAGCCCAGTAATTGAGCTTTTTCAAGGCGCAGTCTTACGATGTCTGTAATATTCTTCTTGTTGTCATTTTTGTCATTGTTGTTGCCGCGGTTGATGTAGGCCTTGTACATTTGTTCGCGTAACGGACGATTTTCTGAGTATTGCAGGAATGGAAGACGGCTGGCATTACCCAATGTAAACAGCCATTTGCCTTCTTGTCCGTCTTCTTTTGCTTTTTCAGCGGCGCTTTGACGGAACCAGTCGGGCAGTCCGGCAAGATCTTCTTCCTTGTCTATATAAAGTTTGAAGGCGTTGTTTTCATTCAGCACATTATCACTGAATTTGATACCTAATGTAGACAGTTCTTTGTTGACTTCGCGTAAGCGTGCCTGTTTCTCAGGGGATAAGTTTGCACCGGAACGGACAAAACCTTTGTAGGTCTCTTCCAGCAGGCGTTGTTGTTCGGTAGTCAGTCCCAATGCATCTTTCTGTTGGTATACAGCATCAACCTTTTTGAAAAGATCCTGATTCAGTGAGATATTATCACTGTGTTCGGACAATGTCGGGGCGAGTTTAATAGATAATTCTTTCAGATCATCTGTCGTTTCTGCTTCTGTCATGTTATAGAAGATGGCACTAACCCGGTCCAGTGTCGGGGAGCTATTGTCGAGAGCAACGATTACATTTTCAAAGGTTGGTGCATCGGAGTTGTTCACTATTGCATCGATATTTGCGTTTTGCTCTTCAATGCCTTTCAGAAAGGCAGGTTCATAGTGTTCCAGTTTGATTTTATCGAAAGGCGGTACGCCATGTTCGGTTTGGAACTCAGTTAGGAACGGATTAGTTTCCGTCTGTGTGGCACAGGAGTACATCATACAACTTGTAGCTAAAATAAAAATACACTTCTTAAACATAAGTTTTAAGTATTAGGTATAAAGTATTAATTATTAATTCGTTTCTCAATCTTTTTTCTTCAGATAACACCAGATTGGATAATGGTCGGATTCTTTTATAGAACGGTCCACCGTACAGTTATAAGGTTTAAGGTTTTTGCTTGCCAGGATATTGTCTATCCGGAAATAGAATTTATTCTGATTATAAGAGATACCCAGCCCGCGGCCGGACTTGGTAAAAGCATCATTTAATCCTTTTTCAATGACCCGGTGTGCATAGGAAATGGGAGTATCGTTAAAGTCGCCGCAGACAATGATATAAGGGTATCGTGACGCTGCGATTTCCTGAGCGATACTGTCTGCTTGTGGGGCACGAATGGCGGATGCTTCTGCCAGTTTGCGGATGAGCAGGCGTGCACCGCTTTTAACTTTTTCCGTTTTAGGAGATTTGAGCATACTTTCGTAGACTACTTTGTCTTCTTTAGTCAGCTTGTTAGATTCCAGATGATTGTTGATGAGCATTACGGTATCTTCTCCCATTTTCAGTTCATAAACCACTGAGCCATTGTATTCACTGGCATAATCCAGTTTGCGGGATGAAAGAATAGGGAATTTAGAGTAGCAGGCTATCCGGTTGGTATGGCCTTTTCCACTTCCTCTTCCCACTATCTGGATATTATGATAGGGATAATCTTTTAAAGCCTTTTCCACATCTTTCTGGCTGAGATAACGGGGAGATTCTATAGTTTGGTATTCTTGCAGGCATAAGATATCTGCTCCGCTGTTCTTCAGATAGTTCAGAATCAGATTCTCACCGTCTTTTTTGACCGCTCCGTCGAATCCCATGATGTTATATGACAAAACTTTGAAACTGCCTTCGGGCAATTTGCTTGTATGGAAATTGAGTGGGAAATAAGTCCGTATTTGTGAATAGCATAAAAGAAATGCTACCAGCGGAAAAAGTGCAAACTTATACTTTTGGATAATAAGCCAAAAGATAAGAAAGCAGATGTTTATCACCAGGAAAATAGGAAATGTGAGCCCGAAGCAGGACTCTACGGGGTGAGCAACCGGCTTGATGTGCGGGCTGTAAGCGGTGAGAAGCAGCAAGCTTATAAAGAAAATATTAACCGCTAAAATCAGATAGGCTACGAATTTACCAATATGCTTTATTCCCATTTTCTGTACTATCGTTTGCTCGCATCGAAAAGGCTTTTCTTTTCTTCTGTGGTCAGGCTTTCATATCCTGATTTTTTTAGTTTATCGAGAATACGGTCTATTTCTTCGGATTGAGATTTCTTGCGGGCGTTGTAGTCGTAGTCTTTCTGACGGCTGTTGCCATAGTGAACTTTCATCTTCGGTTTGCGGGGCTTGAAGCTGAACAGTGAAACGATAGCATCCAGAATTTTGTTAATCCAGGCAGTGATATCTTTTCCTTTACTGAGTCCGGCAGCAAACCAGAGTCCCGCCAATGCACCGCCCAGATGGGCAATATGTCCGCCTGCATTGCTGGATGTAATGAACAGCAAGTCCGTACCGATGACAATCAGTGCCAGATATTTCAACCGTATCGTACCAAAGAGGAACAGCCGGATGGGATAGTTGGGTTCGCGGTAGGCCGTAGCTGCTACGATGGCAAGCACAGAAGCAGATGCTCCCAGCATGAATGAATAATCGACCATCGGGCGGAAATACGGAAAGATATTATAAGCTGCCATATACAATAATCCGCCGCAAATACCTCCTAAGATATATGCTCCGCGCAGATGTTTGGCCGAGAAGAACATCAGGAATAGTGCCCCGAACCAGTATAGCCACAACATATTGAACAGGATGTGCAGAAATCCTGCATGCATAAACATGTATGTGAACAGTGACCATGGCTGCATGATGAATTGAGTGAGTGAAGCAGGCAATTCCAGCCATTCAAACACACCGCCAAGGCTGCGATTGAATAATTGCAGAACTACTTCCGTCAACGTAGTGACTACAAAAACAGCTACGTTGATATAAATCAGCTGGATATAAATATTCCCTCTGCGAAAAGCTTCTTTAAGGTCAGTTATAATAGTACCCATTTCCTCTGTCTTTTTTTCTCCAGTACATTATCAGTATAAAACCGAATATCATGCCACCCAAGTGTGCGAAGTGCGCTACATTGTCGTTAGGATTGTTGGCAAAACCAGCGTATAGTTCAATCAGTGCATATCCGATAACAAAGTATTTGGCTTTTATCGGAAACGGCAACGGAAATATGAATAGCGGCTGGTTGGGGAACAACATTCCGAAGCCCAGCAAAATGGCATACACGGCTCCTGAAGCTCCTACGGTAACTCCGTTTAAGAGAGCATTCAGATTTGCCATGGGTGGATAGGTATAATTCATATTATCCCGTATGATTTGAGCGCCTTCCTGATACACGGTACTAATCATTTCCGGACTCATTCCGGTCTTTGCTGCCTGAATGCGTATATAGGTTACCAGCATGCTGATTAAGCCCGCGCCTATACCACATATCATGTAGTAAGATAAAAAACGTTTGGGTCCCCATACTTGTTCGAGTATGCGACCAAACATCCACACGGCAAACATGTTAAAGAAAAGATGTGTGAAACCTCCATGCATGAACATGTATGTGATAAGTTGCGCTATGTTAAAGTCATCGGCAAGAAAGAAATGAAGTCCCAGATAACGGGCTAAATCAAGATGATAACTTTGAGCAACAATGGTCGCAAGAAAGACCAGTACATTAATGATTAATAGGTTCTTAGTAACTGTTGGTATAGCATTCATAATCTGTTATTTCGTTCAATGAGTCGCAAAAATACGAATAAATTCTGTTCTATAACAGAAAAAGGCCTTTCTATTCTTTATTTTTCGCCAAAATCCAATCTTTTTTTAATGTTTTTATTTGATATTCAGAAATATTGCTCTATTTTTGTAGAGGTTTGTGAATGACTAATGCGGATATCTTTTGTGTAACATATTAATTATTTAATTTTAGTATTATGAATAAGTCAGAACTTATCAACGCTATGGCGGCAGAGTCCGGTTTGAGTAAAACGGATTCTAAGAAAGCATTAGATGCTTTCATGGCAGCAATCACGAAGGCCCTAAAGGCTGGTGACAAAGTATCATTGGTTGGCTTCGGTACGTTCGTTGTAGCAGAGAGAGCAGCACGTCTGGGCATTAATCCTTCTACCAAACAGAGCATTACGATTCCTGCAAAGAAAGTTGCTAAGTTTAAACCTGGTATGGAGTTGACTTTGGCCATCGAATAGAGGAAGGCTATGAATGAAAAATAGAAAAGGAGGCGCTACGAGGTGTCTCCTTTTTTATTATCCGTACAGATGCAACGCGTAATTCGCCAAAATATAGTATCTTTGCGTCCGGAAAATACTTTTAAATCATGAATATAGAAGATAAACTGGTAGCGTCCGTCATCAACGGACTGAAAGCGCTGTATGGACAGGACGTGCCTGCCGCACAGGTGCAACTGCAAAAAACCAAGAAAGAATTTGAGGGACACCTCACGCTGGTAGTTTTTCCTTTCCTGCGTATGTCGAAGAAAGGACCGGAGCAGACAGCACAGGAGATTGGCGAATACCTGAAAGCTAACGAGCCTTCGATAGCTGCATTCAATGTGATCAAAGGTTTCTTGAACCTGACTATCGCTTCTTCCGCCTGGATTGAATTGTTGAATGACATTCATGTTGATAAGCAATACGGTATTGTTGCTGCCACGGATAATTCTCCGTTGGTGATGATTGAATATTCTTCACCCAATACCAATAAACCACTTCACCTGGGACATGTACGTAATAATCTTCTGGGTAATGCTTTAGCCAACATTGTGATGGCAAATGGTAATAAAGTGGTAAAAACAAATATTGTCAACGATCGTGGTATTCATATTTGTAAGTCCATGCTGGCCTGGTCCAAATATGGTAACGGTGAAACACCCGAATCATCCGGAAAGAAGGGGGACCACTTGGTAGGCGATTATTACGTAGCTTTTGATAAGCACTATAAAGCTGAAGTGAAGGAATTGATGGCTAAATTTCAGTCTGAAGGTGCGACGGAAGAAGAAGCTAAAGCAAAGGCTGAAGCCGCTTCTCCTCTAATGAATGAAGCCCGCGAAATGCTGGTGAAGTGGGAAGCTAATGATCCGGAAGTGCGTGCGCTTTGGACTAAAATGAATAACTGGGTGTATGAAGGTTTTGATGAAACTTACCGCAAAATGGGGGTAAGCTTTGACAAAATATATTATGAGTCAAATACCTATCTTGAAGGGAAAGAGAAGGTGATGGAAGGTCTTGAGAAGGGCTTCTTCTACAAAAAAGCAGATGGTTCTGTATGGGCTGACCTTACTGCCGAAGGTTTAGACCATAAATTGTTGTTACGTGCTGATGGAACTTCTGTTTATATGACTCAGGATATAGGTACAGCTAAATTACGCTTTGCTGATTATCCTATTGACAAGATGATTTATGTAGTGGGTAACGAACAGAACTATCATTTCCAGGTACTTTCCATCTTGCTTGACAAGCTTGGATTTGAGTGGGGAAAGAGTCTCGTACATTTCTCTTACGGTATGGTAGAATTGCCTGAAGGTAAGATGAAAAGCCGTGAAGGCACAGTGGTAGATGCTGATGATTTGATGGAAGAAATGATAAGTACTGCCAAAGAAACTTCTAATGAATTAGGCAAGTTGGATGGTCTGTCTCAGGAAGAAGCTGATAATATCGCTCGTATTGTTGGTTTGGGTGCCTTGAAATATTTCATCCTCAAGGTAGATGCCCGTAAGAATATGACTTTCAATCCGAAAGAATCAATTGACTTTAATGGAAATACAGGTCCGTTCATCCAATATACGTATGCGCGTATCCAATCCGTAATGCGTAAGGCTGCCGAAGCCGGTATTGTAATTCCTGCTGAAATTCCTGTTGGCATTGAATTGAGCGAGAAAGAAGAAGGCCTTATTCAGATGGTAGCCGACTTTGCTGCTATAGTGAAGCAGGCAGGTACGGATTACAGTCCTTCTATTATTGCCAACTATACTTATGACCTGGTGAAAGAATACAATCAGTTCTATCATGATTTTAGCATTCTGCGTGAAGAGAATGAGGCTGTGAAAGTTTTCCGTCTCGCTTTGTCGGAAAACGTAGCGAAGGTAGTTCGCATCAGCATGGGCTTGCTGGGTATTGAAGTGCCGGATAGAATGTAAAAAAAGCTATCTATAAAAATAATCAGCCCCGGAATGACCAATACATTTCGGGGCTGATTGCTTTATAATCCTTTTATGCTTTCTTCTTGGTATATTTCCCTCGTTTCGGCTTAGCTGGAGCTGATGTGGCTTTTTCGCTTTGCAACTTGATGATTTCCATGCAAGCATCCAAGTTCAAATCTTCCGGAACGATATCCTTTGGGATTTTGTAATTACTGCCTTTATAAGCAATGTAAGGGCCATATCTTCCGTTCATGATTTCCAGTTCAGGTTCTTCGTCGAACTTCTTGAGGTGCTTCTTTGCTTCTGCTTCCGCTTTTTCTTTTATTAATTCCAAAGCCTCTTCCAATTCTATTTCCATTGGATCTGCGCCTTTGGGAAGTGAAGTATAACTCCCGTTGTAGTAGATATACGGTCCGAAACGTCCGGCATTGACAGTAACTGTTTTACCTTCATGCTCACCAAGGGTGCGAGGTAACTTAAACAGATCCATTGCTTCCTCTAAAGTGATTGTTTCGATGGATTGACCTTTCTTTAAAGGAGAGAAGCGGGGTTTTTCTTCATCTTCAGCACTTCCAATTTGTACTACAGGGCCAAAACGCCCGATTTTAACGCTTACAGGCTTGCCGCTAACAGGATCATCTCCTAATATGCGTTCTCCGGTCTTGTGTGCGTTTTTGGCAGCGAGAGTACTTTCTACGGATGGGTGGAACGTTTTATAGAACGTCTTCATGATAGTCGTCCATTTTGTATCTCCCTCGGCAATCTCATCAAATTGCTTTTCTACACTGGCTGTGAAGTTATAATCCATGATGCTGGGGAAGTACTGTGTCAGGAAGTCAGTCACTACTGTGCCTGTATCTGTAGGTAACAGTTTTGCTTTTTCTGCTCCGGTGATCTCGGTGCGGGTGGCATCTGTGATTTTGTCTTTCTTCAGGGTAATTACATTGTATGAACGTTCCTCACCAGTTTTATCTCCTTTTTCTACGTACTCACGTTGTTGAACGGTAGAGATCGTAGGCGCATAAGTAGAAGGACGGCCAATGCCTAATTCCTCCAGTTTGCGCACCAGGCTTGCTTCAGTATAGCGGGGTGGATGTTGGGTGAAGCGTTCAGTGGCAGTAATGTTCTGATACTCTAACTTCTGACCTTTCTTTAACGGTGGCAGTAGACGGGTTTCATCTTCCTGTTCCACGTCGTCATCATAAGATTCTCTGTATACACGCAGGAAACCGTCGAATTTTACAACCTCTCCGGTAGCACTGAAAGCCTCGGATGTATTGCTTATACTGATGGTTGCTGTTGTCTTTTCCAGTTCGGCATCTGCCATTTGAGAAGCAATGGTACGTTTCCAGATCAGATCGTAGAGTTTCTTCTCTTGTGCACTGCCTTCTATCTGTGCATTTTCCATATATGTGGGACGGATAGCCTCATGCGCTTCTTGTGCTCCTTTGGTCTTGGTGCTGAAGTGGCGTGGATGCACATATTTGTCTCCCATCATATTGGCAATGGCTTCTTTGCTGCCGTTGATGGCGAGTTCCGATAAGTTTACGGAGTCGGTACGCATATAAGTAATACGTCCTGATTCATACAATCGTTGAGCTACCATCATCGTTTGTGCTACAGTGAAGCCAAGTTTGCGTGCGGCTTCTTGTTGCAAAGTAGAAGTAGTGAATGGTGCAGCCGGACTCTTCTTTACCGGACGTGTCGTAATATCTTCAATGGTAAATATTGCCGATTGGCAGCTTTCCAAGAGCTTCTGCGCCTCAGCTTTGGTCTTAAGGCGGTGTGCAAGTTCCGCTTTCATCTCAACGAGTTTTCCGTCAGTGTCGGGAACAAGGAAAACAGCAGTGACTTTATAAGATGCTTCACTTTGAAAAGCATGTATTTCGCGTTCGCGCTCTACAATGAGTCGTACGGCTACAGATTGTACACGTCCGGCAGAGAGAGCGGGTTTCACTTTCTTCCATAATACGGGAGATAGCTCAAAACCTACGATACGGTCAAGAATACGGCGAGCCTGTTGGGCATTGACTAGATTGATATCAATGTTACGCGGTTGCTCGATGGCTTTCAGTATAGCAGTCTTGGTGATTTCATGGAATACAATACGTTTGGTATGTTCCGGTTCCAGTTTTAATACTTCATACAAGTGCCAGGCGATGGCTTCTCCCTCGCGGTCCTCATCGGAAGCCAGCCATACGGTATCGGCCTCTTTCGCTTCAGATTTCAGTGTTTTAACCAGCGCCTTCTTATCTTCCGGAATTTCATAGTCCGGTTCAAAGTTTTTTTCAACATCAATGCTGAATTCTTTCTTCTTTAAGTCGCGTATGTGACCGTAGCTGGAAAGAACTTTAAAATCTTTTCCCAGGAACTTCTCAATTGTTTTTGCTTTTGCCGGTGACTCGACAATGACAAGGTTTTTTGGCATAAATTTCTGTTTTATAGTGACTCCTGCCACTGAATTCGCCCGCAAAAGTAGAAAAAAACAATTATTTCCACCTTATAATATGTGGAGAATATATTCTTTTTTAGTAAAAATGACTTTTTTGCCTCGCTATTTGTTAAAAACGGAAACTCACTCCACCCATGAAATTAATACCTTCTGTGGGATATCCCCAGTAATATTGGTAGTCTTTGTTCAATAAATTGTTTGCACGCACATAGATTGATATGCCTTCAAATACTTCGTAGCTGCCACCAAGGTATAGATTCCCAACCGGATCTACGCGTTTGTCACCTATCTTTTCACGAGTGACGTGCTGATAACCGAGATTGATCAGGACAGGAGAAACCGGACGAATATCTACCTTGAAATTTGCTTCGAAAGAAGGCATGTAATAGAGTAACCAGTCTCCGCTGTTATTTTCTGTCTTAGCGGTTTTCCAGTCACGGTAAACGCCCGAAGCGGTGAAGGAAATAATATCCTTATAGCTGTAGCTGACTTCGGCGCCTGCATATATGTTATGCATATTTCCTTGGAGCAATTGAAGGTATGAACCACTATAGTTCGCTATTGCGGCAGAAGCAAGATTATTCTTTAAATCCTGATATCCGCCATAAAGATTAAACCATAAACCCGTAACTGGACTGGTCTTGAAGCCGAGAGCGGCATTCAGCTGTTCGTAGGTGGCATCCAGTTGTGTACTACTCTGTCCATAAGGTGAAATCATTTCCAGTCTGCGGAAATCATTAGCCTGTCGTCCGCCTGTAGCCTGGGCGTAGAGAATGTAACTGTCAGAGAAGATATATTGGGCTGTCACGTCTGGTGCTACCCGGAATTTCTTGCCAAATCCGAATGCCAAATCCACGTGAGCGCCGAGACGGATTTTCCAGTCTTCGCTCTGATACAGATAATAGGGATTTAATTCCACAGAGGTATAATCTTCAAAAAGATTGTTCTTGTAGAACGCATTGTCCATGGAGAGATCTACTCCAACAAACTGCTCTTCAGAGATCGTTCCCATTGCACCGGCTTTTGTCCGTACCATAACTTCCTGTGCATCCTGATATTGTATATCGTGTTGGCGTTCGTAGAACATCAGGTTGGTTTCGGCATGAAATTGAAGCGGTAATTCTTCGCTGGTTGATTTTATTCCGAAATGTACATCACCCGACAGGAATTTCTGCTTATTATTTGTGCTGCCGGGCATGAAGTTGAAGTTGCTTAGCCCGAAGTTTCCGGCTACATTTAAGTCCATTTTCCGGAAAGCATGTACATAATCCATGCCCGCATGTGTACGGTAATAACGTGCATCCCATTTATCCTTGGAATCAGGCAGGTCTAACTTGCCATCCATGCCGTTCATGTGGAAATTCAGGTTCAGTTTGTCACTGTTAGGCAGGATGAACAGATAATTGGCACGAGCGTCCAGGTTGCCGTAGTTACCATATCCCAGGCGGGCGTAGCCGCGTTTGGCTTTATCCTGGCTTTCAGCTCCTGTATACGCCTCCATGGTAGTTGCAGGGATATTTCCCGCAGGTGCGAGTGTGGCATCATATTCCACAGTCTTTTTGCTGACTGTTGGCGGCATTACCTTGGGCAGTACGTTTACTTTGGAAGCATCTATGATGTCCGGATTATATTCTTGTTCTACCACGACCGTGCGGCTCAGGGTAGTATCTTTAGCTTGCGTTTGGGCTTGCACCCAGTTCGGTATGGTTATAAGTGCCAATGCCCCGAATATATATTGTATCTTTTTCATATTTATAATTGACGAGGTTTTTACTTCAGTTTTTCTAATCTTTCATTAATCATCTGTTCGATGTCATCGTCGGCATGGTAATTCTGTTGCAGGCTCAGCAAATATTGGCGTGCATCCAGTTTTTTATCCATTGCTACATATACATCCGACAGCAGAACGAAACTTCTTGCCAGCCAGTAAGCGTGTGGTGTGCTCTGATCAATGAAGTTGAGTATTTCCTTTTCAGCGGCAGCGTATTCGTCTGCTTTATACAGTTGTTGGGCAACCAGATACTTGGCTTCGGCCCCATAAAGTGTGCGTGTATCCTTAGCCAGTGTCTGAAGGTCGTTCATGGCTTTCTTGTCGGCGCGTTGGTTCAGATAGGCCTTGGCACGGAAATACAGGGCTTCGTTGCGTAGTTCCGGTGTCAATTTGGTTTCGGCAAGCAGGTCGGTGGCAGCAGCGATTGTTTCCACGTCATCCTGCATCAGGGCGGCACTGCGCAGCATTCCTGTTTCTGCAAGCTGGCGGCGTTCGGGAGTGGTAGCTTTTGCTTTCAGCTGTCTGTAGTCATTCAATGCCTGGTCGAACTGCTTGCGGTTGAACAGAATTTCCGCACGTGCAATGAGTGCTTCCTGTGAATAAGGATTATCCGGATATTCCAGCAGTTTGCCGGCATGTTCCAATACGGCGGCTTCATCTTTCTGTTCTTTGCCAATCACACAAAGATAGTAATGGGCGTTCAGACTGAATGCGCCGTTGGGGAAGCTTTGCAGGTAACGGGTAAAGCTTGATTTGGCAGGAGCGATCTCTCTCTTCATATATACCTTTTCTGCGGCGATATAAGTCAGAGAATCCTGCTCGCTGGCATCAAAGCGGATTTCTCCCGGCATCTTGGCTGCCAGGGCGGCAAATTCATCTACACGGTTAGCATCTACATAGATCGATTTCAAGTCACGCATGGCGAGACGTGCTTCTTCACTACCCGGATACTGGGTTACTACATGCTTGTAAGCATCTATCGCGCGATCATATTCATCGTTTTGGTAATAAAGCAGGCCGATTTCAGCAGCGGCTTTACGGCTGACCGGGCTTTCGGGATATTTATCCAGCAATTCTTTAAATGCTGCGATAGCCTGGCGACTGTTGCTTGTCTGTACATACGAACGGCCTTTTTCGTAAAGAGCATTTACGGTATAGGGTGAAGACGGATATTTGTTTGCCATGCGGTTGAGCAATGCAACCTTACCATCATAATCTTTCTGCAAGCCGGCAACCAGAGCCAGCTGATAGAAAGAATAATCACCTGCAGGAGTTCCCATGTTTTCTGCTTTGGTATAATACTGCTTGGCTTCATCGAAACGGCGTACGTGCAGATGACAGTCACCTATGCGATTGTAAGCATCTGCGAGTGCAGTGGGATTTTCTCCTTTTTCCAGTTGTGTGAATTTCAGGAAACGGTTCTGGGCAAGTGTGTAATCTTTCTCATGAAAAGCTATGTAGGCCAGATTATAGTATGCCAGTGCATAAGTTTCTGTATTTCTGTCCGGAGTAAGATTCAGATATTCACTGAAGTTACTTGCTGCTTCCTGCATCCGGTTCAGACGATAATAAGCTTCTCCTCTCCAATAAATAGCATCCGCCTTGTTTTGCAGATTATATTGTCCCAAGGCTACAGACTGGTTGAAGTAACCGATAGCTTCCTGGAATTGTGCATTGGCAAAAGACTGTGTACCGAGATGGAACAAGATTTTCTGTTTCGCCTCCAGAATTGCAGTGCCCGGGTGAGCGATTCGTTCGATGGATTTCAAGGCGGCTTCGTAACTGCGGGTATTCATGTATACCTCTACCAGATAACTGCTGACTTTGTCTACATATTGGGAATTCGGGAATTCATTAAGGAATTTCTCGAAAACAGTAACAGATTCACCGAAAGCGGAATAGGAGGTCTCGTGAATACAAAGGGCGTAATTGTAAGCAGCCTGCTCTTTGACTTGCATATCTGCATTGGAGGCAGCGGCTTGCTCAAATGCCATGCGTGCCTTGTTCTTATCTGACATTTGCAGATAAGCCAATCCCATGTGCAGATAGGCATTTTGTGCCAGTGCGTCATTTTCAGCGGTTACTTCGCCGAGGGTATTGGCTGCTTTGGAGTATACACCGCAGTTGTAGTACGAAAGTCCCAGCATATAGAGTGCATCCCGACGGGGGGCAGCCTCTTTATTGTTTTCCAGATACTTTTCAAATGCCTCCATGGCTTCGTGATACTTTCCGAAGTGATAGTCGGCATCACCGAGAACACGGTACATTTCAGCTGTATATTCATTATCCGGGTAGGCGGACAGATAATTCTGCGCTACTATTTCCGCTTTATCATAATTCTTTTTAATCAGGTAAATCTCTGCAATATAATAAGGTGCAAGCGCTTTGTATTTGGCGTTATCCTGTAAAGACAGGAAGCCGGTCATTGCTTCGTCATAACGTTGCTGGGTGTAGCGGATATAAGAAATGTAGTATGTGCAATCGGCTGCATACTTTTTACTGGTGCTGCGGAGAGTTTCGAACCATATGGCAGCTTCTTTCACATTACCTGTTTTCAAATAGCAGGTTGCCAGACGATACGTCATATCGTCGCGTTCTTCATTTCCCAACAGGTCGAGGCGGGCAGAATTGAACATAGCCATGGCTTCATCGTATTTTCCTTCGAAGAAATATACAGATGCCATAAGTGCATAAATGCGATTGGCATAAGGGGTATCGGGATATTCATCCAGATAGGCCTGCAATTTGTCTAAACTTTTAAGGTCTTTTAGTTCGTAGGCAGCACATACCAGCATATACTCGGCTTCCATCCGTTCGCCTGCGACAGGCAGGGGCTTGCCTTCTGCATCTATCTGGCGTACGAATGCTTGCAACGGTGGGATGGCAGCTGCATACGCTTTTTGTTGGAACAGTGACTGCCCTTCCTGGTAAAGTCGTTGAGGGGAAGTGATATTCTCGCTGGTCTGTGCCGTAGCGAGCAAAGGTGCACAGCAAAGTGCCGTGCATAGTATTCGGGAGAGTTTATTCTTCATAATGCAACGCGTTTTTACAAAAGTACGGGTTTTAAGTCGAATTTGTTACACTTGTTTGGCTTTTTTAGGATATACCGTGGTTTGTGCGAATCATTATTCGCCCATTTCTTTCAGAAATATTCCTACCCCTTTGCGGATGGAACTCAGTCCGAAATCTTCTGTATGTATATCTTTCAGTGGCAGAAAGAAGACGTCTGCGGCATCATCCATTGCTTGGTAATGCAAGGTGTCAGTTACTGTACAGCGGAAAAATAAATCCAAGGTATGGACGGTGAAACCGGAATACACATATATATTGGGCAAAGAGAATAAATATTCCGCCTTTTTCACTTCCATTCCGGTTTCTTCTTTTACTTCGCGGCTGACTCCCTCTTCTCCGGTTTCCGCCATGTCGATAAAGCCACCCGGCAAATCCAGAGTTCCTTTAGCCGGATCTTTGGCACGGCGGCATACTAATAATTCGTTCCGTTCATTCATTATCAGTGCCACGGTGGCGGCAGACGGGTTGAAGTAATAGACGAATTCACAGTCGGCACAACGTTTGGACTTTTCATTGTTGATTTCAAAATGCACGGAGCCACACTTGGGGCAGTATTTGAATTGAGAAAAAGGATGTTCCATAAATGGTTGAATATTAGGTTTTAAAATTATGTATCCAGCAGCCATTTCCAGATGGGGATAACTTTTATCTCCATGCCGTTTTTTTGAATAGTCTCCTCTTCATCGTAGGTGATGACGAGTAACGTCTCTACCGCTTGTGTTTCTGCTATTTTCAATAAAGCGTCTGTTTCTCTTTTACGGGTGGATTCTTCTTTTAGGCTATAGGATACTTGTACGGCCAATTTTGCAGTAGGGATGTAAAAGTCTACTTCTATATTTTGTTGATAAAAATAAAGTTCCTCTTCATATTTCTTTTTTAATGAGATGGCAACTATATTTTCCAATAACGAGGTCACCGGGTCTATTAGGAATAAGTTCAGCAGCCCATTGTCGATGAAATAATATTTCCGGTTCGATATTTTCTCTACTAATTTGCTGGCATAGTTTTCAAGTGAGAAGAATAGCCATGTGGCTTGCAAGAAATTAAGGTAATCGATAATGGTGTCCGTTGAAACTTTGGCGCCTGTTGTTGAAACGATATTGGTCAGACGGTTGAAAGAAGAAGGTTGTTTCACACTTTCAGCCAGTTTACGAATCAAGACTTTCATAGCGAGGTCATTGCGAATGGAATAACGGGTTATCAGGTCACCGAAGAAAATCTTATTGAATAGATTACTGAGCCATTGCCGTTTTTCTATTGTTTCTATGAGCATTAATTCGGGTAGACCTCCATAACTGAAATAGTCGGAGAATGTCCGGACTATCTCTGTACGGTTTTTGTAATACCATGTTGGTCCAATCTCAATTTTAGAAGCTTTCAGAAATTCAGAAAAGGAGAAAGGATATACATTTTGTACTATATATCGCCCTCCCAGTGTAGTAGCAATTTCGGCACTCAGCATTTTGGCATTGCTGCCGGTAATATAAACGCGATACTGTTGGTCGGCCAGACGGCGTGCAAATTTCTCCCAATGCTCCACAATCTGTATTTCATCCAGAAAAAAGATAGGTTTATGCGGATAAAGTTCTTCGTAAGAAACTTTGATAAGGTCCAAATCTTCTACAGTCAAATTGACCAGGCGATCGTCTTCAAAGTTGAAATAGAGAATTTCTTCCGGTTGATGTCCATCATTCAACAAGCTTTGTATTTGTTGGTACATCAGATAGGATTTCCCGGCTCGTCGGAGCCCCACGAAGACATAGTTCAACTGATGAGATAGATGTATTTCACGCTCTATTAATGTAATATTAGCAACAAATTGCTGATATTCAATGATTAAACGTTTGATGGTGTCTTTGTCCATATCTCTTTTTGTAATTGATGACAGGCAAATATACGAATAGTTATCGAATATACTCGATAAAATGAATATGTTATTATCGAGTATATTCGATAGTAAAGGTCCTATCACGCCGTTTAATCAGATAACATATTCGCCGCGATGGGTAAAACTAATGAAGCTGAGTTTTATCCTTCTATCCTGAATAACTTATCATGTTTAGATAGCTCTGCAATATAATAACAAGAGTCCTGCAGTTCAGTAGGAAGTTTATCTTTCAGTATGGAAGCGACAAATTGTATATCTTCTCGTTCTACGATCTGAGCAATAGCAACCAATTGGTTATCGCTCATCAGTTCGCGCTTATCATTCAACAAGAATGACAGATGTGGAATTCCATTATCTCTTGCAAACATAGTGTAAGCAATGTCGAAGCATGAAATCTCGCCCATTTTCTTACCAGAACTCAGATTCGCATTGAATGCACTGAATTTGTAGATATACCTTCCTGTGTTACGATAATTGACGGCATCCACTTTCAACACATACTCCTCATCGTACAACTGCTTCGATACATCGGTGAACAATATATTGAAACGATTAATGCTATTCTGAACCTGATCTCTGAATTCATTAGAGAACAAATCTTTATCAATCCCCTTTATAGCCTCCTCAGCCTCAGATATGGCAGTCTCAACAATTTCAATCTGCTGAATCTGATTTTCGTATTCACCTTTCCTTTGGTACTCTTGATTCATTTCTGAAATCAACTCTTCTAAATCTTCGTAAGTATCAGACTTGGTGACTATATTGGCCAACTCTTCTTCCTGTATCAAGAGACTTTTCAGTTCCTTCTCTAATTTTTCAATCTTCTTAGCAAGCATAGGTAGAGACATAGCTATAAAACGTGACCGACTCTCTACCATTTTGTTATGATAGGATAGTAACTCCTCAAATGTCTTTTGGATGTTTGGAACCAATGCCTTCGCCTGCTGATAGATTGTAGCCAGCTGCTGACTATCAATCTCAGAGTGTTGTTCTTCAATCTCTTTTTGAGCCTCGCGAACTGTGTCTTGCTTAAGCTTAAGAGTAGCTAATTCAGCGCCAATAGCGTTGAGCCTAAACTTAACATCATTCAAAGCTCCAAGGCTTTTTTCAAAGTCAGGATTGACATTCAGAGTTGCTTTCTTTATCTGCAAAGCTTCAATTTTGGCATCAACAAGCCCCAGCAATGTTCTATAAGTACTCTTGTTATTAGATTTCTCCAACCGCTTTTTGAAAGCCTGTTCTGTTTTGATCTTCTCAATTAGTTCTTGACGTCTGTCTGTTTCATCAATCTGGCATCCGAACATAAACAGGTATAATGCCTCGTATTGAGCGTCACTCGTATATGGATCCAGTGTCTTCAGAACATTAGTTAGTGATAATTCACTGTAACGAATATTGTGCGAAATAATCTGCCGGAAAGTCGGTTTAGTTGTAATGAACCCCAAAATATGTTCACTCAGTGCCGACTCAAAGTCTTCTGCCTTATATTGCACGCCATTGATTGTTCTAACAGCTTTTCGTCCACTGCTGAAATCTCTACGAATTACAATATCGTCATTCGTCCAGTTGCGTGTCATGGTCAATTCTACCTCGACTTTTGTGTTCTGCAAGAACTCCTTAACTTCGGTATGTACACTACCATTATCGGCTGGGTCGGTATAAATAACCTTTCCGTCCTTTCCCATGCAGAAGTCAACCAGCCGCAGCACTGTAGTCTTACCTACGCTGTTACCTGTCTCTGTACGGTCATTTTCGGGTGTATTGTCAACAATAAGGTTCAAGCCAGAATGAAATTCAATGTTTCGTACCAGTCCCTCTTGATTTGTTATTTTCAGTCTCTTCAAATACATAATTGTACCTCCTCTTTATTGATTACTGCTGCATTCAGTAGGAACAACCAATCCAAACTAAGCATGAACACTTTGAAACTCATACTCTGAATTGTGTTCACATTGTTAAACAAATCGTCTAAGCTCTGATTTCCCCTTGTTTGCAGAGATTTCAGAATTATCGCACCGGTATAGTAGATGCTGTTCTCGGGTTTTATATTATCTGGTAACAGCATTATTGAATAGTTTTAGGATTTTTGAAAATCTTACATCTCGCAAAAGCATCTGCTAGGATGATGTCAATATAGTATCTAATATCCTCCTCATTATACTCTCGCAAGTTTGCTTCATCTTGCAGACCTATGTAAATATCCTCTGCAATGGTTTCGAATAACTCTTGCCCTTGACATGTCTTCTTCAAGTGCAAATATACGCTATTGATGGCATGGAGCACAGCTCTGCTTTTATTCACGCCTTCTACATCGAAAGCGTCATAGACTTTGCTGACGTCCAACTGGTAGAGGCTGAGATCTAGTATTTTTTCCTGTAGGTCATCCAATTTATTCTTCTGAATCTTTGCTATAATTTCAAATTCTCTTTTGTCGTAATTCTGACTTTCCGTATTTAGGTATTTGTCATCTGACAATATTTGAATAATTCGACTTAATCCTTTCACACGCCTTTCTGATGGAGTGTCAATGCTCATGTATTTCAGCGTCAACTCATATATAGCTTTCTGCTTGTCAATATTCATCCCCACTATGGCAGAATAAATCTTTTTAATGTCCAGAATATCCTTCTTTGGATCAAAAGCAATGCCTGCCGGGGGTGTATATATCTTGTTTCTCAGATTGTCTGCATCCTTGGCTATTGACAGGAACTTGAATGTATATCCATTAAATGCTGTTGCATCTAATTTGTTCAAAGAGTGCTGAACTTTTTCGCAAGTAACTGTAGATGTAACTTGAATCACTATTTGTCCACCATCATATCTCAGATCCACTCCAGGAGTATTGGATGCAAAGTCGTTCTGATTCACCAGACTCCAACCATACAGTTCATTGAGAAAATGCATAAAGAAATACTCTGCATGAATATTGATATCATGCAGATTCATACTACCCAAATGCTGAACTCTGACTGAAAAAAATCCAGTCTCTCTGTTATTGCATCAAAGTATTTATTATTCTTCATACTGTTTACTTTTACGATCAATAGGTATATTATGCAAGACCTATACGCCTAATTTAAATATTTTGATTTGCGAAATTACGAAAAAGTTTTCATTCTTTCTTCTTTGAAACTATAATTTTGTAATCTTCTGCTTGAGTATACCAAAGCGTATCAATAAGACTTCTTTATTAACTTGCGAAACTATCTAGGTGCTTGAATTATATGACTTCTATCAGAACTATGCACTGATTTGTTCCGTATCCGTTCCCTACTTGCTCCCCGGGTAGCTTCATCAAGTATATTTGATAACACTGTGATAATAGAAAAAGTCCTGTTCCCATTATTTCGGGGGGGACAGGACCTTTTTCCACATTGCAAACAATTTACTTATTGAACCAGAATCTTTTTTCTTGCCAGCAGATAGATGCCTTTTCCCAATCCGGTGACAGCAGTGGTGCCTTCCTGTACTTCAACCTGACGTACCATGTGTCCGGCTGTGTCGTAAATGGAAAGCGTACGTTCGCGGTCGCTCTTGATGTAAAGAACACCATATCGGACATAGATTTCTATGCCGTCCAATGCGTCGGACGGTAGTTCTTCTATGCCGGTGATTTCTCCTCCTATTCCTCCGATACTGTAAAGTTTCGGTGCATTGATTGCCGCCTCTTTGCTAATCAGATAAGCTTCGAAGGGTTGCACATCGCGCAAGTTACGGACGAATGCGCCACCCGGGGCGATATTCTCATACGTAGCCGGGTTAATGGCATATACCGTATCGTGTTTGAATACTGTTTCATAAGCAGGAACCATTATTCGATTACTTCCTTCTATGCGGGCGAGCTCTTTATAAGAAGTAGCTTTAACCTCTACACCGCCGGCATCTTCGGCATGGAACTGTACTTCTCCGCTGATGTTGAATTCGTCTTCATACGACTCGCTGTTTGGCAGTGAGATGATGTAAGGCTTGTTTGCTTTCATGGCAGTGGTATGTTCAAAACCATCGGTTGTCATCTGAGCCAGCCAGAAAGGTTTGGCTCCTTCTTTTCCGCTGTTGAAAGGTGCCAGTTCTCCTTGCTTTTCGTTGTTGAAACTTTGTACATCAAATGGCAGTACGATTGCTTCCCATCCGGCGGCATTGATTTTGTTACCGGACTTCATGCTGAAGTTACGTTTGTAGGTAATGTCTTTTGCTTTGAATGCCTGTGGAGAACGGAAGCCTTTGCCATGAGTCAAAGAAATCTTTTCTGCTATGCCGTTAATTACCACGTTGCCTTCATAAGTATATCCGCTTCCTTCGGGGGCGAAGATCAACAAATTCCCCATCTTGGCGGGCGTATCAAAGCTTTCGGCGGTGATGGCGGCTTGCGCATTCCAGTTTATCAGTAATAGCTGATTGCAGCCGTTGAATACGGCTTTCTCTACGGAAGTCACGCTGGCGGGGATTTCTATTTCTGTCAATCCGGTACAATTGTTCAAAGCTGCGGTTGCAATCTTCGTCGTATGGTTGGAGAGTACAAGGCGTGTCAGGTTGGGCAGGTTGCAGAACATATAATCTCCGGTAATATCATTGGCAGTCAGATAATTCTGATAATATTTATCTCCGCCTTCCACGATGCGTGCTCCACTGATGTCGAGTCGTTGCAGATTCTTCAGGCTGCGGATGAATTTGATATCTGTTCCGTTGAGGTAACCGGTTAGTGTCAGATTGACGATGGCTTCCGAATCGCCTGCTAATTCGGGTAAAGTTCCGGCGGGTTCCACATGGATGGTGTCGGAGGTGTTTTGCCCGATACAGACAATGGTGATGGCGTCCTTATTGTAAGTCTCGTCATGGGTTGCATCGTGCAACAGAGCATAGTAGGTGCCTTTTTCCACAGTCTCTATTTTCTTTCCTGCCAACAGCTCACCGCCGGAGAGGGTGTAAACTAATTCCTTTTTGGTGTTGAACAGTGTGAGGAAGCAAGGCTGATCTGCTTTCCAGTAGACGGAATCTTCTTTATTGATGTCGATGCTGATTGCAGCCAGATTCCGGCTTGCCGGCTTGGCGATGCTTTCCCCTTTATTTATAGACAGTGGGGGTGCTTCCAGTTCTATCTGGCTGGTGTGCACAAAGGTGTCCATCTCTACTGTGCTCCATTTATCCGCTATGTCCTTAAACTGTAAGTTCAGTTGCAGGGAATCGGTCCAGGCAAATGTACCTTTCCGGTTTTCTTTATCCGAACTGGCCAGTTGAATCTTTTGAGGCATAGATTCCAGAATGATATATGGAGGTATATCAAGGAGGAAACCATTCCATTCTAAAGGATTAACGGGAGTGATGTCTACAATCTTTAAAGTGTTTAGATCATCATTCAGCCAATAACCATAATTGCTGATCTTATTATCTGTTACTGCACTGGTTTTCATCAGATATTGCGTCAGCAAATTACTCCAATTTCCGAGTTTATCCTTTGCGCGGAAATTAAGATAATGTACACCTTGACGTAAAGATGAAGCATCCAGATCGAAAGTGATTACTCCGTTCGTGTTTTCTACAGTTTTTCGTTCTGCATAATCTGAATCCAGCCAGTATTCGTAACTTATCAATGAATTATCAGCTCCGTTGTCGCTACTGGTTTGATAAAAGAACTGCGTCAGTATATTGCTCCAATTCCCGAGTTTATCCTTTGCCTGGAAATTAAGATAATGCATGCCTTGGCGTAAAGTTGATGTATCCAGATCGAAAGTTATTACCCCTTTTACGCTTTCTACATTTTTTCGTTCTGCATAATCCGTATCCAACCAGTATTCATAACTTATCAATGAATTATCAGCTCCGTTGTCGCTACTGGTTTGATAAAAGAACTGCGTCAGCAGGTTACTCCAATTCCCGAGTTTATCCTTTGCCCGTAAATTGAGGTAATGCATGCCTTGGCGTAAAGTTGATGTATCCAGATCGAAAGCTATTACTCCTTTGGTGCTTTCTACATTTTTTCGTTTTGTATAATCCGTATCCAACCAGTATTCGTAACTTGTCAGTGAATTATCTGCTCCGTTGTCGCTACTGGTACGATAGAAGTACTGGGTTAGAGGCGTACTCCACTTACCTTTATCGTCTTTGACGCGAAAGGTAATGTAGTGCATGCCTTGATGGAATGTAGATATATCTGCATCAAAAGAAATATCGGATTGCATATGTGCGGTATAAACTTTTGATGGAAAATCTGTATCAAACCAGTATTCATATCCTACTAGATTTTGTCCTCTTATTGAGGTTGACAAGAAGAATAGAAATAGTATATAGGTGAGTCTTTTCATCTTGTTTCAGTGTTAAAGGGTATTGTCGCCGATTTCTACTTTGATGTTTACTTTCAATTTCCCATTTTCTGTCTTAGGAGCAATTTTTTTAGAGATGATATGAGGAATGGTGAGAGTAGTGTTGAAAGGGCTAACATTACCATAAATACCGACTTGTGTACCATCAGTACCTATATAAGCTGTTTGGGCTTCGTTAGTGAGTTCATACATTTCATCATCGCTATATATTTGAATATCTTTATTGAGGAGGGTATTATATTCAACGTTTAGCCAATTATTATCTTTAGTTATAACATTACTAAGGAAATCTCCTTCTGTACAAAATACATTGTTATAGACTGAACATGCAGGATGAAGAGGGTTAAAACTGCCACTTGAATATTCAAAATCGTAATCACCATGAATACTTCGATATATTATATTGTTTTTCAATGTTGCTCTAAGGCTATTTAGTATAGTAAAGATTATACAATTTTGTATGTTTATGGTTGAAGTATCTCTATTTCTGCCTAAAGCATTGACTATGCAGTTACTGATGCTCATATTTTGTGATTCTCCGGGCTCAAACCATGCTGCAAAACGACAATGATTAAATTGTACATCTTTAGAGGTAGTCATATCATTATTATATTGACTTTTCCATAGTGCAAAATTTTGAAATCTACATTTTATAAATGAAGCTGAAGCTAAATGCTTCTTTACCCAAACTCTATTGTTTGAATAAATACCTTCTATATAAAGACCTTCTGCAGGCTGTCCATTAACGGAATCTAATGCGATAGTGAAATCACCATTGATACGAGTGGCATATGCAATATTTCCTTCTTTTTCTGTGGCTTCGCTGGAGTGCATTACATATCCATTACCATAAATAGATACAGCTTTGGTAATATCTGTAGCATTAAATGTGCTGGGACCTAATATAATTGTATTACCATTTTCAGCAGCTGCCATTGCTTCTTTATATGCGTCCGCTCCATAAAAGAGTTGTGTTGTTTCTCCTTTCTGTAAAGTTACTATAGGAACTTCTTGTGCTTTTACACCACCTGTTGCGGCGAAAATCATTACTAATGAGAAAAATACCTTTTTCATAATCATAATTATTTAGTAGTTAATAGTTTATTAATTGATTTTGTTTCAGGGAATGCCGGGTCATCAATGCTTGGGTCGGTTTTCTTAGTACGGGCGGTTGTTGTACTGCTGTATGCGTATCCGTTTTTATTATGAGCATACGCCCGTATATAATAAGTTGTGTACCCAATAAGCCCTGTTATTGTTACTGACACTTGCCCTGTAGTGCCATTTGTTTTAATAATTCCTTCATTTTCTTCTATAGTGGGTGTTCCTGTATGACTGTAAATAAATCCTCGTTCATCAATCGCTGCTCCTCCATCAGTAGAAACAGTTGCGGATACGTCGAGGGTAGATGGAGTAGGGTTATTGGCCGACATGTCTTTTAATGTCGCAATAGTGGAACTTCCTGTCTTTATCTTAATAAACGCGCTACTGTATCCTACTCCTTTTGAGTTTATGGCATAAGCCCGTACATAATATTCCGTATTATACTTCAGTTTAGTCAATACAGCTTCAAAATCATTTCCGGTAGAGGGCGAGATGACAGAGTCATTATCTATGGTCGGTTCGGAATTACTTGTACTCCAGCAGAATCCTTTTTTAGTGATGGCAAGCCCCCCATCGTCTGTGACGGATGCTTTTATGACCGCATTGTCATCATTTACCTGCACTTCCTGAAGATTGCCGAGTGTTGGCTTAAAGGTTTGTTGAGTTTTCACTGTAATACTGGTGCTGTAGAACATACCATCGCGGGTACGTGCGTAAGCGCTAATATAATAAGTTGCACCTTCTTCAAGTCCTGTTACTGTGAAATCTACGGTGTTACCTTCTGATTCATCTTTTGCCGATGCGTCATTAATTGTCGGTGAAGTAACTGTTTTGCTGTAACAAGCCCCTTTTTCGATTATATTGAAATCGGCAGCTGCCGTGATGATAGATTTAATATGTACGGATGATACATCCAAGTCACTATAATCCGGTACTGAAAGAGAGACGGTTTGCTTGACAGGGGTAGTACAATCTATGGTATTGCTGTAGCCGATTCCTTTTTCATTGAGAGCATACGCGCGAATATAATATTTCTTTTCCGGTTCCAATTCTTCTATAAGAGCGTCGAAAGTATCCGTTGTTTTTTTTATTTCTACTTTGTTTCCGTTTACGGAAGGTTCGGTGGTTTCCGCACTCCAGCAAAATCCCCGTCCGAGGATGTCGAACCCTCGTTTGTCGGTGATGGTTGCAGATACTTTCACGCTGGTGGCGGTCAGGTCTTTGTCTGTGATACTGCCCATGCTTAAACGTGGCGTTTTTTCTGTGATGCTGAATGATATAATTTCTCCCCGTTTTACGTTATATCCGCTGGAGGCGTAAATGCAGAAATAATAGGTTCCCGGTGACATCTCTTTTAAATCGCAGAGGTATTTGTTGCCTGTATTCGGGGAGGAAGCTTTTTTAATGACCTTTTCGCTACCGGAAGTAATGATTTCCTCAGAAGTAGCGATTAGGAATCCTATTTCATTTTGGGTTGTACTTTTAGGGTTGGCTATCACTTCTCCTGAAAGGGTTATATCTATGCCAGGTTTGTCCAAGTCTTCTGCACTTCCAGTCGTCACGGTGGGTGCGAAACTTGTAGGTTCAGTGTCTTTTTCACAGCTTGCCACGAATAGCAACAGGCTGCACCAAATGATGTATTGTAATCTTTTCATCGTTTAAATGGATATTAGAATTAAGAATTAGAAGAAGAAGCCAATGCCTGCGCTGAGTTCGTGGTATTTGAAGTTGACGGTTTGGAATCCCACGGATATCGCAAATTGTCCTAGTCGTCCGATGGCGCCAAGTTCAGCGGCTACGCCTGTGGCGGAGTGGTCGGTGTTCTTTACCAGTTCGCCGTCTATCGTTTCCCATGCCAGAACCCGGTTGCCGTATCCTGCGCCAATGTAGGCATATAGCGGTTTGATGATTTGACGTAAATAGCCTGCCGTGATAGACATGCGTGCTTTGGTAGTGACACCTTCTTTATAATAAGGTGTACCCGTGCCATTGGCCAATGCCCCTGTATCATCGCATTCCAGTTCGGTGGATGCCGAACCGAAGTCGCTGCGGAAGCGTAGATACGCTCCGTTCTTACTGACAATGCCGACCATGGCGCCAAAAGAAATCTGTGAAGGATGATAGCCGACTTCCGCCATTACCAGCGTACGTCGTGGCTCTTTAGGCTTGATGGTGGACTTCATTTTAAAGGTAAGGCTGCTCGTCTTGCCAGCGAAAATGGTGACAGTACTGTCCATTGGGAAGAAAAAATCTTTTTCGATGCGTATCCGGTACTCTTGTAATGGCATTCGGTCACTCTTGTAGGGTGTCTGTCCGGCAAGCTCATTGTTTATAAAAACTTTGGCGTCCTGTTCGGGCAGGGAGAATATTTCCAGATATCCGAAACGGGGTTTCAGTGTTACGCTCATGATCTTCTGCTCGCTACCCAGATCGATAATACCGGCTTCGGGGGCGTACATAGGTGATTCTACTCTGTAGGTATGAGTTCCCTTTTTCATGGTAGCGGTGAACAGTCCGTTTTCGGTCGGTACTTTTTCGTCATCGATATAAATATCGGCGGTTGCCGGATCGGGACGCATCACAATTAGTTGGGTATTCGTGTTTGCGGGTGTTTGCTGCGTTCCGTCTCCTATTTGTATTTCCATTTCATAGACAGTGGCTTTCTCAATAATGTCAGGATAGAAATAATTGCGGAGTACACCGAACTTATCGTGCATAATGGAAATACGTCGTGCTCCGCGAGGAATGTACAGCCAGATTTCTCCGGGCTTGTTTTCACGGGAAACGATTCCGAGTGCATCCGGTTCGAACATTAGGTCTTTTTCGGTTGTAACGATACGGATTAGTGCGCATACTTCTCCGTTCTGATCCCGCTGAGGAGCGGTGATCCGGGCAGTGACATCTGTTTCCATCCGGTTGAATGAGGTCACCTGGATTTTGTTTTGCGCTTCCGTAGCAGTTGCAACGAAGAACAAACTTATCACTAAAAGTAATTTTATCGACAAGCATTTTGTGACTTTCCTGTTTGTCATAGCGTGTTTTTCTGTTTCTTCCGTCTATCCTCTCCGGCGGAGGTTACTATATAAAAAAGCGTGAGGACCGTTTCTGTTCATCTCCCTCTAAGGTTCTGGAATACCTTGCCCCGGATGAACAACAGCCCTCACGCCTATGTTATATAATATAACGTAGACGTGAAGAAACTGTTGCTATTGCTCCGGGATTGAATTTTCCAGATTCTAGAGGGGAACAATAACTTTCGCTTCTTGCGTTCGTAAACTCACATTTTATAGTCTTATGCGTCACCTATCTCTATAAGCAGCAAGACTTGGTACAAATGTAGGATAAATTTTCTTAATAAAGAACTCCCTTTGGATAATTTTTTATTATAAATAGTGGAACTTCTGTTAATGTCTGCTGTATTTTTTCTGTATAATCTGTTATATCGACCACTTAGTATGGATATAATGCTGTTTGTCTATGAAACCGTATTCGGTAATGTCCGGGTATGGCGACTGTCCCTTTGAATCTGTGCTTTGATTTGTCTTTCTATAAATCTACTTTTCTTTTTACTGTTCTTTCAGCTTTTCCCGAATCGCCTCATTTGACGGCTTTACGGCTGAAACTTCCGGTGTATGAGCTGAATCATCCAAAAATCACTCAGTGATGCCATACTTTATCAATCTGACAGATTGATAAAGTGATAATCCTAATGCGTGAGAATGTTTTCTTTCAAGCCCTACCGGAGAGAAAGAAGAAAAAACGCAAGGATAACGTTTGGTGAAAGTGCACGATGAGTATTGTTTGTAAAGAAAAGGAGTCGCAATGTTCTTCTTGCGTTCTATTTTATTCTAAATAATCTTCATCTTTGATGTAATTGCAGCAAAAAGGAAGATGCCGAATGATCCGGCTTCGTATTCAAATAGACAGAATAAATCGGCTTTGGAGGAGGGCTACACCCTTTTTCCCGGATGGTGTCACTCTTTTAGCAAGATGACTACACCTTTTGCACCGAATGGTGTAGCCATCTTGTAAATTACATCGTTAGTTTTACTCCATTACATTATTAGTTTTATCCAATTACATGGTTAGTTTTGCCAAATTACATCATTAGTTTTAGGCAAACAGATGGTCTATTTCAAGGAAAATGAGGATTCATTGTGCTGGAAGAGTCTTTTTAATTCAAGCGTGTGTTAGCGGAATTCGCATAATGACATCTTTATGCTTGTGAAATAGGGATATTAGTGTCATTGTTCTTGTTCGTTAACTATGGGCGTGTTGCGCCTATATATCGGACGTGTTGCATCTATATATCGTGCATGTTGCATCTATATATCGGACGCGTCGCATCTATATATCCAACGGTACCCATATATAGATGCTAAAAGGTAAGGGGCTCCGCGATGGCATCTTGTGTTTTGCTGCATTGAATTACTTCATTATGGCTAAACTTTCAGACAGAAGTATCGTGTCAGGACGACGTGCGTAGTGCAAGCAAAATTGCTTGCACTTAAATAAAAGTTGCTGCCACCACTGATTTTTGGCTGTTTATCAGTTGCTTATGGCGGATAGTGCAAGCGTGCAAGTAAAAGCGTGTATAAACTCTCTGTATTCAGGCAGCCAAGAGGATTTTCTTGTAATGTTTTGTGTTACCGCTTTTAATTGATTTACTTTGTAACCTCTGTAACGGTTACGGGGGTTACAAAATTTATATAACTATGAGGTTCTATGATCGTACGAATGAATTAGCTGAGTTACAGCGTAATAAATAAACTGTCATTTAATGACCACTCCCGCTTGACGGTAGTGACCGGTAGGAGACGTATCGGTAAGACAAACCTTATCATGCGATCTATAGAAGACTCACCTACTGTATATTTATTTGTAGGTCGTAAGAATGAGGCGACTCTTTGCGCTGAGTTTATTCCTGTCATCGCTCAGTCCCTGGAGACTTTTGTCCCTAATGAAATTCGCACTTTCCGGTCATTGTTTCAGTATTTGATGGAATTGTCTGTGAGCAGGGCATTTAATCTTGTTATTGATGAATTTCAAGAATTCTACAATATTAATGAATCTGTTTATAGTGATATGCAGAATCTTTGGGATCAATATATTGCCTAAATATCAGATAGAAATGATTTGTTTATCATTAGAATCTATGTAACATATGCTTGCCGGTTTATGACTTTTAAATGCAGTACTCCCGACACGTACTGTATTGCGATGAAATTTGAGTTATATACTTCACCGCTTCATATTTATTTGTACTTTTGGCCTGCGAAACTTTAATTAATGACTTTATGAAAGTTGGAAAAATCTGTTTGTTGTTCTTTATGAGCGCAAGTATCCTGTTGGCGGGATGTGGTAATGCCAAAAATAAGAAGGGTGAAGATAACCTGGTAGGTAATGATAAAGACGATCATGGTTGTATTGCTTCCGCAGGTTATACCTGGAGTGAGGTTCGGAAAGATTGTATCCGCCTTTGGGAGCAAGGTGTGCGCATGGAGTCTGTTGCTGATAAGGCAAATACGGCATTTATAGTTTTTGCACCCGATTCGCTGCAAGTGGAATTGTTTTTCTCTAATGATCAGCCAAACGAAATATTGGATCGTCGCTCCTTGCCCGTTGGTGGTTATGCGTGGAATGTAGAAGACGATGATACGAAGAATGTTCGTCAGGAAAATGGTAAATGGACAATCAGTCAAAGAGGAAATCTGATTTACCAGCAGGTAGACGAGGATAAGTAATTTTTCCGATAATGAAAAACTTTGCCGCTATAGACTTTGAGACCGCCAACGAGCAACGTACCAGCGTGTGCAGTGTCGGTATAGTAATTGTACGGGAAGGAGAGATTGTAGATACTTATTATAGTCTGATCCGTCCCGAACCGGAATATTATACCTACTGGAATACCCGGGTGCATGGATTGACACTGGCGGATACGGCAAAAGCTCCGATATTTCCCACCGTATGGCAGGAGATAGCGCCACTTATTGAAGGATTACCGCTCATAGCCCATAATAAAGGTTTTGATGAGAGTTGTCTGAAAGCCGTTTTCAGAACTTATAGCCTAGATTATCCCGATTATGAATTTCATTGTACCTTGAGTACGGCACGAAGACGGATCAAAGGTTTGCCCAACTATCAGCTGCATACGGTAGCTGCCTACTTTGGTTATGAGTTGGAGCAGCATCACCATGCATTAGCCGACGCTGAGGCCTGCGCCTGGATTGCCCGGGAAATAATAGAATAACAAAGAAAAAGAATACGAATATGGATTTAGCATCACTTACCGCAAAAGTTTGCCGCATTGCTATGGATGCAGGAAGTTTCTTGAAAGAAGAGAGAAAAACTTTCCGCAGTGAAAGCGTGGAGAAGAAACATGCGCATGACTATGTGTCTTATGTAGATAAAGAGTCGGAAAAACAGATTGTTGCTGAACTTTCCGTTTTGTTGCCGGAAGCCGGTTTTATTACGGAAGAAGGTTCGGCAGTGTATCAGGATGAACCTTATTGTTGGGTAGTGGATCCGTTGGACGGGACTACAAATTATATCCATGACAACGCGCCTTATTGTGTATGTATAGCTCTTCGGTCTAAAGAGGAACTCTTGATTGGAGTAGTGTATGATCCCTGTAGGGATGAGTGTTTCTATGGCTGGAAAGGTGGAGGTGCGTATGTGGATGGCCAGCGGATACAGGTTTCCAATGTGCAGCAGATGGAAGATGCTTTTCTGGTAGTTGAATTGCCTTATAACTCATGTCAATATGCCCGTACGGGAGAACATCTGATACATAATTTGTATGGTAAGGTTGGTGGTATCCGTATGACTGGTTCTGCAGCTTTGGCAATATGCTATGTAGCCGCCGGACGTTTTGATGCCTGGGCGGAAGCTTTCATCGGCAAATGGGATTATTCGGCTGCCGCATTGCTGGTGCTGGAAGCCGGTGGCCGGGTGACTGACTTTTATGGGAATGAGAATTTTATAGAAGGGCATCATATTATTGCCACGAATGGATATCTGCATCCTATATTGCAACAACTGATACAAGAAGTCCCTCCGTTGGGGATGTGACATAAAGAAACAGCCTGATGAAAAATACTGTGAAATATTGGTTCGGTCCTTTGTTCCATCTTTTTTTTCCACGCTGCTGCGCAGTTTGCGGAGCATCACTTATAGAGGGTGAGGATACTATTTGTACTCGTTGCAATATAGATATGCCACGCACGAATTACCATAAAATGAAGGATAATCCTGTAGAGCGTATGTTTTGGGGAAAGTTTCCTCTGGAACGTGCCACTTCTTATTTCTTTTATCGGAAAGGAAGTGATTTCCGCAGGATTCTGCATCAACTGAAGTATGGTGGAAGGAAAGAACTGGGAGCGGTGATGGGACGTTGTATGGCAGCGGAATTACTGCCGACCGGCTTTTTTGAGGATGTAGATGTGGTCATTCCCGTACCTCTGCATCCCCGTAAGCAGAGAGCCCGTGGATATAATCAAAGTGAGTGGATTGCCCGTGGCGTGTTTCAAGTGACAGGGATACCTGTAGATACTTCTTCCGTGATCCGCGAGAAACATACCAATACACAGACCCGTAAATCGATTTATGAGAGATGGGAGAATGTGGAAGGTATCTTTAAACTCCGCCATCCGGAACGACTAGTTGGGAAGCATATCTTGATTGTGGATGATGTTTTGACTACAGGAGCTACAACTACTGCCTGTGCTGATGTATTTCGTGAGATAGGAGGGATACGTATCAGTGTATTGACCTTGGCGGTTGCGGAAGCTTGATGAAGATAATTTAATATAAAAGAGGTGTACCATAGAGAGCTTTTGGTACACCTCTTTTAATTATACTCCAAAGGTATTACTGATTACCTAATCTATTTTCATGAATTTCTGTTGGATTACGTCGTTACTTGTTTTGATTGTAATTACGTAAATACCTTTGTTTAGAGCAGAAACATCAATGCCTTCATTAGGACGTACCTGATTATTCCAGATTAGAGCTTGTCCCTGGGTGTCAGAAATACGGATCTCGTCAATATTGTCAATAGTTTCCCGGATGAATAGCCGGTCGCGTACAGGACTTGGATATATCAATACACCTTCGAAAACAGGAGTGATTCCGGTTGCTTCGCCAATATGTAGACTGACAGGGGTAGTTAGGCTTCCCTGCAATGTGTTAGTCCAGTCTATCTTTTCTTTGATATTGTATTCCAATTGATCGGCAGTATCAAAAGCGCGTAATGTTATTTGCTCATCATTTTGTTCACCATGAACCGTAATGAACAAGCAACCGTTTTTCTCCACAGCCATACCTCTGCATTCGCCATTTATGAATGCGCCTATCAGGTATTTTCCGGATTCGGCTTTTTGTTCTCCATCGTAGAGTTCTGCTATGATGGGCATATTATCTTCGGATAAATTGGCATCATAAGCCCATTGCGGAGTAATGTACGGTGCATCGGAGTCTGTATCACTTGCAGAATAATTGAAGGATTTTACAGATTTGGAATAATACATGTAGCCTTCTCCTGGAATCAGATGGGTGAGACTTCCTATCCATTCGGTTCCGTTGTATATAGCAAAGTTATCCAAACCTTTAATTACATCGTTTGCTTCCGCTTGCAGGTTTTTCAGACTTTCTTCCAGAGACAAAGTAGCAGTGGGTATGTACCCTATCCAGTTCCAACCTTGGTTAAGTGTAACGGTACTGTTTTCGGAGGTAACAGGTTTGCCTTTGAGCTCGAGAGTTGCATCTTTCTTCATTTTTATTTTGAAAGATGCTGTCGGACTCAGAATGTTGAGTGAACCTTGCCATCCGTTTTCGTTGTCATTTACTAAGTCACCATTTGCACCTTTCAAAGTAAGTACTGATGCTTTGATGGGTTCAAGCAAAGCGGGTAAGTCATTCAAGTGCTGATCTTGTACATTGACAGAAAGCCAGTTCCATCCTGCATTTAAGTAATAATTGAAAGCTACTTCTCCGGTTACAGTTGTGAGAACATTTACTTTTACATCAGCTTTTAACTCCATACCGTCTACCATGAAGTGTATGGTAGTGCTTCCCAGCAGTTCGCCTCCAATAGTGAAGGTGGCTTCTCCATTCTCATCTAATGTAGCTTCCGGCGCAACGGTTGCAATAATCGGCGCCGAGGAGAGTGCTGTAATTTTCTTATTTACGGCAGCTTCTTTGGGCTCAACGGCAACCGTAATGTCTACTGTCCGGTTGTATGCCACTTCGATAACAGGTTCAACAATGATGGACTTGGCCTCTTTTTCAATATCTATTTCCTGGCTGAAATCACTCTCCATATTAATACCTGCATAACTTTTTACTCGTCTGCTCACTGTGAGCACAACCTTATCTGTTGTTGCAAGCGGCTCTGTAGGAGTGAACCGTACTTTAGAGGCAAATTTCTCATTATTGTTATATGGATTTATTTCTTCATTTTGCAAGAAAACTTCTCCGGTTACAATGGTCCCGTTGCGAGTTACCATAATTTGCTCGGTGGTCATTGTTTCAGGTTGCATATACTTGCTGAATTCGATTTCAATTCCTGTTTCGAATCCACGTACGGCTACAACGGTGGGTTGTGCACTTTGAGTCATGCCAATGTTGACATCCAGTTGTGGGGGAGGTACGGGAAGCCAGTCGCTGTAGGTCGTCTGATATCCTTCTTTCTCGAATTTAACTTGCCATAAACCTTGAGGAACGTCCCAGGCATACATTCCCTGCTCGTCGGTGAAGAGTGGATTCTCCTGTGCATATTCGGCTGCATTCCAAAGTACGATATTCTCATGCAGCTCACCGTACATGTCTTCTACCATTTCTTTGTAGTAGCAGGTGGCAGTTACGCCTTGCAGGCGGTTGGATGGAACGGCTTCGTACACGTAGCCGGAGGGGTCGATGGCAGGAGTAATATTCGGATTGGGGAAGTTTGTTTTTTTATCATTATCTTCCTCTTTTTCATCTTCTTCTTCCTCTTTCGGACATGATTTGTAATTTTTTACAATGTTTGCTTTAAATTCTATGTAATCATTTAGAATCTTCTGTTCATTGGCGCTATGCCAGCTTAGGATTAAATCGGACATGTTGTCGAATTTTGTAAATTCACCGGTCAAATCACCGACGACTTTTCCTACCAGACTTTCTGTTATATAATCACTGGCAGCATCCCTATACGTTTCATTCTTAAAGAAAGATGTACGCTTCTGTAACCATTTACCTGGTTTCCCATTGAATATTTTGGGTAATTTCCCACTTAATCCGAGAGTTGCAATATTTAGTGCGCTATTTCTGACGAAATCTGATAATAGCTGATTTCTATATGCCATTAAGAGTTTTCCAAACTCTTCTTCCATTATAGATGCATTCTCTTTACAGATATTGAGATATTGATTAAACCTTTCAATAAATATCTCATTTAATTTAAAACTTCCATCGGAACATTTAGCCAATAGCATACTAAACACCTTTTTCTCTACTGCAAGATGGTCATCCATGCATTGATAATACTTCTTAACCCAGAAGTCATACTCTTTAGTTCCTTGAATATAATCTCCAAAACCAATGAACTGAGATATTGCTCCTGCTGCTTTGAAAGAAAAGTCAGGCATCGTTATGGAGGGGGGATCCGCGCTTTTCGTATGGATGAAGAAACTCTTATCAAGCGCACATGAGATTTCGGCTGCGTATTTCTCGGCATCACTCCATAAAGTAATGATGGTCTGCTTATCATCGAAGCTTTCTTTTAGATAGAAATCTGTATCTTCTATTTGGAGATGGTAGAAGTCGCCATTCTTTAATTTCTCAATTTCAGCGTTATAGTCTAAAACTTGTATCCGGTAATAAATTGTAGATGAAGCGTCGCTGTATGCAAAAACGGCTGTATTTTCATTATCTTCAATGACATCAATCTTATCTGACTTAAAGGAATTGATAATCTTCTCCATACTTGCTGATAATAACTCGTTCTCTTTATCATTTCTCAATGAGTCATTAAGGATGTTGACTTGTTTGCTAGTAAAGTCTACAGTAACATTTGTCGGTATTCTGTTGCTGTTAGGAAATACTTTGGAGCCGACCCAAGCTTTATACTTGTCATTGTATTTTCCCGGAACAGAGTTTATGCTTCCATCAGATAACTTTACTTTGAAAGAAACGTCGTCAATAAGATCAGGATTATTCTTAGTAAAGCTGGCAAGGAATGTAAATGAAGCATCATTTCCCGGAACATAGGAGTAATAGTCACTGGTATTGGTGGCATTTAGAAAATCAAATATAATTTCATAATTGTGATACAGCATTGTGACTTTTGAAACTTCGGTTGCATTCTTGTCATAAATAACTTCTTTAGTTTCTGTTATTAGGGATAGGTTGTCAGGGGTGAGGATTTCAGCGTAAATATTATGGAACGAATGACTGTAAGTTTCATATAAATCACACTTCAAACTCCATGAACCATTGGCCAGGCTGTGGGTTTCACCTATTAATATTTCATTATCATATACTCTAATCCGAGAGTTAAATGAAGCATTGCCACGTATGTTTATGGTTTTCTGCGCTGTCGTTTCAGGTACGATCAAACTCATATTCTCCGTTTCATAGTTGGCTGCTCCTATGGGTTGAAGTATAGTTGTTCCTTCGATATTAAACTTAACAAATGCATTTGGACTATATGAACCACCCATTGTAGGAACAATACAGAACCGGATTTGATCATTATGGTTTTCCAATGGGACCGTCAGTCGATTACCGTCTAATGAATAGTTGGATATTTGATTCCCCGCCATTAATGAGTTCTCTACGAAAGAACAGGCATCAGGTAGGTCTACTATTATCTTTACATCTTTCACAGAATTGGCAAATTCGTTCTTAAAATCTATTTTAGCTTTTAAGGTCAGATAGTTACCAACTGCGATAGAAGATTTGTTTGCGGTGAATAGAGTATTATTTCCTGTGTAATAGAGTTTACTCTCATCCAGTGTTGGAATATCGTCATTAATAACCTCAGAGATGATTCCACTTCTTACTCTAACCTCATTTATTCTGTAATCGGTACCTTCTGTTAAACCGGAACTTGCTAATTGAGAGAGCTTCAGAATGGAATTGAAGAAGGTACTCTTGCTCATTGAAATTAGAGTATAGCTACCGTCTGTAAGATTATTGATGGAGAGTGAAGAGTCGGTGTAGGAATACTTTTTTATGAGTTCGCCATTATTTCCATAAAGGATGCCTACTATTGTAGAGTTGTCAGCAGATGATTTGTAAGATGCATTGATTCCACCTAATGCTACTATTGCAAAGTGAGTTTCTATGCGGTTCTTTTCATCAACTGTGACCAAATCTTCTACAGGCATGAATGCATTGTTCTTGCTTGAAGCCGTAATGCGAAGCTGATCGCCTTTATTCACTTCTTCCAATAAAACAATATTAGGATATTGAACTGAAAATTCCGTGATAGCCTTGTCTTTGGTAATGTTGTATATCGCATAGGCAATATTCTCGTAGTCGGAATAGCTATTCTGTATCTCGGGTGTTCCACCTTCAGTGGTAGCATTTGTATAAGTGAAGTTCGTACTGATGGTGGTGCCGGAAATAGACTTCAGTTTGATTTCTCCAAGATTGTTTTCCTCATTAAAATTCTCTTTTGTAAATTTCTGACTGATGTAATTGGCTGCGGCAATTGTAATGGTGCTGTAATCATTGTATACATTTAATTTGAAAGTACCATCTGTACCTGTTTGAGTAGTAAATGCCTTAGAGTATTTACCATTTAATTGCTGTGATATGGAAATCACTGCATTAGGCAGAAGATTACCATCTGTGTCTTTTACCGTTCCTGATACGGTTAATGTGTCAATTGGTTGCAGATTGTAGACAGGCTGTTCTTTGTTTTCTTGTGTGATATATGATTGAGGAGCAGGAAATATGTACTGCATCCCGAGTTCTTGATTGAGTTCTATCTTATATTTCAAGCGTGTTCCGGCTATTAATCCACTCAGGCTGTTTCCTTGTGTCAGGTAAGCATCGTTTGAATCAAACCAAGTGATTCGTACACTCTTAGTGACATCTTCCTTTTGAGGTGTCAGCACTTTGAGTTCTATGGTTTGAAGTTCCAATATGTTAGAGAGCCTGACTGAGTCATTGCTGCTTGTGATTTTTATATCTTTGATTTCACCAAGCGTATTTCCTGTATGGTTTTTTAAATATACACTATAGACATTGTCCCGTATCAGACCATTGAATGTGTACGTCATTCTGTCGGACAGTATATATCTTTGTTTTTGAGCGTTTTTTATATTGGCAAGTTCAAGGGTCATATTCTTATATCGTCCGTCAGAAGCGGATTCAGGTAAGCTGACCGTTAGAGAGCCTACTTCTTCTGTCAAAGGTAGGATGGTATACTGACTCCATACAGGATCACTGGTATATAGAGCTAGCACTGTTTGTGGTACACGTATAATCAGGCTTTCTGAGATATTGTGAAATGCGTTTTCATGTAGTTTAGGAGGTGCTACTGCATAGCATATTATTTCTGATAAATTGTTGCAATCAGTAAAGGCATAACTCTCTATGACAGTAAGATCACTAGGAAGCGTAATGGAAGAAATACTGATATATGAAAAGGTATATTGCCGGATGGCGGAAATACCTCTTGTATTTTTCAAATCTAGAGCTGTATAGGTCTCTAATTGCTCTGCAATCCTTAAATCTTCTTCGAGAGCTTCACCGAAAACAGTCAGTTTTCTTATTTGTTCCTTATTAATATCATGCTCTCTTAATATATCATAATATGTGTCGGTCAACCTTCCCGGAATGAAATCATCTATAATGATTTCGCCGGTGGTTGCATCCCAGAAGTTGGAATTGGGGTTTCCAGGGTTTTCCGGATTGAATCGGCACACTGCTGTTAAATGAATATCGGAAGTTCCCATAGTGAGATAATATGGATTTTCTGTGGATACGATTTCATCATTAATCCTCCATTCTTTGAATTCATATCCCTGTTTAGGATAAGCATCGATACGGATATTACTTCCTTCATCCACAAGTGTCACACTGTCTGAACTGAAATGAGCGCTTTCAGTTGGAATAGCAGACAGCACTAACTTATGAGGGGTTACCGGTTCAGGCGGATTTTCAGGATTAAAGTTGTTGTTTTGTCCTAATGTGCCGATGCTCCATAGGGCAAAAAGTATACTTATTATGTATTTCATAATTTTACTCTCCTATTGTTTATTTTAAAACAATGGTTTTAAATGCTTTATCTTTTACTGTAACGATGTATGCGCCATTCCCGATAGCAATTTCGGTTTCGGATTGAGTCGCAATAACCTGTCTGAGTAGTTGTCCGGTAATGGCATATATCTTTATATCATCTCCGGTGTCAGCTTTCACGGTGATTTTATTGTATCCCGGAATAACTCTGGGTGAATCAGCTTCGGTTTCGGTCTGGATATCTGTAGGAACAATGGACAAGTGTATTTCAAAACGATCTGCATAAGTTCCTGCTTCAGCATCAAAACTGTAACTTTCATTTTTTAAGTCGATTTCTTTGTTTTCTTGTTTGTCAATCAGAATTATGTCACCTTCCAATGGTATATTTTCTCCCATGTTGAATGTATATTCTCCTTTTTTACCGATATAAACTCCAAGTTGGATGACACCTTTTTCCAATGGACGTTCGTTGATGGCGTATTGCACTCCATTTTCTATGGTGAAAAGCTGTACTACTTCTTTGTCTTCACTCATAAATTTAGAAGCATCTTTTCCAAAATCGTATTTTATGGATGCGTTAGGGGTGATGACAAAGCGAGTCTTATCAGTATAAATTTTATTTCCTAGGGTTATATTGTATACCGTTCTTTCGGAGTTTATGCTGCGAGTGTATCCTTCTTTTGTGACGATAGCTCCATCTCCCTGTCTACCTTCCGGTTGGAATGTTATATTTTCCAGATCCAGAGGCTTTTGGATGAAGAATGCCTGCATGGGGCTTAATGCATAATGATCATCTACAGGGGAATAGGCCGAGTATCCTTTTCCATTCTGGACGATAATCGGTGCAGAACATTCCATTGATTTGATATTGAAATAGCAAGGATAGGGATTCCCTATCAGATTCCAACTGCGATTATGAGCATACTCGGAATTGTATTCATTCAGAGTAATCTTGCGACTGGAGTTGCTGAAGAAGGTGTCTTTGTTTGCATTATGTACTGCACTAACCGTGAATTGGGTAACCTTCTGGTTGAACTGTATGATATATCCCTCTCCGGCACGTAGAATTTCTCCATTCGGTACATCTTGCCAACTGCTTCCTGCTCCATATTGTGCACGGGCTGCACCATCGTAATAACGAATGACATATAGTGCATTATTATCGACTGTTATATTGGCAGGATTTACATCGAACGGGAAAGAAACAAAGTACCACTGGTAAGGTTCGCATGTATATATTAACTCTATGTTTTCTGCAGACAGTGCATTGCTGCGTGAAATGACGATAGGGAGTTTGTTGGTGTAACTTCTGTCTCCCCATTGATCATAGACTTCTCCCTGGTGAATTTTGAGAGTTTTGATAGGCATAGGTGAATTGCCTTCTACAATAAGACCGCCTCCCATGTTTATTTCCATATCGGGAGAACCGGGTATGCGTGTATTGTCTGAAAGTAGGAGGTGCCCATTCAGTATCCAGTCTTTAGGAGTGTATTCAAACGTCTCATAGTGTGTGAATTTGTTCCAGCTTTTGTCTGCACGGTAAGATGCTAAAGAGATTGCAGGAACCACTACAGTGCAATTCTCGTGGTTGATACCTCTGAAAACTTCATCCGAATCATAAATGACATTAGCGGATACTGGAGCTGGCATTCGACATACTATTTTTTGTAAATTCTTGCAATAGGAAAGAGCGCCCGCAGATAGAGTTGATAGTTTTGTTGGCAATTCTACATATACTAGTTTTTCACATTCTTCAAAAGCATAATCTCCAAGTGAGAGCAAACTTTCAGGAAGGATTAGGGAGTCTATTTGACAATAGGAAAATGCTCCGTATCCAATATTCTCTATACTGTTCGGAAGATTTATAGAATAGAGTGAACGGCAATATCTAAAAGCGTCATTTTGAATTTCTTTGAGAGTTTCTGGCAACATTATGGCAACTAACTGCTCTTTGTTATTTAAAAAGTTTGTGGGTATGCTAGTATTCGTCGTTTGGCTAAGATCGACAAAGGATATCTGTTCTATTTGATTAATAATGTAATAGTCGTCTTGATTCATTTCTCCAATGATTCTTAACGCATATATAGGTTTGTCTAAAGCAGCTAATGCGGATTCTAATGTTCCAGGAGCAGATAAAGTAATCTCAATGACATTTCTGTCTTCCTCTGTACGTTTTTCATAGGTTTCTTCCCATACTTCTTCGGGGTTATCATTGTTATTGTAACGAGTATATGTCGTTTTTTGGGGATTACCATTGCTGTCATATTCTCGATCATAAATATCCAGATAGCTATAGCGATAGTTATATTCAGTTTCGATTTTCTCCTGGCGGATGATATCACCGTATTTATTGCAGGTTACTATTAGGGTATCACGATACTCTTCGTCGTGGTCTGTATATGTATAGCGGAAACTTCCATTGCTGTCTAATAATGTTCTCTTCTCAGTATAATAAGGCGTTTTTTGATCTCCTTGTAATATGTAAACTGTACGGGAAAACGTGTTTGTTGCATCCTCATGTTCACATTCTATACGTAAATTTATGCTTCTTCCATAGCCTTCTTTCATTGTTGCATCGCAGTTGAAAAAGAAAGAATTATCCTCACCATCGTACATATTGCTATCCCAATCATCTTCTGTAATGAGATAAGGATTGAAGTTTTCTGTTCCATACATAGGGGTAATGTTTGAAATCTCTGTGATGTCATACGGGGCATCTTCTTCCCGATAACTGATACTAATTGTTGAAGGGAAATTATCTTTCCATGTAACACTCATTTCGGACTGCTGTGATCCATAAGAATACAAATAGTTTTCCTTTATGTATGTGACATAGCCTTTTTCATTGAAAGTTGCTTTTTCTATACCCGTTTTGTTGACGGCAGTACGGATGCCGGAAGCATTGAGGGTAGTTGTAAAGTTGGCAGCGTTTTGTGTCTTCTTCCAGACTTGTGTGGGATAATCCCATACATAGTGAGTTTCACTCAAAAGGAGCTTGCCATTAGTTTTATTGTCATATTCGTATATGACCCTTTCGTTTATGTTAGGTTCTATTAATGTGACATTGCCATAGGCGTCGTATTCGTAATATTCTTTATGAGTATACACTTTCTCATTTCCATTGTTGTAGTAGAATATTCTTGTTGCCTGAGCAGGTGCCTTCTTACCTTGCCATCCTTCAACAGAGCGGGATTGAGCAGATTGCGTATTTTGAGATTGAGTAGCTATTGGTACCGTTTTCTTTGCTTTACCAATTTTTAACCAACCTTTTTGAGATTGTTGTGCGCTTATTCCACAAGAGAATAAGAAACATAATACATAGATAAAGAGTAATTTTGTTTTCATACGCTATTGATTGTTTAATGGTTTCACACTTTTATCCCTTTTTTTGAATAGAGGCATTCTCTACAAAAATAAGATAAAGTTTCTGAAAAACAATAGAACGTGGAAAAATAGTCTAGGGCTTTATTCTTGATATTTAGCGTTTTATGAGGATGAAAAAGCAGCTTACTCCTGCTTTTTGATTGTTTATCCGTCAATTTGACCGTTTATCAAATATTGTGTTTCTTTGAAGAAATAAAAGCGGCATTTATAGTTGATTACTTTTTAATAGTGCTATGAACTCAATATCGATTAATCTGTGTTAATCCATGTAATTTGTGGTGGAATCGAGTTATTGGAAAACAAAAAAGGTTCGCCATAATGACGAACCTTTTCGCTCTTCCTCTTGGACTTGAACCAAGGACCCTCTGATTAACAGTCAGATGCTCTAACCGACTGAGCTAAGGAAGAATATGCATTCAATTTTTTTCGCTCTTCCTCTTGGACTTGAACCAAGGACCCTCTGATTAACAGTCAGATGCTCTAACCGACTGAGCTAAGGAAGAATGTTGTTTTTTCTCAAATGCGCTGCAAAAGTAATAGGATATTTTGAAATATGCAATATCTTTGCAAAAAAAATATCGAAATGGACAAAATAATTGGAATGGGCAATGCCCTTGTTGACGTTCTTGCTACTCTCAACGACGACCATATTCTTGCAGAAATGGAATTGCCCAAGGGGAGTATGACTCTGATTGATGAAACGAAACTGCTGATAATCAATGAGTGTTTCAGTGAAATGGAAACAGAATTGGCTACTGGAGGCTCTGCCGGAAATGCAATTCGCGGTATGGCATGCCTTGGTGCGGGAACAGGATTCATTGGTAAGGTTGGTAATGATGCTTATGGAAAATTTTATCGGCAAAGTTTGTTGGAACGGGGAACGGAGGCAAATTTATTAGTTTCTTCTGAGTTACCTTCGGGGGTAGCTTCTACTTTTATATCACCTGACGGGGAACGTACTTTTGGTACTTATTTGGGTGCCGCCGCTACATTAAAGGCTGAAGATCTTTCGCGGGAGATGTTTAAGGGGTATACTTATTTGTTCATAGAAGGTTATCTGGTGCAGGATCATGATATGATACTTCGTGCCATTGAACTGGCAAAAGAAGCCGGATTGCAAATCTGCCTGGATATGGCAAGCTATAATATTGTGGAGCAAGATCACGATTTCTTCTCTTTATTGATAAACAAGTATGTGGATATTGTGTTTGCCAATGAGGAGGAAGCAAAAGCATTTACGGGTAAAGAACCGGAAGAAGCATTGGATGTGATTGCTAAGATGTGCAGCATCGCCATTGTGAAGTTGGGTGCCAGAGGATCGCTCATTCGTAAAGGGACAGAGGAAGTGCATGTGCATGCTGTCACTGTGGACAGGGTAATAGATACGACCGGTGCGGGGGATTATTTTGCAGCCGGTTTTTTATATGGACTGACTTGCGGATATTCGTTGGAGAAATGTGGCAAGATAGGTTCTATCCTTTCAGGAAGCATCATCCGGGTGATTGGTGCAGAAATGCCTGCCGAATGGTGGGAAGATATCAAAACGAGAATCAGTGAACTATAATAAACAGGATATGAAGAAAATACTGAAAGTACGCTGGATAACTACCTTACTGTTAGTAGTAGGTGTAGTTGTCTTTTTTAGTTTCAAGAGTGGTGATGGCCGCACTTTCCAGATTGCAAAGAACCTGGATATATTCAATTCCATCGTGAAGGAACTGGATATGTTCTATGTAGATACATTGGACCCGAATAAGACAATACGAGAGGGTATCGATGCGATGTTGTATTCTCTGGACCCTTATACGGAATTTTATCCGGAAGAGGATCGGAGTGAGTTGGAACAAATGCTTAAGGCTTCTTATGGAGGTATAGGTTCCATCATCCGATATGAGCCTAAATTGAAGCGTACAGTAATTGTGGAGCCTTACGAAAATATGCCTGCTGCCGAAGTGGGATTGAAGGCAGGTGATATCTTGCTTGAAATAGATGGAAAGGATTTGACCGGAAATACGGATGTGAGCAAAATGCTTCGTGGACAGGTGGGGACAAGTTTCCAACTGAAGGTGGAGCGTCCCGGTGAGGCAAAGCCATTGGATTTTACAATTGTCCGTAAGAACATCCAGTTGCCGTTTATTCCTTATTACAGCAAACTGGACAACAATATCGGTTATATCAACCTGAGTACTTTCTCCGGAAATCCTTCCAAAGAGTTTAAGAAAGCTTTCCTTGATTTAAAGAAACAAGGTATCACTTCATTGGTAATTGATTTGCGTAACAATGGGGGGGGGTTGTTGGAAGAAGCTGTAGAGATAGCCAATTACTTCTTGCCCCGTGGCAAGACGATTGTCACCACGAAAGGTAAGATAAAACAAGCCAGCAATACGTATAAGACCTTGCGCGAACCGTTGGATACGGACATTCCTATTGCTGTATTGGTAAATAGCGGTACGGCTTCCGCTTCGGAAATTCTGGCGGGTGCATTGCAGGATTATGACCGTGCAGTAATTGTAGGTAACCGCACGTTTGGGAAAGGTTTGGTGCAGGTGCCACGTACATTGCCTTATGGCGGTACGATGAAGGTGACTACTTCCAAGTATTATATTCCCAGCGGCCGTTGCGTACAGGCGATTGATTACAAGCATCGTAATCCGGATGGCAGTGTAGGACGTATTCCTGATAGTTTGACTACCGTATTCCATACGGCTATCGGACGTGAAGTGCGTGATGGCGGTGGTGTGACACCGGACGTTGCAGTGGAACAGGAAAAATTGCCTAATATTTTGTTCTATCTGGTGAATGATAATCTGATCTTTAATTATGCTACGCAATACTGCCTGAAGCATCCTACAATCGCTTCTCCCGAGAATTTCGAAGTGACGGATGCTGATTATGCAGAGTTTAAGGAAATGGTGAAGAAAGCGGACTTTAAATATGACCAGCAGAGTGAGAAGATTCTGAAGAATCTGAAAGAAATGGCAGAATTTGAAGGCTATATGAAGGATGCTTCCGAAGAATTTAAGGCACTTGAACAGAAACTTAGCCATAATCTGGACCGTGACCTGGATTACTTTGCAAAAGATATCAAGAACATGATAGCACAAGATATCATCAAACGATATTATTTCCAGCGTGGTGGCATCATCCAGCAACTGAAGGATGACAATGACCTGAACGAAGCAACGAAGGTGCTGGGTAACTCGGAGGAGTATAAGAAAATGTTGAGCGTGCCGGAAACTACGGTCATAAAAGAGAAGGGGAAAGAAACAAGCTTGGTGAATTTTAATTCATACCGAAAAAACAGTCTGATGATTTTTGACTATGTAGTGTAGGCTATAGCTTGTAGCTTCTTAAAATAAGTAACCGGATAATTTTACGGCCTATCTTTACCTTCCCGGAAAAGATAATCCATAAAGTTATCCGGTTTTTTGGTGGAAAACAATTACCTTTGCTGGCAGGTTACTTGTAAATCAATATATATGAGAATATCTCTGTTGCTATTTTGTATATTTTCTCTTTTTAGTAGCTTATCACGTGGTTCCTCTATTCCTTTCTCTCCCATCGTGAGGAGCTATTCCGTATCAGATTATAATGCAGGTATTCAGAACTGGTCTATCGCTCAAGATGATAGGGGAGTTATGTATATTGGCAATAACAAAGGTCTGCTGGAGTTTGATGGAAATAGCTGGGAACTTCATGAATTACCTTCCAGGAACATAGTACGATCTGTATATATCGGTAAAGACGGCAAGATATTTGTGGGCTCTTTCGAAGAGTTCGGATATTTCGAACGTAATTCATTGGATAGCCTTGTGTACCACTCTTTAAAAGATGAAGCGAAAGATTTCCGGTTTCATAATGATGAAATCTGGACGATTACGTCGGCACATGGGGAGATTGTATTTCAATCTTTCGGTTCTCTGTTCTTTTATGACGGGCATACCGTGAAGGGGATTCGTACAAAAACTCTTCCTTTGAATTTGTTTCGGGTAGGTGATACGGTTTATTCTCAACAGATAAACGAAGGACTTTTTATTCTTGCAAAGAATAGACTGGAAAATTTGATTGAACGAAAATCATTGGGCAACAGTGATGTGGTGGCAGGACTTCCGTATAATGATGGCGTTTTATTCCTGACACAAAAGAGTGGCGGTTTTGTTTACCAGAGTGGAAAGATACTGAAGTGGCATACAGAATGTGATGCTGAACTTGAAAAGTACTCTGTGAACCGGGCTGTAATGACAAAAGACAGTTGCTATATTATCGGTACGCTTTCTAATGGGATTTATGCAATAGATAAAGAAGGACGTTTACTTTGGAAGGAGAATACGGACAGTCGCTTACAGAATAATACCGTATTAGGGCTGTATTGTGATGCCGATAACAATGTCTGGGCAGCTTTGGATGAAGGTATAGCCTATATACAAAATAACTCCTTGGTGTATTATTATGAGCCTCCTTATCGGAAAATAGGAATGGTCTATGATGTGCTGGTGAAAGAAGATGAGGCTTATATCGCTTCCAATCAAGGACTTTACAGGGTTAAGAACAGAGTTCCCGAACTGGTTCCGGGACTGGAAGAGCAGGCATGGTTTGTTGGTGAATGGGGAAAGCAGGTTTTATGCGGACATAATAAAGGAACTTTTCTGATATCGGGCTCGCAGGCATCGCTGATTTCGGATGTGAGAGGAGCGATGTGCATGAAAGAAATAAATCTGGAAGGACGTTCGTTTTTATTGCAAGGTACCTATACGTTTCTGAATTTATACAATGAAGAGCCTTCGGGCATCTGGAGGTTTCTGCGGTCGTTAGGCGGGTTTACCCACATGGTGCGGGAGATCGAGATGGATCCCCAGGGGAATATCTGGGTGAAGCATTTGCGAAAAGGATTATTCCGTTTCCGGATTAATCCGGATTTGAAACGGGTAGAAGATGTCAGAACCTATATGGAACTGGGTGATGTGAAAGATGGTGACTTCTCTTTGTTTAAGATCAACGGACGGGTTGTTTTTTCAAATGGGGAAACGTTTTACACTTACGAAGATATGAATGATTCTATTATTCCTTATGAATCGATGAATGAGCAATTGGCGGATTTGAAAGGAATACATAGTGTGAGTCATGCAAAAGGCAATCTGTACTGGTTTGTCAGCAGTAAGATGGCATATTTGGTGAAATGTGAAATGAATGTTTTCCGGATTGAACATAGAATTCCGTTTTCTTTGTTTGATGGTTTGTCTATAGAGGAGAGAGCGGCGATGGTTTATGACAAGGCGAGTGGTAGTTCTTATCTCTGCTTGAATAATGCTGTTGCCCGGATTGATTCAGATAGTTCTCTTTTGTACAAGTCCTCTATTAGGCGCTCTTTGTGGATTTCGGCTATAATGACTGAGTCGGAGTGGACGGGAAAGATAAAACGATTGTCGGTGCAAGAAGAGAATAAGATTGATGCAGATTTGAATACTGTATGTTTCTCTTTATGTTATCCGGTTTATAATGACTATACTTACAAAGTAAGGTATAAATTGGAAGGACTATCCGATCAGTGGGTGGAAGGTGACCGCAGCCTGCAGAAGAAATATACCCGTTTGCCATTTGGAGCGTATGTTTTCAAGGCTGAGATTTATAATGAGAATGAAGTATTAGCATCGGTAACGCTACCTTTTGAAGTCCTGAGACCTTGGTATTTATCATATTGGGCTATCACCGGTTATGTTCTGATGGGTCTGTTGTTGTTATTGTTGTTGCAATACATCGTTTATCAGTCTGTGAAGAAGAAGAAAGACCGGGTGATTGAACAGCAACGCATTGCCCATCAAGCTGAGATAGAAATACAGGAAAAGAAGATTATCGAATTGGAGAAAGAGCAATTGGAAGCTGATTTACGTTTTAAGAGTAAAGAGCTGTCCGGAGTTGTGATGACCAATATTGCCCATCAGGAGTTTTTGAATTCGTTGAAAGAAGAAATACAACAGCAGAAGTTATCAGGGCAGTATACGCGGAAGAATTTGGATAAGCTCTTAGTATTGATTAATCAAAGTATCGTTTCAGATGAGGAAAACTGGAATATGTTCCAAGCTAATTTTGACCGGATACATGAGAACTTCTTCCGAAACCTGAAACAACAATATCCGGATCTGACGGCAGGTGATTTACGTTTCTGTGCTTTACTCCGCCTGAATATGCCGACAAAAGAGATTGCCAAGCTGCTGAATATATCGGTGAGAGGCGTAGATGCAGCAAGGTATCGCTTGCGTAAGAAATTTAATCTATCTCAAGAAGATAGTCTGACGGATTTTATGATTAATTTTAAATAACTGATTCTTAACGTAATAATGTGAAAGGAAGTACTAAAATAGTACCTCCTTTTTTTGTGTTTTGCACTAAAGGTACTTTTGTTGTAGCTCTGTATTGTGGCGGTTTAAGGTGCTTTCTCTTTATTTGCATCGAAATCATTTTTCTCCAAAAATAATAAAGAATGAAAAGCATGAGACAATTAATCCTTAAGGTACAATCGTTTTTAATTTTATTGGTGCTGGTATCTGCCAATGTGCAAGCACAAAAATCTCCTGTCGATATGGATCGTTTTATTGATGATCTGATGAAGAAGATGACTCTGGAAGAGAAAATCGGCCAGTTGAACTTACCTGTTACAGGTGAAATAACCACCGGACAAGCCAAGAGTAGTAATGTGGCTAAGCGTATCCGTGCCGGTGAAGTGGGCGGACTCTTTAACTTGAAAGGCGTGGAACGTATTCGTGACGTTCAGAAGCAGGCAGTAGAAGAAAGTCGTCTGGGGATTCCTCTTTTATTTGGTATGGATGTAATTCATGGATACGAAACGGTATTCCCTATTCCTCTGGGATTATCCTGTACCTGGAACATGAAAGCTATTGAAGAATCTGCACGTATTGCTGCTATCGAAGCCAGTGCTGATGGTATTTGCTGGACATTCAGTCCGATGGTGGATGTTTCCCGTGATCCCCGTTGGGGACGTGTGTCCGAAGGGAATGGTGAAGATCCCTTCTTGGGAGCGGAGATTGCGCGTGCTATGGTACGTGGTTATCAAGGGAAAGATATGAGTAGTAATGATGAGATTATGGCTTGCGTGAAGCACTTTGCGTTATATGGGGCATCAGAAGCCGGACGCGACTATAATACAGTGGATATGAGCCATCAACGTATGTTCAACGAATATATGTTACCTTATCAGGCTGCCGTGGAAGAAGGTGTGGGTAGTGTGATGGCTTCATTCAATGAAGTGGATGGTGTACCGGCTACCGGAAATAAGTGGCTGATGACCGATGTACTTCGTAAGCAGTGGAACTTTGATGGGTTTGTTGTGACGGACTATACCGGTATCACTGAAATGACCGATCATGGTATGGGGGATACACAAACAGTTGCAGCCCTGGCTCTGAATGCAGGTGTCGATATGGATATGGTGAGCGATGCTTTTACAAGCACACTTAAGAAATCTCTGGAAGAAGGAAAAGTTTCAGTAAAGGCTGTTGATGCTGCCTGCCGCCGTATTCTGGAAGCTAAGTATAAGCTGGGTCTTTTTGATAACCCCTATAAATATTGTGATATAACCCGTCCTAAAAAACAAATCTTTACGAAAGAACACCGTGCCATAGCCCGTAAGACAGCTTCGGAAAGCTTTGTTCTCTTGAAGAATGAGAATAGTGTACTTCCTCTGGCAAAGAAAGGTACTATTGCCGTAGTAGGTCCTTTGGCTGATAGCCGTAGCAATATGCCGGGCACGTGGAGTGTGGCTGCTGTGATGAACAAATATCCTTCTTTGATTGAAGGTCTGAAAGAAGTAGTGGGAGGCAAGGCTAAAATCCTTACGGCTAAAGGAAGTAATCTGATGAGTGATGCCGAATACGAAGAACGTGCTACTATGTTTGGCCGTACCCTGCATCGTGACAACCGTACAGATAAGGAACTGCTGGATGAGGCACTTGCTGTAGCTGCCAAGTCTGACGTGATTGTTGCTGCTTTGGGTGAGTCTTCCGAGATGAGCGGTGAAAGTAGTTGCCGTACAGACCTCGAAATGCCGGATACGCAACGTGCACTTTTGCAGGAATTGTTGAAAACCGGCAAGCCGGTGGTATTGGTGTTGTTTACCGGTCGTCCGTTAGTATTGAATTGGGAGCAGGAAAATGTACCTGCTATTCTGAATGTGTGGTTTGGTGGTAGTGAAGCTGCTCTTGCCATTGGTGATGTACTGTTTGGAAATGTAAATCCGAGTGGTAAACTTACTGCTACTTTCCCGAAGAGTGTAGGACAGATTCCTTTGTTCTATAACCATAAGAATACCGGTCGTCCTTTGCCTCAAGGGGCCTGGTTCCAGAAGTTCCGTAGCAATTATCTGGATGTAGATAACGAACCGCTTTATCCGTTTGGATATGGCTTGAGCTATACTACTTTCTCTTATAGTGATATTACATTGGATAAATCGTCCATGAATATCAATGGAGAGATTACGGCAACTGTAACGGTAACCAATACAGGTAAGTATGACGGTTCGGAAGTGGTGCAGCTATATATCCGCGATCTTATAGGCAGTGTAACACGTCCGGTGAAAGAACTGAAAGGCTTTGAAAAAATCTTCCTGAAAGCCGGTGAATCTAAACAAGTGTCTTTCAAGCTAACAGCTGATATGTTGAAGTTCTACAATTACAATCTGGATTTTGTGTGCGAACCGGGCGACTTTGAAGTAATGATAGGTGGTGATAGCCGTGATGTGAATAAGGCCTTATTTTCGCTTCAATAAGTACCTGTCTGGTAGTAGATAGATAAAGAACGAATACAGAAACTTTATTGAAAATAAATATCTGATAACTAATTAGTTCTGCGAGTATGTAGTAGTTATAAAGTAGTGCCATGTTTAGGCGTGGTACTCTTGTGGTAGCCTGTTTTTTGACTTAAATCAATTATTGCTATACGTTTGCAGAGTAATTTTAAATCAATACAAAATGAAAAGAAATCTATTAATTACATGTGTGATGTTGCTGTTTGCTGTTGTTTCGATGGCGCAGAACAAGATTACAGTTTCGGGTGTCGTTACAGATAAGACAGGCGAAACTGTTATAGGTGCTTCTGTTCGGGTAAAAGGACAGGAGAATATGGGAACTATTACGGATATCGACGGAAAATACCAGATTTCTGGCGTACCGGCGAATGCCACTTTGATATTCAGCTATATTGGTATGAAGGAACAGGAAGTGGCGCTTAATGGACGTTCTACAGTGAATCTTATGATGGAAGAGGATAGTCAACTCATTGAAGAAGTTGTAGTAGTAGGTTATGGTAGCGCCAAGAAGCGTGATTTGACCGGTTCTATTGTAACAGTGAAAGCTGCCGAGATTGCTTCAAAACCATCTACCAATCCTTTGGCTTCTATTCAAGGTAAGGTTGCCGGTGTGCAGGTTATCAATACAGGACGTGCCGGGCAGGATCCGGAAATTCGTGTTCGCGGTACAAACTCTATCAATGGTTATACTCCTTTATATGTAGTGGACGGACTGTTTACGGATAACATCAACTATCTGAATACAGCGGATATTGAATCTATGGAAATCCTGAAAGACCCTTCTTCCTTGGCTATTTTTGGTGTGCGTGGTGCTAATGGTGTTATTATCATTACTACTAAGAAGGCGAAAGAAGGTAAGACTCAGGTCAGCATTAATGGTTCGGTGGGTTGGAAAAAGGTTACAGACCGCGTTAGCCTGACTAATGCAGAACAGTTCAAAATGCTTTATAATGAACAACGCATGAATCAGGGTGGCGATCCGTACGATTATACCGTATGGAATGCAGATACTGACTGGCAGGATGAGATGTTCCAAACAGGTTTCCTAACTAACAATACGGTTAGCATTACAGCTTCGGGAGATAGAAGTAAGTTTTATCTGGGCTTGGGATATGTAATGGAAGAGGGTTCCATCAAGAGTGAAAAGCTGAATAAGTTTACTGTGAATTTGCATAGTGAACATAAAGTGACCGACTTCTTACGTTTTGGTTTCCAGGTGAACGGTGTACGTGCATTATATCCTGATGCAAAAGGTGTAGGCTCTGCTTTGAAAGCAGCTCCGATTGCTCCTGTTTATGATGCAGAAAGCGGTCTTTTACATACTCTTCCTGATTTTCAGCGTGCTCAGGTTTGGAATCCTATGATTGAACCTGTGTTGAGAGGTGCTCATAATAAATCTGCAAACTATCGTATGGCAGGAAATATCTACGGAGAACTTGATTTGATGAAGAATCTAACCTTTAAGGCTACTTTCTCCCTGGATTATGCCTCCAGTCAGTCACGTTCTTATTCTCCGCTTATTTATGTGTATAACCCGGATGTAGAAGGTGGTAAAGAAAGATTAACGGATAAAGAAAGTATCAGTCAGTCGAAGTCTACATCAATGGCTGCACAGTCCGATTATGTATTGACTTATATTAATCAGTTTGGTGATCATGGTTTAACTCTGACTGCCGGTCTTACTACGAATTATAATGAATATTCTGATTTATCGGGTGGCCGCAGTCAATTGCCGGGCTATGGTGTTCCCATTGGCGAAGATATAGATAAGTGGTGGATTACTATGATTGATGATGCTACATCAGCTACTAATGGCGGATCCCAATACAAACGTTTTACAATGTCCTATCTGTTCCGTGCATTGTATAACTATAAAAATCGTTATTTGCTGAATGCTTCTTATCGTCGTGACGGTTCTTCCGTATTTAAGAGAACAGGAAATACATGGGATAATTTCTATTCATTCGGTGCCGGTTGGGTTATGAGTGAAGAAGCATTCATGAAGAAACAGAATGTAATTGATTATCTGAAGCTGAAAGGCTCATGGGGTGTTTTGGGAAGCCAGAATACAGGAGGTTCCCGCTATCCGGCCTATCCTAATATTACAAGTTCGGGTTCTGCAGTCTTTGGTGATAATGTTATTGCAGGTAAGGGACCGGATAAACTGATTTCACAGACATTGGGTTGGGAGCGTAACTATTCATGGGAAGTTGGTTTTGATATGCATCTGTTGGATGGTCGCATGCAGATTTCTCCTGTTTATTACAATAAGACAACCAAAGACTTGCTGACGAGCGTTCCCGGTCTTTCAGGTACGGTTCCTGCATTGCAGAATACAGGAGAAATTCGTAACCGTGGTTTTGAGTTGGCAGCATCCTGGAGCGATAAAATCGGTGAAAACTGGCGTTATGGTGTTTCAGCCAATCTAACGACTATTGATAATGAAGTTGTATCATTGATAAGCAAGGATTATTCAATAATCAATGGCGTTTCCCGTGTATCTGAAGGATATCCTATCGGCTACTTCTATGGCTACAAAGTGGCAGGTGTTTATCAGAATGAGACCGACATCGAAACTTCAGCACCTAACCAGGTAGCTTCTGTGAAGCCGGGCGATTTGAAGTTTGCTGATGTAAATGGTGACGGTATTATCTCAGAGAAAGACCGTACTATGATTGGTAATCCTACTCCGGATTTTACTTATGGTCTTAGCGTAAATCTGGGTTACAAGAATTTTGATTTGAGTGTAGATATGATGGGAGTTTATGGAAATGAGGTTTATCGTAACTGGGATAGTAGTGCTTATGCACAATTCAACTATCGCACAGGGCATTTGAACCGTTGGCATGGTGAAGGAACATCCAACTGGGATCCGATTCTTGATCCATCCCGTTCTGTAAATCTGGAAGCTTCTTCTTACTATGTAGAAGACGGAAGTTTCTTCCGTATCCGTAACATCGAGCTGGGATATACCTTTAATCCCCGTTTGTTGAACCGCATCAAACTGCAATCTTTACGTATCTATGGTAATGTGCAGAATCCTAAAACATGGAGCCGCAATACCGGATATACTCCTGAAGTTGGTGGTAGTGCAACAGCGTTTGGTGTAGATGGTGGAGGTTATCCAATGCCTGTAGTTTATACATTAGGCTTTAACTTATCATTCTAAACATGAAATCTAATAAAAGAAAAACGATCAGTATGAAAAAGATATTTTATTATGTGATGGCTTTGGCACTGGGATGTTCCCAGATGTCATGCAGTGACCTGTTAGATCAGAAACCGCAAGGAGTATTGACTGAAGATGACCTGACTGGTGGTACTTACGAAACACAGATTTTTAATATGTATGCCTTGCTTCGCGGTTATCATATTGTTTCCGGAAATACGGCATTGGCTATTCACGGTATGCGTTCGGAAGATGCGGAAAAGGGTAGTACACTGTCTGACGGATCTGCAACAGGAAAAATGTTCGATGATTTTGAATATGCTGCAAGTAATGGCATGGTAAAAAGTTACTGGAATGCCAATTATACCTTGATTCATAAAGCAAATGATGTATTGGAGGAGATGAAGTCGAATCCTTCATTGACAGGCGGTGACTTAGTCAATAAAGGAGAAGCTTTATTGATGCGTGCTTTCTGTTATTTCAATTTGGTACGTGCTTTTGGCGAAGTGCCCTTGATTGATTTTAAAGTAGGGAGTGTAGCAGATGCCAATATTCCTAAATCTTCTGTAGCTCAGATATATACTTTGATTGATGAAGATTTGACGAATGCAGAATCTTACCTGCCGAGGACTTGGGAAGCACAATATGTCGGTCGTCTTAGCTGGGGAGCGGCTCGTGCCTTACATGCCCGTACTTATATGATGCGTAATGATTGGAACAATATGCGTGCGGCAGCAGAGGACGTTATTTCTTCCGGTTTATATAATTTGAATACACCTTATGAAGATATTTTCCGTGAGAAAGGTGAAAACTGCGGTGAGTCTGTTCTGGAACTTCAATGTACTGCTACTGCTGCTCTTCCGGGGTCCAACGAAATTGGTAGCCAGTATGCTCAGGTACAGGGTTGTCGTGGCGCCGGTGAGTGGAATTTAGGTTGGGGGCAACATACGCCTACTCAATTATTGGCTGACGCATTCGAAGAAGGTGACCCGAGAAAGGATGAGACTTTATTGTATTTTATTAGAACGGGAGAAGATCCTTCGACCATTCCTGCAAATAAGCCTTATGGAGAAAAACCGGTTGCCAATGCCGATGTGATAGCAAAGTACTTTAATAAGAAAGTGTATACAGATCCGGCTTTGCGCGAAAAGTATACGAAGAGTGGGTATTGGGTGAATATTCGTCTGATCCGTTATTCGGATGTCGTACTGATGGCTGCGGAAGCTGCTTGCGAACTGGGTGATAATACAAGTGCAAGAAGATATCTTGAGATGGTACGTGCCCGTGCCCGTGGTACGAATGCTAATATCTTGCCGGAGGTTACCACTGATAATCAGAGTGAATTGCGGGAAGCTATTCGTCATGAACGTCGTGTTGAGTTGGGTATGGAATTCGACCGTTTCTATGATCTTGTACGTTGGGGGATAGCGAAGGAAGTGCTACATGCAGCCGGAAAGACCGGTTACCAGGATAAGCATGCATTGTTGCCTTTGCCTCAAGACGAAATTGACAAATCAAATGGCGTGTTAGTTCAAAACCCTAATTATTAATTCATATAGTAATGACCATGAAAAGATATATTAATTTATTGTTGGCATTTTGTGTGTCAGCACTCACTTTGCAATCTTGTTTCCAGGATATGGATCACCCGGCTTTTGATTATCCGGATAGTTCTGCCCCCAAAGTGTTTTCACCTATGAAATTGTTCTTGCCTTTTGAGAATGATATGCGTGATAAGGGTAATTACACCTTCCTCATGAGTGCCGGAGGGGATATTACTTATACTGATGGAATCAACGGACAAGCTTATCAAGGCACAAAAGATACGTATCTGTTAGCCCGTGTTCCTTCTTATCTGACCGATTCTATACCCGATTTAGGAAGTTGTACGGTGGCTTTCTGGATGAAAACAACGAGAAATACTTCCGCATATGGTGTCTTCAGTATTCCTAATACCAAGACTTTCTGGGGTAATTTTGATATCTATCTGGAAAATACAAGTAGTGAGACTCAGGCTTTCTTCAAGATGCATCTGTATAACTGTACATCAGTGAAGGATAATGATGAGAGATGGGTAGAAGCTAAGATAGACAATGTCTTTGGTACCGAATGGGTTCATATGGCATTTGTTTATGATGGTAGTAATTCGACAGTAACAGTTTACCGGAATGGTGAAAGTGCATTTACAAAAGAGCTGCCCGGTTATGGAAAGCTTAAATTTAAAGATTTGGGTACATTTGCTATCGGAGCATTTCAGTTTAGCACAAAACCCAGTTTGACAGAAGGTGCAGGAGCACAGAGTTGGGCGTCCAATTTTCCGGGACAGTTAGACCAGTTCCGCTTCTATGACAGGGCTATATCTGCCTCTGATATCAAGCAACTTTATTCAGGTAAAGAATGATGACCGTTAGAAATAGAGTGAATATGAGAGCAGTTTATTTCATATTGTCCTTATTACTGATTTCTTGCAGTAAAGATGATGCTTCGGAAACACTTGGAAAATTTGAACTGCAAAGTATATCCATTGGTGAGAAACAGGATCAGAGTTCCTTTGAAAATGTAGCTCCCAATGCCAGTATTGTGCTTACATTCACAGATGCAGTGGATGAAGCTACGATTCAGAGTAATATCATATTGAAACTGAATGATCAGGCGGTGGCATATGATTCAAAATTACAGGGAAAGGATAAACTCTCGTTGACTCCAATAGGTGGCTTTAAAAGTTTTTCCTCATATAAACTGGTGATCAATCCGGGGGTGAAATCCACCTCCGGAGTATCTCTTACCAATGGTAAAGTCTATGAAATCCGTACAGGGATGGATGATTCGGATAAGTTTGACCGCATTCCTGACGAGGATTTATTAACTTTGGTGCAGAAACAAACTTTTAAGTATTTCTGGAACTTCGGTCATGCACATTCCGGTATGGCACGCGAAAGAACAACTTCCGGTGATGCTGTTACTACCGGAGGAACAGGATTTGGAGTGATGGCGATGCTGGTAGCGGCCGAAAGGGGATTTGTAACCCGACAGGAAGCTCTTGAAAGAGTGCAGAAGATTGTTACTTTCTTGGATAAGGAGTGTACGAGTTACCATGGAGCCTATGCACACTGGATTAATGGTGCAACCGGTGAGACAAAGCCATTCGGTGATAAAGATGATGGTGCGGATCTGGTAGAAACTTCTTTACTTTTCCAGGGACTGCTTGCAGCACGTGCATACTTTAAGGACGGTTCGGAAACTGAGAGTAAATTGCGTTCTGATATAACCCGCCTGTGGGAAGCTATTGAATGGACTTGGTTTCAGAAAGGTGGAGAGTCTGTTCTGTATTGGCATTGGAGTCCGAACTATGGATTTGAGAAGAATCTTCCGATCAGAGGCTGGAATGAGTGCCTGATAACTTATGTGCTTGCAGCTTCTTCACCTACTTATCCTATCGATAAGGCGGTTTATGAAGCTGGATGGGCAAGGAATGGCGGTTTGAAGAATGGTAATACCTATTATGGATACAAGCTTCCGCTGGGAGCTGATAAGGGTGGACCGTTATTCTTATCTCAATATTCCTTCTTGGGCATTAATCCGAAAGGACTGAAAGATCAATATGCTGATTATTGGGAACAGAATCAAAACCATACTCTGATCAATTATAATTATTGTAAGGAGAATCCTAAGGGATATGCTGGTTATGGAGCTTCTTGTTGGGGGCTGACAGCTAGTGATGGTGATAATGGCTATTCGGCACATTCACCTACAAATGATAAAGGAGTGATTGCTCCTACGGCTGCATTGTCTGCATTTCCTTATACTCCGGAAGAGTCGATGTCTGCATTGCACTTCTACTATTATAAGATGGGTGATAAACTTTGGAGAGATTATGGTTTTGTAGATGCTTTCAACCTGACAGCTAATTGGTATGATAACCAGTGTATAGCTATTGACCAGGGACCGATTATTTGTATGATAGAAAATTATAGGACAGGAATGCTTTGGAATTTATTCATGGCTATTCCGGAAATTCAGCAGGGAATGAAAAAGTTAGGCTTTGAGAGCCCTGCACTAAACTAATAAATAGAATATATGATGAGACTTATAATATATGTGATGCTTCTGCTTTACCCGTTTAGCCTGCTGTCGGCAGCTTCCGGTGGTAAGAAGGGGAAGAACTTGTCTGATGAAGAACTGATGACCCTCGTGCAGAAACAGACTTTCCGTTATTTCTGGGATTACGGACATCCGGTTTCGGGTTTGGCACGCGAACGTAGTAATGGTAATGACGATATTGTTACCATTGGTGGCTCCGGCTTTGGGATAATGGCTATTATTGTCGGTGCAGAACGTGGATTTGTAACGCGTGAACAAGCGGCAGAGCGTATGCTGAAAATTGTCAGTTTTCTGAATGATAAGAATACGGACAGTTACCATGGCATTTGGGCGCACTGGATAAATGGGCAGAGCGGAGAAACCATTTCTTTCAGTCGGAAAGATGATGGTGCCGATCTGGTAGAGTCGGCTTTCATGTTCGAAGGGCTGCTGGCTGCACATCAGTATTTCAACAAAGATAATCAGGTAGAAAGGCGTATCCGTGGTCTTATTAATGGCCTGTGGCGTCAGGCTGAATGGAATTGGTTTACTAAAGGTGGTGAGGATGTACTCTATTGGCATTGGTCGCCCAATAACGGTTGGGCGATGAACCATCAGATAAAAGGGCATAATGAGTGTCATATTACGTATATCCTTGCTGCTTCTTCACCCACTTATCCCATTGCAGAGTCGGTATATCACAAAGGATGGGCTAATTCTATCGTTTTCAAGAATGGTAAGAAGTATTATGATATAACCTTGCCATTGGGAAGTGATTATGGCGGACCTTTGTTCTTTACCCATTATTCTTATATGGGACTTGACCCGCGTGGCTTGAAAGATTATTATGCTGATTATGAAGAACAGATGAAAGCACATACTCTGATTAATCGTGCTTATTGCATAGATAATCCGAAGGGGTATAAAGGGTATGGAGAACACTGCTGGGGACTGACAGCCAGTGATGGTGATAAAGGCTACTCTGCGCATTGTCCTGGTAATGACCGTGGTGTTATTACTCCAACAGCCGCCTTGTCGTCTATTCCTTATGCGCCGGAATATTCATTGCAGGCCATGCGCTATTTCTATGAGGAGCTTGGCGATAAGCTTTGGGGAGAATATGGTTTCAAGGATGCATTTAACTTGACTGCTGATTGGTTTGCACCATCTTATTTGGCTATAGATCAGGGACCTATTGTTGTTATGATAGAAAATTATCGTACGGGTTTGATATGGAAATTGTTTATGAGTCATCCGGATGTGCAAAAAGGATTGAAGAAATTAGGATTTAAAACACCATACTTAAATTAAAAAGGTTACATAATTATGAAAAACATGTTTTTTAATAGTGTATTAGTTGCTTTCGTTCTGCTTGTTGCTTCGTGCAGCAAGCAGCCGGAAGCTAAGGTTGATGTGATGTCATTCAATATTCGTCTGGACCATGTAGCGGATAGTTTGAACAACTGGAAATATCGTAAAGATGTTGCGGCACAAATGATCACTTATTATGCTCCGGATGTAGTAGGTATGCAGGAAGTATTAAAGAACCAGTTGGACGACCTGAAGAACCGCCTTCCGGAATATACGGTTTTAGGTGTGGGGCGTGCCGATGGGAAAGAAAAAGGGGAATACTGTTCCCTGTTCTATAAAACCGATCGTTTCGATCTTGTGAAGAGTGGAAATTTCGGTTTGAGTGAAATGCCCGATTCTATTGGAATAAAAGGCTGGGATGCTGCTTGCGAACGCATTGTGACGTGGGCTGTTCTTAAAGATAAAGTCAGTGGTAAAGAATTGGCTGCCTTTAATACACATTTCGACCATATTGGCAAGGTTGCCCGTCGTGAAAGTGCTGTTTTGTTGCTTGCAAAGATACGTGAGATAGCTTCGGATTTACCGGTAGTTATTACGGGAGATTTTAATGGTACTGTTGATTCAGACCCGATTTCTGTTCTTACGGAAGGGGGAATGCAGAATACTTATTCCGCATCTGACGTAGTTTATGGTCCTGCGTGGAGTTTCCATAATTTTGGGCGCATCCCGGTTGAAGAACGTCAGTTGATCGACTTTATTTTTGTCAATGGACAGGTGGTAGCCAATAAATTCAGAGTGATAGCAGACAAGCCGGACAATGTCTATTTATCCGACCATGCGCCTATTCTGGCTAATCTGACAATTCGATAGTGTCATGACTTCTAAATTATCCTTGGGGCTTGTCGTCTTACCTTTTGTGCCTTCCTCCATTGTGCAAGGTCAAGCGCAGGAAGTCCGTAACGAACGCCCCAATATTATTTTTATTATGAGTGATGACCACGCCCGTCAGGCTATGAGTATTTATGGTCATCCTATAGGGAAAGTGGCACCGACTCCGAATATTGACCGTATCGGGCATGAAGGAGCGGTTTTCCAGAATAACTATTGTTGCAATTCTATTTCCGGGCCAAGTCGTGCTGCCATACTTACCGGTAAACATAGCCATAAAAATGGTTTCATGAAGAACTGGGCGAAAGGTTTTGACGGTACGCAACAGACCCTTCCGAAGATATTGCAGGCAAATGGTTACGAGACAGCTGTTATTGGTAAGTGGCATCTTATTTCTAAGCCTACAGGTTTCGATCATTGGATGATTCTGGATGACCAGGGAGAATATTGTAATCCGCATTTTATTACTGAAGATGATACCACACGTCATTGGGGGTATGTGACGGATTTGATTACTAAATACACGGAAGAATGGCTCGACAGACGGAAAGACAAGAACAAGCCTTTCTTTCTGATGATGCATCACAAAGCTGTTCATAGAAACTGGGTACCTGCAGAAAGACATTACCATCTGTATGAACATACTACTTTTCCACTTCCTGATAATTATTTTGATGTTTATGAGGGTCGTTATGCGGCACAGATGCAAAAGATGAATATCTATTGTGACATGTACGAAGGACATGATCTGAAGATGGTTACCGGTATGGATAGTGACAGTTTACTATTCGACCCTTGGCCGCATGCTTTTCTGGGGACAATGGAACCGGATGAACGCCGTCGCTTTCTTGATGCATACCGTGATAGAAATAATGAATTCCACTCCAGAAAACGTTCATTCAAAGAAATCGCGGAATGGAAATACCAGCGTTACCTGCAAGATTATATGGGAGTTGTAGCGAGTGTTGACGAAAGCGTGGGAGAGATTCTTGATTATCTGAAACGTACCGGACTGGATAAAAATACGATTGTAGTCTATACTACTGATCAAGGCTTCTACTTGGGAGAACATGGTTGGTTTGATAAGCGTTTCATGTACGAAGAATCTTTTGGCATGCCGATGGTTATGCGCTGGCCCGGACATATCAAGCCGGAAACTCAGGTAACAGGACTGACGCAGAACATAGACTTTGCTCCTACTTTTCTGGATATGTGCGGTATCGAAGTGCCACGGGATATGCAGGGCGTATCGTTCCGGGAGTTGGTAGAGACGGGAAAGAAACCGCGTGATTGGCGTAAATCGCTCTATTATCATTATTATGAATTTCCCGGATTTCATAGTGTCCGTGCCCATTATGGTGTAAAGATGGAACGCTACAAATTAATGCACTTCTATGTGGAAGACAAATGGGAACTGTATGATCTGAAAACTGATCCGGCAGAAATGCACAATCTGTACGGAAAGCAAGGAATGGAGAAAGTAACTGCTGAACTAATGGCAGAGCTTGCACGTTTACAAAAACAATATGAAGTTCCTCAGAATTTGTGCAAGTAATATAAAGAACGAAAGAATGAAACATCTGTTATTGACTGTAGTTTGCCTGATTGCGTGGACTACTCTTCCGGCGCAAGATATGCGTCAGGATACATATTGTAATCCCTTGAATATAGATTATACCTATATGATTTATAATTCCGACCGGGATATTTCTTATCGTTCGGGGGCCGATCCGGCAGTAGTGGAATTTCGCGGAGAATATTATATGTTCGTAACGCGCTCGCACGGCTATTGGCGCTCCAAGGATTTATTGAACTGGGAGTTTGTACGTCCCGGTAAGAATTGGTATCCTCAGGGATGCAATGCTCCGGCTGCACACAATTATAGGGACTCTGTGCTTTATGTTGCAGGCGATCCCTCAGGTTCTATGAGCATCCTTTATACCGATGATCCTGCTTCCGGTGATTGGGAAGCTACGCCTGCCATTCTGCATAATCTGCAAGATCCTGATTTGTTTATTGATGACGATGGGAAAGCTTATATGTTCTGGGGATCTTCCAATGTTTATCCTATCCGGGGTATGGAACTGGATAAAAATCATCGTTTCACAAAGAAAGGGGAGACGAAAGAACTTTTCAATCTGGATATGCCTAAACATGGTTGGGAGCGTTTTGGTGAGAATCATACGGATACAGTATTGGGCGGTTACATTGAAGGTCCCTGGTTGACAAAACATAATGGTAAATACTATATGCAATATGGTGCGCCGGGTACGGAATTCAATGTTTATGCGGACGGAGTATACGTAGCAGATCATCCGCTGGGACCTTATACCTACCAGAAACATAATCCGGTATCTTATAAACCGGGTGGTTATATGAATGGTGCCGGGCATGGAAGCACTGTGCTTGGTCCCGGCGGACAGTATTGGCATTTTGCTTCGATGTCTCTTTCCATCAATGTGAACTGGGAACGTCGTCTCTGTATGTTTCCTGCCGGATTTGATAAAGATGGTGTTATGCATGTGGATACCCGTTTTGGAGATTATCCCCGTTATGCTCCTGCTGTGCCGGGTAAGGCAGGACAGTTCAGGGGATGGATGTTACTCTCTTACGGAAAGCCGGTTACTGCCTCTACTGTAAAAGGAGAGTTTCAACCTTCTGCATTGACTGATGAACTGACTAAGACATTTTGGTTGGCTGAGGCTAACGATGAACGCCAATGGGTAATGATCGATCTGGAAAAACCGGCTGTTGTATCTGCTATTCAGATCAACTATCATGATTACCAAAGTGATATGTATGGTCGTTATGAAGGGCTTCGTCACCGCTATGTGATTGAGGGTTCACTGGATGGACAGAATTGGGAAATATTGGTTGACCGCAAAGAAAGTTATAAAGATACCCCGAATGATTATGTTGAACTCGGACAACCTCGATCTGCCCGTTATATCCGCTATAAAAACATAGATGTACCGACCCCGAACCTGGCAATTTCTGAACTTCGGGTATTCGGATTGGGGATGGGGAAAACACCGCAACAGCCGAAGAAATTAACCCTTGAACGCCACGCGGACCGTCGTGATATTACTATCAGTTGGGAATCGGTCAAAGGTGCACAGGGATATAATGTGTTATGGGGTATTGCTCCCGATAAACTTTATAGCTCCTGGATGGTATATGGCAATAATGAATTACTTATGAAATCTCTTACCACTGATCAGGATTATTATTTCTGTGTGGAAGCATTTAATGAGAATGGCGTATCTTTACGCTCAGAAGTGAAACATGTAAAATAACAATGCTATGAAACGATTAATCAGTGCTATTTGTGTTCTTTTCTTCCTGTTACCTTTGCCTGCTCAGGAAACGTACCAGAAAGAAATCTTTATCTCTTCCCGGGGAGATACCTTGCAGTATCGCTTACTGCAACCGGAAAATATGAAAAAGAGTGAGAAGTATCCTTTGGTGCTCTTTCTGCATGGTGCAGGGGAGCGTGGCAATGATAATGAGAGGCAATTGACCCATGGTGGACAGATGTTTTTGAATCCGGTGAACCGGGAGAAATACCCGGCATTCGTGCTCGCACCACAGTGTCCCGAAACGGGCTATTGGGCATACTCGGCACGTCCTGAATCATTTTTGCCGAATAAGATGCCGTTAAACGAACCGATAACTCCGATTTTTCAGACGGTGAAGGATTTGCTGGATACTTATCTGGCAATGCCTCAGGTTGATAAATCGCGTATCTATATCGTTGGACTTTCTATGGGAGGAATGGGAACCTTTGACATGGCTGTCCGTTTCCCGGAGATATTTGCTGCTGCTGTGCCTATTTGCGGTACAGTAAATGTGGCGCGCCTGAAAGCTGCCAAGTCTGTAAAGTTTCGTATTTTCCATGGTGATGCTGACAATGTGGTTACACCTGAAGGTTCGCGTGCGGCATACAGGACTTTGAAGAAAGCAGGTGCTGATGTGGAATACATCGAGTTTCCGGGATGTAATCATGGTAGCTGGAATCCGGCTTTCAATTATCCCGACTTTATGAGTTGGCTGTTCAGTCAGAAGAAATAGTTTAAAGAAAAATGGCAAGTAAGATAAATCTGCTTGCCATTTTTCTTTAAACTATTTCTCTTCATAATCCCCGTTAGCTTTAATCAGCTCAATCAGCTTTTCTACAGCTTCTTCTTCGGGAATATTCTTTTCAATGCATTCTTTCTTCTTATACAGACTGATTTTCCCACGTCCGGCACCTACGTAGCCATAGTCAGCATCAGCCATTTCTCCGGGGCCATTGACGATGCAGCCCATAATACCTATTTTCAATCCTTTCAGGTGTGAAGTAGCAGCTTTTACACGTGCTATGGTACTTTGAAGATCGAACAGGGTACGTCCGCATCCGGGACAGGAGATATATTCCGTTTTGCTGGTGCGTATACGTCCTGCTTGCAGAATACCAAAGGCTGTGGCATCTACTACGGCATGGCTGAGATCTCCCTGGTTGAACAGGAAAATACCATCGCAAAGACCGTCGAAGATAAGTGCTCCCATGTCGGCAGCAGATTTTATCTGCAAGTCCTCTGCTTCATTTTCAGCATAGTGCTGGAAGAATACAACCGGATTTTTCAGTCCTTCTTGCATCAACTGGTGAACTAAGGCGCGATGTTCCCCAAGTCGGTTAGGATGGTTGCTCTGTGATATAATGACTACTTCCGGATGATATTTCAGACAAGCAATCACTTCTTCCGTTTGTGCCATGTAAGGCATAAACATGAATTTCAAATCGGCTTGGCAATTGCCCATAAGTGGCATCTGCTGGTAATTGAAAGCCGGATAGGTTCCGGGCTCTTCTTCCCATACATCCGCATCCAGGATGTATTCCACTCCTTCTTCACGAACTTCCGGTAAGGCACGTCCGGCATAGATGTAATCCGGAATGAATTGCGGGTTCGTATCGAACTTTCCGTCCATGCGTTCGGCAATGACTACAGGCAGGTGATTCCCGCCTATGTTGCGTACGGCAGTTGTCTCACGCCGTACCGGAGAAAGATAGTTGAAACCTTCTGCTTCTGCTCCGGGTATGTAAGGATGATCCCGGTGCTGCATGATGTAATCCACCAGTTTGCGTGCTACAGGTATTTCTGCTTCCGGAGCTTCGCTTAGAGAAACGCGGATAGTGTCACCCAGACCATCAGCCAGCAATGCGCCAATGCCCAGAGCGGATTTGATACGTCCGTCCTCACCATCTCCGGCCTCTGTAACGCCAAGGTGCAGAGGAAATTGCATTCCTTCCTTTTCCATTACAGCAGCTAACAGGCGAACCGTTTTCACCATTACTACTGTATTGGAGGCCTTGATGGAGATTACAACATCTGTAAAATCTTCTTTTACACAGATGCGCAGGAACTCCATGCACGATTCCACCATACCTTCCGGTGTATCGCCGTAGCGAGACATAATGCGGTCGGACAGTGAGCCATGATTTACACCGATACGGATGGCTGTATGATTCTCCTTGCAGATATTCAGGAAAGGAACGAACCGGTCATGTATCTTCTGCAATTCTTGTGCATATTCTTCGTCTGTATATTCCAGATGCTTGAAGGTGCGTGCGGCATCTACATAGTTTCCCGGATTGATACGCACTTTCTCAACATACTGTGCTGCTACATCTGCTACCTTTGGGTTGAAGTGGATGTCGGCAACCAGTGGAACCATATATCCGTCCCGGCGCAAACCGGCATTGATGTTCATCAGGTTTTCCGCTTCTTTAATGCCTTGTGCTGTCAGACGTACATATTCACCTCCGGCATCTACAATACGTTTGGCCTGTGCCACGCTGGCTTCTGTATCCTGCGTGGCGGTGTTTGTCATACTCTGTATGCGTATAGGATTGGAGCCGCCCATAGGGGTGGCTCCAATATTTACTTCTGATGTTTCCCGACGGGAATAGTTGAATAAATCCACTAATTACTCCTTTTTAATTCGTTTTATACTCGTACTTTACTTCTTTCAGTTCCTCGTTCGCCTTTACGATTTTCTTTTTCAGTCCTTCTTTGTAGGCTGCAAAAGTTTCAGCGAGATCGGCATCGCTCAAAGCTAGCATTTGTATAGCAAGAATGGCAGCATTCATGGCACCATTGATAGCAACCGTGGCTACAGGGATTCCGGGAGGCATTTGAATGATAGAGTAGAGAGCGTCTACGCCATCCAGCACCGAACCTTTAACGGGAACTCCGATGACAGGCAGTGTAGTGTTGGCAGCGATGACTCCGGGCAGAGCGGCGGCCATGCCGGCGGCTGCGATTATCACTTTAACGCCGCGTCCGCGGGCGTTCTTTGCAAAATTCTCTACTGCTTCCGGAGTGCGGTGTGCAGAAAGAGCGTTCATTTCAAATGGTACATGTAAATCATTCAGCAGTTGAGCGGCCTTTTCCATAACAGGAAGGTCGGAGATGCTGCCCATGATGATGCTTACTAATGGAGACATAATTATTTAGTTATTAGTGTTTAGTGATTAGCAAACTTCTCAATATCAATTTGCTAATCACTAATAGTTAATCATTAATCAACGCTTTGTAGGCAGCAGCATCCAGCAATGAATCGAAGTCTGCATCCGCATCCGGTTTCATTTTGATGAGCCAGCCTTCGCCGTACGGATCTTTGTTTACCAGTTCCGGTTGGTCAGCAAGAGCCTCGTTTTGCTCCAGGATTTCTCCACCTACGGGCAAGAAAAGATCCGAAATGGTTTTTACTACTTCAATGGTTCCGAATACTTCGTCGGCTGCCAATGTTTCACCCTCTGTCTGGATATCTACGAATACGATATCGCCCAATTGTGCCTGAGCGTAATCGGTGATACCTACATAAGCTACATCGCCTTCAAGGCGTATCCACTCGTGTTCTTTGGTGTACTTTACATTTTCTGGGAAATTCATGATCATTATTTTTAAAGGTTAATACTTCTATTAATTACAAATTATAACTGTGATCCTTTCAACTCTCCACTTTTCTAAACTTCTTTTAGAAGAGGAAGACACGGAACAGGATATTGCTTAACGGATGAAGCACCAATAAGGAGCAAATTAATCCTACGGCAAAACCTACCAGTACCTCTCCCAATGTATGATGCTGTAGAATAATACGTGCCGTGCCCAGGACACCTGCAATAAGGATGAACAAGCATAGCCACCATACCGGATTGTATCCGAACAGGGCACTGAAAGATACCAGTCCCCCTACGATTGCCCCTACGCCTGCCATGTGCTCGCTTAACTTCCATTTCAGATTGACAATAATGCAGATAACCATCATGATCAATGCGGCAAGAATAATCCCCGTCATGTACCAAGGAATATTCAGGCGATGCATCATCACCAGACAGAATACGTATGAAGTAATAGTAAGCAGGAATGGCATAAAACGTCGTTTACGTTCTCCCAGGTCTTCGGGACTGAAACCGTTGATCTTACGGAACAGAAAGATGGTGAGTGTAGGCATAAGAATGGTGAAGCAGTACACTACTCCCAGCACAATCAACTTATATTGTATAGGCATGATGCGCAGGTATGAGAAAAGGAACAGAATCAGAAACGCCAGGAACGGGATGGAAAACGGCGTGAATATAGCCGATATCACCCGGGCTGTCCGGATTAAGGTCCTGTCTGCTACAATATGTTGTTCTTCAACCATTTTAATCTATAATTTTACAATTGGATTCATTAATCATCTTACCACCTTATCATTTTATAATTATTTTCTCAGCCTTGCCACCGGTATGTTCAACTGTTGCCTGTACTTGGCTACCGTGCGGCGTGCTATCGGATATCCTTTTTCTTTCAGTATATCCGTCAGTTCATCATCCGTATAAGGTTTCTTTTTATCTTCATTGTCAATGCATTCTTTCAATATCTTACGAATCTCGCGTACAGACATTTCTTCACCGTCCTCGGTGACATATCCGTCATTGAAGAAAAATTTCAGTGAATAGATTCCGTAGTTGGTTTGCACATATTTGCTGTTGCTGACGCGGGAAATGGTTGAAATGTCCAGTCCGGTACGTTCGGCAACATCTTTCAATATCATAGGGCGCAACAATGACTCGTCTCCTTCGAGGAAGAACGGGCGTTGCAAGTCGATAATGGCTTGCATGGTAGTCATTAATGTGCTCTGACGTTGCTTCACGGCATCGATAAAGCCTTGTGCTGCGTCCATCTTCTGCTTCAGGAACATCATAGCCTCTTTCGACTCTTTCGACTGGTTCGCTCTGTTTTTGGTATGTTCTTCCACCATTTCGGTAAAGTCGCGGCTCATACGCAGTTCCGGTACGTTCCGGTTGTTCAGAGCCAGGTTGATGGTGCCGTCGTCATACGTATCTACGATGAAGTCGGGGATAATCTGTTGCATATTCCGACCGATGGCTTCACCCAGAGAGGCACCCGGACGCGGATTGAGTTTGCAAATCTCTTTGATAGCCTGTTCAAAAGCGTCTTCTTCCAGTCCGAGCTTCTGCTGTATCTTGTCCCAATGCTTGCGGGTGAACTCTTCGTAACATTCGGAGATGATTGCTTCTTCTATATAAAGTAAGGGGTTCGGGGTGAAGTGCTGCTGCTCTATCTTGCGATGAATCTGAATGAGCAGGCATTCTTGCAGGTTGCGTGCGCCAAGTCCGGCGGGGTCAAAATCCTGGATGATCTTCAGTGCTTCTTCCAATTCTTCCTGGCTGCATTCGATACCGGCGTAGATGGCGAGTTCATCACAGATGCTATCCAGAGACTTACGTAACAGGCCATCGTCATCCAATGATCCGATAAGATATTCCGCCAGTTCACGTTGGTGCTCGGTCAGGTCACGCTCGCTTAGTTGCTCCTTCAGGGTTTCGTAAAAAGAAGTAGCGTCGGAGAAAGGTATTTCTTCGGCCTGTTCACCTTTGCTGCGGTTGTTTTCCTGCAATTTATAGTCGGGGATATCGTCTTCGCTCAGATAGTCGCTTAATGAATCATACTCATTGGCTCCGTTGTCTTCTGCGGAACCTTCTGTATCGGAATTTTCAGAAAAGTCGTCACTTGCCGTATCTTCCTTTCCTTCTTCCAGAGCCGGATTTTCCAGAAGTTCCGCATGTATACGGTCTTCCAGTTCTACAGCGGGCAATTCCAGTAGCTTCACTACCAGAATCTGCTGGGGCGACAGTGTTTGTACCTGTTGCTGCGCTTGAGTTTGTACTTGTCTGGAACCTTGTGCCATACTTATTCTTTTCTTTTACTCGCCACAAAGATAATGCAAACCGAGACAGAATAAAATGAACGAGTTCATTTTTTATGCCGAGGCGCAGCTTATCTTCGCACTTTTTGCAAAAGTAGTGAATAGTTCGGGAACGCGAAATGTTCTCGGCATAAGTTTTTCATGCAAGCATGAAAGTTTGGTGCCTAATTTACATTATCTTTGCTAAAATCGAAGATAAGCTGCATATCAGCATTAAAAAATAAGTAAGCTTGTTTTGTGCTGCTTGGGGTTTACATTATCTTTGTGCGTATCAACTTAAAAAATTGCAATGTTATGTTTGATAAAGAAACTTATGTGCAGCGCAGAGCCCTGCTGAAAAAAAATATTGGCTCCGGAGTGTTACTATTCTTAGGAAATGACGAACAAGGACTGAATTATGAAGATAATGCTTTCCGTTATCGTCAGGATTCTACTTTTCTTTATTATTTCGGCTTGTCGTTTGCCGGACTTTCCGCTATCATTGACATCGATGAGGATAAAGAAATCATTTTCGGAGACGAACTGACTATCGATCATATTGTGTGGATGGGCACACAGCCAACTCTGAAAGAGAAGAGTGAACGGGTAGGCATTCAGGAAACACTTCCTTCCGCCGGGATTGTCAGCTATCTGCACAAAGCCGTACAAAAAGGCCAGACGGTGCATTATCTTCCGCCTTACCGTCCTGAACATAAGTTGAAACTCATGGATTGGCTGGGTATTCCGCCTGCACGTCAGGAAGGTTCCGTGCCGTTTATCCGTGCGGTGGTGGCGCAGCGTAATTATAAATCTGCCGAAGAGATTGCAGAAATAGAAAAAGCATGTGATGTGACTGCTGACATGCATATCAAAGCGATGGAAGTGATTCGTCCGGGTATGTACGAATACGAAGTTGTGGCAGAGATGAACCGTGTAGCCGAAATGAATAACTGCGAACTTTCTTTCCCTACGATTGCCACAATCAACGGACAGACTTTGCATAATCATTATCATGGTAATAAAATTAAATCGGGTGACTTGTTCCTGATTGATGCCGGTGCGGAACTTCCATCAGGCTATTGTGGTGATATGTCGTCTACTGTACCTGCCGATAAAACGTTTACTTCGAAGCAACGTGCCGTTTACGAAATTCAGAATGCTATGCATCTGGAATCAGTAAAGGCTCTCCGTCCCGGTATTCCTTATATGGAAGTGTACGACTTATCTGCCCGCGTAATGGTAGAAGGTTTGAAAGGGCTGGGTCTGATGAAAGGAAATGCGGATGATGCCGTGCGCGAAGGTGCTCATGCATTGTTCTATCCCCACGGTCTGGGACACATGATGGGGCTGGATGTGCATGATATGGAAAATCTGGGCGAAGTGTGGGTAGGCTATGACGGTCAGTCCAAGAGCACACAGTTCGGACGTAAGTCCCAACGCCTTGCTATTCCTTTGGAACCGGGCTTTGTACATACCGTTGAGCCGGGCATCTACTTCATTCCCGAATTGATTGACATGTGGAAAGAAGGTAAGAAATTCACTGACTTTATCAATTATGACAAAGTGGAAGAGTATCGTGACTTCGGTGGTATCCGCAATGAAGAAGATTATCTTATTACAGAAACCGGTGCCCGCCGTTTAGGTAAGAAGATACCGTTGACTCCGGAAGAGGTGGAAGCTTTGCGATAGTATCAATTTAAGAATGAGTCTAATGAAAAAACTACTATTCTTATTGTGTCTTTTGTCTTGGAGTGCATTGAATGCACAGAAGACGATTAATCGCCCTCCGTTTATAGCAAAGGCAACGGAAACCATTGAGATAGCCGCTGTTCATTTATCAGATACGGCTACTGTGATTGATGTGGATGCAAAATTTACTCCAAAGTACTGGATACGCATTGCCCCTGCCACTTGTCTGGTGGCAGATAATGGTGAACGTTATCAGGTGCGGCAGGGAGTAGGTATTGAGTTGGGACAGGAATTTTGGATGCCAGAATCCGGAGAGGCTACTTTCTCTTTGATATTTCCACCTTTGCCGCCATCTGTAAAATCATTCGATTTTGTGGAAGGGGAAGGTGAGAGAGACTTTAATCTTTTTGGCATCAGCCTGACCGGGAAGTTGCCCAAACTCCAATTGCCTAAAGGTTTAGAGAAAGCAGGAAAAACGGTTGCTGTTGATTTGCCGACACCTGAAATCAAAGAGGGCACAGCTATCATCAGTGGGCGTATTCTGGATTATAAGCCTTCATTCCGGATGAAAGCTGAATTACATTCTGCTGATTTCTTATCTGCCTATGGACAAAAGAATACAGAGTTAGAGTTGGATGAAGCGGGAAATTTCCATACGGAAATATCAGTTTCACACCCTTCTGTCGCCTATTTAAGTGTGGGTGGATCTGTTGTTTCTTTTTTGTTGTCTCCGGGTGGAGAAACCAAGGTTACCGTAAATCTTCGTGAAATGACGCGTGCTTCCAGTCGTTTGCAGAAAGATACGAAGGCTGAAGGGAAGAAGGTTTATTTTGAAGGACTGAATGCAGGATTGAATACGGAAATGAATTCCGGACTGGAAGTTCCTCTTTGTTCTGTTGAGTTGAAAGACTTATATGACATGGCTCCGGATCAGTATAAAGCATATTGCATGCGGAAATATGAAGAAGCGGACAATGTGATCCGTGCCAATAAGAAAATAAGTGCAGCTTATGCGGAATTGTTGACGGTGCTGAATAAAGATGCATTGTATGGACTGTTATGTGGATATGATTATCAGTTATTGCAGGCTTATGCTCAGCAAAAAGGTGTGTCTGTGCGCGACGCAAGTAAAGAGTATCGTTCTCCTGAACCATCGAATGACTATTTCGATTTTCTAAGTGAACTTGGCTATATTAATTCGCCCAAGTCTGTGTATTGTTTTAAGTATCCTTCCAGGGTAGTCAATACTGGGTATATAAACTTGCCATCTGTAAAGCATGGTGACATCTTTGATTATTTACTCAATTCCCCTAAAGTAACCCCTGAAGATAAGGAGACGATGAAGAAATATCGCGATAATCCGTCATCGTATGATTCTTCGGTAATGAGAGAACTGAGGAATAGATATGATGTCCTCTTTCAGGAGTTTGGCAGGCAGGGAACGGAAGCTAACCGAAAAGCGGTTGAAGAACTGATTGGTAGCCAAGGTATCTATTATGATGTGCAGAAAGCCATGCAATGTGCTTCGAAATTGGAAGATTTTGCACCTTTGTCTGAAGATGATTTCGCTGCGTTGCATGCAATTGAAAATTCCTATTTTCTGAACCGGTTGACCGTAATGAATACGGAACTGCTTCGGAGGATAGAAGAGAATAAGAGTAAACGTGGTTTCACGGTTCGCACTTTGGATGCAGACGTTAAGGATGATGAGCTGTTTGAAGCTATGGTCGCTCCGTTCAAAGGTAAAGTGGTGCTTGTTGATTTCTGGGCTACTTGGTGTGGTCCTTGTAAAATGGCAATGAAGATGATGAAGCCCATGAAAGAAGAATTGATTGATAAGGATATCGTATATGTTTTTATTGCCGGTGAGAATTCTCCGGAGGCAACATGGAACAATATGATACCTGATATTCATGGTGAACATTATCGACTTACCAATGCACAATGGGCGGCTATCTGCAATAAATTTGAGGTTCGTGGTGTGCCTACTTATCTGGTACTCGACCGCGGAGGAAAACAAACTTATCGGTCGGTAGGTTTCCCGGGAACGGATGCGGTGAAGGATGAATTACTGAAAGCATTAAATTCTTCCGCTGATTGATCATATACTCTAATAAACGAAAAAGGGCAGCTTTAGCTGCCTTTTTTTCGTTTATAATCTGATCGGTGTTATCAGATAAACTCCCCGTTTTCGTTGATCTTTACTTTCACTTCCTTTTCGCCTTGCTCCAATTCTATCCAGTAGTAGTTTCCGGTAGGGGTTTCAACATATTCGGCATCATCCACTACATAACCGCTATATTGTGAGGCATTAATGGCTTCTGTCACTTTAATCGGGAGTACATATACATCCCATGAGGTTGAAATCCATTCATAGTCTGTGTTGAACAATACTTCTTTGCTTTGGTTTTCATGTATGATGTCCACTTCGATCATACCTTTTTCCTGTTCAATCTCGATAATGCGGGCATTGGGATAATTCTTCTGTATGAATTCCGTTACGGCAGTAACCGTACCTGACGGGGCATCCGGTAGTAATGATTCGTTATCGCCATCACCGTCATCATTCACGGCTTTAATGAGAATACCGTCTGCTGAATAGTGCAGATCCATATCTACATCCTGTGCCGATTCCACTTCTATGATGTAGATGATCTCTTTCTCAGTTCCGGCACGTTCAATACGCTCCACTTCATTATCTCTCTTCCAGGAGGCGTATTCGCTGCTTTCAAAAGAAGTCTTTATTGCTTGCGGAATATCGCTATATGGCATTTCTGTTTCAGTCATGTACCATGAGCCATCTGCCGTATACCAGGCTTCCGTTTTATACCCGTTGTCGTTCTTGTTGTTGAATTCCGCTTTGTAGTATTGCCCTTGTGAGACAGTTTTTGTTTCCCAACTCAGATTAGCGGTGTTGGAGAAACTGATGTCGAATGCATTGCGTACGGCTTCAGGAACTTTGGAGTTTGGAAGATCGTCATCATCATCGTTGCAACCTTGCAGGCTTAACATGCCCATCGCCAATAGGGCTAAATACATTTTCAGTTTCATAGTTACTTGTTTTTTAGAGTTTACTAATATTATTGTTTTCTTTGACTATTGCTGATTATATTGCAAAGATGGCGGGCAATTCTGGAAGAAATTGGGAATTTGACTCCAAAAGTGGATAATAAATTCTATATTTGCGATTTTAACATTAAAAAGAGCAGATTACTAATGAACTTATACTAATATGGTACAGGAATTGGAAAAACGCACCCGTATTGACGTAGCCGATGTGCTGCGCGGACTCGCCGTTATGGGCATCATTGTATTACATTCCATCGAACACTTTAATTTCTATTCATTTCCCGATACGAGCACTCAGAGTGCGTGGCTTAACTTTTCAGATAAAGCCATTTGGGACGGCCTCTTTTTCATGTTCGGAGGAAAGGCTTATGCTGTGTTTGCCCTGCTTTTTGGGTTTAGTTTCTTTATTCAGGATAATAACCAGCGTATGCGTGGCAATGATTTTCGTTTGCGTTTCTGCTGGCGATTGATATTATTATTCATTCTTGGTAATATAAATGCGGCCTTTTTCACGGCTGAAGTATTGGTGCTCTATTCTTTAGTCGGATTCATTTTACCACTTACCTGCCGGCTGAAAGATAAATGGCTGTTTATTTTGGCATGTGTGCTTCTGATACAGCCATTGCCACTTTATTATGTGATACATGCCTGTGTAGACCCTTCTTTTGTGACTCCTTCTATTCCGACAGGTAGTTACTGGGGAGCGGCTTTCCAGGTGCAGAGTCACGGTACATTTCTTGAAACCCTACGTGTGAATTTGTGGGAAGGGCAGATTGCCAGTCTTGCATGGGCTTGGGACCATGGACGTGTGTTTCAGACTGCTGCTCTTTTCCTGTTCGGCTTGTTGATAGGACGTCGGGGACTTTTCCTGAAGGAGAATCTGAAGTTCTGGAATAAGGTGCTTTGTGGTGCTCTTATCGCTTTTTTCCCTCTGTATGGATTGGGCAATATGTTACCGGACTTTATTGCTAATAAGTCTATTCTCACCCCCTTGTTACTTATCATAACTTCCCTGTCCAAGTTTGCATTTATGCTGATATTGGTGTCGGGTGTTATCTTTGCTTTTTATCGGACAAACCTGCACGACTGGTTGATGAAGATTACTCCTTACGGTAAGATGAGCCTTACAAATTATATTACCCAGAGTATCATTGGTTCGTTGTTGTTCTATAATTGGGGACTTGCGCTTCACTCTCAGTTGGGTATAACAGCCAGCTTCCTGGTAGGAGTAGTGCTCTTCATCGTGCAGCTCGCTTTCTGCCGGTGGTGGATGAGCCGTCATGCGCACGGGCCGCTGGAATATTTGTGGAAGCGGGCGACTTGGTTGAAATAAAGTATCATTTTACACCCGCTATTTTTGAGAAAATGTTCTTTCCGTTCTTTCAGATCTCTCTGAATTCCCTGTTCATCGGCATTACGGCTGAAACTTCCAACCTTATAGTTGCTTCAGGTATCTTTCAGCTGAAACACCGATGAACAGGGGGACCGGGGGAAAACTGAAGGCTGAAAGAGGAAAAAGAACACTTAAATGTATTGAATAGTATCTGAAAACAAGTAATGATGTGATCCGGAACAAGTAATGTTGAGAATGATTACATTGCTTGTTCTTATCCACAACAAGCAATGTAATTTCAGGTAAGTCCGATTTATTTTATTTGATTATCAGTAAGAATTCTATTATAAAATTTCAATTTTGTACTACGATGAAGTGAGCTTGTTTTAATGTGCAGTGTGAAAAAATATATGATAATAAACTTGCAGATGAATTAATACTTTCTTAATTCTTAAAAATGAAGGTCACTTGTATTGGCGTGTTGCCGGGAGAAAAACTATCAGCTGACACTTTATTCGGAAAATGTGAGCTTTCGACCAATATCGTAATTTTCTTTGTGCTATTCAATACCGTAGTGACATCTTCCTGACCGTTTAGAAACATTTCCTGATTAGGGCTGATTTCCTGCTCATTATGAATTAGAACACCGTTAGCTTTATATTGAAATGGAGCTATATCAGTGGTATATATATCGTAATATACATAAACATGAGCATGTGTGTCTATATAAGTTCCATCTTTAGTCTCATACTTTACGACAACGTTCAATGTTCTCTCAGTTGGAATGATGCCTTCCTCATTATTATGGCAACTGCACAGTAATGATATTAATAACAGTGCTATTATTGAATATTTATTGGCTTTCATATCTTTAATAATATTAGTTCTAATGTAATTTATATTTTATAATTGATATGTGGATGATGTCTTTGGTTTAATTGTAACTGTTTGGTTAACTGCAAATATATTTATTTTATCTGATTATCTATAAGAATTCTATTGAAAAATTTTAATTTTGTACGACGATGAAGTGGGGCGATGACCTAAATGTATGTTATCGGGAATTGTATGTGGTAGTAATGTGATACTTGTCGACAAACTCTTAACTTCTTGTGTGCAGGATATTTGTTGTTTGGATATTACTTTACAAATAGAGATTCTCTGGTGACTGTAGTTGTTTCAAGTGATGAAACACTTTGTTTCTCGGCGTGAAACAGAGTGTTTCAAAGCATGAAACAACTTGTTTCACGCCGAGAAACAAACAGTTTCATGCCGGGAAACAAGTTGTGCCATATTGGGAAACAATTTTTTGATTGCTTTCAATGATCTTGCAGGCTGTCTTTATCTTTCCGAAGGCAGTGGGGAATGCAAGAGCAGGTATGTGGCGGATAAATCTCCAAAATAAACTCTATGTAGTAGGTGCCAACAGATACTTTAGTTCCGCCAACTGATACACGCTCGGCATATAGTGTCCGTTAATAATGGTCGCCGGTGTATGGCTGATGTTATTCCGTTCGCAATACTCCTGCTGTTGCCTCCAGAGCAACTGTGCCGTCTCGTTGAGTTCGTATTTCTCCACGTCCGGTATCTCCTGAACTTCAAACCATACTTCCAGCAAGTAAATAGCTCTATCCCAGCCTTCCGAGAGGTATGCGGAGAGAATGGTTTGTGCTATGTGTACACCCAGCCGGTCATTGGTATATATGACTAAAGAGATGGATATGTCTGCTGATATTTCCCGGATATGGCGATGTACTTTGGCGCATGCTTTACAATTGGGGTTTACCACTACCATTAACCTGTCCTTTGTGCTATCGGCAGAGTTATGCAGAGCTATATCCGGGTGAATCATCGTTCTGACTTTAGGTTTCAAAGCCAGGAGTTTCTGAAAAGTGATCGGATTGAGCAGACCGGATAGCTTGTTTTTCAGAAAGTGTTTCTCTTTGTCCGAAGAAACAAGTGCTTTAGCTTGTACCCAGAAAATCACGCAGATAGTGCTGACTGCAATCATTGAGAAAAGAATTCGGATTGAAAACCGCCATTCGAAATTATTCCTTATGATATAAAGTGCCACGGCAGTCAGCCAGACCGAGAAGGTGGTGAGCATACAAAACAGGCACGCTTTATGAATAAAGAATATCTGATATATGACGGAGTACAAGGTGAATGCAATTGCAATGAAAACAGACAGGGCTGCCAGAAGATGGAATTCCTTTGGGCAGACAGCAGTGAAAAAGAACATGGTTGTGAAATACATCCACGATAATTCTCCAATACCTATTCCTGCAATATTTGCACCTTTGGATTTGAGTACCTCATTACAATCTATAATTTTCCCTATGTGGCAGAAGCGTTGTAGAAAGTGATTATCCACCATTTCTCTGTATAGAATGATAGTAGAAATGAGAATACCACAGACCAGCGCGGAAAGATAAAGTGGTAATCCTGTGGGATAGTTTCTACTCCAGATTGAAGAAAAAACTAAGAGGACGGATATAATTCCCGCAATCAGTAGCCTATGTTGCCGGCACATATAATGAATATTGCTGAGCAAGCAGTGAGATTCACAGACTGTTTTCGAAGTTGTTTCGCCAAACAGAACAGCTCCTGTCCACTGGTGCGCAAATAGCTTTCTGCTTATGGGCATGTGGCTAACTTCGGAAGTCGTGATGATGAGCCGGTCTGGTTCTATCTTTTCGACAAGGCAGAATGTGGAATGGCTTGTTTTCAATTGGGTGATAAACGGACCGTGCAACTTCTCCAGATACTTCGGTTGAAGTTGGTAAACTACGTTATTTACATGAAGTGCGTTTAAGGCATCGCTGATACCTTGCATCGTGTTGCCCAACGGACTGTCGAGCAAACGGCATACGGTAGTCCTGCTCACTTTTACGGTCAGTGACCGTAAAAAGTGATGGACTACTTCACTGGTGGCATTGTCAACTCCCAGCATAGTCTTGGTTTATAGTTAAAGTTTAGGTTAGGTTCTTTGTTAAAGTGTAAAGTATCCGCTCAACCGGACTTCTCCCAGTTCAATTTCCAGGTGGTATTCTCCCGGCTCTGTTGCGTTTAATTCAATAGTGATTAGCGTAGGATTGATACTTGTTCCGGAATAAACATTTACTCCAGAAGCATCTGTGATTGTAATACTTGCAGTAGGTGCATCACAGTTGAAGACTACAGTGACTATATCATTATTAATATAGGCGCTGGCGGGCTGGATAATGATGCTTCTGGCTACAGGTCCTCCTTCTTTAGAACTTTCTGGAAACAGAGGAATCTCTCTTTCATCATCATTGGTCATTGAAAAATGCTGGGCGTGCAAAGATATGCTACCCATAACTACTGCTAATACGAAAAATACAAATAATAATTTTTTCATAAGATATACTTTTAATTTGTTATGATGGTGGCAAATTTAGAGAGAATTTATCCAATAAAAGTGTATAAAAAGTGTAGAAATGTGGGGAACTGCCATGTTATTGGGGCATTTTCCTTTATTTTTATAGAAATTGTTCTAAGAAATCCCGGAGTGAAATTGATTTATCAGTGCATTTCATCTTTTGCTCCAGTATTCTTTTGGCTTTTTTATATATGGCGTCCCTACTACATTCCATTAGATATCTGAAATGACTGGTAGGTATGTCTGTTAAGTGCAGGCAACAAAGATAGATTTCGTCTTGAGACAAAGGATATTTTGCAGCCAGGCGAATAGTAATATCATTCCAGCGTATATCGGTTTCTGCTATCAACTGTTTCCAGTCTTCTTCATCGAAGCGCTCATTCGATTTATCGGTTTTTTTATATGATTGGATGATACGTTTCATTTTCACACATACTCCAGAATGTTCATAAGATTCTTTCAATAATGCTTGCCGTTCTGTTTTTAAAGTGTGTAATTCTTCTTTTAAGGTTTGCTTTTCTGTTTGGCTATGGCGATGCTGTGCTATCTCTTTTTGTAGAAAACTGATTTGCTCATTTTTCTGTCGGAGCATTTCTTCTAACTTCTTGCTCATTTCCATTTCTTTTTGCTTGTAATAAATCACTTTCCTTTTGTAGCACTTTAATAATACAAGAAATGATGCAAGAAAAAATGCGGTTCCTGTGGCTATATAACAATAAAGTTGTTCTAAGTTTGTTTTAAATTCTGACTGTTTGCGTTGTATTAGTATATTTTTCTCTGTTGTGACGATTGCGGCGCTTTGCTGCTTTTGCTGGGCACTATCCAGATGAGCGGAATATTTTCTTTCCATTTCGAGTGCCTTTTTTAAATTTCCTTGCTTTTGGGCAATATCGGCTAAACGCATGTATGCTCCTGCTTTTGTATAATTGTCATCACTGCATAGGCTCTTGTTTAAAAATATTAAAGCCGAATCATATTGTGATACTTTGTAATAAGCTTCTCCCAGAATTAAGAAATCTCTGTATGTTACATTTGGATTATCTTGATGAATAATATTTAGTTTGGCAAATTTTACAGCTTTCTCCCCCATATTCATACGTCCATATAATAGGCTTAACGAATAAGCGGTTTTGGCTATCATACTTTTTTGAGCGATATGGCATGATACTTTAAATGCAGTGAGTATCTTTTGTTCAGCCTCGTTGTAGTACCTTTTCCCTCTATTAATATCGATTGTACCCCGTTGTGATAATACATCTGCCCATAAGTTGGAGTCTTTTTCTTGAATAGCCAGCTTTTCTGTAATTTGATAGATTGAGTCAGCCTGTTCATTTAGTCTTTGCGAAAGATATAGATTGGCTATATTATTATATATATACCCGGTTAGTTTGTTGTCATTGGCTTTCTTGGAATAGAAAATAGCTTTAAAGAATTCTTTTAGGGCTTCGGGATGGTTATCTTTGTCTCTCCATATGCAGCCTAAGTAATAATATGATCTTGCTTGCATCGGTATGTTTTTCGTAGAATCGTAGTATTGTACGGCAATACGTATCAGTGAATCTTCCGTTTGCTGTATGAAATTCTTGTCCTTAACCTCCGTCAGCAGCAGTGCATGATATGCCTGGTCTTCCAATGAGTTGAGTTCTTCCGGCCGAATTTCTTGTAATAAATGTAAAGCGCTGTCCGGGAATTTTTGCATGAGGGTTTCCGCTTGTACAAGTTTGCTGTCCCGTCCGGAATGTGTACATGCGATTAATAAGTAAATTGCAAATAATAGTGTGGCTAATATATTGTATTTCATTGCTTTATCAGTTGAAGTTGTAGCCTGCAAAAGTACCCGTTTCTAATGATAAAACAATGTAATACCAGTCTGTAAAATAAATAACCCCTATTTCTGAAAGAAAGTTCAGAAATAGGGATTATTAAATTGAAGTATGTTTTTTTGTCAGGTATGTAACTCCAGAACGAAGCGGCAACCCTTGGTATAGCTACTGTCCAATGTCAGGCTACCATTCATTTTGGTGGCGATCAGAGAGCAAATAGGTAATCCTAAACCATCCCCCTCTGTGAGGTCTTTCACTTTGGTGAAAGGTTTGAACAAGTCTGCTTGTTCCTCCTCGGCAATACCGCTTCCCGTATCACTGATAATGAATTGGTGGGTGTGTGCTCCGCGCTTTTTAAAGTCTAACCAGATTTTACCGCCTTCAGGGGTAAACTCGGCTGCATTATTCAGCAAATGAAGAAGAACCCGTTCAAGTTGCTCCGGATTGGTCTTGACACTAAGTTTCGGTGCATTCACGGCGGTAGCTATGTCTGGCTTCAGGCCGCTTTTGATCTTATCCATAACACTTTCACAGAAAGTATTAATATTGATTTCACGCATTTCGTAAGTTTCAGAAAGCGTGCTTTCCAAATCGGACAACTCCTGAATGTGCTCGGCAAAGCCTTTCAGTGCACGAACGCCCGGTAAGGTAGTATCCAGAGTATTCAGTGTCGGCTCCATTTGTGAGGAGATATTTTGGATAAACTTAGTTTTCAGTTCATTGTGTTCATTGGCTATCTGTATTGCTTTCTTTTGTTTCCGGGTGAGAATGACGAAACGCAGCAATACGATACCGGCTAATACCAGTGCGGCGGCCAATAATCCGGCAAGGATGCAAAGTCCGATGATAATGTACTGCTTGGCGGATAGTGAACTGTCTTTTTCCTCAATAGTTTGCAGGCTATCGTCATATTTACGTTTCAGCACGTTTAGTTCATCCTGGGCGGTAAGAGCTTTTACAGAGTCGGTCCAAAGGATGTATTTGTCGTACGTACGGGCTACCAGTCCGGCATTGTTTGCCTTACGGGCGATATCGATCAGTGTTTTATATGACTCGTCTACCTTTGCATAATTCTTCTGTTCCTTATATTGACCAATCAAACGATTGATATAAGCGTCCCCTTGTGAGTTCATCCCAAAGGTATAATAGTAGTTGGCCTGGGTATAGAGTAAATCATTGCTGAGTGAGTCGTTTTTGGCTGCTTTGGCTGTCTCTTCCAATTTGGCCAGTTGTTCTTTGGCACGGGCGGGATTCTTGAGGTTGATATACATTTGCAGGCGTTCCTTATTGATACGGAAACGCAGGTCGGGCATCGTCTTACCACTTTTCTGCTCACCGTCTGTAACTAATAGTTCGGCACCGCGCAATAGTTCAAAAGCTTCTTTATAATAGTTTTCCCGATGATAGAGAGCGCTGGCATTGACACCACATTCCACCGCTTTATCATACTTTGCCTGAGAGGAGAAAGCATTGTAAGCCTGAAGGAAAAGATAGCGGGCTTTGATATATTCTTTTTTTGCGAGATTTTCCTGTGCTTGTTTCATCAGTTCATCGGCACGGTTCTGTGAATAGGCTTGACTGCAGATGCAGAAAGCAGCTAAGAAGAGTAGGGTAATTATCTTTCTCATATATGATTCATTTTATTTGCTTACAAAGTTAAGACATTCTTCTGTAGGTTGTACAAGAAAAGCGCTTAAAAACTAGACTTATCTCATTTTTTTGATGATTAGAGTACATGAAATTATATTCTGTTCCGTATGATCTCTGTATCTTCTCCGTACTCTATGGCACGGAGAAGATACGGAGCGGATACGGAGAAGGTACGGCTCGGGTAGGACAGATGCCGGGGATTAGTATTTGAAACTGCTTCCCCCCAGGAACTCACGCAGAAGTGATGTCGGCGGGATTTCCTTATCTTGTACCGGAGTAAAGTATTTGATGAATTTCAACAAACGGTACGCTTCGGCATACTCCGGACAGTTGCGTGGCACACTGGTTAGTATGGGTTCGGCATGACAGCGCAGTACGGCAAACTCAAACAGCAGTGCCGAGTTGAACATCACATCGGCATTCTCTTGATAAGGGAAGATCCATTTGTCTTCTCCGGCTCGTACACTGGGCCAGCGGGAAATGGTTTCCCGTGCCGAGTAACCACGGTAGTTGAAATCGCGGATAATACGGCGTAACAAACGGTTGTCCGTTGTGGGAATCCAGTTGTGATCGTCCAAAGAAATAGTAGTCAGGGCGGACACATAGATTTTGTATTTATTTTCTGCCGGTATTTGCGGGGTGAGTTCTGGATTCAATGCATGAATACCTTCCAGAATAAGGATGGTATGCTCATCTATCCGCAACTTATCACCCTTATATTCACGTTGACCGGTGGTAAAGTTGAAGCTTGGTAAGTCTATCTCTTCACCTCTCAACAGAGCTTTCAGGTCTTCCTCAAATTTTTTGAGATCGAGTGCGTAAAGTGATTCGTAATCATAATCACCGTTAGCATCTCTTGGGGTATCTTCCCGGTTCACAAAGTAATTATCCAAAGCTATAGGATATGGACGAAGTCCGTTCGTCATAAGCTGTACGGAAAGACGTTTGCTGAAAGTGGTCTTACCCGAAGATGACGGACCGGAGATAAGTACCAGTTTTACCCGATTTCCATTTTCGCCCCGGTGGTAGATATCGTCGGCGATCTGGGCTATTTTCTTTTCCTGCAGTGCTTCGGCCACATTGATAAGGTCAGTGGCATGTCCTTGTTCGCAGGCAAGATTGAAGTCTCCTACATTACCCAACCCCATGATGTAGTTCCAACGGAGATGTTCTTTGAAGACATCGAGCATTTTTTCCTGCTTGACCACTTCTTCCAATACATTGGGATTTTGTCTGTTGGGGATGCGAAGCAACAGCCCATCGTAATATTTCACAATATCGAACAGCCAGATAAAACCGGTGCTGGGCAGTAGGTTACCATAATAGTAATCAATCGTATCTTCTAATGAGTAATAATAGGTATAGATAGAGCCGGAAGTTTCCAGCAACTTTACTTTGTCTGTCATTCCCCGTTCATTAAAGATGCGCACAGCTTCGGTAGTGTGGCATTCCGTGCGGCGGTATGTGATGTTTTTGTCTATGATTTCCTGCATGCGCTTTTTAATGGCGGATACATCTTCCAGCGTAATTGCGCGTCCAATGCGCAAGTTGCAGAAGTAGCCTTTGGATACAGGGTGCTCTACAAATAGTTTGCCGTCCGGAAACAATTCGTTGACGGCTTTGTACAGTACAAAGCAAAGACTGCGCACATACGTTCGCAAACCGGAAGAGTCGCGTATGTCGAGGAATTCTACATCTTTATTATTGTATACCCGGAAGTTCAGTCCTTCGGAACGGTTATTAACTTTCGCACTGACAACCTGATAGGGAAAATTAAGATTAAAACCGTAATAAATATCCAAAAGTGAACTCCCGATGGGGAATTCTTTAGAAATATTATTATTTTTGCAACAAATTTGTAACATGTGTTTCATGACGTCTCCTTTTTAGGTGATTAATACGTTAAATATAGATATAATAACAGATGTGGCATAAAACCTTCTAATTAATTAAAGATGGAATATTCTTTTTATGATTTTTTAAAGCTGCTTGGCTCACTGGCATTATTCCTGTACGGAATGAAGATAATGAGTGAAGGACTTCAAAAGTTTGCCGGTGACAGGCTCCGGAAAATTCTAACGGCAATGACTACCAACCGGGTAACCGGAGTACTGACGGGTGTGCTGATCACAGCACTGATTCAATCCTCTTCCGCAACTACCGTTATGGTAGTGAGTTTTGTAAACGCCGGACTGTTGACTTTATCCCAATCCATCGGCGTAATTATGGGAGCTAATATCGGTACTACCGTTACAGCATGGATTATTTCGGCATTAGGCTTCAAAGTCGATATAGCCGCTTTCGCACTTCCTCTGCTTGCCTTTGGTATTCCTCTTCTCTTCTCTCAAAAAAGTCATCGTAAGTCTATCGGTGAATTCATTTTCGGTTTTTCTTTCCTCTTTATGGGGCTTTCCATGCTGCAATCCAATGCGCCGGATTTGAAAGCGAATCCGGAAATGTTGGCTTTTGTGCAAAGCTATACCGATATGGGATATATTTCTATTCTGTTGTTTGTGTTTATCGGTACTATTTTGACTATGGTTGTGCAGGCGTCGGCAGCAACGATGGCCATTACGCTTATCATGTGTGCTAATGGATGGATTAGTTTTGAACTGGGGGCTGCATTGGTATTGGGAGAGAATATCGGTACTACCATTACCGCAAATCTTGCTGCTTTAACCGGCAATACGCAGGCGAGGAGAGCTGCATTGGCTCACTTGGTATTCAATGTCTTCGGCGTTATCTGGGTGCTTTGTCTTTTCACTCCGTTTACGAGTGCTGTATCCTGGTTTGTGGAAAACGTGATGGGAACAAAAGATCCCGCGGTAGCTGTTTCATTTAAGTTATCGGCTTTCCACACTTGCTTTAATATCTGTAATGTATTGCTGCTGATCTGGTTTGTAAAACTGATAGAACGTACGGTTTGCGCCATTATTCCACAGAAGGAAGCCGACGAGGAATATCGACTCCGTTTCATCTCCGGTGGTATGCTTTCTACGGCGGAACTTTCCATATTGCAGGCACGCAAGGAAATTCACCTGTTTGCAGAGCGTACTCATCGTATGTTCAATATGGTGCAGGACTTGCTGCATACGGATAAAGACGATGATTATAATAAGCTGTTCAGCCGTATCGAAAAATATGAGAATATCAGCGATAATATGGAGTTGGAGATAGCCAATTATCTGAACCAAGTGTCCGACGGGCGTTTGAGCTCGGAGAGTAAGCTCCAGATTCGTGCCATGCTCCGTGAAGTGACGGAAATAGAGAGTATCGGTGACAGCTGCTATAATCTTGCGCGTACCGTCAACCGTAAGCGTCAGACCAATCAGGACTTCACAGAAAAGCAATATGATCATATTCACTTTATGATGAAACTGACGGATGATGCGTTGGCACAGATGATTGTTGTAGTGGAACGTTCCGATCACCAAAGTATTGACGTGAATAAGTCATTCAATATTGAGAATGAAATTAATAATTATCGCAATCAACTGAAGAATCAGAATATTCTGGATGTAAATAATAAAGAATATGATTATCAGATGGGCGTTTACTATATGGATATTATAGCAGAGTGCGAAAAGCTGGGTGATTATGTGGTGAATGTAGTGGAAGCAAGCAGTGATGTAAAAGAAAAGAAAGCGTCTTAGGACGCTTTCTCAAATTCTTCTTTTCCAACTCCGCATAGTGGGCAAACCCAATCTTCAGGAAGGTCTTCAAACGATGTTCCCGGCTCGATACCATTTTCCGGATCGCCCAATTCAGGGTCGTAAACGTAGTCACAAACGGTGCAAATGTACTTGTCCATAAAACTATTTTTTAGGTTTTCTGTATAAATAACAATAAATCCCGCCTTTTTGTTTCCGGTTTTGATCTGAAAGAGATATATTTGTTTCATATTTATTGTAAATGAACTCTTTATGACGACATTAATTTTAGTCGGTATGGCGGTGCTTGTAGGGGTACTGTTGTTATATGTATTTGAACTCGGTAGAAGTAGGCGCCTGTTACTTAAAGCAGGAAATGCCAGGAAAGCATTGCGGGGTTCCGAAGAACTGTTTCGTTCTATTTTGCAAAATGTCCATGCTTTTATTCTTTTAATAGATAGGGATTTTGTTGTTACCCGGACAAATTACTATGATATCACCAAAGCTCGTAAACCGGAAGGCAGGCTGGTTCGTGTAGGCGATCTATTGCGTTGTAACAATGCATTGTCTGCCGAAGGCGGTTGTGGAACACATGAGCTTTGCGGCAGTTGTCCTATCCGAAAGAAGATTGAGGAGACATTTCGTGCTAAAAGTAGTTTCACGGATTTGGAAGCTATACTCGATATACGGGATAGGAGAGGTGAGGTAGCGGAATGTGATACGTATGTTTCCGGTGAATACATGGAAATAGACGATAAGGAGGGGATGGTAATTACTGTGCATGATATAACCCAACTGAAGAAAGCAGAAGCGGATTTGAACAGAGCCCGCGAAAAAGCGGAGAATGCGGATCGCTCCAAATCTGCCTTTCTTGCGAATATGAGTCATGAAATACGTACACCGTTGAATGCCATTGTCGGTTTCTCCGAATTGCTGGCTTCTGCCGGTACGGAAGAAGAGAAGGCGCAGTTTCTGGAAATAGTGCATTCTAACAACGAGTTGTTGCAGCAGTTGATTGCTGATATTCTTGACCTTTCTAAAATAGAAGCAGGTACATTGGAATTTACATTCTCGGAGGTGGATGTCAAGCAGCTGATGTTTGACATAGAGCAGTTGTTCCGTATGAGATTGGAAGATAAATCTGCCATTATTCAGATTATCAGGGAAACGCCTTCTGAAGAATGTATTATGTATACAGACAGAAATCGTTTGCAACAGGTAATCTCCAATTTCATGACCAATGCTGTGAAATTTACAGATGAGGGCAGCATCATTTTTGGGTATAACCGTTGTGCTGAAGGTCTCTACTTCTATGTGAAAGATAGTGGGAGCGGTATTCCGGAAGATAAGGTAAATCATATTTTTGAACGCTTTGTCCGGGTAGAGCAAAATAAAAAAGGTACCGGGCTGGGGCTGGCTATCTGCGAAATGATAATTCGTAAGTTGGGTGGAAAGATTGGCGTAGAATCTGAATATGGTAAGGGATCCACGTTCTGGTTTACCCTTCCGATTAATGGACGTCAGATAAAGGAGCAAGGCACGGAGATTGATGGCAAGACTAACTTATAAAAAGATTTAATAACATTCGCTATCCCAAATTAATATTGTATTTTTGCGGTTCTTAATTAAAGCTAACAATTTGCATGACTGCAATGAAGGATGATTTTTATCATGGCGGACTTACTGATGACGAAGTAAGTAAAAGCCGCGAAAAGTACGGAGTCAATCTGTTAACGCCCCCCAAGCGTCCCTCCCTATGGAAGTTATATCTTGAAAAGTTTGAGGATCCTGTTGTCAGGGTGCTTTTAGTGGCTGCACTATTTTCTCTGATCATCTCGGTTGTAGAGAATGAATATGCCGAGACAATCGGTATTATTGCCGCTATATTGCTGGCTACGGGAATAGGTTTCTTCTTTGAATATGACGCTAATAAAAAATTCGATCTGCTGAATGCGGTAAATGAGGAGACTTTGGTGAAGGTTATCCGTAATGGTCGTGTGCAGGAAATACCTCGGAAAGATGTGGTGGTAGGAGATATTATTGTCCTGGAAACAGGAGAAGAAATACCGGCTGACGGTGAACTGTTGGAAGCCATATCTTTGCAGGTTAACGAATCAAATCTGACCGGTGAGCCCGTTATAAATAAGACGACTGTAGAAGCGGATTTTGATGAAGAAGCTACCTATGCTTCCAATCGTGTGCTGCGTGGTACTACCGTCGTGGACGGACATGGAACAATGCGGGTGCTCAGCGTGGGCGATGATACGGAAATTGGAAAAGTGGCCCGACAGAGTACGGAGCAGAGCACAGAACCTACTCCGCTGAACATACAGCTTACCAAACTTGCCAATCTGATTGGTAAGATCGGTTTCTCTGTAGCGGGATTGGCATTTGCCATTTTCTTTATTAAAGATGTCATACTGATATATCCTTTCTCAACCTTCCATACTTTTGCAGACTGGCTTCCGGCTTTGAAAGCTACTCTGCAATACTTTATGATGGCAGTAACCCTGATTGTGGTTGCAGTGCCCGAAGGGTTGCCGATGAGTGTGACGCTCAGTCTTGCACTGAATATGCGCCGTATGCTTTCTACCAATAATCTGGTTCGTAAAATGCATGCTTGCGAGACGATGGGTGCCATCACTGTGATCTGTACGGATAAGACGGGTACATTGACTCAGAATCTGATGCAAGTTTATGAGCCGAGTTTCTATGGTCTGAAAAATGGCGGAGAAGTCGGTGAAGATGATATCAGCAAACTGGTGGTAGAAGGTATCAGTACCAATTCTACAGCTTTTCTGGAAGAGATAGCCGAAGGTGAAAAACCGAAAGGAGTAGGAAATCCGACCGAGGTGGCCTTGCTTTTATGGTTGAATAGCAGAAATCGGGATTATCTGGATTTGCGTGAGAATGCTCCGGTTGTGGATCAGTTGACTTTCTCCACCGAACGTAAATTTATGGCGACTTTGGTGAAATCTCCTTTGCTGGGTAAGAAAGTATTGTACGTGAAGGGTGCTCCTGAGATTGTTTTAGGCAAATGTAAGGATGTGATTCTGGATGGCAAACGGGTAGATGCGGTAGAGTATCGCTCTACGGTAGAAAAACAATTGCTGGGTTATCAGAACATGGCGATGCGTACCCTTGGTTTTGCTTTCAAAGTCGTGGAAGATACGGATACAAGGGATTGTGTGGAATTGGTTGCCGATCATGATTTGTCATTCCTGGGTGTGGTCGCTATCAGTGATCCTATTCGTCAGGATGTGCCTGCGGCTGTCTCAAAATGTCAGTCTGCCGGTATCGATATCAAGATTGTTACGGGAGATACACCGGGTACGGCTACGGAAATAGCACGTCAGATTGGTTTGTGGAAACCGGAAGATACGGAACGTAACCGGATTACGGGAGCTGCTTTTGCAGAATTGACAGATGAAGAAGCACTCGGCCGTGTGATGGATCTGAAAATTATGTCGCGTGCGCGTCCTACAGACAAACAACGTCTGGTGCAGTTGTTACAGCAAAAAGGTGCAGTGGTGGCAGTAACAGGAGACGGTACAAATGATGCTCCTGCATTGAACCATGCACAGGTAGGTCTTTCTATGGGTACGGGGACATCAGTGGCCAAGGAAGCCAGTGATATAACCCTGCTCGATGATTCTTTCAATAGTATCGGCACTGCCGTGATGTGGGGGCGTTCGCTGTACAAGAATATCCAACGTTTCATCGTTTTCCAGTTGACTATTAATTTTGTGGCCTTGCTTATCGTTTTGCTTGGTTCGTTGATAGGCACGGAATTGCCGCTTACTGTAACTCAGATGTTGTGGGTAAATCTTATTATGGATACTTTTGCTGCTTTGGCTCTGGCTTCTATTCCGCCTAGCGAAAGTGTTATGCAAGAGAAGCCGCGCAGTAGCAGTGACTTTATTATTTCGAAAGCCATGCGCTCCTATATTTTAGGTGTAGGGGGAGCTTTTCTTATTATACTAATGGGAATGTTGTACTGGTTTAACCATGCCGAGGGCGGCATGACTCCGGAACGTCTGACCATATTCTTCACATTCTTCGTGATGCTACAATTTTGGAACCTTTTCAATGCACGTGTGTTTGGTACTACAGACTCCGCTTTCAAAGGGATTTCCAAATCGTATGGTATGGAACTGATAGTACTTGCTATCTTGGTAGGGCAGTTCCTTATAGTACAGTTCGGTGGTGCCGTATTCCGTACTGTGCCGCTTGATTTAGTCACTTGGCTGATTATTATTGCTTCCACCTCACTTGTATTGTGGGTGGGTGAGGCGATACGTTTCATCCGACGTTTAACTCAGAAATAAAATGAAAGAAAAAGGAATTAAAAACCTTATTATTGATTTTGGCGGCGTATTGATTGACTTGGACCGCCAGCGTTGTATTGAGAATTTTGCAAAGTTAGGCATGCCCAATGTAGAGGCTATGCTCGATGTTTGTCATCAGCAGGGTTTCTTCTTGCAGCATGAAAAAGGACTGATTACCAGTGCGGAGTTCCGGAATGCGATCCGTGAACAGATGGGGAAGGTAGTGACCGATGCCCGTATAGATGCAGCCTGGAATAGTTTCCTGGGAAGTATTCCTACCTATAAGTTGGATTTATTGTTGAAACTGCGTGAGAAATATGTGGTCTATCTGTTGAGCAACACCAATGAAATTCACTGGAAGTGGTCGTGTAAACATGCTTTCCATTACAAGGCTTTCCGGGTCGAAGATTATTTTGAGAGAATTTTCCTCTCTTATGAAATGAAGATGGTGAAGCCGGACGTCGCTATTTTTGAGAAACTGTTGGAGGAAACAGGCATAGAACCTAAAGAAACTTTCTTTATAGATGATTCTGCCGAGAATTGCCGTGTGGCGGAAACATTGGGTATTTCTACCTACACGCCGAAAGCATGTGAAGACTGGAGTCATTTGTTTAGTTGAGAATTGAAAGTTGAGAGTTAAAATGCAGTTGCTTCGTAACATACCGGAAGTGCTTCCTCAGCCTTGTGTTGCTACCATAGGCTTTTTTGACGGAGTACATCGAGGACATCGGTACCTGATTGAACAGGTACGCGAAGTGGCTGCTGCACATGGACTTGCTTCGGGCGTAGTGACTTTTCCTGTGCATCCGCGCAAGGTTGTACAGCCAGAGTATCACCCTGAACTACTGACCACTTGTGAAGAAAAGGTTTCCTTGCTTGCTGAAACCGGTCTGGATTACTGCATGATGCTTGATTTTACTCCTGACGTTGCTATCCTTTCAGCGAAGGAGTTTATGTTGTTCCTTTACAATCATTATAATATACGTGCTCTTGTTATAGGATACGACCATCGTTTTGGGCATAATCGTAGTGAAGGCTTTGATGATTATGTACGCTATGGGCAGGAGTTGGGGATAGAAGTTATTCTTGCACGTGCATATATAGATAAGGATGTTGCGGTCAGTTCTTCTGTTATCCGGCAATTACTGTCAGAAGGTAACGTCTCGGAGGCTGCTGCTTGTTTGGGATATGATTATTTCTTGAACGGTATGGTAGTAAGTGGCTATCGTGTCGGTCGTAAAATAGGTTTTCCTACTGCAAATCTCCGGGTGGATGATCCGGATAAGTTGGTTCCTTCCGATGGGGTATATGCAGTTCGTGTTACTGTGGCAGGTCAGATTTATGGCGGTATGCTCAGTATTGGTTATCGTCCCACAATAGCTAACGGCACTGACCGTAGCATTGAAGTGAATATATTTAATTTCCATTCAGATATTTACGAGCAATATATCTGTCTTTCTTTTGTCCGCTATCTCCGTCCTGAATTGAAGTTTGATTCCATAGACGAACTAATTGCCCAGCTTCACAAAGATAAAGAAATGGCTTCCTGTTATCTTTAATTTTCCCTTTCTCTTTTATATTTCTTGCATTATTATCGAAAAACGTATCTTTTTTATTGTTTTTCGATAAATATTTTCTGTTTTACTTGTTAGTTTCAAAAAATACCTCTTTATTTGCATATCGAAAAACGATAAATTATTATTGAATAACAAAACGTATAAAGGTTGACGATTATGAAAAAGGCATTTATGAGTATCTCTTTATTAGTGATTTCCCTCTCCATGTTGATGGCTGTTCTTTGCGGTATAGGAGCTACCGTTTGATGATTTAATAGAGAAAATATATCTTTGTAAACTCTAAAAGACGACAACGATGAAAACGGCAATAAAATTAGTTCTTATTTATTGGGCAATGCAAGTTATTGGAATGTTTGTAGTGGGACCATTGGTTAGAGGTTATGCGTATATAGAATACGGTAGCGTAGAAAGAGCTGGTGAGCTGGCTGCAGCTCCCATTTTATTAGCAGGAATAATTCTTATGTCTATTTATTTGTGGAAGCAAGGCTATCTAACCAATGATAAACGGTTATATTCGTTTGTATCTGCAAGCTATTTATTCTGGAGCGCCATAATGGGTATTTCTATGATTTACCTGGTTGACTACCTGATGTCCCATCTTTCATTTCTACCTGACTGGTATGAGAATACCTTTGATATATTGCAATCCGGTTGGCTGGGTATTGCTTGTGTGGCCATACTGGGGCCCATCCTTGAGGAGCTGCTGTTCCGGGGAGCAATCACTAAAGTGCTGCTGAAGAAATATAATCCGCTAACGGCTATTTTGGTCTCCGGGCTGATATTCGGTATCTTTCATGTGAATCCGGCACAAGTTGTAGGAGCTATACTGATTGGTTTTGTTCTTGCATGGATCTATTACAGAACACATAGTCTGATACCTTGTATCCTGATTCATATCATGAACAACAGTCTTTCTGTCTATCTTTCTCTCAAATTCCCGGATGTGGATTCTTGTAGTGAATTGATTGGAGAAAACTCTTATTTGATAGGATTGATAGTTGCTGTCGTTTTATTATTATTGTCATGGAGAATGATGAATACTTATAAATTATCTAATACAACTACTGAAATATGAAAAGGAGATTGAATATTCTTTGCGTGATCGTATTGCTCGTGCTGGGTTATTCGGTTTTAGAGACTACTTATTATGTCGGTTTGGGAATTAAAGCCGGGATCGAGAAAGGTATTGACTCCAAGATTGATGCAAAAGCTAAAGAAGAGATTAGCAATGTGCAAGTCGTGCAACTGGTACCAAAAGATTTGGGCGGTGATATTTTAATTGATTCTGTTTACAATGAAAAAACAGGTGAGTACGTACCTGCTGCTTACGGGCAAATGATTGTTAGTGTGAATACACAACCCAGTGTCTTGTCCAGAATTATTTCTCTCTTGATTCTTATTGCGAACTACGTTGCGATTATTTGGGCTGTAGTGCTTTTCATTCGCCTTATTGTGTCAATCAATAAATCTGATATCTTCAATTGGAAAAATGTCCGTCGGCTCAGGCGTTTAGGAGTGCTGCTTATTATTGGTTTTGTATGCACCTTTCTTCTTGCGTTTCTGAGTTTCCATAACGTGGAAAAAGTCTTTTCAGTGCCGGGTTATTCATTGAGTATGGCGGATATGGCGCATATTACTTCGCTGGTATTGGGGATTTCAACCTTGATTGTGGCAGAAGTATTCGCTATTGGACTGAAGATGAAAGAAGAACAAGAGTTAACGATATAATAAAGATTACAATAATGAAAAAGATTAGAATATTGGCAGTCTTAGTGATTATAGTTTTTATTGGTGATATGGTGTCAGATGGTACATCTGCCTTTATGGATGGCTGGAATGAGGCAGGAGATAGTACAGAATACAGATTCTCAGATGTTGATATATCAGTAAAACCGGATAAGACTTTAGCCGTAGATTCTTTATTTAATACTACTATACAACAGAAGGTTCCATATCGGATAACATCATTGGAAACTAAGATAGATAGCACTTTCTGGAGAGTAACATTTAAGGTCTTGATCTTTCCTTTTGCTCTTTTCGGCCTTTATGGATTTTATTGCATGATGCGGGTAGTGATATCTGTGAGTCGTGGTAAAGTGTTCACACGTGAGAATGCAAACCGTATGCGTATTTTTGTCTATGCATTGATTCTTGTAGGCTTTTGTATGGAAGTAGAGCATTATATTCAGTATCGGGATGCGATTTCTCAAGTTCAATTGAGTGGTTATGTGACGGCTCCATATACACTGCATTTTTCATGGTTTTCCTATATGATACTGGCTTTATTTACCGAGATATTTGCCGTAGGTGTGAAAATGAAGGAAGAACAAGATTTAACCATTTAACCTAACCTGCTAAAATATAGAATTATATGATTATAGTAAACCTTGACATAATGATGGCTCGACGAAAGATATCTTTGGGAGAGCTGGCGGAGAAGGTGGACATCACCCCTGCCAATCTATCTATTCTGAAAACAGGAAAGGCAAAAGCAATTCGCTTCTCTACGTTGGAGGCCATTTGTAAAGTGCTGGACTGTCAGCCGGGAGATATTCTGGAATTTCAGGAAGGAGATGAATAGAGAGATGATGGGATGGTAAGATGAATCAGTCCTGTTTTTTATTCATCTTGCCATCTCACCATCTTATCATTCCATTCATTTTCCTTCTTTCGCATTGAAAGCCAGTGCATACATCCGCATTTGTTTTACCATAGACAGCAAACCATTGCTACGAGTAGGAGAAAGGTGCTCTTTTAATCCTATTTTATCGATAAAGTAGAGGTCAGCATTCAGAATCTCATCCGGTGTATGTCCGGAAAGAACTTTCATTAGCAATGCAATGATACCTTTTACAATCAAAGCATCACTTTCGGCTTTAAAGATAACCTTTCCGTCTACTTCGTCAGCCTGCAACCATACACGGCTCTGGCAACCTTCAATCAGATTTTGTTCCGTTTTATATTTTTCGTCGAGCGGTTCCTGCTCGTTTCCTAAGTCTATGAGGAGCTGATAGCGATCCATCCAGTCGTCAAAGTCGCTGAATTCGGTAATCACCTCGTCTTGTAGTTCGTTGATAGTCATATTGATATAATTTAGTTATATTCTTTACTTAAGTTTCGCAAGTAGCCTGAAAGGCTTACATTCAGCCTTCACTATTTCTATTTTTCACTATAGATTACTTGCATTACAGTTTGTCCCACTGCTTGCAACGTAGCCTTATCAATGGCATCCATGTCATCTTTCACAGTATGCCAGTGCTCAAAGAAATCACCTTCCGGATAATAAGGAACGATATCAATGGTTGGAATTTTGGCGTACTTGTTGATGAATGTATGGTCATCGGTCACGAAACCGCCTTTTTTTTGTACAAAATGGCGCCCGAAACCTAAGGCATTGGCTGTTTTCCAGACTTTCTCATTGACATTGGGAGCTACTTCATGAGACAAACCTTCATAACGGAATTCTGCATTCTTACCCCCTACCATGTCCAGCAGTATACCGAAGCGTGCATTATATCCTTGTACATGCGGATTACGTGCCCAATACTGTGAACCGAGTCCCCAGTATTCCTCTTTATGCGGGCCGTTGTAAGCCTGGTGTGTTCCATAATCTTCAGCATCTACAAAAACAATATCGATACCCATTTCCGGCAACTGTTTCTGCAAATGACGTGCTATTTCCAATAATACGCCTACACCGCTGGCACCGTCATTGGCACCTAAAATGGGTGTATAATGCTTTTTAGCGTCCGGGTCAGCGTCTGCCCACGGACGGCTGTCCCAATGCGAAAAAAGGACGATACGCTTTTTCGTATCCGGTTTATAGGAACCGATGATATTCCGGGCTTTTAATAATGTACCGGTATAGGCAGGTAAATCTACATATTGGTTAGTAACCTTTGCACCGAATTCAGTCAGTTTATCTGCCAGATAATTGCCACAATCCACGTGTGCCTTCGTATTGGGAACGCGTGGACCGAAGTCAACCTGTGCTTTTACATACTGATAAGCACTGTCTGCATTGAACTGTGGAACATTGACGACGCTTTTGGTTGCTGTTTCAGCGTCGTCGCTTGCCTTTTTGGTATTATTGCTGCATGCTATAAATGCAAGCAACACCAAGCATAAAGGGATGAGAGTATAATTCCGTTTCATTTTTTATCTAAATTAAAACTTAGTTTCACTTCTTTTTTTCCGGTCTCTAGCGTTACTTCCGCTCCGTTTATCATGGGTAGGTTCATACTGACATGTCCTACCGGGAAATCAAAGCAGACGGGGTAATCGTACTCTTTCACGAGGTCGGCAATGGCACCGTATAACTCTTTCCCCAAAGACTTGTTTTCCTCGTATTCCGTAAACTGTCCGATAATAAGTCCGGAGAGTTTTTCTAATATACCGCCCAATTTCAGGTTGTAGATCATACGTTCTACTGCATGCGGACGTTCGCCTACATCTTCTATAAAAAGAATGGTTCCTTCGGCAGGAATATCGTAAGGTGTGCCGCGCAATCCATAAAATACGGACAAGTTACCACCTCGCAAAATGCCGTTGGCAGTTCCTTTATGATTTAGTTTATGTCCCGGACAAATATAGTTGAAACCGTTCTCCAAGGTTTCTACAGATTCTGCTGTTTCCGGATTAAAATGTCCGAACAGGATATCCTTGAGTGCCAGCGTGCAGAAATCATCTTCGGGTTCTACCGTCAGATGGCGTGCCATCAGCGCATGGAGTGATGCGAAACCTTCTTTCTGAAGCGCATTATGTAATGCGGTAATGTCACTGAAGCCAATCAGCCATTTGGGATGTTCACGAAAGCGGGTAAAATCGAGTTTCCCTAACAGGTGCACTGCTCCGTATCCGCCACGGCTGCATAGAATAACTTTAGCCTTTTCATCATCCAGCGCATTCTGTAAATCTTCTACGCGCTGTTTGATGCTGCCTCCATACGTTCCGTGTGAGCTTCCGGCATGTTTAGCCATTGCCACTTCCAGCCCCCAGGATTTCAAACGCTTTTTGGCTCCTTTCAAAAAAGACTTGTCTATCTTGCTGGAAGGAGAAAGGATGATAATACGATCACCTTTTTGTACGTATGGCGGAAAAATAAGGCTGCTCATAATTCAATATTTTGCGTATGGGGACAAAAGTACATAAAATAACTCAAAACGAAATTTAGTTTACACCACAGATTACACAGATTAACACAGATTTATTCTAATCACGGTGAAAAGTAATAATTTGCGTTAATCTGTGTAATCTGTGGTGTAAACTATCAAAATGAAATAAGGCTTGTGAAATTTCCTGGAGTGTTATGCTGCATTTCTCGACATTTTTTCAGATATTTGCTAAAAATCTAACGTTATGGAACCTATTCGAAGTTTTGATCAACTAACCTCGCATTTGAAATCCTTGAATAAAAGGAAACGTATTGCGGTTGTTTGCGCTAATGACCCCAATACGGAATATGCCATTGCCCGCTCCCTGGAAGAAGGAATCGCTGAATTCCTGATGATCGGTGACTCTGCTGTTTTGGAAAAATATCCTACATTGAAGAAATATCCGCAATACGTCAAGACGGTGCATATAGAGGATTCCGATGAAGCAGCGCGTGAGGCTGTCCGCATTGTGCGCGAGGGTGGGGCTGATATACTGATGAAGGGTATCATCAATACCGATAACTTGCTGCGTGCCATCCTTGACAAGGAAAAAGGTTTGTTGCCCAAAGGTAAAATCTTGACTCACCTGGCTGTAATGCAGATTCCTACGTATGATAAGTTGCTGTTCTTCTCGGATGCCGCCGTAATTCCGCGGCCTACTTTGCAGCAGCGTATAGAGATGATCTGGTATGCCATCCATACTTGTCGCCACTTTGGTATCGAACAACCTCGCATTTCACTTATTCACTGTACGGAGAAGGTAAGTGCCAAGTTTCCCCATTCGTTAGATTATGTCAATATCGTGGAGCTGGCGGAAGCCGGAGAATTCGGAAATGTGATCATAGATGGTCCGTTGGACGTGAAGACTTCCTGCGAGAAGACGAGCGGTGACATCAAAGGTATTGCATCCCCTATCAATGGTGAGGCAGATGTCTTGATATTCCCCAACATCGAATCGGCCAATGCCTTTTATAAAGCTGTATCCCTGTTTGCTCATGCTGATATGGCAGGTCTGTTGCAAGGTCCTGTATGTCCGGTAGTATTGCCTTCGCGTAGTGATTCCGGGCTGTCTAAGTATTATAGTATTGCCATGGCATGCCTTACTTGTGCCTGTGATTAAAGTTGCAGGATGATAAAGTTGGTAATCCCCAATGTAAATTGTAAATCGTCAAATTGTAAATTATGAGAATTCTTGCTATCAACCCTGGTTCTACTTCAACAAAGATTGCAGTATACGAAGACACAACTCCGCTTTTGGTGCGTAACATTCGCCATTCGGTAGGAGAACTTTCCCATTTTCCTCGTGTTATCGACCAGTTTGAATTCCGCAAGAATTTGGTAATAGAAGCCTTGAAAGAGAATGGTATTCCTTTTGAATTTGATGCCATCGTAGGGCGTGGAGGATTACTGAAACCCATTCCGGGCGGAGTGTATGAGGTGAACGACGCCATGCTGGATGATATAGCCCATGCTATGAGAAGCCATGCGTGCAACTTAGGATGTCTTATTGCTTCAGAATTAGCTACTTTACTCCCTGGTTGTCGTGCCTTTATAGCCGATCCTGGTGTAGTGGATGAATTGGATGAGATAGCACGTATCACAGGTTCTCCGCTGATGCCCCGTATTACTATCTGGCATGCTTTGAACCAACGCGCCATTGCCCGTCGTTATGCTGCCGAGTTAACAGCCACTTCTCCCGAACATCCTGTGCGCTACGAAGATTTGAATCTGATTATCTGCCATTTGGGTGGTGGCATTTCTGTTGGGGCTCACCATTACGGGCGTGCCATTGATGTGAATAATGCGCTTGACGGTGAAGGTCCTTTCTCTCCCGAACGTGCGGGAACATTGCCTGCCGGGCAGTTGATTGATCTTTGTTATTCCCATCGTTTCAGGAAGGATGAACTGAAGAAACGTATTTCCGGCCATGCCGGTCTGGCAGCGCATCTTGGCACTACGGATATACCTGCCATCATAAAGTCTATTGAAGACGGAGATGAAAAAGCCGAATTGGTGCTGAATGCCATGATCTATCAGGTTGCCAAAAGTATCGGAGCTGCCGCTGTTGCGCTTTTCGGTAAAATAGATGCAATCTTGTTGACAGGCGGTATTGCCCATTCAGAGTATGTTATTTCCCGCTTGAAAGAGCGTGTATCTTTTCTTGCCCCAGTACATGTGTACCCTGGAGAAGATGAGTTGGAAGCGCTTGCTGTCAATGTTCTGGGAGCATTGCGCGGAGAGTTGCCGATACAAGTCTATAAGTGATGATTGGTGGGATATAAGCCCGACGGTTGTTTCATTCCATGAAAATTATGTTTATGCCAAATGGTAACTTCATTTACATACTGAGGTAAAGGTCGTTACATGCCGAGGTAAAGAGCGTTACAATATGGGGTAAAGGACGTTACATCCTGTGGTAAATGCTTTTACATCCTAGGGTAAATAGTAGGTAAATGTAATGCGTTGATAGAAAAAGGAGTAAAGTCCCCCAAATGACTTTACTCCTCCCAATCTTCTTTTCCTCGTAACTAATACGGAGAAAACACCACTAATCAAAATTCTATACCTTGGTCTTATTGGAATTTTCTTTTCTAAACTATATAGAACCCTCCTCTTCTTTTTTAGCCGAAGAGGAAGATTGCAGACGATTGATTCTTTTAGAATTTATTCTGTCCTACGGACCACCATAAATCTGTTCCGCCATTGTCTTGCCCACCTAAAGCATCAACCAATTGTTTGTATAATTCCGGTTGGTCAGTTTTCAGATTTGCAGGGAATGGAAGGCGACGCACCATTTTATCTGTATCTATGCTTCCGCCACTCTGGTTTGTTAATGTCTTGAACAATTTAGGATAACCTGTGCGACGTTGTTCAGCCCATGCTTCAGCTCCTTCAGGGAAGATGGCCAACCATTTCTGAGTGATGATACGTTCCAGTTTTTCTTCGTTAGAAGCACTTTCGTTCCATTTAGGAGTGATGGTGCTCATAGCTTTCATATCGTTCTTTTCAAAAAATACATCTTTATAATCTGTTGGTTTGGCATCGCTTGCCAGATAAGTGTCGACACCACTGGCGCCCCATTGCTCAAAGGAGAGACGTACACCTTTCTCGTAGCAATCTTTTACATTCTCGGTAGAGTATCCGCGTAAGGCGGCTTCTGCACGTAGAAGCCATACTTCTGCAGGTGTCATCAGTGGAGCTGGAAAGTCTGCCGTAATGGTGCAGCGTGAGTGGAATTTATAGTGGTTTACTTCTTTAGGAGTATTGAAGTTATATCCCTGTGGAATTCCCTTTTGCATACCTGTGTAGTTAAAGCGTTCTGCCGGACTGTTTTCTGCAAGCCCACCAACAGAAGGTGTGAAATACTTGTCGGTACGTGGATCATCATAACCTACCATGAAGGATTCTAAAGACGCATTCATATAAACTTCCCACCAGCTAAGGCCGATAGTACCCAATGGATTCTTATATCCGGTCTTAGTAGAAACTTCTACTATATCATTGTTTGTTTCCAATACTCCATATTTATTGGAGAGGGCTTTCTTGGCTTGTTCGGATGCCATTTGAGAATTTACGTTGGATACTCGGATAGCCAGACGTAAACGTAGGGAATTAGCCCATTTGGCATATTGCGAGTAGGTTGATTGGCTACGCATCAAGATGTCATAAGAAATCTTATCCTCTATTCCACTGGAGAGAGTTTGGTCTATTAAACTGATTGCATCATCTAAATCTGCAAACATTGCTTTATAAGCATTTTCCTGACTTACAGGCCCCGTTGCGCGATTCTCATATAGAATAGGACCATACTGATCTGTCAGACGATGCATGGTTGCTACTCTATATATCTTTATCAGAGCCATATATTGGGGAACTTCAATATCAAAATCTTCCGCTTTATTGAGTGCGGAAACTGTCTGGCTATACGAAGTGGACCAATTGCTACTATTCCAGCCGTCATTCATATTATATACAGAGTTCTCTCCGGCAAATTTAGATGCCATATCGTGAAAATATCCGGCAAACATATCAACACCTAAGTTCTGCATAGTTTGGAAAGTCCAGTCTGTGCCTTCTCCCCAGTTGTAGTTGAAATAGATGCCTTGTTGTATAGAATTGAAATACATGGTATATCCGGCATTATCCATGACCTGTTTGTCCGGATCATAAGAGCCGTCTTCGGAGTTTAAATTATCGAAATTACTTGTACAAGCGGTTATTAATAATCCGCCCATAATTAGTGTATGTATAAATTTGCTTTTCATATTACTTGCTTTTTAGATGATACGTTAGAATGTAAATTTCACATTAAAACCAATGCTGCGGGTAGTCGGCATACCGAAAACATCTACACCTTGCATATCGTTTCCTACTGACATCAGTGCGTCCGGATCGAATGGAGCATCCTTATAGAAGAAGAATAAGTTGCGTGCCACCAATGACAGGTTGATGTCTTTGAATACTTTTGTTTTCTCCATCCATTTTTCCGGGAGACTGTAGCTTACGGACAACTCGCGCAAACGTATATTGGTTCCTTTGTACATATAATATTCTGTACATCCGTTGATATCGCCAACTCTTGCATAGAAGCCTTGCACATTATTCTTTTTTTCCTCATTAGTGAATTTCTGCCCCTCGACTTCAACATAACCACGATCCATAGCGTCACCGGCAGCTTTACTGACTCCGTGGGCATCCAGTTGTCCTTGTGTGAATGACATTACGTCTCCACCTATGCGTGCGTCTATCAGAAAATTAACCGATACGCCATAAAAGCTGAATGTGTTGCTCCAGCCCAATGTGCATTTGGGTTGGCTGTTTCCTAAGTATTGCTGGCGGTCTGTATTGAGCTCGGGGAGCCCCTCTGCGTCTAATACAATCTTTCCGCCTTCGTCGCGTTTGAACGAGTTGCCATAAAGGTCACCCAACGAACCACCTTCTTTGACAATCATACGATAGGCCATGTTGACACCCGAGCCATAAGCAAATACTTTATAGTTGTCTGCAAGCTTTTCTACCTTATTCTTATTAGTAGAGAAATTAACCTGTGTTCTCCAACGGAAGTTTTCATTTTGTACGGGTATGCCACCTACGGTTAATTCAATACCTTTATTGCTGATTTTACCAGCATTAATCATTTGGTTTTTATAGGCAGAACCCGGAAGCATTGGCACTAATAAAAATTGGTTTTTAGTTAATGTCTTATACCAAGTGAAGTCAATGTCAAAGCGATTGTGGAAAAACTTCATTTCGAAGCCGGCTTCGTAGGAAGTCGATATTTCCGGTTTTAGATTGCCGTCATTATAATCGGTTACCTGGTTAATGCTTCCGCCTATGGCGATACGCGGCTGTTGATTTGCTTTATATAGTGGCAAAGTGTTGCCGACTTGAGCTATAGAACCACGTATTTTGGCAAAATTAATCCATTCGGGCAATTCAAAAGAGTTGTGAGCTAACCATGATACACCAACTGACGGGTAGAAGAATCCGGAATCCATTTTAGACGTACCGTAAAGGGTGGAAGACCAGTCATTACGGGCTGTTAAATCCAGATAAAGTGCTTCATTCCAACCTAATTGGGCAGTTGCAAATACTGACTGCATTACTTGGCGAGCTTCATTCGTGACTGTCATATCAGTTGAAGAACCATATTTAATGTTAGTCAGAGTGAATACATTAGGGTAATATAAGCCTGCTGTATGAGAGTCGATCCGTAAACTGTTGGATTTCTGATAGTTGATAGAACCTCCCAATGCCGCGTTTAGACTGAATTTCCCCCAAGTTTTATTGAACATGGCCATCAGGTCACCGTAAGCCATAAAATCATCTCCGTTTGCATAAGCATAACGTCCGTTGTCTGTTTGGTCAGCCCAGCTGCCGCCTGTCAGCGTTGTTGAGGTAGAAGCCCATGTTTTCTCTTCAGATTTGTCACTAATGTAATCTGCTGTACCACGGGTCTGCAGTTTCAGCCAATCGGTGACTTCCCAAGTAGCACTTAAAGAAGCGATGGCACGGGTACGAGTATCCTTCGTATTGATGCGATTGACCAACCAATAAGGGTTACCTTCCATTCCTTGTAAAGTTTCGGGATCTTTATACCAGTTTTGTTTGGGCATATTACGAGCCTCGTCAAGAATCTCTCCGCTTTTATAGTCTGCCATATCCAGGTCACGCGGGAATGTATAAAGTCCTACCAATGGATTCATGTACAATCCACCCGTAACAGGACGGTTGCGACCTACCTGACGCATTACATTTACATTTCCATCCAATGTCAGTTTGTCATTGAAGAACTTGCCGGTTTCGCGGAAGGTGAGGTTATGACGTTCCAGTTTGTTTTTTTCAATAATACCTTTAGCTGTTGTATTGGCATAAGAAAAATAGGTTTGCGCTTTTGCATTACCAGTTGATAAGGAAATAGAGTTGATGGCTGTAACACCGGTTCCAAAAAAATCGTCTACGTTGTCATGCTCTTTTAGGTCTGCCTTTTTCCATTTAGAATTGTACGAATTCTGGAATTCTGGTGTGGAAATAGCTTGGTCAAATGTAACATTTGCGGAATAAGTAATGCGGGTTGAACCTGCATTTCCTTTTTTGGTAGTAATCATGATAACACCATTTGCAGCTTGTGAGCCATAGAGGGCAGCTGCAGAAGCTCCTTTCAGCACAGAAATGGTCTGGATGTCGTCAGGGTTCAGATTGGATATACCGTCACCGGAATCTCGGTTGCCTGAGTCTGAATTACCACCCATGACTGAAGAAGTTGTTTCTTTGGCGGAGTTCATCATTGGTACACCGTCGATGACGTATAAAGGTTGATTATTGCCCCCTTCGAAAGCTGAGCGGATACCACGTATAGAAACTTTTGCCGAGCCTCCCAAGCCTGAAGCGCTCTTATTGATCGTTACGCCTGCAATCTTGCCTTCCAATGCATTAATCATATTGGCGTCTTTCACTCGGGTTAGGTCGTCACCACCGACTTGTTGCACGGAATAAGTCAGCGAGGAGGATTTTCTTTTTATACCCATAGCGGTTACTACAACCGTTTCCAGTGACAGAGCTTCTTCCTGCATCTGTACATTGAGAGTTTGCTGCCCGTTGAGAGCAATCGTTACAGGCTGGTAGCCGATAAAGCTGATGACCAGCGTTGCATTGGTTGGGGTGCTTAGTGTAAACTCACCGTCTATATTGGTAATGCAACCGTTTGTAGTTCCTTTTTCCACGACATTGGCACCGATAATGGGCTCACCTTTCGTATCGGTAACAACGCCTTTCACAGAGATATTCTCTTGTTGTACGGCAGTAATGATTTCACTTGCCTTTTCATTTTGTTTGGTCAGCACTATATTCTTGCCTTCCATTACATACCTGATGTCGGTACCATTAAAGATTTCGTCCAAAACTTCGGACACCGGTTGATTGTCTGCATCTACATTTACGGTGCGGCGCACGTCCACACTTTTCTTATTGTAGACAAACAAATACTCGGTCTGAGCCTCGATTTTATCGAGGATTTCGCTTACTCGTAACTCAGAACGAGGGATGTTAATTCTTGCGTTCTGAGAATGGCTACTATTACTGTACGCCTGGAACGTTACAAACAAGAGAAGGAATAGTGTGATCTTCATAGTTCGTAATATTTGCTTAAATACTAAACTTTTTGGGCAAAAAAGCCCATTCAAAGAAATTTTTCTCATATCTTTGTAATGTGTTAAGTTAATAAATTGATTAAGGTCGATTTTTGACTGTTTCGGATCGGAAAGTATGGGGGTACTTTCCGATCTTTTTTGTGGGGAATTGGCTGACTGTTTATTCTATTTCATAATGTCTTTCTGTTTAAAGGGTTAGCACTAAATTTTAAGGTTTTATCTTTGATATCAAATTATTTCTCGTAAATGAAAATCGAATCTTTTTCTTCGTTGATGCTGAATTCAAAAGGATGGTCTTTTGAAATGGTTCGAAGAATATGCTCTACACCATCCTGTTCGCGGAATTTTCCGGTACAACTGTCATAGTTCAGCAATTTAGGATCGGAAACGGTTATTTTTACATTATAATACTTTTCAAGTTTAGTAAGGATACAACTGAACGGTACATCGTCAAAGCAATACAATCCTTCTTTCCACCGCAGATATTCATAAGAAGGGAGTATTACCTTTTTGCATTTCCCGTCATAGTTGCCAAAGAATTCCTCTTTCTGTAAACGGGTGATGGCTTTATTGCTGTTGGCTGGATAAATATCCACGATGCCTTCTACAAGGGTGGTTTCAAACTCTTTGCTTCCTGCATAAGCGCAAACATTGAAACTGGTGCCTACCACTTTCACCTTATTCATCTCAGTGTGCACGTAGAAGGGGATATCTTTGTTTTTTGCCACTTCAAAGTAGGCTTCACCGTCCAGTTCCACGTTTCTTTCGCCACGACCGAAGTTGGAAGCATAAGTCAATGTGGACTGTGCATTCAGCCATACTCGCGTACCGTCGGCAAGTGTGATTTGTGCGCGTTGTCCGGCGGGGACGGTTACAGTTTGTGGCAGGGATGCCTGATTATATAGATAATCATTAGTCATGAAATAGCCGCATACGCCTACGATGATAACGGCAGCTATACGTATTCCCCATTTTAATATCGGAGTCAGATGGAATGTCTTTTTTCCGGCACTTTGTCTTTCAGAGAATAAAGCGACATCAAACATCATACGTTCTTTCAAGAAAGCTTCCCGATTTTCTTCCGAGGCTTCCACCCAGTCAAGGATGAGCTTTTCTTCTTCAATGGTGGCGATTCCTTTAAAATACTTATATAATAGTTCTTGGTTCATAAGGTACTTAATTTGTTTGTTGAATAAGGGTGCTTCTTTCTGCCCTTCTATAATTAATACAGGTGAACGTGGAACTACCCTAACGGAAAATGAAACTTTTTTTGTTTTTTCTTCAAAATGTGGCAGAAAAGGAGAATTTGTCAGGAAGTGATGTGCAGAAAATAGGCTGAATGAGATTTTTGATTTTGGTCAGGAACTCTTCTGAATCGTAGCCGGTTCGTTCCTTCTTCGCTTCTATACGAGGATGAAAATAGCGAAGCAGGTACGAGGAGAGTACGAAGCAGCTACGAACCGGATACAGGGCAGGTGGCTTTGTTCTGTTTTTCGGGTACTCCAAACGTAGGCGCACAGAATATCCGTTTGATGCACCGGAAGCACATCAGAACTTTATGGTATGTAACAGGGGATTAATCAGTTGTCCGTATCAACTTGCCGGATTGGGAATTATGGATACAATGTAACATTCATCCGTAGCTTCGGATTTAAATAGATTGTAAGCAATGCCTATGGCTTCCTCCGGAGAGCTTGCTTCAATATTCTTGTTGACATTCAGGGTTTCAAAAACTTGTTCTCCCTCGATAAGCACGTAGTATATTATTACAATATATCTCATAACTACCATGTTTAATAGCCAGCAATATTACTGATTTTACAAACATATGTCTTTTATTTATATTATCAAAGAGAAATAGGAGGGTTTTATCAAAGCAGGATGGAGGCGAGATAATCTTTCAGTTCTACACGCAGGATACGCAGAGCTTTGGTGATATGAAATTCTACTGTTTTTAGAGAGACATTCAGTTGTTCGGCTATTTTTTTGTTTGGCAGATTACTGTAACGGCTGAGCATGAATATTTCGCGGCTTTGTGACGGCATCTTTTTCAAAGCCTTATTTACGATATGCTGTATCTCTGTACTGAAAATTTTGTTGGGTTCACAATCTTTCAACGTGGCGATACGCAGATCTAACTCGCGCTGACGGTGCGAATTTAAGTCTTCCTCAATACGCAGGCGGGTTTGTTCGCGTTCCAGGTAATTGAGTGCTTTATTCTTGACAATGGTAAGGAGCAATGCGTGCAGACCTCTATCTTCTTCCCAGCGGTCGCGGCATTCCCACAGAGAAATCATGGATTCCATAAGAATATCTTCTGCTTCTTCCCAGCTTCTGGTGTAGGAATAGGCAAAGGCAAGAAACTTCTCCTGATTCTCCCGAAAGAAACGGGAAAATACATCCATAGTATGTAGGTTTCCGGCTAAAGGCATTTTTTTGATATTCTCTCTTTTATTTAAGGTTTGTTGGGTAAAGTAACATAATCTTTTTGGAATACGCAAAAGTATGAAAAGGTTTTTCAGGTTTTTCTCTTCCTTTTCTTACAAAAAGAAAGCCCGGCGGATTTCCGTCGGGCTTTATATGCTGAAGAATAAGGTGTTTCTTATCTCTTTTCAGGTCTTTCTTGTCTTTCTGGTCTCGGAAGCAATACTTTGCGGGAAAGTTTAAACTTACCGGTCTTCGGATCAATATCAAGTAACTTCACTTCGATTTCATCACCTTCTTTGATACCGGCCTCTTCTACTGTTTCCAGACGTTTCCAGTCGATTTCAGAGATGTGCAGCAAACCGTCTTTACCCGGCAGGAATTCGACGAAAGCACCGTAGGGCATTACAGAACGTACTTTACCTTTGTATACTTCGCCAACTTCCGGTACGGCAACGATGCCTTTGATCAGGCGCATAGCGTCATCAATGCTCTTCTTGTTGGTTCCGGAGATTTCGATTCTTCCGATGTTGTCTACTTCTTCGATAGTGATGGTAGCACCTGTTTCTTCCTGCATACCTTGGATAATCTTACCACCAGGACCGATTACTGCACCGATGAATTCTTTAGGAATAGTCATCGTTTCAATACGCGGAGCATGAGGTTTCAGTTCTTCACGCGGCTCCTGGATCGTTTCCAGAATCTTGCCGAGGATGTGCATACGTCCTTCTTTAGCTTGGTTCAAAGCGCGTTCCAGAATGTCGAATGACAGACCGTCTACTTTGATATCCATCTGAGTAGCGGTGATACCGTTCTTGGTTCCTGTTACTTTGAAGTCCATGTCGCCCAGGTGGTCTTCATCACCAAGGATGTCGGATAACACAGCATATTTGTCCTCGCCAGGATTCTTGATCAATCCCATGGCGATACCTGATACCGGTTGTTTGATCTTCACACCTGCATCCATCAATGCCAGTGTTCCGGCACATACAGTAGCCATAGAAGAAGAACCGTTAGATTCAAGAATATCGGATACTACGCGTACTACATACGGATAGTCAGCAGGAATTTGTCCTTTCAGTGCACGCCATGCCAGATGACCATGACCGATTTCACGACGGCCTACGCCACGTTGTGCTTTGGCTTCTCCGGTAGAGAACGGAGGGAAGTTATAGTGCAATAGGAAACGTTCCTTGCCATGTTCCAGTACATCGTCGATGATCTTCTCATCCAACTTGGTACCCAGGGTAACAGTAGACAGGGATTGAGTTTCACCACGGGTGAAGATTGCAGAACCGTGAGGGCCCGGCAGATAGCTGATTTCGCTCCAGATAGGGCGGATCTCGTCAGTCTTACGTCCGTCAAGGCGTTTGCCTTCGTCCAGGATACTGCGGCGCATAGCCTCTTTTTCCACATCGTGGTAGTAGCGGTCGATCAGTGCTGCTTTTTCTTCCAGCTCTTCTTCGCTGAATTGTGCTTTGAACTCTTCGCGGATAGCATCGAATGCATCCATGCGTTCGTGCTTATTCTTGTTACCGGAAGCTGCGATGGCATAAGCTTTTGCATAGCATGCTTCGTGAACGGCTTTACGCAGTTCTTCATCGTTTACTTCGTGGCAATATTCGCGTTTTACAGTAGAACCAACAGCCTCTGCCAGTTCTTTCTGAGCCTGACATTGTACTTTGATTGCTTCGTGGGCTGCTTTCATGGCGTTCAGCAAGTCAAGTTCGGAGACTTCGTTCATTTCACCTTCTACCATCATGATGTTTTCGTAAGTAGCGCCTACCATGAGGTCCATGTCAGCTTTTTCCAGTTGATCGAAAGTTGGGTTGATAACGAACTGTCCGTCGATGCGTGCTACGCGTACTTCGGAAATCGGTCCGTTGAAAGGAATATCTGAAACAGCGAGGGCAGCAGAAGCTGCAAGTCCTGCCAAGGCATCAGGCATATCAACGCCGTCGGCAGAATAGAGGATGATGTTTACATATACCTCTGCGTGATAATTATCGGGGAATAAGGGGCGGAGAGCACGGTCAACAAGGCGGCAGGTCAGGATCTCATAATCCGAAGCGCGTCCTTCACGCTTGGTGAAACCGCCGGGAAAACGTCCGAATGCGGAGAATTTTTCTTTGTACTCTACCTGTAACGGCATGAAATCTGTTCCGGGAACTGCGTCCTTAGCGGCACAAACAGTAGCAAGAAGCATGGTGTTACCCATACGAAGCATTACAGAACCGTCTGCCTGTTTTGCCAGCTTTCCCGTTTCGAGTGTGATGGTTCTGCCATCAGGAAGCTCGATCGTCTTAACAATTGGGTTAATCATAAAAAATGTTTTATCTATATTTTCTTTCAAAATTCGTGCAAAGATACATATTAATTCATGTAATCAGGTGGGAATGAGATAAAAAAGTTTATAATTGACTATTTTTTTAGGTTTCCATGTGGAAGAAGCAATGAAAATGCTTTGACTAAACTTGAAAAGAACTATATTTGCACGTTCTTTCTAATAGAAATTAAGAAGCTAAATATGAAAAAGATCTGTTTTGTTGCACTTGCCGCTTTGGCTTTAAGTGCATGTAATTCTGAACCGAAATTCAAAGTTGAAGGTGAAGTTTCAGGTGCTGACGGCAAGATGCTGTACCTGGAGGCTGCTGCTTTGGAGGGTATTGTACCCTTGGATTCTGTAAAGTTGAAGGGTGACGGTTCTTTCAGTTTCAAACAAATACGTCCTGTATCTCCGGAATTCTACCGCCTTCGTGTGGACGACAAGGTTATCAATTTTTCTGTGGATTCTACGGAAACTATCGGGCTGAAGGCGCCGTATACTGATTTTGCTACGGCTTATACGGTAGAAGGTTCGGCAAACAGCACCAAGATAAAGGAATTGACGTTGAAGCAAGTGCAGTTGCAGAATGAGGTGAATGAGTTGGTGAAGAAAATGCAGGCTCATCAGATAGGTGCCGATGTTTTTGAAGAAAAATTGGCTACCTTGATGAAAGATTATAAGGATGAGGTGAAAACTAAATATATTTTTGCAGCTCCCAATACTGCTGCCGCTTATTTTGCTCTGTTCCAGAAACTGAATAATTACCTTATCTTCGATCCCTTGAATAGCAAGGATGATATAAAGTGCTTTGCAGCCGTTGCTACCAGCCTGAATAATTATTATCCGCATGCAGATCGTTCCAAGAATCTCTATAATATTGTGATTAAGGGAATGAAGAATACCCGTGCACCGCAACAGAAAGTTCTGGAGTTGCCGGAAGAAGCTATTTCCGAAACCGGTATCATTGATATCAGCCTTCGTGATATGAAAGGCAATACTCATAAGTTGAGTGAACTGAAGGGTAAAGTGGTGCTGCTGGACTTTACTATTTACCAAAGTGCAGCTTCTGCTCCCCATAATTTCTTGCTGAATGACCTTTATACTAAATATAAAGATCAGGGGCTGGTGATTTATCAGGTTTCACTGGATGCTGACGAGCATTTCTGGAAAACAACGGCTGATAATCTGCCTTGGATCTCAGTAAGAGATGCAAATGGAATTTACTCAAATGTGGCCGCTATGTACAATGTTAAGGAGGTTCCTTCTCTGTTCCTGATTAACCGGAATAGTGAGTTGAGCGCCCGCGGAGAGACCATAAAGGATCTGGATGCTGCGGTGAAGGCACTGTTGTAACTTGTTATAAATTAGAAGTTTTTATTTAAATATGTTACATAGCAGCAATTTTTGCTTGACACGCATTAATTAAAAGGCTATCTTTGCAAAAGAAAAATCGGAAGAGGGTTCCAGCATGCTGACCATGTTGGAATTCTTTTTTGTTATATAATACCATTTAGAAACTAAAAAGGAGGAAAAAAGTATGGCTTATATGTCAGAAGAAGGCTACAAAAAATTGATGGCCGAACTGAAAGAATTGGAGACGGTAGAACGTCCTAAGATTTCGGCTGCTATTGCCGAAGCACGTGATAAAGGTGACCTGTCGGAGAATGCAGAGTATGATGCTGCCAAAGAGGCTCAGGGCATGCTTGAGATGAAAATCAATAAATTGAAGACGATTATAGCAGATGCCAAGATTATTGATGAGTCTAAGCTGAAAACAGACTCCGTGCAGATATTGAACAAGGTAGAGCTGAAGAACGTGAAGAACGGCATGAAGATGACCTACACTATCGTTTCGGAAAGCGAAGCCAACCTGAAAGAAGGTAAGATTTCTGTTAACACTCCCATTGCACAAGGCTTACTTGGCAAGAAGGTAGGTGAGGTAGCCGAGATCAAAGTACCGCAGGGTATGGTTAACCTTGAAGTAATGAACATATCATTTTAATGTAAAGGCAGGTCCGCATGCGGGCTTGCCTTAATTTATATATCATACAAAGCTATGGCAACAATATTCAGTAGAATTATCGCAGGTGAAATACCGAGCTATAAGGTGGCAGAGGATGATAAATTCTTTGCGTTTCTGGACATCAATCCGTTGGTGAAAGGTCATACGTTGGTCGTTCCCAAGCAGGAAGTGGATTATATCTTCGATTTGAGTGACGAAGATTTGGCAGCAATGCATGTTTTCGCCAAGAAAGTGGCATGTGCCATCGAGAAAGCTTTTCCTTGTAAGAAAGTAGGTGAAGCGGTGATTGGCTTAGAAGTACCTCATGCGCATATACATCTCATTCCTATCCAGAAAGAATCGGATATGCTGTTCTCTAATCCGAAACTGAAGCTTTCTGATGAAGAATTTAAAGCAATTGCCGAAGCGATTCGTACAGCACTCTAAAAATAAAACTCCTTCCTTTTGATAATAAGAACGGGGACTGAATTTACTTCACTCCCCGTTTTCCTTTATTCTGGTTTGAAAGTCTGTGCTTTCAATTCTCATTTTTCGGTTAAATATAATCTTCACCCAACTTTATCTGTGCGTCATTTACGTATTTACGGATAGAGTGTTCCTCATCCTTCTTACAAATCAGCAAGACATTGTCTGATTCAGCGATGAGATATCCTTCCAGTCCATCGATAACGGCGAGTTTATTTTGTGGGAGTACCACGATGTTGTCTTTACTGTTGTACATTAAAGACTCACACTTCAAGGTGACATTCCCCTCTTTATCCTTTGGGGACAAGTCATATAATGAACCCCATGTTCCTAAATCGGACCAACCGAAATCTCCTAATGAAACATATACATTGTCTGCTTTTTCCATGATACCGAAGTCGACGGATACATTGGGGCATGCAGGGAAATTTTCATCGATGAATGCTTTTTCGGCAGGAGTACCGTATACGTCTTTACCGGGAATCAGCTTGCTTGCCAATTCAGGAAGCAGTGCTTCCACAGCCTTGATGACAGAGTTTACATTCCACATGAAGAGGCCGGAGTTCCAATAAAATTCTCCGCTTTCTACGAAAACTTTGGCTAATTCCAGTTCCGGTTTTTCGGTGAAGGTCTTCACTTTGTAGAAATTGCCTCCTGCTTGTTCGGCTATCTGAATATAGCCATAACCTGTTTCGGGACGGTTCGGCTTGATACCGAGAGTCAGCAACTTTTCTGATTGAGATACGAACGTCAAGCCTTTTTCGATGGCATCAAGGAACTCTCCTTCCTTCAGAATCAAATGATCGGAGGGAGCTACTACGATATTAGCATTCGGGTTTAATGCACGGATGTGATAAGCTGCCCATGCGATACACGGAGCAGTATTTCTGCGTGTAGGCTCCAGTAAAATTTGTTCAGGATTCAGTTCTGGCAGTTGTTCCTTTACAAGATCGGCGTATAGATCGTTTGTAACGATAAGTATGTTCTCTGTGGGAATAACTTTATTGAAGCGGTCGAAGGTTTGTTGCAGTAGTGACCTGCCTGTGCCAAAGAAGTCCAGAAACTGTTTAGGGAGCGTTTTTCGACTAAACGGCCAGAAGCGACTGCCGATACCTCCACCCATGATAACACAGAAATTATCCTTATTTGTTGTCATATCGTTTGTTTTAAAAGTTTCTGCTAAAGTACACTATATTTTGGAAACACGGAATGTTTGTAGAATGTTTTATGACTTTTTTCTCCTTTTTTTAGGAAAAGTATTGCAGGTTTAGAAAAAAGCCGTATCTTTGCACCGCAATTGAGAAATCAAGCATGCCCAGATGGCGGAATCGGTAGACGCGCTGGTCTCAAACACCAGTGGATTCACTTCCATCCCGGTTCGACCCCGGGTCTGGGTACTGAAGCGGAGAAAGTTGAAAAACTCTCTCCGCTTTTCTTTTCTACCTGAGTTCAAGTTATAAATGCGACACTTTTTCTATTTCATCAGCATCATAATCTTATTTTATATTACAAATTGTGTTTAATGCGGATGTAAACGACAAAAAGATGAACATAATATGCAAATTTACTATTGGATATTTCTTGGACATTTATTTTTTCCTAACTTTGCAAAGGATAGTTGAGAAGCTTTTGCCATTTTATATTTTAATACTTACCCAATATGCCAAATCAGAATACATTTCTGTATCCCCCTTTGACATTTCGAATACTTACGGTTGCTATTTTCGCTTGTTTATTTCTGGCGCCCAAGACGATGGCTGACACAAAAGCTCAAGAGTATATTGTTCTTATCAGTTTTTCCACTTTTCGTGAGAAATGGACTTATGATCTACTTGAAACTGTAGAAAAGGCATTCAGTGAAGAAAATTCGATGAGGGTATATTCGGAGACTCTCACAATATGGCATTTCAATAATCAGCAGGAAATAGATCAGAAGGTTGATTATCTGAAAAATAAATATTCTGTTCCTCCTCAGGCCGTCATATTTGTAGGGGATCCGGGATGGTACATTTGCAAACCACTTTTTGACAGTATTTGGAAAGGGGTACCTGCAATTATTTGCCACTCGGTGCTGCATACGCCAGTTGATATAAATAAGTACTACAATGGCGAATATATATCTGAAGATCAGATTATCACTACGGCGGAAATGCTGGAACGGTATAATGTGACTGCCATAAATATTCCTGTTGGTATTAAAGAAACCATAGAATTGATGAAGGAGATTACTCCTGGAATGAAAAAGGCTGTTTTGTTATCGGATGACAGATTTATCTGTTCTCTAATTCGGAAAAAAGCTGAAGAGATACATCAGCAGTACTTTTCTGATTTGGATATGGAGTTTATTACTTATCCTCAGACAAATACAGAAACGATGCTTCACAAGATTAGCGAATCTGCTAGAGAAACAGGCATTATTTACTGTTCATGGGTGAATGTAGCCAGTCAGAATTTGTCTGAGAAATATTATCCTGATGAGAGAATGCATTCTTATATTTCCGGTATAGTTAAAAAGCCGGTATTCTCGTTGTCTGACCAGTTCACAAGGGTTCATGCTTTATTTGCCGGTGGACATTATATAGGCAGTTCCGATGTGGAAAGTACCGTTATCGGTGAAATTAGAAGTGCACTGAAAAAGGATGGCATATACAGGGCGAAAACGGTTGTTGCCGGTATGCCTAATACCTATCTTAATTATCAGACATTGCTTGATAAGGGAGTTTCATTAGATAACTTTCCTAAAAATGCAGTTTATCGTGATGTCCCGCCTGGTTTTATCCAGAAGAATATTATTTATGTTGTGATTGTATTGGGTACTGCCATTGTCCTGCTGCTATTTTACTTTATGCACAAGCGTATTAAGAAAGTGAGAGAAGCGGAGTGGCAAGAGCATCTGCATTTGCTTGAAAATATTCTTGATAACCTTCCTATTGCAGCCAAAGTGAAAGATGTCGATAATGATATGCGTTATACTTTTATAAATAAAAAGGCTGAAGAGCTCTTTGAATATCCGGCTAAGGAGGCGATTGGAAGAACTGATTTTGATATAATGCCTGAGGCTGCAACGATGATCAGGAAAGAAGATGAAGAATTGGTAAGAACGGGAATTGCCCAATCCGGTACCAGGCGTTTCTTTACGAATAAGAATGAGGAACGGTTTACCTTCCAGAATAATAATATAGTTTCATTCTCCGATGGACGTAAATGGATTCTCTATACGGCTTGGGATATTACAGACCAGAAGATTCTGGAACGTAAACTGCGTCTGGCTAAAGAAGAGGCTGAAGAGTCCAATCGTATAAAATCAGCTTTCCTGGCTAATATGAGCCATGAAATACGTACTCCACTCAATGCAATAGTTGGTTTTTCGAGTATACTGGCCGAAGATGTATCGGAAGAAGAACGGATAGAATACCTCAGTATCATTAGTAAGAATAATGATATATTGTTGCAACTGATCAATGACATCCTGGATTTATCAAAGATAGAAGCCGGTACATTGGAATATGTCTATGCAAATATAGACGTAAATAAGATGTTATCTGAAATAGAGCAGGCTGCCAGAATGAGGCAACCGAATGCGAATGTCGCTATGTGTGCAGTGACGCCTATGCCGGTTCTTCTTTTATACACTGACCAGCGCAGAATTACCCAGGTGCTGAATAATTTCATCAGTAATGCCATGAAGTTTACGAACGCTGGGAATATCACATTCGGATATGAAGAACCGAAAGATGGTTATATACGCTTCTTTGTGACAGATACCGGTACCGGTATCCCTCCTGAAAAGGTGGCGGATATATTCAACCGTTTTGTAAAACTCGATTCTTTCAAACAAGGGACCGGACTTGGACTGGCTATTTCACAGAATATCGTGAAGGAACTCAAAGGTGAGATTGGAGTGCTGTCTGAGTTGGGTAAAGGTTCTACTTTCTGGTTTACGCTGCCTTATGAAAAGATGGGTGCACACCGTTCCATCCTTCCATAAAGTGATTTCTAATCATTTTATAATCTCGTATAAGTTTATTATAATCCGTTCCGGAAGCCTTAATTTTTAAGGAGTTGTACTTTTGCCTCAAAATTGATAAAACAAGGATGAGGCAGATTACATTTATCATTGCTATAATGCCAGGAAAGAATACTAAAAAATGTATCTTTGTGCCGGTCAAAAATGCTATGGAGTATATTTAATATAGATATTATGAAAAAGAAAAACACTCTTTTACTTTTTTTGTGCTTGTTCAGTCTGTGGGCAGTGGCACAAGAAAAGAAACCTGTAAAGATTGCCTGTGTTGGAAACAGTATCACTTATGGCTCAGGAATTAAAAATCAGTTTCAGAACAGTTATCCGGGGTTGCTTTCCCAGCTTTTGGGTGAAGGGTACGATGTCCGCAATTTCGGAATTAGTGCCCGTGTATTGTTGAATAAGGGGGATCATCCTTATATGCACGAACAGAAGTTTCGTGATCTTTTGGCATTTCAGCCGGATATCGTTACCATTAAATTGGGAACGAATGACAGCAAACCCTGGAATTGGCGTTATGGAAAAGATTTTAAGAAGGATTTGACGGAAATGCTGGATATTCTTCAGGAATTGCCTTCCAAACCTAAGATATATCTTTGTTTGCCTGTTCCTGCCGTAAAACGGAATTTTGGTATTAACGATAGCGTAATTACAAACGGTATTATTCCTGTAATACGCAGTGTAGCGAAGAAACGTCATCTGCCCGTTGTGGATCTTTATGCGCTGCTGAAGCCATATCCTGATTACTATACAGATGGTATCCATCCCAATGAACAAGGAGCTGCATTGATTGCCGGTGAACTTTATCGTACACTGACCGGTAATGAGGCGCCTGCAATTGTCACCGATCAACCTTTCCCCGGTAAGAAGTCGCAATGGGAAGGGTTCGATCGTTATGATTTTATTTGTAATGCACGCCGCGCTATCGTTGTTGCTCCCCGCAAGGTAGCGGAAGGGCGTCCCTGGATATGGCGTCCTGCATTTTTCGGAGCTTTCCCTTCGGTAGATAAGGCTTTGTTGGAAAAAGGTTTCCATGTGGCGTATTATGATTTGACTCATCTTTATGGAAGTCCGCGTGCGCAACGTCTGGGCACTGATTTCTATGAAGTCATGCGCAGATATTATCGTCTTTCTCCCAAAGTGACGTTAGAAGGCTTCAGCCGTGGCGGATTATTCGCATTTAACTGGGCGGCAAATAATTCTGATAAAGTGGCCTGTATCTATGTAGACGCTCCTGTATGCGATATGCTCTATTTTTCCGGGAACTGGGAACGTGATTTCTGGAAAGGCTTCCTTGCAGAATGGGGATTGACTGAAGAAAATGCCAAAGACTTCAAAGGAAATCCGATTGATAACCTGGCTCCATTAGCGGCTGCCGGTATTCCAGTGATGGGCGTTTGTGGTGATAGTGACAAGATTGTGCCGTATGAAAAGCACATGAAGATTGCTGCTGAACGTTATCATGCTTTGGGAGGTAATGTCGAAATCATATTGAAACCCGGTTGCGATCATCATCCCCATAGCTTGGATAATGCTGAACCGGTTGTTGATTTTATAGTCCGTAACCAACCGGATTATCAGAAGAAACAAGTGATCCATCAACGTGGTAGCCTTACTAACTCTTATCTGAAGTTTGCGAAAGAGAAAAAAGGTTGTGTCGCTTTTCTGGGTGGTTCCATTACCGAAATGCGTGGTTGGCGGAATATGATACAGGAAGATTTGAAACAGCGTTTCCCGGAAACTGAATTTACGTTCATTGATGCCGGAATACCTTCTACCGGAAGCACTCCTCATGCTTTCCGTTTTGAAAATGATGTGTTGCAGAAAGGAATGCCTGATTTATTATTTGTTGAGGCAGCGGTAAATGATGATACAAATGGATTCGATTATATCCGGCAGACGCGCGGTATGGAGGGCATTATTCGTCATGCCCGTACTGTCAGTCCGGAAATGGATATTGTCATGCTTCACTTTATTTACGATCCATTCATACCTTTGTTGGACAAGGGTATACACCCCCAGGTTATTATGAATCATGAAAGTGTAGCCAATTATTATTATGTTTCCTCTATCAATCTGGCGGAAGAAGTGGCGCAGCGTATGCGCGATGGTGAGTTTGATTGGAAAGAATTTGGTGGCACACATCCTGCTTGGAATGGTCATACATATTATGCTGCCGCTATTAACCGTCTCTTCGACCTTGAATGGAGTGGTGACGTGGTAAAGAAAACCGTCCGGGCACATGAGGTGCCGGAAAAACCGATAGATTCCTATTCTTATGATAAAGGTGTATTTGCGGATATCCGTTCCGCCAAGCAACTGAATGGTTGGAAAGTGGTGGATGACTGGACGCCTACAGTGAAAGGGAATACCCGTAAAGGTTTCGTACATGTTCCTATGTTGGTGGCTGACCGTGCCGGAGCCAGTCTTTCATTCTCTTTTGAGGGACGCGCTGTAGGTATCTTCTGCGCAGCCGGTCCGCAAGCCTGTGTGCTGGAATACAGTGTGGATGGCGCTCCGTTCAAGAAGCTGGATACATTTACTGATTGGAGTCGGAACCTATACATTCCGTGGGTGTATATGCTGGAAACAGAACTGGCTTCCGGTCGGCATACCTTGCGTTTGCGTATAGCCAAAGGTGAGAGAACCGGGTGTCAGATACGTAATTTCGTGGTGAATCAGTAAGTCTTTATCCCCTTCACAGTACCTCTGTGAGGGGGATAAAAACAAATTGTACCTTTATTAGTAACATTTCAGGAGCGAGGATTAACCAATCTGTCTCCTCTTCATAACATTCTTTTCAAAGTCTTTCAACTTCATTCCATACATTTGTCGTGGTTTCTTTTGTAAACGAAAAAGAACACAATAAAATCTTTGATATTAACCATTAAACAATGTACAATGAGAAAGACATTCTTTGAAAAGTGCATAAATTTGCATTTATGCCGTGTTGCATTGGTACTGCTACTTCTGGTACCTGCAATCAGTAGTCTTCAGGCTATCCCTTCTCAAAGCAAAACCATTTCGGGAGTTGTGACATCTGCCACGGACAATGAGCCGTTGATTGGTGTCAGCGTCCAGGTGAAAGAGACTTCCACCGGTGGAATAACCGATATGGACGGTAAATATTCCGTAACAGCCCAAACCGGGCAAACGCTGGTATTCTCTTATATCGGCTACAAATCTCAGGAATTTAAAGTAGGTGATTCTTCGGTTATCAATGTTTCATTAAAAGAAGATACCGAAATGCTGGATGAAGTAGTCGTGGTAGGTTACGGCGTTCAGAAGAAGAAGCTGGTAACCGGTGCTACGGTTCAGGTGAAGGGTGAAAACATTGCTAAACTGAACACGACGAACCCTCTCTCTGCTTTGCAGGGACAAACACCCGGTGTGAACATCGTCTCTACTTCCGGACAGCCGGGTGCCAGCATGAGTGTAACCATTCGTGGATTGGGTACGGTGGGTAATTCTCAGCCTCTCTATCTTATCGATGGTGTGGGTGGCGACATTTCTACTTTGAATCCTGCTGATATTGAAAGTATCGATGTATTGAAAGATGCAGCTTCGGCTGCTATTTATGGTGCGCAGGCTGCCAATGGTGTAGTGTTGGTTACTACTAAAAGTGGTAAGGAAGGTACTTGCAGAATCAGCTATGATGGTTTTGCCGGTTGGCAGACGATAGGTCGCAAATACAGTATGCTCAATGCATCAGAGTATATGAGTATTATGGATGAAGCTCGTCTCAACTCAGGCATGTCGCCGGTGGATTGGGCTTCGCTTAGCTCCATACATGATGCCAGGGGGAATATATATGATACTGACTGGATTGACCAGGCTATTGAAGATGGTGGATTAACTACCAGCCACAACCTCTCGTTCACAGGTGGCTCCAAAACTTCTACTTATGCTATTTCAGGTGGTTACACTGGTCAGGATGGCCTGATTGGTGGCTCAGATGTTTCTTATTATAAAAGGTATAACTTCCGCGTCAACTCTGAACATAAGATGTGGAACGGACTGGTGACTGTGGGCGAACATGTGGGTTTTGTCTGGAAAGACACACGAGGCATGGGTACGGGAAACATCTGGAATAACAACCTGCGCAGTGCTTTCTCCGCATCTCCTATTATTCCCGTTTATGATGCTGATGGCAACTATAATTCTACGGTAAACTCCGACTGGAATGTAAACGATGGTAATCCTTATGGAAACATGATGGTGAATCGCTATAACAACAGTAAGAATGGCTCGCTCGATGCCAACGTATATGTGCAGATTGAACCCATCAAAAACTTGAGATTTAAAACGGTCTACGGTATCAGCTACGGCGCTTCCGAATACCGTGCCTATACACCGAAGTATCAGTTTACCCCGCAAACGGCCAACACCGTGAGCAAAGTGAATCAAAGTCATGGTCACGGTCTGTCGATGGTGTGGACCAATACTCTCTCTTACGATTTCAATATTGCTACTGAACATCATATCAATGCCTTGATAGGTAGCGAATTGTCTACCTATGATGGTAGTAATACCGAAGGCTCCAATACTGGTCTTATCCCCGGATTCGATGATTGGGATCATGCTTATTTGGTAAATACCAACGGCACGGAAAATAAGACAGTGAAAGGTTCTCCTTACGACTCTACCCGTGGTATGTCATATTTCGCTCGTTTGGGTTGGACATGGAAAGAACGTTATATGGTGAATGCCACCATGCGTGCCGATGGCTCGTCGAAGTTTGCCAAAGGTAACCGCTGGGGATATTTTCCTTCAGTATCTGCCGGATGGACTATCTCCGAAGAGAAGTTCATGGAATCGGTGAAATCCTGGTTCGATTTCTTAAAGATACGTGTCAGCTGGGGACAGGTGGGTAACGCCAATATCAATTGCTATCAATATCTTGCTCCTGTGTCTACTACGAATACCAATTATAACTTTGGTTCCGGTGGAGGTCAGGATGCCTGGGTTACGGGTTCTTATACCAGCCGTCTGGCCAATGAAAAGGTGAAATGGGAGACCTCTGAACAATATAATGTGGGTATCGATGCCCGTTTCCTGAATGGGCGTCTCGCACTTACTGCCGACGGTTATATCAAGAATACCAAGGACTGGTTGGTACAAGCTCCCGTATTGGCAACGGCAGGTACCAGTGGCCCTATTATCAACGGTGGTGATGTGAAAAACCAAGGTGTTGAACTGGGGCTCTCCTGGAATGACCAAATAGGGAAGGATTTCACTTATAGCGTAGGTGCCAACTTAGCATACAACCACAACGAAGTGGGAAGTATCCCTACCGAAGATGGTATTATTCATGGTGCTACCAATCAAATTTACAGTAATGCGGAAGAGTTCTACCGTGCTGAGAACGGTCATGCCATAGGTTACTTCTGGGGTTTCAAAACAGCCGGCATTTTCCAGAACAAACAGGAGATTAATGATTGGATTGCGGCCGGAAACGGTGTGTACCAAAGCGGTGTACAACCCGGTGATGTGAAGTATGTAGATGTGAATCATGATGGTGTCATCGATGCCAAGGATAAAGTAGACTTGGGTAACGGACTTCCTAAATACACATTCGGTTTTAATATAAACTTGGGCTATAAAGGTTTCGATCTTAGTCTGAACGCTACTGGTGCCGCTGGTTTCCAGATAGCTCAATCTTATCGTGATCCCAGCTCCTCACAGTCTAATTACGGTCGTCAGATACTGAATCGCTGGACGGGTGAAGGTACCAGTAATCGGATTCCTCGTGTAACCTATGGTGATGTAGGTAACTGGCAATTCTCAGATCTCTATTTGCAGGATGGTGACTACATCCGTTTGCAGAATATTACTCTGGGTTATGACTTCAAACGTCTCATCTCCTGGAAGGGGCTGTCTAAATTGCGCCTCTATGTGCAGGCTCAGAATCTCTTCACACTGACTAAGTATGATGGTATGGACCCTGAAATCGGTTCATACAACGGTACAGACGGTAACAAGCAGAACTCAGACGGTACGACCAACCAGACATGGGTGTCGGGAGTAGATATGGGTTACTATCCACACCCCCGTACCTTCATTGTAGGTATTAATCTTGCGTTTTAAATCATGAAAAAGAAAAGTAATATGAATACAAAACATATATTATTAACGAGCGCGCTCGTTGTGTCAGCTTTAGCTTTCACGTCGTGTGAAGACTTCTTTGACACTTCATCAAAAAAGGATTTGAACACTGAAACGGCTTACAGTAATTTGGAATCCGCAGAAATGGCTTTAGTGGGTTGTTATGATGGATGGCAACGTACTATTTCAGATGAAGGAGTAGGTATGTATTTGCTGGCGGAGTTTGCTTCCGAACAGGCTTTTGCAGGTCTTGGCCTTTCTGATGCTAAAAACAACAATGTGATTGACCAGTTCAATCTGGGGATCGCTCCTTCATACAATGATATCTTTAATGTGGATTGGCAGAACTATTATAAAGCTATATTCCGTTGTAATCAGCTCATTGTTCAGGAAGAAAATATCGACTGGGCAGGGGACATCAAGGCACAAGGACGAGTGATGGGAGAAGCACATGCCATTCGCGGTATTCTTTATTTCGATCTTGTACGTATGTTTGGAGATGTTCCTTTGCTTACCGCTCCTTCCGAAGAGAATATTCCCCGCTCTCCGGCAAGCGATGTTTATCAGCTCATTTTCGAAGACTTTAAATATGCCATCGAGCATATTCCTGCCGATGCTTATCCCTTGGATAATAACGATACTAACGATGGTCGTATCACCAAATATGCCGCAGAGGCATTGATGGCTCGTGCCTATCTTTACCATACCGGTTACTACGGTGTCGAACACCCTTCATGCACCAAGGCTGAGGCAGTGGCTGCTATCAACGATGTGGTGCAGAATGGAAAATATGAACTGGAGAAAAACTATGTCGACTTCTGGATGCCTGCTTGTACTACTGATGCTTCGAATGGCGACACTTATGCCTGGAATACGACATACGCCGGCAAGTGGTATGACGGCTCCGCTTGGAAAGCCGGACAAGGCAAACTCTCAAGGGAAATAGTGCTCAACCTGAAGATGAATACTACTCATGACTATAACGGTAATGGTGATGGTAATACGTTCTCGGTCTATTTGGGACCACGTAACAGGAATGCTACGAGCGTATGCATTGCCAGCGGCTGGGGTGCTTGTCCGGTGACTCCCACTTTCGTGGAGCAATATAAGAATGATCCCCGTTTCAGCGCTTGTGTATGGAGTTGTAGTGAGGCCGGTTTTGATGCTGACATTACCGATTCGTATGAATATACCGGTTATTATACCCGCAAGTATGCGCCGATGTGTTTTGCCGATGGCACACGTCAGGAAGTAGGATTTAAGTTGGGTGAACAGCATCAGAATGTTACTTACTATCAGGATTACACTATCATGCGCTATGCTGATGTATTGCTGATGCATTCTGAACTCAATGGCAATGCCGATGGATTGAATCAGGTTCATCAGCGTGTATATCCCGGTGAAACACTGGCTTACAGTATTGAAAACATCCGTAAAGAACGTGCTATTGAACTGGCTTTCGAGGGTGTTCACTATTGGGACCTGATGCGTTATGAGAAGGATGGTGCATACGCTGCACGTATCATTACTGCCGCACAAAATGGTGCCAAGGTGACAAATGGCGGAAATGAGGCAACCACTTCGTTCTCCGAAAGTAACTTCACTTCGAAGAAAGGTTTGATGCAGATTCCTAATACACAAATCACCCTTTCGGGTAATGTGCTTACTCAAAATGCCGGTTGGTAAATTCATGAAGGCTTAGGTTTATCAAGGAAAAACATTAAAAATAATAAGATATGAAATTGAATCATTATATATATTCGCTCATTGCAGGCTTGGTGCTGATGTTGTCGGCCTGTTCACCCGATGAGTATGATATGGGTAAGAAGACCTATGTATCCGATGACTTGGCGGAAGGTATTGCCTACACTGTGACTATCGCAGGAAATCAAGTACGCCTCAAATCAAATATCACCGGTTGTACTCCGCTGTGGGTTACTCCTCAAGGACGTTCGCAAGAAAGTGAACTTGCTATTGAATTGCCTTTTGCAGGCTCGTATGAGGTGACTTTCGGTGTAGAGACGCCCGGTGGTGTCGTGTATGGCGAACCCTATACTTTCAGTTTAGCGCAAAACGATTTCTCGTTGCTGGAAGATGAGAAATGGTTCCTGCTGTCCGATAAGAATTTTAAGTCGGGTGATGCTCTGCCTGATGCTGAGACATTGGCTGAAGGGATTAGTAAGAAATGGTATCCTTGCGATGCGAACTATGGTATCGGTCAGTGTTCGGGGCCTGTGATGTATTTGTCTCCTTACGATCCTGATGGTGACGGTACCGGCTATACTCAGGATGATGTGGATAACGGAGTCTACAAAGACATCGTCTTCGGCACCGGAAATTGGAAACCCAACTGGGATCCGGGCTTTCAAAGCTGGCTTATCCCTGCAACAGATCCTTACATGGACTCATATATGACTTTCAGCATGGATGCCGTCAACGGTTGTGTGGCTACTATGTACCGTGGTGAATCTGGAGAAAAAGGCTCAAGCACAGGTGCAAATATGAAAGGCAAGTTCAATATGAACCTTACTGAAAAGACTAAACCTACCATCTCGTTCACCGATTGCTACTCCATGCACAACGTGAATGCCGATGATATGTGTGCTAACTACACGCAGGATATACAGATAATAGAACTTACTCCGTATATATTGCAATTAGTAACTAAACGTACCAATTCCGAAGGTAACTGGTATATTGTATGGAACTTTGTTTCTGAAGAGGTGATTGAAACCAAGGGTGAATGCATTCCCAAAGAAGATAGTGGAGAGATTGAGAAAGTAGCCCCCGTGCTTCCCACATTCGATAATCTTCTTGATGACCTCTTCACGACCGAAATCAACGGTGTGACTTATGTTGGTAAGCAAATGACATTTAACCTTGATACCGAAGCACCTTACGATTGGTTGTGGTGGAACGGTTCTCCTAACGTACAGAAATGGGAAAGTGTAACGGGAGGTGTGTACAACGACTCATGGGCTCCTACTGCCGGTGATGAGGTGGAAGATTTTGAACTTATCCTAAGTAAGGCTTCCGATGGTTCTTATAATTATGAATTCGGTGAAGCCAGTGGTAAGGTAAGCGTTGCAAAGGGCGTAATAACCTTCGATAGCGAAATCACCCTTCTTACCGCTTCCAGCGATCAGCGTACGGTTGCTGTTACAAGCAAAGATTTTACGGTACTTGCCATGGAGGCTGGTGAAACACTGGTTATTGGTGTTCCCGAATCAAAAGATGAGAATGGCGTGGTGAATTCTTATCTTGTAGCTAATCTGCTCTATAAGAAGATTAGCGGCGGGACGGAAGGACCCACCGAAATCAAAGTGGACAACAGTAAGTTGGAAATCATCTTTGGTGATGGAAATCCTGATCGTTTGCGTATCCAGCTTTATAACTCATGGGGTGGCAAGAATGAATGTATCGACATAACGAAAGTTAAACTAAAAAAGAACCAGACTTTGAAGATTCAGTACAAGGTGCTGAGTGGTATAACCTGGAACGAGGGTGCAGCTCCTAAAACTGTGATTATGGAAAACAGAATCGGAGATTCGTTTGAAGATGGTTGTTACGCTTTGGAGTATGCTTCGAAATTCGATACAACTGCGGGAGCACTCCAGACAGTATCATTGCCAAACACTACAGGTGCTACGCAAACTTTTGAAACCAACTGCTGTCTTATCATCGGAATCCAGAACAAGGGACTTGCGACAGTAGAAACCTTGGAAGACGGAAGCCCGAATGTACAGGTTGAGATTGTTTCCATGACTATTGAGTAATCACTTAAATGAATTAGTATAATGAAGAACAAAATATTATTCGGAATAATGGCTCTCGTCATGGGTATTTGGGTGACGGGATGCAGCGATGACGATTATGCCATAAACCAACAGCCGTTGCTTACCGATAACTCCGTGGTAACAGGTTCGGCAGATGTGACTGCCACATCAGCAACATTACATGGAACTGTATCTGGACTTGAAAGTCAGGCTTCAAGTGCTTATGTCATTGGTTTTAATTACGGTGCTGCGGCCGATGCGCTCACCGAAAGGATTGTTGCTACAGGCGGTGAAACATTCACTGCCACGGTAAATGGCAGCTTGAATCAAACCATCTATTATCAGGCTTATGTCACTTTACAAGGCAAAGTAACTTATAAAGGTGAAGTAAAGAGCCTTGTACTGACTAATGCTCGTGCTACTACCGGCGATGCTACCCGGATAGGTGCTAACAAGGTTACTTTGGCCGGTTCGCTTATTGGCTTTCCTGCGGATGCGGAAGGTGGTATCATTGTGTCCGGTATAGAAGGTACGGAAAATGTGCGTGCCGGTGTACGTATTGCTACCGATCCTAAGGAGAGCTATACGGTAGATGTCGAAGGCTTGTTGGCCAATACTACTTATTATTATGTGGCTTATCTTGATCTCGGTGCAGGTATGGTCTATGGTGAAGAAAAGTCATTCACTACAACTGGGCATACGTTTGATCTTGATAATGACCTTGTTGACCTTGGGCTTTCTACTAAATGGGCAAAGTACAATTTAGGTGCTACCTCAGAAACGGAAATTGGTGGTCTGTTCGGCTTTGGTGATAAGACAGGTTTTAACACCAGTATCGATCCTGCAAGTTATGCTTCTGCCGATATCTACAAAACAGCTAATGACCTTGCCTATAAAGCATTTGAAGGTAAAGTGACCATGCCTACCATTGCCGAGTTTGAAGAACTCTTTGCACTCTGTACCAGAGAGTGGGTGGAAGTGGAAGGTGTTGCCGGCTATAAGTTCACCGGTCCTAACGGAAACTCTATCTTCATGCCTGCCGCAGGTTCGCGCACACAGGGCACTACTACCGGTGTTGGTGTGGAAGGCTGCTATCTTTCCGGTTCCATCAATGTTTCTGATACTCAGTTTGCCATGAGCTATCACTTCAATAGTGCTCTTGCTACTCGTGCCACCACTCCTGTCTATCAAGCTTTGGCTATTCGTGCCGTTTCTACCGCCAAGAATGTTCCGTTCGACCGCTCATTGCTTTATGGTAAATGGTATATTGACAATGGTCAGGATGGTGAACAACATGTATTCGAAGGTCCGTTCACGCAGTGGGGCAAAACGTACGACTGGGCTATAGTATCTAACGGCCAGCCCAATATCGGAAAAGAGATTCACTGGGAAATGGGTACTGAGAATGGTTGGATTGGTTATACTTATGGAGTTGATTATGGTTACATGGAGTTTCTCGAAGACGGAACTGTCAATATCCATCGTTTGACTGATGACGGTGTAGCTACTGATGAAACCGGTAAATATACTATTGATGAGGCGAACAAAGTGATTGACATTGATATCAATGTACTTTGCGCTAATACTTGGGTAGCGGGAAAGAGTGGTAAGCTGAATATCCTGTCCCTGACAAGTGACGGTTTGCAGATTGCTCTTCCCAATACCGATGAATATGCTTACTCTGTCAACTATTACAGTCAGCGCAAGGCGGAAGCTGATGCCAAGATTCCGGTATCATTAATTTGTGTAGATTCCAGTTGGGGTGGTACTTGGGGAACTGAGGTCGCGCGTCTGTCGCCGGATGCGTTGGCAGGTCAGCACACATTCACTTACGAAGGCTCATCTAACGATGTTGTGGTGTTTACCCTCGATTTTCCGGACTTGCTGACCAGATATCCTAATGCTTTCGTTCGTATTGACGAGATGAAGTGCGACGGCAATGCTATTCAGTTCAATGCCAATAATTTCTTCTATGGAGATATTGAGGGTAAAGGAACCTATCGTGTCGAGTTATTCAATATTTATGGTGTAGGTGCGGCGGATGGCAAAGTGTTGAACAGTGCTTTCAGCAATTCCCAGAATATGGGTTCCGAATCGGCACCCCACTTCAACAATAGTCTGGCGATTACTTATACAGTTTTTATTGATGGCAATGGTGCAGGCACGTATACACCTAATCTGGTTACTATTCCTAATTGGGATGGTGCAGGTACATGGGGGTATAATGCCGGAGGTACATTAGAAGTGAAATATGAAAACTTCCGGTATAGTCTTGTTACCCCGCAGTTCGACATCAAGTATGAAGGTACTGGTTGTGCAGCTGGTTCCATTATGACTTTCATTGAAGTGGCGGATCTTTACGGTTTCTTTCCTGGTACGCATGCTGTGTTGGATAATCTCTATCTTGATGGTTCAGAGGTAATGTTTGATGCGACAAAAGTGCTTGATGCCAATGATGGCTCCAAGTATCGTCTGGAACTTTGGAACTGTTATGGGGCAACAAAGAATGCGGGTTGTGCTTTCGGTACACCTGATGGAGATGTAATCAAGGAGCTTGGTTTCAGCACTTCTATGGAAGTGAAATTTACGTTCCATAAGCTTTTTGCTGTTCCTCAATGGTAATAGAGGAGAGGATGTGATACATTCCAGAGTTGGGAATATATATGAATAGGGAGTGGGGAAGGCGAAGATGCTTTCCCCGCTCCCTATTCATTTCAAAGAGTACTATTATTAAAGATGCTGTTGTTTAGCGCATCATTTATCCGAATTGAATGTATCGGGAAGTTATCCGATGAGTCATTTAATGGCATGCAATACACTTGAATGTAAGTTCCGCTTTTTTGCAGATACTCTTTTTACTGTCATTTTGTATTTTAAACTGCGCTTAGAATTCCGTATTTGTAACCAACTGACAACTACAGAGAAAACAAGCGAACAAAAACTTGTATGCTGTTAATTAACAGAACTATATAAAATTCGCAACAGTTGAAATAGACTGTTTTCTTCCGGTTTTACCCGTTTCCTTCCATCAATTCGCGCTTGACTATGGCAGAATTCCACTTCTTGCACGAACGATATATATATCCTTCGCGCACGATATTAACTCCTTGTGTGAAGGAGCTTAATATCCTTCGTGTCCGATGTATATATCCTTCACGTACGGTATTAATATCGTGCAGTTCTCTGATACACTTTGCTTCCATAAACGTGTAAAATGTTGCATGAATATTAACTCATTTATGCTCAAAGAGGGTTGTTTCGCTTTTTTTATGCGACCTGTATGTTAGCGAAAAGAAAGAAGATTAAGACAAAAGTTTATATATTGTTTGATTTGCTGAATAAAATGATATATTCAAGAAACAACCTCTTTGTATTTTATACAAAATGCTATTTGTAAAGTAATAGAGAAATCTTTTATTTCATGCCTGCAAGAAGTTAAGAGTTTGCCGACAAGAAGTTAACTTCCTGTCGGCAAACTCTTAACTTCTTGTAAACAGCAAATTGATTATTTGTAATACTTTGATAGCCAACTGTGAAAAATCGGTTATGGAAGTTTGGGTTGTAAGTAAAGTTTGATGTGAGACGAATGAACTGAAACAGTTGCTTGTTTCAAAAAGTAAGTACTTTGGGCAGAGCAAACAGCAAATACAGAGGGATGTTTACTAACTTCCCATTTTTTTTCATACGGCAGTAAGTTGGTACGGAAAAGAAGTTGTGGATTGTATTCTTTATCGTACACTTTCAGGCTTTTTGCATGTACGTTATTTCCGGCTTTTGCTTCCAATGGATATGCATAAAGACCATCGGAAAAAAGAAAGTCAACTTCGGCATTTGCATCGGAGGTCCAATAATAGTTAGCGTTGAGTTGAGGAAAGAGAGAGAGTCCCTGTAGAACATATTGCTCTGTCAGTGCTCCTTTAAATTCTTCAAATATGCGGCTTCCTTCGATGAATACCTTGGGAGATAGTCCACTCATGACGCGCAAGAGTTCGACGTCAAGTAGAAATACCTTAAAAGATTGCAAATCCTCATAGGCTTTCAGTGGTACGTCCGGTTTGCGTACACGGTAAATCCGGCGAATAAGTCCGGTATCATGAAGCCACATTAACGTGTCTTCATATTCGCGGGCACGTGCTCCTTCACGTACCATACCATAAACGAATTTCTTATTTTCTTTTGCTAGTTGTAAGGGGATACTTTGCCACACATATCTGATTTTGGCAATCAGATTAGAAGGAGCATGTTTTGAAAAATCACCTTCATAAGCACTCAATAGTTGTTCCTGTATCTTTTCCACTTCGAAGAAGTCTTGTGTATCAAGCCAGCTTTGCACGGCAGCAGGCATCCCACCGATGATGAAATAGCGTTTTAAATGTTCTTGTAGTTTTTCAGTGAAAGCATTAGTATCTAGATTACCGTTCATCACATAATTAAGTAGCAGTTCTTCTCCATTGGCAAGCAGAAACTCCCGGAATGAGAGAGGTTGCAGAGTCAGAAATTCTACTTTACCTACCGGAAAAGAGGTTCCTTGATGTAATGCTACTCCAAGTAGAGAACCTGCACAGCAAATGGCGTATTCAGGAGCTTCTTCGGTGAAATATTTTAAAGAGGTCAATGCTCGCGGAACTTCTTGTACTTCATCAAAAATTATAAGTGTCTTTTCCGGTTGAATGCGTTTACCATGGAATACGGAAAGCTGTTCTATGATGCGTTCTGGGTTGATACTTCCTTCAAATATATGATTAACGGAATTGTTCTGTTCAAAGTTGATATAACAGATCTCTTCGAAGCACTCTGCACCGAATGTTTTTAGTAGCCAGGTTTTGTCAACCTGCCGGGCTCCCTGAAGTATCAAGGGCTTGCGTCCCTGCTTGTTCTTCCATAGGATAAGTTCTTCTATCAATAATCGTTTCATTCTTTTCTGTATTTCTGTACAAATGGTTTTATATTCTTGCTTTTATCCTTGCATATATAAAAAAAAATGCATATATTGCCATAAGTTTTTGTTAAACTGCATTGTTCATACTCAAGACTTAGAATTCACCCTACTTGCAAAAAGATAACTCCTTTAGTTTCTGAGTATGAATACTACAAGTAAAGAGGAACTTTCAACGAAATTTAGGCAAACTCTAACTTTAAAATTATTACTATGAGATCATTTGTGTCTGCTGTTTTTATGGCAATGATTTATATATTACCTTGTTTTGGACAACTGAATACTCTTCATAACTGTCCACGCCCAGGGGATGTGTTAATCAAACAACAAGTTGAATATATAGAGCCTGGAGAGTCTGGGGCTGACAAACTGTGGGACTTCAGTCGGTTGAAATCCGTCAACGATGATTATACCCTCCGATATACCCTACCCCCATTGGAAGGTGACAGCATATATCTGCTCGGAAACAAGCGCTATTCCCGGAATACTACGGGAGCTAACGAACTAATAGTAGGTACCGAACATAATACTATGTATTATTATCGTTTAGTGAATGATAGTCTGCTGCAATTAGGACATGAAAACCCTTCGGTACTATTGGAATACACCCATCCGATGATGCTTGTGCACTTTCCTTTGAACTATGGCTTGACTGTTTTTTCCAATTACAAGTCAGAGGGACTCTACTCCGGCACTGTGGATATCCACACGCAAGGAACTGTGATTACCACTGCCGATGCCTACGGCAAGATGATTTTGTCATCAGGAGATACTATCAGTCCCGTATTACGTGTAAAGACGATTCAGACTATATCGGCGAAAGATGCAGCAGATACAATCCCTCATACAGATAAGCAATTGGAAACCTTCCGTTGGTACAGCAAAGGTTATCGTTATCCCATAGTTGAAGTGATAAGGAGCACTGCCACGGCAGACACCATTGCCGTTTTCTCTACGGCTTTCTATTATCCCCCGCAAGAACAGTTATATTTGGATGCTGATCCTGTGAATCAGACCTTGCTGGATGAACTATGGAAAAAAATAGAAAATAACATAGAAGGCGTGAAAAACCGTCCCGTAAAGGCGGTAATTCCGGAAGATATAATATCCTGCAAAATCTATCCCAATCCCGTGGAATCAACCCTGTATTTGGAATATGAATTGAAAGAAGACGCCGAAGTCTCATTCGACCTGTATTCAACGAATGGCACGCCGATACGAAAGATTGCACCCAAAAGCAAGGTGAGAGGTATATACCTTGAAACCCTAGATTGCTCGAGTCTGCCTCCCCAAAGCTATGCGCTGAGGGTAACTGCGAACGGAGCATTTATGAATAGAATCATTATTAAAAAATAAAAAGATACAACACCATGAAAAGGACAACGACAATCATACTATTTTTGCTATGTACGGCAATTTTATGGGGACAGTCTTCTGTTCAACAGCTTCAGATTATTCCGGCGTCACCCCAAGCCCAATCTTTCCAAAAATATCTGAATCACCAGATAACAGAATATAATGGGCTACCCGAGATTGATATTCCTCTTTATGAACTCAAAGTCAAAGGGTTGACAATTCCTGTTACTTTGTCATACCATGCTTCAGGAATTCGTTATAAGCAATATGACGGAGAAGTCGGTGCTGGATGGAGTCTTAATGCTGGGGGGTATAGAGTAAGCCGGACTATTAATGGAAGAGATGATTTTTATTATGAAAGATATGACAGAGACGAATTGTCGAATTTTCAAGACATGGATAATGGTTATAAATTGGACGCCTATTTGTCCAGTATGATTATTTGGAAAGAAGAATATGGGGCGTCGCAACGGATAGATCCATGGAAAATCAATATAGACGGTGAATACGACCAATTCACATATATGTTGCCCTCTTCCAACGGGGAGTTTCTGATTTTGGAACGGGATAATTTAGGAGGAGCCGCCCAGACGGTAAAGATAAAGAATAATCTGGATAAATTAGCCAAGGTGGCATGGAACGAGGCGCATATCATAGACGGCAACGGCTTCAATTATTACTTTGGTGGCAAACAGGATAACACTAATTTATACGAACTGGCACACGGAAGTTCTGCGACATCTCCGACAAGCTGGCCGCTGCGTCAGATTGTCTCTCCGTTCAATGATGTAATAAATTTCAGGTATGAAAAATTCACTCAAGAGCAGTCGCATCGCGGCAAAACGCTTTCCATACATGAGCCTTGGTTAGGACCTGTTAGTATGCCAGATCCATGGGGGAGCAGTAGCGAAGAATATTCGCAGATAATGGAAAACTTAAATTCCACGACAATCCCGTCCGAATCACCTTTCAGATATGATGACCAGTTTCATATTCAGAAAATAGAAACGGAGGACATAATAGTTGAGTTTAAGCGCGACAAGAGGCTTCCCGGTACTGAAATACTTCCTCCATCCCGGTTAATCAAAGAGATTGTCGTGACAAATAAGCAAAATAATGAAGTGGAAAGGAGGTTTGTTCTGAATTATAAAAGTATATCTATATTTCTTGACAATGGCCGCTTAGGTGGATATGCCCATCATTTATTAGAGTCGGTAACGGTTCATTCGAAAGACCAATCTGAACAAAAGTATAATCTTGAGTACTATGGTCCGGATTCAATGACAAGTTCCGAATCCAATTGTTTATATGCCGACCAATGGGGATTTTATAAAAACAGTTACGGGGGAGCCCGTGAACCGTTTTTGCACCGAGAATTTGAGAGTGATAAGTATGTAAGCAGCCTCACCACTGCCAGAGGACATGTATATCCGGTCGTCAGTTTAGTCAGAAACTTGATAAACACGGGGGCGTCATTAGATCGCTCTACCAATGATCAGAGTACCGTTCATTATTTCTCTCTAAAAAAAATCACATATCCTACCGGAGGGTATTCTGAATATGAATTCGAGCCTCATAAATTTCGTAATCCTTCCGCTGTAGTAACCGGAGGCGGACAACGGATAAAAAAGATAAAATCTGTGGCGGCTGATAGCGAAGCGGTTACCACTATCTTTAAATATGGGGAAAATGAAAACGGGATCGGAGTCGCTAATATTCATTTCTCTAAGGATATGTTCGCCGATGAAACACATTACATTTCCTATACTTCTACTTATTATCGGAAAACAATAAGATCCTATTCCAATAAGCCTTTCTGCGAAATAGACAATTCGATGTTTCAAGTCAGTTACCCCCAAATTACTACCTATCAGGTAAGGGAGGCCGACGGCATGACGAACGGGAAAACTGTATCTCGATATGATATTTACCAGCAATATATAATTGATTATCTGTCCGGGACTTCGGAAATTTCAGATGTGCATGCCACGGTAGACAACGGATATTCTTATCCTAAGGGCATTCGGACATACCGTCCGGGATATATCCCCCTGCTAACAAACCGCAGTTATTATAACAATGAAAATATAAAAATCAGGGAAGAACAATATGAATATGGTCTTGAGCATAAAAGTAACGATCCGGATATCTACTATGGAATAAGTTTAAAACGTAAAGTATATTTCGACTCGTATTACAATGTAGGAACCTCTCCGTATGATTATATCACGTCTGCTTATGATTGCAGGGAATATACCATAGAAAGAGGAGGGCGCATTCTTTCCAAAAAGACAATCACAAACTACGACCTTACAGGTACACATCCGGCTACAATTGTAGAGCTATACGAATACAATACCCGTAACCAGCTAACGGTAAAAATAACCAAAAGAGATTGTTGCGGAACGGATGATTTGATAGAGGAATACACTTACCCATCGTCCGATACGGAGTTGGTCCGGCGCAATATGTTATCCACTGTTATCGGAAAGGAACAGATAGAATCGAATAATGGTTCGACTCTTTACAATGAATGCTACCATTATCCTAATGGTGCTGTTCTTCCTGATTATTTCGCGGGTCTTTATTCACGTATCGAACTTACTTACGACCGCTATGACGGAAAAGGCAACTTATTGCAGTGCACGCGCTTAGACGGAACACCTGTATCTTATATATGGAGTTACAACTATCGGTATCCTGTAGCTGAAATCGTGGGTGCTACCTACAACCAGGTAAGCGCTGCCTTGAACATGAATATGACTGCGCTGGCAAGTAACAAGAATCCGAGTGAGAGCATAATCAACAGTATCAAGTCCCTAAAGACAAGTCTACCAAATGCTTTCGTGACGATTTGTACTTACAAACCATTGACAGGTATGCTTACTGCCACTGATCCGTCGGGCGTTACGACCTATTATGAATATGACTCATTTAACAGGTTGAAACGCACTTATATAAAAGAAAATACTGCTGAGAAGAACATCCGAACATACAATTACCATTATCAATCTCCCTCTTCTGGTCAGAACTATATCCTGGCACGTACTTATACCCAGGAGGACGGCAGTCACTACTTAGATAAGCTACAGTACTTTGATGGATTAGGACGCCCAGTCCAAACTGTGGAATGTGGAGTAACTCCTAATATGGCCGATCTGGTTGTCTATCGTGAATATGATTCCTTTGACCGGGAGTCCAATGTTTGGTTACCGACCGTGATTTCGGGTAACAATGGAGCCTACGTTCAGCCTTCAACCTTCAAGGCGCAGGCTATCGGAAGTAACAGTAACGATGCGAATCCTTATTCGACTATTACCTATGAAGCCTCACCTTTAAACAGGGTGTTAAAACGGTTCGCTCCAGGGCAGGACTGGCATAACGCTGATAAAGCGGTTGGAACATCCTATAAGACCAATATATCGGGCGACGCCCTTCTTAACTGCAAACGGTATACCGACGCCAGCAGAGAGTCCCCCCGTTTCGGTCAATACGGCAACTACGATACAGGAACTCTCCATGTCACAGAAGTGAAAGATGAGAACGGAAATACCTCCTACGAGTTCAGGAATAAGTTAGACCAGATTATCCTTATCCGACAGATCAATGAAGGGCGGCATTATGATACTTACTATATATATAATTATTATGGAAATCTAAGTTTCGTACTTCCCCCGAGAGTGCAGGATGAAGGCGCGTCAGACGGATTGATTTACCAATATAAGTACGACCGGTATAATCGTCTCATTGCTAAGAGGATACCCGGATGTGACTGGGATTATTACATCTACGACAAAGCTGACCGTCTGATTTTCTCACAGAACGGCGAACAACGGGCAAAAGGTGAATGGACATTCACTATACCCGACGCTCTCGGGCGTGTAGTACTGTCCGGGATATGCACTAATAATTTCGACTATATGGCTAATCCGTTAGGTAACAGTGTTGCAAAAGCGGAATACCCGCAAAACGGTTCGGGAATGTACGAGGGATATAATCTGTCGGGAGTATCTTTAGCGATGGGATATACAATCTTAGCAGCCACTTATTATGATACTTATAAATATCGCAGCCTGACAGGATTTTCAAATACGGCTTTGGCATACGAAACGTCCGGAATAGAAGCGGCTTATCTGAGACGCTACGGAACTGACGCCGGCATATACGAGCACAAAGGCTTGGTGACAGGAACTAAGGTTGCACAGTTGCATCCCGATGGGACGATAGGTTCCTCCTATCTGTACACCTGCTTGTATTATGACATTAGAAAACGATTGATCCAGTCCGTATCGACCAATCATCTGGAAGGTATCGAGAAAGAATACATCGCTTATAATTTCATAGACCAGCCTGTAAAGAAAACGCATGTCCATACAAAAAACGGTAGTGGAGGCGGCAGGCAGACTGAAGTCTACGCTTACACCTACGATCACGCCGGGCGACTGCTGAAAATCACTCACCAACTCAATGGTGGAATGATAGTAACATTAGCCGAGAACGCTTATGACGAATTGGGTAGGTTGAAAACCAACAAGAAAGGAGGCGTAGCCAATACGGCTACTACCTACACTTACAATGTGCGTTCATGGATAAAGTCCGTCAGCAGTGCTTTGTTCAGTCAGACTCTCTATTACAATGAATCCTATGGTGGAAGTGCAAAGCAGTATAACGGTAATATCTCAGCCATGAGCTGGAAACAGAACTCTGAGACGAATTATAACGGCTATGCCTTTACATACGATGGTCTGTCAAGGCTTACTGCTGCCGATTACTTGGTTAATGGCGTAAGCAGTACCCATTTCAGGACAGCCTATATGTACGATAAGCACGGAAACATGACCTCCTTACAAAGGTACGGGAAAAAAGATGTCGGTACAGGGACTTCTTCATACGGACCGGTTGATGATTTGACCATGACCTATGTAGGGAATCAGTTAACCCAAGTAGATGACGCTGTAGGCACAATCAGCTTCGCCCAGTCCATGGACTTTAAGAACTACAGCAATGCGGCCGTGGAATATACCTACAACGCCAACGGGGCGATGACGAAAGATTTAAATAAAGGAATATCCGATATCCGGTATAATTCATTAAATTTGCCCAGACGGATGGATATAAAGAGCCCGGTGGCGGAGGCAAGGAACGAATATACATATTCGGCATCAGGAACGAAACTGAAAGTGGTTCAAAAGTGGAATCCGAGCTACTCTACCATTCCGGTCATAGGTTCCGTCATTAATACGGCCGCTTTGAGCATGAGCAAGACAACGGATTATGTGGGTAACTTTATCTATGAGAATAACGTATTGAAGCGTATCCTGATTAATGGAGGCTATATTGAAAATGGCGTATATCACTATTACCTGACTGACCATCAGGGGAATAATCGGATAGTAGTCAACGCTAGTGGAGTGATTGTTCAAAGAAACAATTATTACCCGTTTGGAACGACTTTTGGCGATAATACGGTTGCCGAGCAGGGAAAACAACCGTACAAATACAACGGCAAGGAACTGGATCAGATGCATGGATTGAACTGGTATGACTACTCGGCCAGGTGGAAAGACGACTGGCGTTTCATGACGGTGGATCCGTTGGCGGAGAAGTATTATTCGGTGAGTCCGTATGCGTATGTAGAAAATAATTCAATTAGACATATAGATATTAATGGAGATAGTATAACTGTGCTGAATAAGAATGATGGAGAACATCTTGCACTTTTAATTCAAAACAATGAAGGTAAATGGCAATATTTTTCTATTAATGGAAATAACGTTTATATTTCAGGGAAGCATACTGGGGGGCGTGAATTTAATGATTTAGATCAGGGAGAATTTGATAGTCCCCAACAATTTTTAGAAAGTACCTATAATTCGAAAGGAGATAAAGACGATAAATCAATTAATAATTATGGATTTGAAGAAGGTTATATAATTCCTACAACTCAAGAACAGGATGAGACAATAAGGAATACGTTTGTTGATATTTCTAACAATGAGGAGTATAGGCTAAATCCGGTGAATCCTAATCAATGTGCAACTGTGGTACAAAGAAGTCTAAATAAAGCAGGAGTAGAGACTAGGGCTAATCGAACTATAACAAATCGTTCGACTGGAGGAGATTCTTATCAAATTAAGTTTAATCTATATTTGCCAAGTCAAGCCTTTAAATCTATTATGTATAACAATCCACAAGGGCAATATATTAAAAGACTCAAATAAGATGAAGAGCAATTTATTTATTAAGATATCTTTAGTATACTGGATAGTACAAGCTGTGCTAATGTTTACTGTTACAGGGTTTGGCTCTGTTCCTCAATTATTGGGAACTGTCTTGTTGCTACTCAGTATATTATCTTTGGTAATGAAAAATACAAATTACAATATACTATTTGCATTGTTCTTAATTTTGTATTCTGTGTGTGTCTTAGTTGGAGGTGTTTTATTGATGATTTTCTTTAGACAAGAAGTTTATTTCCAATTAATTATTATATTAGTTGTTATTTATAACTTTTTCCTGTCAATAAAAACGTTTCTAATTTCAAGAAATAGAATATAGTCAGATGATTAAGTTCATCAAGTAAGAAGCACATAAAGACATTCTCTATGCTATATAATAAAGACTCAAATATTATATTTATACATATATGCGGTAAATGGTTATGAGGAAATATTTTGTTGTGATGATATTGTTGGTTGGGGTACAATCGTGTAAGATTGATAGTACCGATGAGTATGAGATGAAAGTGTTTGTTGAAATATTTGATGACTTGATTAAAGAAATGGGTATTTTGAATGAACAAGAAATACCTCCCCTTCCTTTTATTTCAGCTTTTGATAATAATAATAATGCTATAGGTTATGATACTGCTGAACATAAAAAGAAGCTTGATGGGATTAAGGCAGGAAACGGAAATGTAGGAGATTCCATTTGGGTTATTGCTGTTTTTGATACTCTAGTCAGTTGTTTAAATGAGAATTTGAATATAGAATCTGTTAGGGAGCAATTACCGGATCAGGTCTATATTGAGGCATTTTGCGCAATGGAACCCTTCGATTACAAATCAGCCGTTAGACTTATCCAAAATAGGAAAAAGAGAGGAGTTCACATTGAAATTCTATTCAGAGTTTCCTGAAGGATTTCAAATCTGGGAAAGAGAAAACTATGATTTTCTTTTCTCCGGAATATTGAAAGTATCGAGAATCTATTTTGATAGAAAAAGACAATTCGGACTTTTATACAGTTCCTATGTTTGTGGACGACTTTGTGGTGAGGGAGCGATTATCTACATCCATAAGATTGATGATAAATGGATAATTAATAAAAAAATATTGCTGTGGGTGTCCTAGCAATCTGGTGGAATGTCTGTATTTGTTGTAGCAGGTATAGCAGATGAAACCATAGCAATAGCGATGGACGAAAAATTTAATTCGTCTACAATAATGCCAAATAAGGGAAAATATCAGGACGCCCCCTCAGCGCATGTAGTAGATGAATATAGTTTGATAAATAATAACTGTACGACCGTAGTTTCTGATGTGTTGAATAGTAGTGGTTCTAAAGTTTTGACCGGGATGATGTATCTGCAAATAAGTACTTTTGGTACATGGACAACAGTACACCTGTACAGCACAGATTTGTAATCCCAGCGTCAATGCAAAACTATTTAATTAAAATGTCTAAACCAGGTGGTACAACCTATAGAACTAGATAAATTATGAAGTGGATTAGAATTACATTTTTGATAATTTCCGCCGTTGTTTTATTAATAATTGCTTATGCGATTATAAACAGTATGGTCAGTTATAAATATGAAATGGAAGAGCCTCCTAAGCTATATGAAATAAATATAGAGTTTGCTGCTGGCTATTTAAAATCACAAATAACATGGTTATGGTGTTTTTTTGGCTATGTGGCTATTTCTATTATTATTTTATTAAGATCAATGTTTGACAGAAAAAAATAATAGAAGTAAAATGAAGTAGTCTGTCTTTTTAGTGGTGATTCTTTTTCATACCTCAATGGCATGCTCTGCTTCTATTCTAATTCCGGAAATTCTTTTATTCACTGTCGCATTGGATCTGTGTACAGTGAAGATTGAGCTATTTTTATTGTATGTGAGGTCGTTATAGATGTCTATTTGCGAAATTATTATTACGTTTACTTAACTTTATGAGTTTTCTGATTGTGATGTAGACTCTATAAATGTCAATTTTGAACATTTATTTTACCTGTAAAAATGATATGCCAAATATTTACTTACTTTTAAAAAAATACACGGTTGTGTGAATTTGTTTGCAGAAGTGAAGGAAATAGAGGTGCTGGAAACTTAGAAGATGGGATACCAATATATTTTGAAAGACAAAATACACCAGGAAATATTGTTCAACGCTCCGCGCAAATTGTATTTCCAACACAAAAAGCAGCTGATACTTTTTATCAAAAATATTCATTAATACTAAAAAGAAAATGAAAAAAATACCAACTATTATTGTTCTAATATGTGGATTATTATGTACTAATATGCAAAATACGGTTAGAGATGATTATTATTATCTTAGGGATATCGTGGAAAATTATTATTATTATTATTATCAATATCCTAACTCTGCATCTGAAATAATCCAATTTACAGAATATTGTTTAACTGTAGATACCAACTACTTTTCTTCTCCTGAAAAGAAAATAATTCAATCAAAAATATTGCCAAGGTTAGATAATAGCAATATTCAAATAATAAACAATGACGGTTTTGGAATACTGCAGAACAACGATACGCTATTTTACTACAAAAAACAGCTTTTTTCACCTTGTGAGATAGATTTATTTATAGGCGATTCGGTTCAGGAATATTATGCATTTTATAATAAATTCTCCAAACCACGTTTTTTTAATGAAGAAGGTCATGCTATTATTCTATCTGGACAGAATATCGAATTCCAGAATGATTTAGTCAAATATGCAGAACTACAGATAAGAATGAATGGCATTCCCTTTCGCTATTATGTGAATGGGAAGGATACAATACCTGTATTTCTTTTCTTGGAATATGATTATGAAAATGGGCTTCGTAGTTTTTGCGATAAGAAAAAAACTCTGCATGAATCCTATTATCAGCCATTAGATAGTTTATGTAATAGATTTTGTAATGAAAATAAAATCGCAAGAATTATTTTTTCAAGTCTTAACTATCAATAATGACAACTATGTTTTTAGTAGCCAGGTTTTGCCAACCTGCCCTGTTTTCCGAAGTATCATGCAAAGGAAGTCACATATTCCAATGGACTAAAGCCTAGTCTTATCACATATTTCGATGGACTATATACCTTCATATTAACGCATCGGCAGGGAACGTAAGCTTGCAGCTGAACACGTTGGTTATCAGATGAAGTTTCTGATGGATATGACGAAGGAGATGGAGCATGCAAAGTGGCTTTTGACACAGTCCTTTTTATAAAATAATGCTTTACTATCATATTCGTTGAAGAATAATTCGTTTTTATAAAGCAGTATTTCATTTTTCCGCGCATTTAAGTTATAACACCATTTATCTTAAAGCGAATTACTATGACTCATCCAACCTCACACAACACGCTGAAACGTGGGTTCCGCTTTCTTGCGGGCATTCTTTTTTGTTCTCTGCTTTCTTTGGAATATAGTGTGGCTCAGAACCAGCCGGAAATGTTTTGGGACTTTGACGTGCCGCGAGGTCGTTGGAATCTGATTCTTATTGATAATATCGTTTGCAGTCAGTGGAACTATATCCCTACACTCGGAAAACGGAATCGCTCCTCTACGGCAATACTGGGGACTGGTGGCGGATTTGAATATGCCTATTGCCGGAACCGGACTTTGTCTTTGACTGCAGAAGTCGGTCTTACCGGTTATGCCTTGTCTATGGAACCTTCGGAATGGGGACGTGACGCCCGATATTGTAATATCAACTTATTGCATACTTCTTATTGGAAACATCTTGCCCTGAGCATCGGTCCCACGCTTGAATGGAACAATTGGGAGTATTTCTATGGAGAAGAGAATTTTTCGGAAGATGAAATGAGTAGCTGTGAAAAAGAAGTCTATTACGGTGAAGAGGATTTTTCTTTCACCCGTTTTGCCGCAGGAGCTGATATTCAGTTCTACTATTATCTTATTTCCCAATTAGGATTCGGTGTGGAATATTCCGCCCGTTGGATGTGGAAGGCGGGAGCTAAAGGAAAGTGCGATCACCAATGTGCATTGAAAGTGCGATTAAAGTTCAGACTAAACAAGAAGAAAAGGAGTTAGCCGACCAGATGCATTTATTTTTTGTGTTATACAGAGTGCTATATGTAAAGTAATAGAAAAACTCTTAACTCCTTGTAAACAGAAAATTGACTTTTTGTAACGCTTTGGTAATCAACTGTGAAAAATCGCTTATGGAAGTTTGGGTATGAAAATAAATCAGATAAAATTATAATAGGGGACAACTATTCCATATCTTTGTTCCATTGACCCCAATAATATACATATTATGGAAAATAGTTTGGATGCAACAGTGAGTAGCTTTATCGAGTACCAAAACCAATTTAGTTCAATAATAGAAAAGTTAAAGGAAGGGCATCAGAACGGTAGATTTGCAGATTGGAAAGGGGTTATTACCGTAAACGGTCCTGTTATCTATCAACCGGAAATATTGTTTATGGGAATAAATCCGGGACCAGGGCTTTATAATGAAACTAATTATCGGAACAATGATAATAAGGTTCCATTTCGGATATTGACAGGGGATAGTAATCTCTACCGGGATGAGAGTGCATATCCTTTAAGTAGACTTGTTTATCGTTCGGATGGTAAAACGATTGCACTGGACTGGTTTACCAAAAGTAATTATTGCGAAGGAAGTTCATGGTATGAGCTGAAAATAAAGCGGGGGAATGGTTTCGTTGAAAATATGCTTAAAATCATTTGTAAGGTTGCCTTCGGTTTAGGTAAAGGTGAATTTGTGAAAGGCGAAAAGCCAGAATGGTATGATACATTCGGGAAAGACATAATGTTTATGAATGTATGCCCGTTGGCTACTGATAACTTGAATCAACTCTCACGACTTAAAAAAGAATTGGGAATAAACGAATGGAAAGATATCGTAAAGCCTGTAAGAACCTTGGTTAGAGATAATATTAAACCTAAAATAATTGTATTTGCAGGAATATCCGCATACAACAATTTCATGTGGGAAGATAAAGGTGATCAAATCTTTGATATTCCTGTAGTTATAATAGACAGAAAACGCGGATATAACTCAGAAGCAAACTTATCGAAGATCGCATCTGAAATAGTTGAAAGAATATCCCAATGAATTCTACTTCTTTTAAGCAGTATTTATGTTTCTCAGTGCATTTGAGTAATAGTTCGACGTTACTTAAATTAAATAGCTATGAAATACTCAATAACGCACAATCCCCCTGAATAATATGCATTTATTGCATACTTCTTATTTTTGGAAACATTTTACACAGAGTGTTGGTCCTACGCTTGGATGGAATAAGTGGTGGTATATCACAAGTCTACCCGTTTTGTAGCAGGAACCCGGGGGAAAGGCGATAAATGATATGTCGCCTATTGGAAACCTTTCGTCCAGGGGTAATAACAAATTATACCCTTCCATATAACATCCTAAACACTTTGTGTGGCTGCTTTGCCCTATCTTTGCCAACACGGATTTCTATCCATAACCTAATATTTGAGAACGAAAAACATAATGCTCATGAATAAAATTAAAGCTTATCTGTTGCTGTTGACGATTGCTCTCTCTGCTTTCGCTGCCGCATGTTCCAGTGATGACAATGATCCTGTAACACCGGAAATAACAATTTCCGAAAACATTCTGGCGAATGGAATGAGTTTTTCCAAAGCCGGAGGTACAAACACACTCTCTGTGAAATCGAATGTGACGTTGGAAGTTACCAGTAACCAGGATTGGTGCGTAGTGACTCCGACAGTTTCAGCTTCTGCTACGGTCTTTAAATATACGATAGATGTAAAATCCAATTCAACTACCGATAATCGTACATCTGTTATTACTGTGAAAGGTGGTAACCTGACAGAGACATTCAATGTCATTCAAACAGCTACCGAAGGACTGGATCTGGAGACTGTCTTGTTTGAAGACATATCGGCAGCGGGTGGTACTATCACTGTGAAAGTGATGACTAACGGTGAACCAACTATAACTATTAATGATAGCTGGATTACCGAGAAAACAGAAACACGCGCTATGGTGGATAAAACGAAGACTTTTATCATCGCTGCCAATACCGGAAAAGAACGTACCGGTACCATTACTTTTATTTTGGGTGACTTGCCGGCAACAACTGTGACCGTGAAGCAGTTGGCAGGAGGTGAAATAAGTTCGAATGAAATAGCAGGTGAAGATCCTTGGACTGTAGCTAAAAGTCTGGGATTGGGTTGGAATCTGGGTAATCAGCTGGATGCGCATAATAGTGGTGTAGCCAATGAAACGGCTTGGGGGAATCAAAAGACGACACAGGCTTTATTTGATAAATTGGCTGCTGCGGGTATTACTACCGTACGTATTCCTGTTACATGGATGGGACATATTGGAGACGCCCCCGGTTATGAAATAGAGAAAGCTTGGATGGATCGTGTTGCCGAGGTAGTAGGATATGCAGAAAAAGCCGGACTGAATGCTATTGTCAATATTCATCACGACGGAGCTGATAGTGAGTACTGGCTTAGCATTAAAGATGCTGCTCAGGATGAAACTAAAAATACCGCAATTAAAATAGAATTGAAAGCTGTATGGACACAGATAGCCGAACGTTTTAAGGATAAGGGCAACTTCCTGGCATTCGAGTCGATGAATGAAATTCATGATGGCGGTTGGGGCTGGGGCGACAACCGTAATGATGGTGGAAAACAATATTCAATATTGAACGACTGGAATCAGGTGTTTGTAGATGCGGTACGTGCTGTAGGTGGTGGTAATAGCAATCGTTTCCTGGGTGTGCCGGGGTATTGTACCAATGTGGCACTTACGGTGAGCAACTTCAAACTGCCGACTGATAAAGTTCAGAATCGTCTGATGGTATCTGTTCATTTCTATGATCCGAATGAATATACACTGGATGCAAAGTATTCGGAGTGGGGGCATACCGGCGCTGCCGATAAGAAAGCTAACTGGGGAGACGAAGACAATGTGAAAGATGTATTCAATAGTTTGAAGACAACGTATATAGATAAGGGCATTCCGGTATATATTGGTGAAATGGGATGTGTAAGCCGGACGACTGACCGTGCGGAATCTTTCCGCAAGTACTATCTGGAATATATATGTAAAGCAGCGAAAGAATACGGATTGGCTCCTGTTTATTGGGATAATGGCGGTACAGGTAGTGGAAAGGAAGAATCAGGCTTGTTTAATCATGCTACCGGTGATTATCTGAATAATGCAGCGGAAATAGTAGAAGTAATGAAAAAGGCCATCTTTACAGAAGATGCATCTTATACATTGCAATCCGTCTATGACAATGCACCGCAATAGGTTTTCATAAATACCCCTCGTGTATACAGGGATTGTTGTTAATACAGGTTTTTTTTTTGATTGGTTTTGGGAAGTAGCTTCTGTGAGGGAAGTTACTTCCTTCTTTTCTGTCCGGGAAACAAATGATGGGGTATGAAATGATAAAAAAACACATTGAAAACCTTGTTTTTACGATTCCTTTTTGTTTCATTTGCAATATGTTAACGATATTCCTATATCTACTGCTATGAAGAGATTGATTTTACTTATCGTTTCAGTCGTTGTGGCATGTTTTTCTGCCTTTTCACACGATTTTATGTTCAAACATCTGGAGGTTAAGGACGGAATGCCCAGCAACCAAATCAATGCCATTTATAAAGATTCAAGAGGTTTTATGTGGTTCGGCACCGCTGCCGGACTGGCACGTTATGACGGATATCGTTTCAAGATATTCCGGAGCACTGACAATGGTTCTGCGTCTTTACCTGACAACTATATTGAGAAGATAGTGGAAGACAGTGAAGGACGTTTATGGATACGGACGGGAGAAAACGGATATGTCATTTATAACTGGGATACGGAGAGCTTTGTCTGTGATGTTCGTTCCCGGATGTGGGATATAGGGATAGACGGAACACCCCGCTATGTATTTGTCGACAAGCAAAAGAATACCTGGTTTGCCATAGATGGGAAAGGGTGCTACTGTTACCGTCCCGGTGAAAAGAATGCTGTATCCCTGCCTTTCGGTGAGAAAGGAATACCCGAAGGTGTCATTATAGACATGGCTGAATGTAAGGATGGCATTCTGTTGGTATATGATAACGGGCGCGTAATCTGTATCGACCGTGAGACGGTACGTGTAAAATGGATTTTGACAGATATTGCAGAGCACATGGGAACGCGTACTGATATCTTCTTTCTGTATGTGGATAAGGATGAAGATTTATGGATATATGGTGCCCCGGGTGTATGGGCTTACGATTTGTCTGACAGGAAGTGGCATTCACAATGGAATTTCAGCGATAGAGGTCAGGCGCATATCGTAGCAGTAGCTCAGGATAAGCAGGGACGTATTTGGTTTGGAAAGGACCAGGATGGCATCGATATCTGGAATAAGGCGACTGGTGAAACTGTCTCGCTTACGTATGATGTGGATGACGAACGAGGTTTGCCCAATAATACCATCAATGTGCTTTATGAAGATGAAGGCGGTGTGATGTGGATAGGTACTTATAAGAAAAGTGTGGCTTATTATGATGAGGGCATTTTTAAGTTCGGCATCAACCACTTGGGGGATATTAACTGTCTGGAAGAAAGTAATGACGGTTCGTTGTGGTTGGGTACCAATGACGCCGGGTTGATACGTTGGAATCCGAAGACGGATGAAAAGAAACTGTATGCATACTCACCGGGAGGAAACTCTATTGCTTCGAATGTCATTGTAAGTTTGTTGCAAGCTAAGGACGGCAAACTCTGGATAGGGACATTTTGGGAAGGATTGGATTGTTTCGACGGCAATCGCTTCGTGCATTACCGGAACAGACCGGGAGATGATAATTCGCTGGCTAATAACAATGTCTGGTCATTGGCAGAAGATAAGAACGGAAATATCTGGATTGGAACCTTGGGAGGCGGTTTACAATGTCTGAATCCGGGGACAGGTGAGTTCACCACCTATAAGATAAGTAACTCCGGAATTATTTCCAATCATATAGCCTCTTTATGTATGAGTCGTGATAATCGTCTGATAATCGGTACTTCTTCTACGGGGGTATCCATAATGGATCTGACTACCCGGAAAATAACGAATCTGGTAGGTAACCAGTCGGGAAGTATCCGCTTTTCCAATCAGAGCATTAACCAGGTCTATGAGGATAGCCGGGGATTGATATGGGTGGGAACACGTGAAGGACTGAATCTCTATAACCCGAAGAACGACCATTTACAGGTAGTTCCTCTTTCGCAGAACGATTCTAGGGTATTTATTACCGGTATCGTAGAAGATGATAATAAAAATATGTGGGTGACTACGGCCAATGGTGTAGTGAATGTAATTCCTTCTATCGATACAAAAAACGGAGATTATACTTTCAACTATTACAGGTATGATGATAAGGACGGTTTGCAGGGCTGTGAGTTCAATCAACGTTCCATTAAACGTCTTTCCTCGGGTGAGATTGCAATGGGAGGTATGTATGGATTGAATACTTTCAGACCGGAGAATATCAAATATAACCGGACGTTGCCCAAGGTGATGTTTACCGGCTTCCAGCTTTTCAATGAAGAAGTGGAGGTTGGAAAGGAGTATGGTGGACGTGTTTTGCTGCGTGAATCGCTGAATAAAGCCAGAGAGGTGAAACTTGATTATAAACAGAATGTCTTCACTGTATTGTTTGCATCGGATAATTACGTCTTGCCTGAGAAAACCCAGTATCTGTATAAACTGGAGGGATTTAATGAGGATTGGATGGCAGGTGCGGCTGATATGCACCGCGTTACTTATACGAATTTGGCACCCGGTACTTATACGCTGAAAGTGAAGGCAATCAATAGTGATGGATTTGCCGGAACAGAAGAGTCAAGCCTTAAAATAGTAATCCTACCGCCTTTCTGGATGACCCCCTGGGCGTATGTTCTGTATGCTATGTTATTGATAGGCACATTGCTGCTGGCTCGCAATGCTGTGCTGCGCCGTGAACGCAATAAGTTTAGGATACAACAGATGGAACGTGAAGCGGAGCGGAATGAAGAAGTCAATCAGATGAAATTCCGTTTCTTTACCAATGTGAGCCATGAACTGCGTACACCGCTGACGTTGATCATTTCTCCGTTGGAAGGAATGATGAAAGAAACCCATGATGAACGGAAGCAGGAGCAATTGAAACTGATGCATCGTAATGCATTGCGGTTACTGAATCTTGTGAACCAATTACTTGATTTCCGTAAAAATGAGGTGGCAGGGTTGCATTTGAATCTTTCGGAGGGGGAGGTTGTATCGTATGTTCACTCTATATGCAACTCATTCCTGATGCTTTCGGAAAAGAAAAACGTGCATCTCACTTTTTTCTCGGCAATCGAATCGCTGAATATGTCGTTCGATGAGGATAAAATAGGTAAGATAGTGATGAATCTGCTCTCTAATGCGTTTAAGTTTACTCCGGATGGAGGGCGGGTGGATGTTTCTCTTGAACTGATAAAAGGAACTACAGAAACATTGGAAATCAAAGTATCCGATACGGGGGTAGGTATCAGCGACCTTGATAAAGAACGTATATTCGAACGTTTCTATCAATCGGAGCGTATAGGTGATAGTAACCCCAGTACGGGGAGTGGTATCGGTTTGAGCCTGGTACGTGATTACGTTACGCTGCATGGCGGTGTGGTGCGCGTGTTCGACAATGTGGGTACGGGCAGTGTATTTGTGGTAGATATTCCGGTGAAACATTCGGTGGTGAATGTAGCGACTCCACTCTCGGAAGAAGCTGCAGAAGAGGATGCGGTGGCACTTGCTTCGGTGGAAGAATTGAATGATGAAGAACGGAAGAAGCCACTTGCACTGATTGTGGATGATAATGAAGATTTTGTTTCTTTCATGCGCTATACATTAAGTCTGTATTTCCGCATAGAATCTGCCGGAAACGGAAAGATAGCCTGGCAGATGATACCGGAGCTGATGCCGGATATCATCGTTTGTGATGTGATGATGCCTGAAATGGACGGGAACGAACTGTGCCGTTGGGTGAAGGCTGACAAGCGTACAAGTAATATTCCGTTTGTGTTGCTTACGGCCAAGCAATCCGTAGAAAATAAGGTGGAAGGCCTGACGATTGGTGCGGATGACTATGTAACGAAGCCTTTCAATATGGAGGTACTGATTTTGCGCATGCGCAAACTGATAGATTTGAGCAGCAAAAATAAACTTCGCACCCGTATTGATCCCGAACCAAGTGAAATCGTTATCACTTCGATGGACGAAAAGCTGATTGAGAATGCGATAAAGTATGTGGAGACGCATATTGCCCGTCCCGATTTATCTGTAGAAGAATTGAGTCATGAACTGGGCATGAGCCGGGTGCATCTCTATAAAAAGCTGTTGCAGATTACCGGTAAAACTCCGATAGAATTTATTCGTATTATCCGACTGAAACGTGCGGCACAACTTCTGCGCGAGAGCCAGCAGAATGTGTCGGAGGTTGCCTATCAGGTGGGCTTCAATAACCCCAAATATTTCAGTAAGTATTTCAAGGATGAATTCGGTGTTTTACCCTCTGTATATCAGGAAAAGGAGGGTAAATAACAAAAAGTACCCATTGTTGAAACATCTGATATTTCTATAAATCAAATAAGCCCTTTCCTTTCAACATCGGGAGGGCTTGTTTACTGTATGATTTCCTACTTTTACACTCGGAGAAAATAACTTTAAAAACAAAGATATGAAATTGAAAAACACTTCAGTTTGTTTGCTCGCAGGATGGATGCTGATGGCGTGCTCCGGAGGCGGGTATGAGAAGACGAGTAACGGCATTATTGTAAATGTCGAACAACAGCAACCGACGGATGTGCGAAAGGTGAAGGTTGAAGTAATGGGAGAGAAGTTGATTCATGTGTCGGCCACTCCCGAAAAAAACTTTTCAAAGGCGGAAAGCCTGATTATAGTTCCCCAAAAAGATAAGACGGACTTCAGCGTGGAAGAAAGTGAAGATGCCGTTTCGGTAAAAACCTCAGAGGTGTGCGCCATTGTATCTAAAGCTACGGGTGAAGTACGCTTTACCGATGCTTCCGGTAACCTGATTTTGGCGGAAGATGAGAAAGGCAGGAGTTTCCAGCCTATCGAAGTGCAGGGAACAAAGGCGTATACGGTACGCCAGGTATTTCAGTCACCCGATGATGAGGCATTCTACGGACTGGGACAACACCAGGCTGATGAATTCAACTATAAAGGTAAGAATGAGGAACTTTTCCAGTATAATACAAAGGTTTCCGTACCTTTTATCGTTTCCAATAAGAATTACGGTATTCTGTGGGATAGTTATTCGCTTTGCCGTTTCGGCGATCCGCGTGATTATGCACAGTTAAGCACAGTTTTCAAACTCTATGATAAGGAGGGTAAGGAAGGTGCTTTGACAGGAACATACGTACCCTCTCAGAAATCAACAGCGGAGACACTGGTACGCCGGGAAGATTCTGTTTATTTTGAACATCTGAAATCGGAAGATTTGTCGAAAGTCGTGAACTTACCAGAAGGATTTCCTTTCATGGGTTCACAGGTGACGTATGAAGGAGAAATTGAGCCGATGGAGAGTGGTCGATTCCGTTTTATCCTCTATTATGCAGGATATATGAAGGTATACATTGATGGTGAACTGGTGGTTCCCGAACGTTGGCGTACGGCTTGGAACCCGAACAGTTATAAGTTTGCCGTAGATTTGAAAGCCGGTAAACCTGTTCCATTGAAAATTGAATGGATTCCTGATGGATATGTATCCTATTGCGGTTTGCGTGCGTTGTCTCCTGTATCTGCTGAAGAACAGAACAAACAGTCGTGGTGGGGAGAAATGCAGAATGAAATCGATTATTATTTTGTTTATGGCGAGGATATGGACGAGGTAATCAGTGGATACCGTGCTCTGACCGGAAAATCACAAATCATGCCGAAGTGGGCGATGGGATACTGGCAGAGCCGCGAACGTTATAAGACGCAGGAAGAAATACTGGATGCTTTGAAGGAATTCCGTAAACGTCAGATTCCCATTGATAATATTGTGCTCGACTGGAGCTACTGGCCGGAAAATGCCTGGGGCAGTCATGAGTTCGACAAAGCTCGTTTCCCTGATCCGAAAGGAATGGTAGATTCTATTCATGCCCTGAATGCCAAGATGATGATTTCCGTTTGGCCGAAATTCTATATGACTACGGAACATTATAAAGAGTTTGATGAAAAAGGCTGGATGTATCAGCAGGCCGTTAAAGACAGCATTCGTGACTGGATTGGTCCCGGCTACATCGGTTCTTTCTATGATGCTTATGCTGAGGGCGCACGGAAGCTGTTCTGGAAACAGATGGAAGATCATCTTTATCCCCTCGGAATTGATGCCTGGTGGATGGATGCCAGTGAACCGAATGTACGCGACTGTACGGATTTGGCTTACCGGAAAGCTTTGTGTGGTCCGACTGCTCTCGGTCCGTCCGATCAATATTTCAATGCGTATGCGTTGATGAATGCTGAGGCTATTTATGACGGACAACGTGCCGTAGACAATGACAAACGTGTATTCTTGCTGACTCGTTCGGGATTTGCCGGATTGCAACGTTATTCTACCGCAACATGGAGTGGCGATATCGCTACCCGTTGGGAAGACATGAAGGCACAGATTTCTGCCGGACTGAATTTCGCAGTCAGCGGTATTCCTTACTGGACGATGGACATTGGCGGATTCTGCGTAGAAAAACGCTATGAAGACGGACAAAAGGAATTCAATAAGACCGGAAAAGAGAATGCGGACTATAAGGAATGGCGTGAATTGAATACACGTTGGTATCAGTTTGGCGCATTCTGCCCGTTGTTCCGTGCACATGGACAGTATCCGTTCCGTGAGGTGTGGAATATAGCTCCCGAAGGACATCCGGCTTATAGTTCTATAGTGTATTACACGAAGTTGCGCTATACGATGATGCCTTATATTTATTCATTGGCCGGGATGACTTATTTTGATGATTATACGATTATGCGTCCGCTGGTAATGGACTTCGCGGCAGATACAAAGGTGAATAATATCAGTGACCAGTTTATGTTCGGTCCGGCGTTGATGGCGGCTCCGGTGTATGAGTATGGTGCACGCAATCGGGAGGTCTATTTTCCGGCAACTTGCGGTTGGTATGATTTCTATACCGGTAAGTACATGGCCGGTGGGCAACAGTTGAAAGTGGACGCTCCCTATGAACGCATGCCGCTCTATGTACGCGAAGGGGCTATTGTGCCTTACGGACCGGAAATGCAGTATAGTGATGAGAAGCCTGCGGAAGAAATCACACTATATGTATATGCGGGTAAAGATGGTGAGTTCACTTTGTACGAGGATGAAGGTGTGAATTACAACTACGAAAAAGGACAGTATGCCACCATCCCGTTTACTTACAATGATGCGGAAGGCACTCTGACTATTGGTGACCGTGCAGGAGAATTTCCCGGTATGCTGAAAGAACGTACATTCAACGTTGTAAAGGTAAGTAAGGATAAGCCGCAACCTTTTGATGCGAAGGCTAAAGGGGTGACGGTGAAGTATGATGGGAAGCGGCAGAGTGTGTCAATATCATGAAACAACTATTAATAATACCAATATCCTGTTTGCTCCTCTTCTTAGTATTGGGAGGTTGCACCTCCGCTGAACGGGTTACCGATAACCGTCGACAGGACTTCACCGCTGACTGGACTTTCCATCTGGGAGATGACTCTGCGGCATCCCGTCCCGATTATGACGACACGGCATGGCGGATCCTTCATCTTCCACATGACTGGGCCATCGAGGGAGAGTTCGGCAAGGATAATCCTTCCGGAACAGGAGGCGGGGCATTACCCGGTGGCATCGGTTGGTATCGCAAAACGTTTACTGTTGATAAAGCGGATGAAGGCAAGCGCCTGTATATTGATTTTGACGGTGTATATATGAATTCGGAAGTCTTTATCAATGGTCATTCCCTTGGTGTACGTCCTTATGGATATGTCTCGTTCAGTTACGATCTGACTCCCCATATCAAGTGGGGTGGAAAGAATGTAGTTGCCGTACGTGTGGACAACGCGGAACAACCTAATTCTCGCTGGTATTCGGGATGTGGCATCTACCGTAATGTATGGCTTACGAAACTTAACCCCGTGCATATAGCGCAATGGGGCACTTTTATCACGGCGCAAGATGTGTCGAAGAACAGTGCACGACTAAACATACGTACTAAAATACAGTATGATGCGGTCGCTCAACTGCAAGATTCCGTGAAGCAGGCGGATGGTACGTATGTTGTTTTTGATTCGGAAATTGTTTCCTTGGCAGATGTCGTGTTGCAGTCACGGCTGATGGATGCAGAAGGGAATGTTGTAGGTGAGGTTGCATCGGAACTGCAAGTGATACCTGCCTGTCCGAACGAGGTAGAACAGGAAATTGTAGTGAAGAACCCTAATCTCTGGAGCGTGAACACTCCTTATATATATAAGGTGAACAGTATCCTTATTGATAAGACAACCGGTAAAGTACTGGATAATTACTGTACGAATACTGGTATCCGTACCTTCCGTTTTGATGCACAGAAAGGGTTTATTCTGAATGGAGAACGGCTGAAGATTAATGGTGTATGTATGCATCATGATCTGGGGTGTCTTGGGGCGGCAGTCAATATCCGCGCTATCGAGCGCCAGTTGGAGATACTGCAAGAAATGGGCTGTAACGGTATTCGCTGTTCTCATAATCCTCCCTCACCTGAACTGCTCGATCTTTGTGACCGTATGGGATTTATCGTAATGGATGAGACGTTCGATATGTGGCGCAAAAGAAAAACGGCTCATGATTATTCCCGTTACTTCAATGAGTGGCATGAACGCGATCTGACGGATTTGATACTTCGCGACCGTAACCATCCTTCTGTTTTCATTTGGAGCATTGGCAACGAAGTGCTGGAGCAATGGTCGGATGCAAAAGCGGATACGCTGACCTTGGAACAAGCGAACCTGATTCTGAATTTTGGTCATGATCAGAGTATGCTGGCGAAAGAAGGTGAGATGAGTGTGAACTCTTTACTGACGAAGAAACTGGCAGATATGGTAAAAGCCCTCGATTCTACCCGTCCCGTTACGGCTGGCTGTAATGAACCGAACCCGAATAATCACTTGTTCCGTTCGGGAGCATTAGATCTCATCGGCTTTAATTATCATGATGATTGGTTTGCCGGTGTACCTGAGAAATTTCCCGGTAAACCGTTCATTGTGGCGGAAAGTGTATCAGCACTGATGACGCGTGGCTACTACCGGATGCCGAGTGACGAAACTGTTATTTGTCCTGAACGTTGGGATAAACCTTATTTTGATGATAGTTTCTCCTGTTCTTCGTATGATAACTGTCATGTACCTTGGGGGAACAGTCATGAGGGCACGATGCGCCACGTGAAAAATAATGATTTTATCAGCGGACAGTATGTCTGGACCGGGTTTGACTATTTAGGTGAACCGACTCCTTACGGTTGGCCTGCCCGTAGCTCTTATTTCGGCATTGTCGATCTGGCCGGTTTCCCGAAAGATGTGTATTATCTCTATCAGTCGGAATGGCATCCGGAGAAAAAGGTATTGCACCTTTTTCCGCATTGGAACTGGGCGCCGGGGCAGGATATAGATATGTGGGCTTATTATAATAATGCGGATGAGGTCGAGTTTTTTGTAAATGGCGAGTCGCAGGGTGTGCGTACAAAAGGTAAGGATGATTTTCATGTCGTATGGCGTGTGAAGTATGAACCGGGTGTGGTAAAAGTCGTTTCCCGCAAGGATGGAAAAATGGTATTGGAGAAGGAGATCCATACAGCCGGAGAACCAGCACAGATACGCTTGACGGCTGATCGGAATGAAATCAAATCAGATGGCAGAGATCTTAGTTTTGTAACAGTGGAGGTGCTGGATAAAGATGGTAATCTTTGTCCGAATGCCGATAATCAGATCATGTTCGATGTGCAAGGTGCGGGATTCATTGCCGGTGTAGACAATGGTAGTCCTGTTTCAATGGAGAAATTCAAAGCTGATCATCGCAAGGCTTTCTATGGGAAATGCCTGGTGGTTGTTCAAAGTGACGGAAAATCTGGAGGCATCAAACTGACGGCTACATCCGAAGGATTGAAAACGGCAGTGACCGCTATTAAAGCAAAATAAAAGTAACTTGTTAGCGGAATTCATTCATAACATATTAGTAATGAATAAAATGATAAAGTAATACTATCTCAATTCTCCTCCTCCTGGGAGGAGGAGTACCCGAAGGGGGAGGTGGTAGGTGAAATGATAAATACCTATGAATCATAAAAATAAGGAACTATTTCTCACCTACCACCCCGCCCTCTGGGCACCCCTCCTCCGTCGGAGGAGGGGAATTGAGATACTCTATTTACTTAATATTGGAATTATCACTTTGCCTCATAACCCTATAGAAATGAATGAATTCCGCCAACGACTAAAAGTAATATCTTTAATGTAATAATAATGAAGAAACAACTCTTTTCAACTCTCCTGTTTGCCTGTTCATTGACTACTTTGACAGCGCAAACTCCTGTATATTTAGATGATACGCAACCCATTGAAGCACGTGTAAAAGATGCTCTCAACCGTATGACACTGGAAGAGAAAGTAGCCCTTTGCCATGCGCAGAGCAAATTCAGCAGTCCCGGTGTGCCCCGTCTTGGTATCCCCGAACTTTGGATGAGTGATGGACCTCACGGTGTTCGTGCAGAAATCAACTGGAACGATTGGGGATATGCCAAATGGACTAATGACAGTATTACAGCTTTTCCTGCCTTGACCTGTCTTGCCGCTACCTGGAATCCGGAAATGTCCGCCATCTACGGCAAGGCTATTGGTGAAGAAGCCCGTTATCGGGAAAAAGATGTTCTTTTGGGCCCCGGCGTTAATATCTATCGTACTCCTCTGAATGGTCGTAACTTTGAATACATGGGAGAAGATCCTTATCTGGCAGGCGTGATGTGTGTACCTTATATTCGGGAGATACAGAAAAACGGGGTTGCCGTAAGTGTGAAACACTATGCTTTGAACAATCAGGAGTTATGGCGTGGACACATTGATGTGCAACTAAGTAACCGTGCCTTACACGAAATCTACCTCCCCGCTTTCAAGGCTGCTGTGCAGAAAGGTGGTGCTTGGACCGTGATGGGAGCCTATAACAAGGTGCGTGGTCAGCACGCCTGCCACAATGATCTTTTGCTGAATAAGATATTGAAGAATGACTGGGGTTTTGACGGTGTAGTCGTAACCGATTGGGGTGGTGCCCATGATACTTACGAAGCAGCCATGAATGGCTTGGACATCGAGATGGGATCCTATACCAACGGTCTGACCTCAGAAAGTGCATTTACCTTCGACGATTATTATCTGGCTAAGCCTTATCTCCGGATGTTGAAGGAAGGTAAGGTGCCTATGAGCACAGTGGATGATAAAGCCTCCCGTATTCTTCGCTTGATATTCCGCACGGCGATGAATCGTCAGAAACCTTATGGTTCGCTGACAAGTGAAGAGCATTATCAGGCTGCCCGTGAGATTGGTAATGAGGGTATTGTGCTTCTGAAAAACACACCTGTCCAGAAAAAAGGTACCCCTTTGCTGCCGCTTGATGGCTCTAAATATCAACGTATACTGGTAGTAGGTGACAATGCTGTCCGTTTGTTGAACGAAGGAGGCGGTTCTTCTGAACTGAAGGTAAAAGATATGATATCTCCACTCGATGGTATGCGCGCTCTTTATGGTGACAAGGTAGTTTATACGAAAGGTTACGTTGCCGGACGTCCGATGTATGGGCATGCAGAAGAAATTCCCCAGTCGGTGATGGATTCCTTGCGCACAGCAGCAACTGAACTTGCCAAAGAAGCCGATCTTGTGATTTTGTTCGGTGGATTGAATAAGAATCATTTCCAGGATTGTGAAGCCGGCGACCGTGTGACATACGGTTTGCCATTCGGACAAAATGAACTGATTGAATCTCTGTTGGGAGTCAATAAAAATATGGTATTGGTATTGTTGAGTGGTAATGCCGTGGAAATGCCTTGGCTGAATAAAGTTCCGGCCGTCCTGCAAGGCTGGTATCTGGGATCTATGGGTGGTAATTCACTTGCTGATGTACTGAGTGGTGCAGTGAATCCCAGCGGAAAACTTCCTTTCTCCTTCCCTGTGAAATTGACGGATTGTGGTGCACATGCATTTGACGAATTGAGTTATCCGGGTGATAGTATCAAGCAGGTCTACAAAGAAGATATTCTGGTAGGTTATCGTTGGCATGATACCAAGAAGATTCCCGCCTTATTCCCTTTCGGGTATGGTTTGAGTTATACGACTTTTACCTATGGCAAACCGATAGCTTCTGCTAAAACAATAACTGCTGAGAATTCTCTGACTGTGACCATTCCTGTAAAGAATACGGGGAGTGTTGCCGGAAAGGAAGTCGTACAACTGTATGTAGGAGATGAAAAATGTAGTGTTCTGCGTCCTGTAAAAGAGTTAAAGGCGTTCCAAAAGATAACTTTGGCACCGGGTGAAGAAAAAGAAGTAACTTTCACCATCACTCCGGATGATTTGAAGTTCTATGATGAAACTGTTGGTGGATGGACGGCAGAACCGGGTAAGTTTAAGGCTTATATCGGAGCCTCTTCCGCGGATATTCGTGGAACGATTCCGTTCGAGTTGAAATAAGATAGTGATTGCTGAATGGGGAAGGGTTGTGGAGTGTTTTCGCATTTCTTCTCCATTTATTATATTCCCCTTTATATAAGCCCTTTGCAGGGCTTTTTTTCGATAATATCTATCGAACCTACAGTTAGAAATTACTTTTTATTTTTCTGTAAAATCAATAAGTTTATCAGGCAACTTGTTTCATAAACTTACGGATTCATCTGTCACAGTATGTCTACTGCTGTGGATGTTTTGCAAATCTTTATCTATTTTCTTAGGTATTTCTATTGTTTTTATTGAGAAGGCTTACTACTTTTGTATGCGGACGTCACAGGTATGGGAGCTTACTGTCCAACTACAAATGTGGTACGTCCGTATGCAAACTTCTTACTGCTTGACGAAGTAAATAGCTCATTGTGTGGTAGCTCAACTCATAGAGGTTTGCTTAATAGACCTTTACTTTTAGAGGATATTTCGTTTCTTTCTTGGAATGAAGTGAACATTAGTAGTTAATTTACGAAGTTAATAACAAATAAAAAGGTATTCAGTTATAAGGAATACAACATCGAAGATGAATAATTCTACGGAACTTTCCACCCTTTGGACATTTTTAGACAATATAACCAATAATCTGAAAAGTCAGAGATTAGCGGATGTATTCCGTTTTATTTCTTTTTATCCTTTTGAGACCTATGGACCTCACAAACATTTGCGTATTGAGATTAACCATGTTAAAAAGGGCAATTGCATTCTGTATTTGGACAATGAGAGCATCAATTTTGTTGAGGGTGATACCATGATCATTCTCTCGAATGTCAATCATACGTTTGAGGCAGGCTCTGGTGGAACTACTTTAATGCAGCTTGAATTTCTTCCTGAGATATTTTCCGGTTTTGATTTAAACTTTCCGAATTGTATAGATGGTACGTCACCAAATTCCATCTCTCTTTTCTCGGAAGAGAACAAGCTGATTAAAATAGTGAATAATATAGGTATTATGCGTGTAGTACAACGCATTGTAAACGAATTGGAAGGGAAGAATTCCTATTATCAATATTTGGTTGTGATGTTTTATGCAGAGTTGATGGTTCTTATTTATCGTTATATGGATGAAAACTATTTGCCTGTTTGCCAAAATGATGCTTTAAAAAAAGCTATATCCTTTATTCGTTTCAATTTTCATCAGGACATTAGTATTAATGATGTAGCTGCGCATGCCGGCATTAGTGAACGTTACCTCAGAAGCTTATTTTTGCAATACTTGAATTTTTCTCCTTTAGATTATCTGAATCAAATACGTATTAATAAATCTATTGAGCTGCTTCGAAATACAGAATTATCTGTAAAAGAGGTCAGTTTCCAATGTGGATTCCAGTCACCACAATACTTTTCACGCATCTTCAAACAGCGAACTGGGATATCTCCACGTGAAGTAACCAGATAGTATTTCCGTTTTGTACATTATTTCTTTTTATATGAGCCTTTTCGGACACGTTTTACAATCTTGATTTATCCATTCTTTTCGTTAAGTGAACTAACTTTGCTCTTACCGGAACAAAGAGTATAACTTTATAAAAAAGAATGAAAAATGAAAGAATGGAAAGATGATAAGACTCTGATAACCTTGATAAAAGCCGAACTCTACACGGCAGTTATCGGAGATATTATGGATAAGATGGGATATCTCCATCAGTTTCTCCCCCCTCATATTCGTCCGCTTCGTGATGATATGTTGATAGCCGGACGGGCTATGACTGTTTTGGAAGCCGACGTACATGACAATTCTGCATCGGGGGGAAATAATCCTCTGTTACAGCGTTCCTTCGGCTTGATGTTGGAGGCATTGGATGATTTGAAGGAAGATGAAGTGTATATCTGCTCCGGTTCTTCTCCGGAATATGCTTTGTGGGGAGAATTGATGAGTGCTCGCGCTATGCAATGCAAAGCCGCAGGAGCTGTTGTAAATGGATACTCACGCGATACCAAAGGTATTTTAGCTTTAGACTTTCCTTGTTTCTCGTATGGTCCTTATGCGCAGGATCAGGCTCCTCGTGGAAAAGTTATTGATTACCGCGTTCCCATTGAGGTAGACGGGGTTTTGGTCAATGATGGTGATATGCTGATTGGGGATATTGACGGTGTATGTGTGGTTCCTCGTCGGATAGAAGAAGAGGTTTTTACCCGTGCATTGGAGAAGGCACGTGGTGAACGGATAGTATTGAAGAAAATACAGGAAGGTATGCGGGCACGTGATGCTTTTGACAAGTTTGGTATAATGTAGATTTAATTTGAGTTTGAAGATGAAGATAACTGATGTAAAGGTGTGGTTGGTGCAAGGCATCAAATACAATTGGACATTATTAAAGATTTATACGGATGCTGGTTATACGGGAGTAGGTGAAGCTACCAACTGGCCGGGTAGCCCTGTCGTTTATGAAGCTGTTAAGCATGTTGGACAGCGTATAATAGGTCTAGATCCGATGAGAACGGATTTTATTTGGACGAAACTGTATCGTGACTTGAATTGGATAGGCCCGTATGGTGCGAGTATGTGTGCTATTAGTGGTATTGATATGGCTTTGTTGGATTTGAAGGGTAAGGTATTGAATGCTCCCTGCTATGAATTGCTGGGAGGAGCATATCGTAAAGATATTCTTCTGTATGCAAATTATTGGTTTACAAAAGGTAAACATAATGAGGAGGACTATGCTGCCCAGGCACGGATCGTAAAAGAGGCTGGTTTTACCGGTTTGAAGTTTGATCCGTTTGCGCATACAAACTATTTTTATGGTGAGGATTTGGCTTCTAATCTGACATTGACCCCTGCACAACAAGATTTGGCATTCAATGTATCTAAAGCTGTGCGGGAGGCTGTGGGTCCTGAGATGGATATTATGATAGAGACACATGCCATGTTGAACTACCGTATTGCCGTGAAAATGGCGGAACGTTTGGCTAAGTTGGATATCACTTGGTATGAAGAACCGGCAGGTCCTGAGAGTTCACAAACTTTGCGGGCTATGCGTGAGCGTATTCCCTCAGATGTGACTATTTGTGTGGGCGAACGGCACTATACGCGATTTGGTATCCGTTCGTTACTTGAGAAACATGTCTGTGATATTATTATGCCGGACATAACCCGTTGTGGTGGTCCTTCTGAAATGAAGCGGATGGCTACCATGGCTGAGGCTTATAATGTATTGATCGCTCCACATAATCCTAATGGGCCATTGTCTACATTGGCTTCGTCGCATGTTTGTGCCGCCATTCCTAATTTTTTCAGGCAGGAATTTATGTTTAATGATGTGGCTTGGAGGGATACAGTTATTGATCATCCCATTTCGGAAATGGTGTATGACGGGTATCTGCATCTGTCTGACAGACCCGGTTTGGGAGTAGATTTGGTTGAAGATGAATTGGAGAAACATACCGGTATCGTAGCCGATGCTCCTGATAATTTTTATATTTGATAAGATATGGCATTTACTATTGACTTAAAAGAAAAAGTCGTACTGGTTACCGGTGTATCTTCTGGCATTGGTTTAGGTGTTGCACGCGAATTTGCTCGTGCGGGTGCTGATGTGGCGGGTTGTTCACGTAAGGCGGCAAATGATGAAAGTATAGTTACTTATGTGGAGGCTGTAGAAAGTGAGGGGAGTCGGGGGCTTTATGTGCAGGCAGATGTTACAAAAGAGCAGGATTTGGAACAGTTGGTTAGAAAGGTGATTGATACATTTGGCAGGCTGGATATTCTTGTGTCCAATGCCGGGATGAATGTTTTTGAGGGCGCAGAACATTGTGATGAAGAGCATTGGAGATATAATCTTGATTTGAATCTGGCTTCACATTGGCGCTTGGCAAAACTTTGCAGGCCCTATTTGAAACAAACGAAAGAGGGGGTTATTTTGCTAATGACTTCAAACCATGCGTTTTGTACAATTCCTGGATGTTTTCCTTACAATGTCACGAAGACGGCTATAACGGGCTTAGTACACAGCTTGGCTATAGAATGGGGACCTGAGATACGGACAGTGGGTGTAGCACCGGGGTTTATCGATACGGCAGGAAATGACACTTGGTTCAATTCTTTTCCTGATGCAAATGCCGAACGTCAGCGTACGGTTGATCATCATCCGGTAAAGAAACTTGGTACGGCAGAAGAGGTTGGTGCTTTATGTGTCTATCTGGCTTCCCCGATAGCTTGTTTTATTAGTGGAACCACTGTACTGATGGATGGAGGCCGTTCGGCATTGATGCAGGATTTTTAATAATGAAAGAATCAACATGAAAGCGAATCTACTATATCGTTGTTATGACACGATTGGAGAGGCTGTTACTTGGCTTCCGGATATGAAAACTTTGTTGTGGGTTGATATTGACAGTGGTATCCTGCATCAGTATAATTTGGAGAGCCAGAAGATGGAAGAACACCAATTTCCCGAAATGATAACTGCTGTCATTCCCTGGAAAGGGCATGAGCATGAAATCATTTTGGCAATGAAGAATCGTCTGGTTGTTTATCATCTTGTAGAAAGAGAGTATCAGGTGCTTTTAGAATTGACAGGTCTGCATTCACAGTTGCGCACTAATGATTGTAAAGCGTCTCCGGAGGGTCGTATTTGGTGTGGAGTAATGCATTTGATGGAACATACCCGTACCGGAAGCTTGTACTGTATTAATAATGATTTGTCTTGGGTGTCAGTTCTGACTGAGCAATATATTCCAAATGGAATGGTCTGGAATAAGGCTGGTGACCGGATGTATTACATTGATTCAGGTCGTGGCTGTATCGAAGAATATGGATATAGTTGTTCAGCTAAAATAACCTGGCGACGTACAGTTGTACAAGTTCCACCGGAATACGGAGTCCCGGATGGAATGACTATCGACGCTGACGGACTTTTATGGGTAGCACATTGGGGAGGATTTGGGGTGTATATATGGGATCCCGATACTGGAAAGTTAGTAGACAAGGTAGATGTGCCTGCCCCTAATGTCGCTTCTTGCACTTTTGGCGGAATCGGGGATAGCAGGTTGTTCATAACGACAGCTTTAGACGGGCTTTCTGATATGGAACGTAGAGAATATCCTTTGAGTGGCAGTGTTTTCGTTGTCGATGTACCTAAAGTTGTTCCAGGCGAGAATCATTACCCATTTATAACTGATTAATTGAAAAATTATGCATATCTCTGTTATTGATTTGATTATCTTTTTTGCCTACTGTTTATTGATTTTATTTGTAGGACTCTTTGTTTCCCGTAGAAACAAAAAAGAAACACAGAGTGCAAAAGGATATTTTTTGGCGGGAAGAGGACTGGCTTGGTGGGCAATCGGTGCTTCTATTATTGCTTCGAATATTTCGGCTGAACAGTTTGTCGGGATGTCCGGTTCAGGTTATGCTATCGGCTTGGCTATGGCAACTTATGAATGGATTGCTGCACTGGGGCTGTTGATTGTGGCAAAGTTTTTCATACCGATTTTCCTTGAGAAGAAGATATTTACAATGCCTCAATTTCTGGAAGAACGGTTTGATAGTCGTGTAAAGTCTGTAATGGCGTTTTTCTGGCTGGTTGTTTTTGTATTTATTAATCTGACTTCCATTCTTTATCTGGGAGCGCTGACCATTGAGAAGATTATGGGAGTACCCATGATTGTGGGAGTGCTGGGATTGGCCATATTTGCAGGAGTCTATTCTATTTATGGCGGATTGAAAGCAGTGGCCTTGACAGATGTGATTCAAGTGGTATTTTTAATAGGTGGCGGATTAATAACAACTTATATTGCACTGGATACTCTGGGAATGGGGGAAGGAGTAGTACAAGGTTTTAAAAATCTTTATGTACAGACCGAAGATAAGTTCCATCTTATACTTGACAAGTCTCACCCTAGTTATATGGATCTTCCGGGTATCTCTGTTATTATAGGTGGTTTATGGGTCGCCAATCTCTATTATTGGGGGTGTAACCAATATATTATTCAACGTGCCCTGGCGGCTAAATCAGTGAGTGAAGCCCAGAAGGGAATGTTGTTTGCCGGTTTTATCAAGTTGCTTATTCCATTGCTGGTTGTCATTCCGGGCATTGCGGCTTTTGCTTTGAATGCTCCATTGGAAAAATCAGATGAAGCTTACCCTTGGTTGTTGAGCAATTTACTCCCCGTAGGCATAAAAGGGGTTGCATTCGCAGCGCTAACAGCGGCTATTGTTAGTTCTTTAGCATCTATGATGAATAGTATAGCTACTATTTTTACAATGGATATTTATCGTTCGTATATCCGTCCGCAAGTTGGGGAGGCTGATTTGGTACATGTGGGCCGCTGGACCAGCTTTATATCTTTGGTAATTGCTGTTATAATAGCGCCTATGTTATCCGGACTTGATCAGGCATTTCAGTATATTCAAGAATTTACGGGTTTTATCAGTCCGGGTGCATTAGCAATTTTCCTTGCAGGTTTCTTTTATCGCAAAGCCACAGCCAATGGAGCATTAGCAGCTGCTTTAGGAACCTTTATTTTTTCCCTTTTACTAAAATTCCTTTGTCCGGGGTTGCCTTGGATGGACAGGATGGGGATTGTCTTTTTGCTTTGCTGCGGATTGATTGTTATGCTGAGAAACCGAACACAAATTGATGTGCCTGCATCTCCGGTACGATGGTCACTTTTCCGCACTGGAAAATTATTTAATATTTTGTCTTGTATCATTATTGCCATTCTGATTTATTTCTATTGTTTGTGGTGGTAAAAAGTAGAAAGGCATTCTGGGATAAGTCTGATATTTATTTCTTTAAATCTAATAATTGTTTTGTGTTATGAAAAATTATTTATTGACGTTGATTGGATTGCTATTCGCAATCGGATTGTCTGCACAGACAGTGAAAGTTACTGGTACAGTTTTGGATGAAGGTAGGCAGCCTTTATTGGGTGTAAGTATTTTTGTGCAATCCAATAGAGCTCATGGAACTGTAACGGAATTAAATGGTAGGTTTACTATTGATGTAGCGGTAGGAGAGAAGTTGGTTTTCTCTTATATGGGATTTGTGAATAAAACTGTGCTTATAAACAAAGCTGAACATGATTTGCTTGTCATTATGGAAGAAGATAAGCAGGCTTTGGATGAAGTAGTGGTTATTGGATACGGTACGGCGAAAAAGAAGGATATAACAGGTGCTATATCTTCCGTATCGGCAGACAAACTGAAGGAAACTCCGGCAGTCAGTCTGAATCAGGCTCTTCAAGGCAAAAGTGCAGGTGTACAAGTGCAGTTAAGTGATAATTCTCCCGGTGGAGGTGTCAGTGTGCTTATTCGTGGAAAAGGTTCTATTAATCAGTCAAATGATCCGATTTATGTAGTTGATGGTATCATTATGGAAGGTACTTTGAATAATATCAATGTCAATGATATTGCCTCTATCGATATTCTGAAGGATGCATCTGCTGCAGCTATTTATGGTTCAAGAGCAGCCAATGGAGTAGTGATTGTGACAACAAAAAAGGGCGAAGAAGGAAAGGCAAGAGTGTCATTCAGTGCCCGGACCTCATTTCAGTCTCCCTCCAACTTGCCTAAAATGTTGACGGCACAGGAATTGGCTGAAATCCGTATTGAGGGGAATGTAAACTCACAAATGGATGCAAAATTCTTGGCAAATCCACAAATGAGCATAGAAGAATACCGCAGTGAGTTTAATGCCTTGAAGCAACAGTATGCCAAGGAATTACCCACATCTATGTTTTCGGATGTTGAAAGACAAACTTTACTTGCCGGTGAAACGTATGACTGGTATGATCAAATATCACAAACTGGTGTGGTTCAGGATTATACGGTTTCATTGTCTGGTGGTACAAATAAAACGAATTATTATATCAGCGCTAATTATTATGATCAGAAGGGTATTATTCAGGGAACAGGACATAGGCGTTTTAGTTTTCGTGTAAATCTGGAACAGCAAATAAAGTCTTGGCTAAAAGTAGGGGTTAATTCAAGCTATTATGATGGCGCAACTACTTATGGAGGAGCTAATATTGGAAATGGATTAGGTGCAAATCCGATGTACCCGTTTGAGATAGATGGTAAAGCGCCTTTGGAGTTACCTTACTATACGAATCCCGGACAAAGTAATCCGGTCTTATCCAAACAGATAGATAATGATGCAAAGTCCAACCGTTTTTCTATGAATGCATATTTAAAGATAGATATTACAAAAGATTTATTTTTAAAGAGTAGCGTGTCTTTGGATCAGGTGAATAATTTTTCCGGATATTTCGCTCCTTCAAACATAAAACAGGGGCAAAGCGTGAAAGGTGAAGCACAAATAAAGAATAACAGATGGACTGACGTTATGCAGGAAAATTCACTGAACTATTCTAAGTTGTTCCAAGAGGTACATAGGGTGAATGTGATGTTGGGTAACACTGTTCAGGTAAATAATTATTTTGGTAATACGCAATATGGGAATGGGTTCGCTACGAATGTAATGGGATATAATAATATCAGTTCGGCATCTGAATTTCCGGCGGGAAAGCAATCTTCCAGTAAAACCAGATGGGCCTTGGCTTCTTTTATCGGTCGATTGAATTATGCTTATAAGGATAATTATATTTTTACTTTTACAGGACGTTATGATGGTAATTCCCGCTATGCTGAGGGACATAAATGGGGCTTTTTCCCGTCAGTAGCCGGTGCTTGGCGTATTTCCGGAGAAAGGTTTATGGAAAAGGCGCATTGGCTTGATGATCTGAAATTGCGTTTTGGTTGGGGACAACTGGGTAATAGTAATGTAGCGCTTTATTCATCGTTTACTAAATTATCCCCCGGAATCACAGTCGATTACCAAGGAAATTCGGTAAATACCATCCAAAATTCAGATCAGTTTATGGGTAATAAGGATTTGCGTTGGGAACGTCAGGAACAGATCAATGCAGGGGTTGATTTAGCGGCTTTTAATAACCGTTTGCGTTTTACTCTGGATGTGTATAAGAAAAACAGTAAGGATTTGGTTTTGCAAACTCCTTTACCGGTGACTACCGGTTATCTGAACATTTATTCTAATGTGGGTGAATTGGAAAACAAAGGTATCGAAATTTCTTTGGGAGGACGAATCATTGCTACCAAGGACTTTTCTTGGGATTTGGATGTAAATTGGGCAACTAACAAAAATAAATTGAAGTCCTTGTATGGAGGTATCAAGGAAAGGATGAACGACGCATCTAATCCATTAAATGCCGGTTGGTGGGTAGGAAAGCCTCTGGGTACGATATATACCTATCGATATGAAGGTATTTGGCAATGGGATGATGATAGGGTTCTAATGGATAAAATGAAAGATGGTCGCGAAGGTGGTGATACTTATTATCCTGGTGAAAACAAAATTGCCGATTTGGACGGAGATGGACAGATAACAACTAATGACAGGGAAATTGTTGGTTATACTGATCCGAAGGGGTATGGAGGTATATCCACTACTTTGAATTATAAGAATTGGACTTTGAATGTAATATTCAATTATGTGTATGGTAATGATGTTTTCAACAGATCTTATCATGAATATACGCTGGGTGCAGGCTATGGAACTCTGAACATGTTCAATGATGAACTGAATCGTTGGAGTGTTAATAATACAAGTGGTTCCATACCGAGAGCTCATTCCAATAATCTGGATAGAATGTTGATATCCAGTAGAGTTATGCAGGATGGTTCTTACCTGCGTATGAAGAATGTGACATTGAACTATCAGTTCCCTCTGAAGTGGATTAACAAGGTGGGATTGAGTAATCTGAATCTTTATGTTTCAGGAGAGAATTTGCTGACATGGACAGGGTTTAAGGGAGCCGATCCGGAATCCGTAGGTACGGGTTATGATGAGACTTATCCGAACGCACGTTCTTTCACTTTGGGATTAAATGTTAGTTTTTAAGGTTGTACAAATAAAAATACGAAGTATGAAAAAGATATATATATATGCATTGGCTGGAGTTTTAGCTTTATCTTCATGCGATGAGTTTTTAAGAGAGGAACCGGAAGATTTCATGTCTGCTGAATCTGAAGACGTAGATGAGGCATTGATTGAGGCAGAAATACAGGGAGCTTATAAGTCTACTTTGTGGTTTAAAAATGGACGTCAGGGGTTTATTGGGATAACCGGTACGGATGAGGCCAGAGGAAAAACGGTGGAAGTTAACTATTGGGCTGAACAAGGAGCGATAGACCGCTACAACACGTCATTGAATGCTGACAATTGGTTGACGAAATGGTTGTGGGACTCCGGTTATTTCGGTATATCACGTTCCAATACAGCAATTAATGCTGTACGTAACTATACAGGCAGTACGGAGGAATGGAGGCTTAGTAAAGAAGCTGAGGCGCGCTTTGTCCGTGCATTCGATTATTTTATGTTGGTACAGAACTTTGGTGGTGTTCCCTTGATTACTGAGGAAACGGTTCTTTCTGCCACTCCTAATTATCCACGGATTGATAAGGCTGAAATTTATAAATATATAATCCAGGACTTAGAATTTTGCGAATCACACCTAAAGACAGATTATCGTGCAGGACGACCTACGGTTGGTGCAGCCAAGGCTATGCTGATGAAAGTTTATATGTATGCACCGGAGTCTACCGGCATACGGAGTTATTCTGAAGCAAAACGCCTTTTTGAGGAAATAGAAGGTTTAGGCGTATATTCTTTGCAACCGTCTTATGCCGATTTATTTAAGCCGGAATTTGAAAATGGTGTGGAATCTGTTTATGAGTTTCAGTTTGAATATCCGGATGAGCAAAATCAATTTCAATATTTTTGTGGAAGCAGAGCTCTCGACCAGTTTACAGAGGGAGGTGGATTTGGTATATTTCTGCCGAGTGAGAGGTACTTGGGGTTGTTTGATGATACGGATGAACGGTTTGATGCCAGTGTCCGGACTAAGTTCTATGATAAGAATGGCAATTTGCTGACCTCGGCGGCCGATCCGGAATATATAGCTCCTCATTGCAAGAAATATGAAGATTATGATCGTGTAATGGATGCCGGAGCCAGCTCGAAAAATATCTATTTTATCCGCTATGCTGATCTAATCCTGTTGTATGCAGAATGTCTTTTGGCGGAGAATGACTTGGCTGGTGCAAAGCAGCAAGTTATCCGTGTCCGTAATCGTGCAAAGGTTTCCACTCCGATTACAGCCTCAAATAATACAGAAATGCTCGACTTCATTTATGAGGAACGCATGCGTGAATTGGGGATGGAAGGTTGGAGAAGAATGGACTTGATACGTCGTGGAGCAGATTATTTTGCTGCGCAAGTTGATAAGTATAATCCGTTTGCGAAGGGAAATGTACAGCCATATCATGCTTTTTATCCAATTCCAACGAATGAAATTAATATGAATGACGGAATAGGGGCGGAAGATCAGAATGAAGGATATAAATGAAAAAAGTACAACTATGAATAAACTGTTGTTAGGATTGATTTTTACAATACTTTTGTGCGCAAGCTGTACCAATAGGGGGATGGTTGCTATAGATAATGGTATTGTAAAACTGGAATTTGATTTGAAGCAGGGAACTTATAAAGGAATTGATGTGGAAACAGGACAAACCTGTATTTACGATGCCTCTTGGCGCGTGAATGATTTTCTTTCTACGGATGCAGACTCCATCTATTATCAGATAGAGGCAATTCAGGATTCGTTGGGAAAAGGTCAATCTATACAGGTTGTTTCAGTAAAGAAAGGACAACCGGACTTGGTTTTTAATTTTAATTTGTATGATCAGGAACCCTTTGTCATAATGTATGGTGGTATCCGTAACGGAACCTCAGAAGGTATACAGATAAAAGAAATATCGCCGGTTACAAACGCCCGTTTGTTTTACGGAGCGGATATCTCTAAAAATTTCAAGCTTATAGACGGTGAAGGTGGAGGTTGCCCGACTTATATTCGTGAAACTCCTTCTTTGTTGTCACAAAACAACATGATACTTCATTTCGGAACTGATGATGACTTTCATACTTTGGTGGGTGGAGGTGCTTCTTATGGAGAGTTTGCCAAGTATGCCTTAATAGGAGAAAAAGAACAAAGGAAGGCTGACTTGAAGGAACATCCGGTAGAAGACCTGCAGTTGGTTTCTTATATCGATGTAGGAGAAGAGGCTGTTGGCACGGACACTGTTCAGCCGTATATTACACTTTCTTCCGGTGCTCCTTATAAGTTTGAGGGAAACATAGCCTACAAAGAGGCAAGGACTGTAGTATGGGCGGACAGGGAAATAGGCGTTAAGCTGCATAATCTGGATAAAGATAAATCCTACATTGTAGGCTTGTCGTGGTGTGATGATGCGGACAGACGAAAACAGACGGTACATCTCAAATATGGTGATAAGGAGATAACTTGTATTGAAGATTGCCGGCTACCTTCTTTGGCAAAAGGAGAGAATGCCCAAATCATTTATTTTGAGATTCCGGCAGCGGCCAATGAACTGGAACCGCAATTATTGGTGAAACAGGCTGGTGGTGATAATGTTGTGATCAGTGAAGTACTTATTTATGAAGGGAAACTTCCGGAAGAACGCTTGAATAAGCCTGAAACGGTTGAAATTCCTGCGGCTGATTTTACCAGGTGCACCCTGAATTTATATGCATCAGATGTTATAGGTAAACTTGTGGATGCAAAGTCAGGATATATGACGGAGAAGGACCGGTTCTACTTGGATTTTGTAACTGCCAATCCAATTTATTCTGCTGAAAAGTATGCGCAGACTTTACGGATCTTACAGCAAATAAATTTGAATTACTACTATTTTCCGACAATTTGTATGTGGTATGCCATGATGCCTATTTATGGTGGAAATATTGTCATGGGGACAAATGATACTGTTGGAGCCGTAGAAGAAATGAAACGTGTAAAACTGAGTGGATTCTTAAAATACACTACCATGGGTATTCGTCTTGTACCCGATTGTTATGATGAAAACAATGAGAATGGTTGGTGGGATGATGAGCACTGGCGTTTACGTGGGAGCGGACCGCAGGGAGAAAGTATGAAGTTGAAATCAGGTCATTACCGTGCCCCTTATGATACTTCCAGGAAATGGGCACAAGCTATTTTGGATTTGGGCGGCTTGCCATTTACCTACTTTCAAACGGCGGTTCGCTCGAAAGATTATGCGGAAGCTTATCCGGAACATATGCTTTTTAATGAATCTTTTCATGAGATTGATACATTCGACTGGCTGAATAAAAATTATACGACTTATGATTTTACTGACATCGGTTTCTTGGCACACATGCGTGATGTATATCACAATTTGAACGACGCAGGTATCGTCGGTATGATGTTTGATTATCCATATACAGGGTGGCCAGTGTATGGCGGGATGGATGACAAATATAGTACAGCAGCCGGTGCTTATCGTACGATTTTTAAATTGGCTTCAGAAGGGTTGGGCAACAAAGCATATATCCACGAACGTAATTTGAAGTATGGCTCTGATATTGCATTGGGGTATGTGGCTTCCCAGCGTACCTGGGGAGATACAGATGTCATTACTCCGGAGATGGTAGCTCGAAGTGGATTACGATGGTATAAAAACCGTGTTGTGGTAAATTATGATATGGATGCAAAGAACCTGTTGAAGGCACAACCGGCAGATTCGGAAGATGGAATAAATAAATTGTTGACTATGTCTTATGTGACGGCTTCCCGTTTGCTCTTGGCCAATAGTTTCGGTACATTGGATGCTGAGCACGTATATAAGCTGTCGCGTATTTATCCTTTCCATCAGTTTGCAAGGAGTGCCCGCCCTTTGGATGCTTTCACTACTGACTATCCAAGAGTTTATGGCATGAAGCTTACAGATAAATGGAGTTCGTTGACATTCTTCAATGAAGATGAAGAACATCCTCAAAAGATCAGCATTAAGCTTTCGGGGATAGAAGGACGTGGAGGAGCCGGTTTACATCCCGACAAGCGATATTATATTTATGATTTCTGGAATGATAAACTGATTGGAACTTTCGGTGGTAATGAAACCCTGGAACAAGAGTTGCGCAAAGGGGAGGCAAGACAAATGGCTGTTCGTGAAGTGGAAAGTAATCCGCAAGTTTTGTCTACAGACAGACATTTACTGCAAGGACTCCTGGAATTGTCCGAAGTTTTTTGGAATGAAGAAACGAAGGAATTGACCGGCTATGCTGAGCTGGTGGAGGGTGAATCGATGCATATTACCATAGCAACGAACGGTTGGCAACCCCAGCATTGCACTGTGGCTGATAATGAAGTGGCATGTTCTTTGGAAAACAATTCTGAGAATCTTGTAAAACTTGTTTTGAAGAGTACGCATGGAGGAAAAGTATCTTGGAAATTCTCTTTTAAGAAATAGTTGGTAGAATTTATAAAGTATCTGATAAATTAAAAATACGAAAAAATGAAATATACTGCAATTATATGGGGAGTATTGTTGTTCCTATGTTCTGCTTGTGAACAGAAAACAGAAGTAACTTCGCCCGATGGCAGGAACAAACTGATGTTGATGTTGGATGAATCCGGTTCATTATATTATCAGATTTTTTCCGGTGGGAATGAAATTGTTCGCAGCTCGCTGATGGGGGTGGTTGCGGAGAATGGTAAATATTGTTTTGACAGTGGATTGGTGTATGTGGATCAAACGGGACGGATTATCAATGAAACATATACTTTGCCCACGGGGAAACGCTCTGAATATGTGAATAAGTCAAATGAAAGAACGTTCGTCTATAAAAACGCAGCCGGGCAGTTATTGAAGGTCGTTTGCCGTGCTTATGATGACGGGGTTGCATTCCGTTACGAACTGGGCAATCAGGAGCCGATAACCATTCGGCATGAACTGACAGAGTGTACTTTGTCGGATGAAACCCATACTTGGATGATGGACTGGATTAAGGATTATGAGAATTTCTACCCGGAACGTGTACTTGATACTATTACGAGACCTACAGAGTTTCTGTTTCCCGTCCTTACATTACAGGATAAGCAGTGGATGTTGATGACGGAAGCTGAAGTGTATTCCATGCCAGCCATGCACTTGTCAAAGGAGCCAAAATCTGCTACATTTCATTATGTGTATGCACCTGAAGATTCGGCATTTGTGGCTGAACCTTCTTTTAAGACTTCATGGAAGACTTTTATTATGGGTCAAAATATAGGTGATATTGTAGAATCCTCGTTGGTTGAGAATCTGAATCCTTCTACAGATTTCTCTGATATGGATTGGATAAAGCCGGGAGTTGCGGCTTTCCCTTGGTGGGGGAATTATTTGGCAAACAGTTATATCGATACTCTAAAAATGTATGTTGACCTGGCAGCCGAGATGAAGTGGGAGTGGTTGGAATTTGATGTTTCACTAATCAATACTCCGTTCCATTCTTCAAAGGAATGGGAGGATGTGACCTGGATACCGGAATTGACTGCTTATGCAAGGGAGAAAAACATTCTTGTATATGGGTGGGATGAGATAAAGGTGTTGGACAATAAGGCGGGACGTGATTTTGTTTTCGACCGATATAAAGAAATGGGCTTGGATGGAATAAAGATTGATTATATCGATTCTGATTCAAAATATGCAATGATGTTCCGCGATACAGCTTGTGCTGAAGCTGCCAAACGTAAAATGATGGTGAGTTTTCATGGAGAGACTTTGCCGCGGGGACATCGCAGACGTTACCCTAATATCATGACTAATGAAGGAGTGCGAGGAGCTGAATATTATACCTTCAAGGGGACCCAATCACCTGATAGCCGCCATAATTGTACTTTACCTTTTACACGTAATGTGGTTGGATCTATGGACTACACTCCCGTGACCTTTACTATCCGTGATGAGAATCCGCGTACAACAACGTATGCTCATGAGTTGGCTTTGGCATTTGCCTTTGAATCCGGATGGATTTGTATGGCAGACAGGCCGGCCGCCTATTTGAATTCTCCAGCTCGTCCTTTGCTTGAAAAGATTGAGGCAGCTTGGGATCAGATTCATTTCATAGACGGTTTTCCGGGCGAATATTTCTGTGTGGCTCGATGCAAAGCGGGGAAATGGTTTGTTGCGGGAATTAACGGCGGACAAAAACGTAGAATTAAGGTTCCCTTGTCTTTTCTGGATAAAGGTCAACATACCATAACCTTATATGCTGACAAGGAAGGGAATGAATTGCATGATGTACGCATTGAAACTTTCCCGGAGATAAGTGAGAAAGAGGTGCTGGAAATAGATGTGTTGCCTCATGGAGGCTTTGTACTGGATATTGATTAAAAAAACAACCACATGATTTTGAGAATTTTATTCGTAACTTTCCTTGCATTTGTTGCGTGGGGGATTCAAACAAATGCTGGTGAAATACCACGAAAGGAATATCCACGTCCCCAGTTTGAGCGTAAGACATGGCTAAACTTAAATGGAGAATGGGACTATGCCTTTGATTTTACAAATATTGGGATGGAAAAGGAATTCCATAAAGCTACAACTTTCAGCGGTAAAATAACAGTTCCTTTTCCGCCGGAAAGTAAGTTGTCCGGGGTAGAACATAAAGATTTTATCAATCATATTTGGTATCATCGTATCATACGGAGACCGGAAGAATGGGCAGGCAAGAATGTAATACTGAACTTTGGGGCTGTCTATTTTAATTCGGAAATCTATATTGATGGAAAATTGGTTGGAAGACATTTCGGAGGTAGCTCTTCTTTTGGTTTCGATATTACCGGATATGTAGGGGATGGGTTAGAACACCATCTGGTGGTGCGTGCAAGCAGTGATCTAAGATCTATGATGCAAAGTGCCGGTAAGCAGAGTCTTTTGCTGAACTCTCATGGATGCCAATATACGCGTACTACCGGTATTTGGCAAACTGTATGGCTGGAGGCTGTGGCATCGGCAGGGTTACAGTCTGTTCATGCGCTAACGGATATTGACCAAAAACAGTTGGTTATTCACCCCCGTTTTTATCGTGACAGTTATAAGAATACATTGCGGATTGTTTTGCAAGAGAATAACAAGAAAATCGGAACAGTATGTGTCAAAGCTGCAAATAGTTCTGTGGCTGTATTTTCATTGAAGAATGTCAGGTTATGGTCACCGGAATCGCCTTTTCTGTATGATGTCCTGTATCAAGTGTTGGATGAGAATGGAAAGGTGATAGATGAGGTGACTTCTTATGTGGGAATGCGGAAGGTCCATATTGAGGGAAATAAGATTTATCTTAATAATAAGCCTTATTATCAGCGTTTGGTACTTGATCAGGGATTTTATCCGGACGGTATCTGGACAGCGCCTTCGGATGAGGCCCTGAAAAGAGATATAGAAATCTCGATGGCTGCCGGTTTTAACGGTGCCCGTCTACATCAGAAGGCTTTTGAAGAACGTTTCTCTTATTGGGCCGACAAACTGGGATATATCACTTGGGGGGAAGCACCAAGCTGGGGAATGGATGCAAACAGCATTGAGGTTGCACGTAACTTTCTGCAAGAATGGTCGGAGCTTGTTTTGCGCGACCGGAACCACCCGTCTTTATTGATTTGGACGCCGATGAATGAAGAGTGGTGGCCCGATCACGTACAATATCCACGTTTCACAGCAGATTTGTATGATTTGACTAAGTCATTGGATCCCACTCGTCCGGTGAATGATGCCAGCGGGGGATGTCATATAAAAACAGATATATGGACGGTACATAGCTATGAACAAGATCCGGCTGCTTTGAAGGATGCCTTATATAAAGATGGAGTTTTCTTTCAGACACCTAATAATCCGCAAGGAGTGCCATCCGCCAATGTGGGATTTAATGGGCTTGGTGTAGATAGTCCCTATCCTTTTCCGAAATATGAGGGCGATATGCCCTATTTGATAGATGAAGTAGGTGGTATAAAATGGGTAGAGACGAAAGATAAAAGTAATACAGATAGTTCCTGGGGCTACAGTACACCTCCTGCAACTCAAGAAGAATTCCTGCAACGTCTTGAAACGCAGATAGATGCTATATTAAGTTTAAAGGAATATGTTTGGGGATATTGTTATACACAATTGACCGATGTAGAGCAGGAGCAGAATGGCATTTTCTTTTATGATCGCAGGTCCAAGTTTGATTTGAAACTTATTTCCCGTATCTTTTCTAAAACTCCCCGGGAATAAATTTTGCATTTTATTCTTATCAGTTATAAGGCAAAAAGATAAAAGTGGCAGCTAAGCATTTTATTGTGGAATAATAAGAAAGATGGGAAGAAGGTCGTATGAAAACCCCGCTTTGCTTTATTGTTTTTCTTCTTTTGCCTGTAGTAAAACTTCGTCCCACTATAGCGGGCTCTATGGTTTCCAATTGGAGGCTGTGTAGCCCGCAATTGTGGGATATACAGTCCACAACTGGAAAACGAGGTTTTGCTACAGGCATAAGTAAGCATTCGGCCTTGTGCGTATTTGTTCTCCTTGTTTTACCTTTTATCTTTGC
>OKWR01000039.1_pt1 | contig 185658 bp, 120 predicted proteins | sample 1607101 | NCBI WGS metagenome assembly OKWR01 (sample SAMN04414076, study PRJEB24778) | human gut metagenome | material: faecal | host: Homo sapiens
ACCTCCCCCTTCGGGTACTCCTCCTCCGGGGAGGAGGAGAATTGAGATAGTATTGCTCAGCATTTGATTCATTACTATTTCCAAAAGGAATTTATTCCACCAATAAGTTTATCAGCTTTTAATCTGTGCGAATCTGTAGTGATTGGTAAATACCCGCATATCCCAGCAGAATCCTCCTCTTCAAAATAGTATCATTAAACAGCAAAATCTAATCATATCGGAAAAGGCATGTTCTGTACATTTGCACACAGAATAATTAAACCTTTAAACGTACATACCGATATGTTCAGACACATCCTTTATTATGTAACTTCAGTCTTCCTTTCACTTCATCCGTCCGCCTGTTATTCCACTGATTATAAACCGGATAAGAAGACAGAAAAGCGTATCGAGGCACTCCTCGGAAAGATGACACTGGAAGAGAAGATAGGGCAAATGAACCAATTGCACAGTGAGAACTTCCCATACCTTAAAACTGAAACACGCAAGGGCAGAGTAGGCTCCGTGATGAGCATAACCGACCCAAACATCTTCAATGAAGTACAACGCATTGCCGTAGAAGACTCCCGCCTCGGTATTCCGCTTATCAACGCCAGAGACGTGATACACGGATTCAAAACCATCTTCCCTATACCTTTGGGACAAGCCGCCAGTTTCAATCCGAAGATTGCGGAAGCCGGTGCCCGGATTGCCGCGACCGAAGCTTCCGCCGCAGGAATAAGATGGACATTCGCCCCCATGATAGATATCACTCATGATCCCCGCTGGGGGCGTATAGCCGAAGGATTCGGAGAAGACCCGCTTCTCGTCTCTCAAATGGGCGTTGCAGCGATAAAAGGTTTTCAGGGGAGTAGCCTAAACCACCCGACCTCCATTGCTGCCTGCGCCAAACACTTTGCCGGATATGGTGCTTCGGAAGGAGGCAGAGATTACAACTCCACCTACATCACCGAACGCCAATTCCGCAACCTTTATCTCCGCCCTTTCGAAGCAGCCGTCAATGCCGGAACAGCCACCCTGATGACGGCATTCAACGATAATGATGGTATCCCCTCTTCAGCCAATCCTTTCCTGTTGAAGGATGTGCTCCGCAATGAGTGGAATTACCGGGGCACGGTAGTATCGGACTGGGCATCCGTCTCCGAAATGATCCGCCACGGATTCTGCGAGGACGAGAAGGAAGCGGCACTGAAAGCCACAAATGCGGGGACCGATATAGAGATGGTGAGCGAAACCTATATCAAGTATCTACCCCAATTGATAAAAGAGGGAAAAGTTTCCATGGAAACTATCGACAATGCGGTAAGAAACATCCTGCGATTGAAGTTCCAGCTGGGATTATTCGAACATCCATACATTGCCGACCAAAGAAAAGAGACATTCTATCGCCCCGATTTCCTGGAAGCGGCGCAGACAGCGGCCGAACAATCGGCTGTTTTATTAAAGAACGAAAGGGGAACTTTACCCATTCAGAGCAACATAAAGACAATTCTCGTAACCGGACCATTGGCGGACGCACCCCATGAGCAATTAGGCACCTGGGTGTTTGACGGTGATGCCTCATACTCGCAAACGCCTCTACAAGCATTGCACCGGATAAGTGGCGACAGCATCAAAGTGCTATATGCCCCGGGATTGAACTATTCACGCGATACGGTCACCAGCCAATTCAATAAAGTAGTGGAATTAGCCCGGGAAGCGGATCTTATTCTTGCTTTCGTAGGCGAAGAAGCCATACTTTCCGGTGAGGCGCATTGCCTTGCCAACCTGAATTTGCAAGGGGCGCAATCCGGGTTACTACACCGTTTGTCCGAAACGGGAAAACCGCTGGTTACAGTAGTCATGGCAGGGCGACCGCTTACCATCGGACGGGAAGTGAATATCTCGGATGCACTGCTCTATGCTTTCCATCCCGGAACAATGGGCGGTCCCGCACTGGCAAACCTTCTTTTCGGCAAGGTTGTGCCTTCCGGCAAATTACCCGTAACCTTCCCAAAGGAAACCGGACAAATCCCCATCTACTACAACCACACCAGCACCGGACGCCCGGCAAGCGGAAGTGAAAAGAATATCTTCACCATCCCTGTGGGTGCCGAACAAACTTCTTTGGGGAACACCTCTTTCTACCTGGATGCAGGCAAAGATCCCCTATTCCCATTCGGATATGGCTTATCCTATACAACATTTGCATACAGTAATCTGCAATTATCCTCCACTCAATATACCCGGAATGAAGTAATTATCATTACCTTTGACCTAACTAATACCGGCAAAACGGACGGCACCGAAATAGCGCAACTCTATTTCCGCGACCTGGCAGCATCCGTAACCCGGCCGGTAAAGGAACTGGCTGCTTTTGAGCGTATTCATCTGAAAGCCGGAGAGACACGGCACATACGGATGGAGCTACCGGTAAAGCAGTTATCCTTCTGGAACTATGCGATGGACTATTGTGTAGAGCCCGGAAAGTTTGATTTGTGGATAGGAGGCAACAGCCGGGAAGGATTAAAAGCGACATTCAACATAACTCAATAACTAACAGTCATGAAAAAACCGAATTTGAACATGAAGCGAGCGTCACTACTGACCTCATCACTCTTGTGCAGCGCCCTGCTGATAGCCGTTCCTCTCCGGAAAGAGTTGAACGAAGGCTGGCAATTCAAACAAGCCCGGCTAAGCAACTGGTATCCCGCCACCGTTCCCGGAGTGGTGCACACCGACTTAATAAACAACAAGATCATCGAAGATCCCTTCTTCCGCCTCAACGAACGCGGTATGCAGTGGATAGATAAGGAAGACTGGATCTACCAGACCTCCTTCCAACTGACTTCCGAAATAATGGAGAGGCAGAATATAGACCTCGTATTCAAAGGACTCGACACTTATGCAGACGTATATCTGAACGAAAAGAAAATACTGGAGACCAACAACATGTTCCGTGAATGGAAAACAAACATAAAGGCGGAACTGAAACCCGGAGAAAATATCCTGAAAATCTATTTCCATTCTCCCATCAAGGTGGACATCCCCAAATGGGATGCACTGCCCTACCATTACGAAGCCAGTAACGACCAGTCCGAAAACGGTGGATTATTCAACAAGAAAGTCAGCGTATTTGCCCGCAAAGCCGGTTATCATTACGGCTGGGACTGGGGACCTCGCTTAGTGACCTCCGGCATTTGGCGTCCTGTATACATTGAAGCATGGGACGACGCCCGACTCAGCGATGTCTTCATCCGTCAACAGGAAGTCAGTAAAAGCCGTGCATCCATCGTGGGAGAAATAGAAGTTCAATCGGATAAGGAAATAGACAAAGCCACCCTTACGGTGACTGATGCCGCTTCCGGCAGAGTAATGGCAGGCAAAACCGTTTCCCTCCACAAAGGAAACAATAAGATTTCCCTTCCGTTTATCATCCGGAATCCCCGATTGTGGTGGAGTAACGGACTGGGTGAGCAGCATTTATATGACTTCCGTACTGCGCTTACCATCAATAACGAAACATCCGACATCCAGAGCACAAAAGTGGGTATCCGCTCGCTGAAGATCATCAACCGCCCGGACAAGGATGGAAAGACTTTCTATGTGGAACTGAACGGTGTCCCCGTCTTTGCCAAAGGCGCCAACTACATTCCGCAAGACAACTTCCTGCCACGCGTCACACCGGAACTGTACGAAAAGACAATCCTTGACGCCGCCAATGTCAACATGAACATGCTTCGCATCTGGGGCGGTGGCATTTATGAGAATGACCTGTTCTATGAACTCTGCGACCGCTACGGCATCCTTGTCTGGCAAGATTTCATGTTTGCATGCAGCCTCTACCCCGCTGAAGGGGAATTACTGGAGAATATCCGCCAGGAAGCCATCGACAATGTGAAACGTCTGCGAAACCATGCCTGTATCGCCCTCTGGTGCGGAAACAACGAATGTAATGACGCCTGGTTCAACTGGGGCTGGCAGAAACGATACAAGGCGCAGAATCCGGAATATGAAAAGAAGATCTGGAAACAGTTCACCGATCAGTATTACGTCACCCTTCCCGAAGTTGTGAAGGAATACGCACCCGAGAGCTTCTATTGGCCTTCTTCCCCCTTCGCCCGTGAAGACGGCGGCAGCGATGACCACAACGGCGACCGCCACTACTGGGATGTGTGGCATGGTAAAAAGCCCATCGAGACGTACAACAAAGAACGAAGCCGTTTTTTCAGCGAATATGGCTTCCAATCCTTCCCCGAATTTGAATCCGTGAAGCGCTACGCTCCCTGTGAAGAGGACTGGGATATCTATTCGGAAGTCATGATGTCCCATCAGCGCGGAGGCATGCACGCCAACCAACTGATTGAGACTTATCTGCTGAACGAATATCGCAAACCCAAAAGTTTCGAAGCCTTCCTCTACATGAACCACGTGCTGCAAGGAGATGCCATCAAAACAGCCATCGAGGCACACCGACGGGATATGCCCTACTGCATGGGAACGCTCTTCTGGCAGCACAACGACTGCTGGCCCGTGGCTTCTTGGGCAAGCCGCGACTACTACGGTCGCTGGAAAGCGCAGCATTACTTTGCCCGCAAGGCTTACCGTGACATCCTCGTTTCTCCCATCACCGACGAAGACGGAGTATTGAACATCCAGGTGGTTTCCGACCGCCTCAAATCCTGCAACGGCACGCTCCAGGTGGAAGTTATGAAACTGACAGGAGAGAAAGTGAACAGTTACAAACGAAATATAAAAATAGACGCCAACAGTAGCCAGACGGTATTCTCGGTTCCCTTGGGTGAAGCCTTAAAAGATACTCCTAAAGAAGATGTATTCGTTCATGCCGTCCTGCTGACCGACAAAGGGACAAACAGTTATGCCAATAACTACTTCCTCGTGAAACAGAAAGAAGTGAACTATCCCAAAGCTGCTATCACTTCGAGCATAGAGCCCATCGAAGGCGGCTTCGAACTGACTCTCAACAGCGACAACTTTGCCCGTGCCGTATTCATAAGCATCGGCGATGTGGACAGTTCATTCAGCGACAATTACTTCGATATATTGCCCGGCGGTTCTGTGAAAGTGAATGTCTATACCGATTTACCGCAGCCTGCATTTGAAAAACAATTAAAAGTTATTTCCCTAAGCGACGAATACTAATCCACTCATATTTTCCATTCGCATATTCCGCATCGCTTAGTTCTCCCTGGCTTCCCAATCGCCATCACCCGTATTCAGGTGATGATGATTGGGAAGCTTATTTCACCTCCACATTCTCAGGCATCTGATACATGTCCGGCAGATCGCTACTGAAGAAAGTAAGCTCATTAGCATGGAATTTAATGAAATCCGCCTCAGAAGCATGCCCCTTGAATACAGAGAAATAATGCATATCCGATTCATTGCCTCCGACAAACTTATTGCGCCACATCACAATCATACTGACTTTGCGCCCAGTTGCAGGAGTAAGTATCTGCTTACTCCAATAATCCTTATCAGTAAATCCTTCGACACCGGTTTCCGTCACTCCGCAAGGCTTCTTCTTTTTCTTCGATAATTCGGAAATAGTCTTTAAATTGGAAGAGAAAGTGGCAGAATTCAGACCATGGTAGCAATCCATACCTATAAAATCGACATACTCATCACCCGGCCAACGGAAAAGGAAGTCCTCTTCACGCTTCACGGAATCCATCTGCGGGGAAATGGCATAGACAAACTGGTGTATACCTTTTGTATCACGGAGATAATTGACTGTAAACTTCCAAAGACCGATAAACTCCGCCTCCGTAGTGCAACTTTTCCCCCACCATGACCAAGTCTGTGTATGCTCATGGAAAGGACGGAAAATAACAGGGATCGGCTTCCCCTGATCATCTTTCAATTCACCGGCAAATGTAGCAAGACGGTCAAGCCAGATCTTAAACTTAGCCTGTACGGCACTTCCGTCTTCCAAAATCCCACGTACGACTTCGGCACTCGAATTATCCCACGAATCACCTCCGGTCAAAGGATTATTCAGGTGGCAGCATGCAATAATTACCTCCCCACGACGACGTGCCTCAAGAATACAGCGTTTGCGAATAGCGTTAGCCTCATTCCCCTCGCAGCGATCATCCATAACCTCCGCAAAATCTACACTGAATACAGCCGGATAATCTCCGCATACCTCCTTCGTATCAGAATTGCCCGAAACATCATACCATTTACGGCCATAGAACAAATCATCATGGTGTCCAAACATGAACCCGGTTTGCTGTATATCCCATAGACGGGCATACAAAGCCTTAGTTTCGGCTGTTGCACTTTTATCTACCATGCTCAGTTCCACAGTTTCGGTAGCAGGTGACTCGGGTACAGGATTATCATTATCTTTAGAGCAGGATGAACAGCCCAACAGGGCTATGAAGATTAACATATATACTTTTTCCATAACTATCTTATCATTGAATATCGGTTAATAACTGGAACGTCTGTGCCTTCAAGGTCGTTTTATACGTTCCTTTCAAATGAAATCCCGTTTCCTGGGGAACAGGAAATCCATCGGCATCCTTGGGTTGAAGATTTTCCTCATATTTATAAAGGGAGGCATTCTCCATCGGACGGGGTAAAGTGAGCTGCACAGATTTATCTTTCTCTCCCACATTCACCATAGCCACCGTCAATTTGCCCTGGTAAGTACCTGCCACCACATAGACATCTTTATCTTCCGAAGCTACAGCTGTATGCAATATATCCGTTCCGGCAGGAAAATAACGGCACATCAGCGACCAGGTATAGAACCAGGGCCGTATCTGTTCTTCATCGGGTTTATTAAATACTTCCTCTCCCAGAATATTCCACATACCCCATATCTTAACATCTTCTGTCTTTCCGGAATCTCCGCTGCTATGCATTGCATCATCCAGCATCCACACAGCCATACCCGAATATCCTCCGTTCATCACTTCCATGGCAAGCAACGGCATATCGAGGCCATAGAAATAGTCGTAACAGAGCATATTGCAGTCACTCCCTTTAGTGAAAGGATGCCCTTCGACCCGACGGTTATATTCCGCCATCAACAAAGAATCAGCATCACGCCAATACTTATAACCGGCCTCACCCAAAACAATCTTTTTCCCCTCGGGAACATGACGTTTATAGCGGGAAAGAATTTCAGGATATTGTCCGGTACGCACTTCATTCTGCCCCGGATAAGCATGGACATCGTACAATCCGATAATGGAGTCAGCATCCAGTGCCGTTTGTTTCACCCACCCCTCGGCATCATAGGCAGAAGCCTCATTCTTGTAATCGGCTACTACATCCGGCCCTGCAAGCATCACCTTTTCCGTCAGCCCGGGATACTCTTTCATCTTCCGGTGAAAACGGAAAAGCATTTGTTTCCACATTTCATAATCACCATTAGTAGATGCCCAGTTTCCATCAGGCTCGTTGAAGATTACAAAATACTTGATGCAGGAGAAACCAAGGTCATTCACCAGATAATTAAGATAGTCGACGGACATATCCACCCATTTCTGATCCTGCTTCATATCCCAGGCAGGCGGATTGTATTCACCGTACATGACAGTTATCCCCCGCTCGGTGCAATACTTCAAGAGTCGGGAAATGGAAGCTATATTCCGCGTTTTATCATACGTGCCTGTTGCAGAATCATAATAGCGATAGGGGCTGTTTATCATGCAACGTATATACTGCGGCTTCATAAAGTCGAGTCGTTTGCAGAGTGTTTCCCAGTCTTTATCAGAGATAGAAACACCCCAAGCTTCAGCCTCATCATAGGGATCCCACTCGGCACCATTGCCGATATATCCGGCATTCGTCACTTCCGGTGAGACCGTAATTTCCACCACTTCTTGCGAGGTGCAAGCTGATACGAGCCATAACAGCATGCAACTTAAAATCATATTTATCTTCATCATAATCTTATTATGAACGGTTATCAATTAATAATCGAAATTCGTATATACCACCAGAGACTCTCCGGGCATTTGGAATGCTTCGCCTTTGTCCGGGCGCAATGTCACTCCCTGGCGATGGGGTAATAATCGGCAATCACCTTCTTTCTGTAACCGGCCCTCGGCATACAAGTACTGTTTCACACCTTTCAATACGGGGAGAGAAGTACTTTTAAACAATACAGATTTCTCTTCCCTGGAAACATTGACCACGGCAATCATATATTTACCGTCCTTTTCCACAGCAACCGCCTTAAGAGACTTGTCTCCTTCCACCTCAACCTTATAAGCACGCGAACCGGCAGGCATATAGCGCGTCAGCAACGACCAGGCATAAAACCAGGGACGCACTTCCTCTTCTTCCGTACCGAAATACTCTTCGCCAAAGATATTCCAAAATCCCCATACCTTCAGTTTATCAGGTGCTTCTTTCGCATGCATGGCATCATCGAGCATCCACACCACCGAACCAGAATATCCGGCGTTTACTGTCTGGAAAAGAGCATCTGCCATGTCGGTACCATACATGAAATCATAAACAAACATTTGAGAATCATCCATCGAAGCATAAGGCTTTGTCGCTGCCCTACGAAGGTTTTCACGCTGACAAACAGAATCGGCAGGTTCCACAAACTTAAATCCGATCTCACCCATCACGATTTTCCGATCTGCCGGAACAGCTTGTTTATAGGCACGGATAATGTCAGTATACTCCCCGCTGTTCACCGTTATTTTAGAAGGATAGGTATGGATATCATAAAGACCAATCTCATCTTTCAGATGCGTAGCACAACTATCCACCCACCAGGCCTCATCAGCCGTCCAGATTGCAGCATCAGGCCCCACAACCGAAAGTTTACCTGCAAGTTTGTTCTTTTGCAATTCTCCATAGAAGAAGCGGATGGCACGTGCCCAAAGGGAATATTTTCCGTCCGTTGAAGACCAGTAGCCATTCGGCTCATTCACCAGATTGTAGTATTTGATACAGGAATACCCTTTTTCCTCTATCAGAAAACGAACATATTCGGCAGCAGCGGAAAGATTCTTTTCACGGATCACCTCTTTCCGGGCATCTACCATTCCCCCACCCCAGTCACCGAACATTACTGTCACATCACGAGATTGGCAGTAATCCAATATATGAGACAGATGCTCCAAGCCACGTTCGGGATAAAGAACTCCATCCTGCATTACCGATGTAGTGTTGGTCATGACACGTATAAACTGAGGGCGCATAAAGTCCAGACGGGCATACATCTTCTTCCAGTCGGCTTCGGAAATGTCGAAACGTCCTTTTCCGTAATCCAATTGATAAGGGTCCCACTGAGCACCGTTACCGATGTAACCTTCATTGATAATCTGTTTCGCATCTACAGAAACAACAGTCTGTGAAGCGGCATAGCCGCCCCACAGAAAGAAAACAGAGAGTATAGCAAACCGTTTCATAGGATGTATCAACGTTTGGAGACAGAGATCCAGTAACGGCGCACTTTCTTGACAAACTTGTCATAGTCACTGTAAATATTCGTCCAGTCGTCCGTACCACTCAGGTTGAAGGCAAAGGCATTCCGCTCGATAGTCATGTTCAGTCCGTTACCCAGGTCTTCTGTTCCGGCAGCCACTAAAGAACCCGTAGTCTTCCGACCCTCTTTATCTGTAAAAGTAATCGTATTCGCTGCATAATCGCGTACCCATGTACTTTCACCTTCAGGAATCTGGCGATAGAACTTTTTCAAGTCAATATCTACACCGGGATTCTCTTTGTTACCGTCACCCAGGAAGATAAAATCAGCATATTTTCCATCAGCTCCCGCATCATTGATACAGATACCGCTTGTATTGCCCTCATCCGTCACTCCGGTCATTGTAAAGGTAAGCACATTGTCGCACTCAGCCTGCGGACCATACGTTTCCGACCAGCACCAAGGCTTATCTGTCAATTGCATCACGGCACCTCCACCATATTCCGGCCCGGTACCACCGTAAATAGTCAATTTCTTTACATCCCAGGTACCTACAAGAGTTTCCGTAAATTCGGATACGGTAATCGTATAATTACGTGTTTCTCCGGTAGCGGAAGTAACAGTGATTGACGCACTCCTCGAACCATTCTCGAAATTCAAGGCATCTCCTACCTCTAAAGAAGCTTCCGCCTGATAGGAGAGTTGTAGCTTTTTCAGCCTGATGTTCGACAAATCGGGTACGGCATCAACATTGATAGCCAGGTTTATATCTCCCGTAGCAGCATCCACTGTCTCAATAAGGGCGGTTCCCATCTGATTTTCAAATTGTATATCCAGTATGGTACGTTCATGATTCCAGCCACCATCATTGATGTCGTCCTGCAAATCTTTCACACATGCCTGCTGGGTCAACACAATGCAGGCAAGCAAAATGTATTTCGTTAGTTTTACCATAATCTTACTTCTTTTTAAGGTCTGAGACTTCCATTCAAATTTATTTCAGCCTGCGGTATCGGATAGAAAGTCACCTGATCTTCCGAAAGCCCGGCTGCCTCGGGAACATCCGTCGTAATCCGGTTCCATCGGCGCAAATCATATACATGATCGCCTTCAAAGGCAAGTTCAAAAGTTCTCTCTTTCAGTATTTCCCTGCGGAATTCATCTTTCCCCAGATTCGGCTTCATATCTCCCAAACCGGCACGGCTGCGAATGAAGTTTACCAGTTCATAAGCCTTAGCCGTAGGACCTGCCGCCTCTGCATAAATAAGCGCCACATCAGAGAAACGGAGCAGGAAAGGCCGGGTACTGGTCTTGTCACCTTCAAACTTCGGGTCTATATATTTGCGACAGAACGGATAAGGAATCTTTCCGGGATATTCTCCCAGCAGCGTACCATCTGCCTTGTAGACTTTATCAACAATAAGCTCTGTCTTGCGCTTATCACTTGCATCAAAAGTATTATAAAAAGCAACCGTGGTCTGATATTCGCCCCAACCGTCATGAGTGGGGATATACTCATCCTTGTCCCCCTGTTTCAGATACAGAGTGGCTCCGTCTATATAAGGAATAAACATCTTGGATATTTTAGAGTATTGCCCTTCGGAAGAACCGCTCCGATCCATCGCCATGATAAAGATATGCTCTTTGCCGCGTGCTTTCTCAACGTCATAAATATCAAGCAGCGAGCTCTCGAAGCCATATACCGATTGCTTTTCAATCACTTCACCTGCAAAATATGCTGCACTGTCGTACATGGCTGTTGCATCGCGGTGCATATCACGATAGAGTTTCACCCCATGTTCTTTAGCCGACGCCACATACAAGTATGCTTTTGCAGCCAGAGCCTGCGCAGCCACCCGGTCGGCACGCCCTATCTTAGGAGTTTCATAAACAGGCAGTAACTCTGCAGCCCGGCGGCAATCCGAAAGAATCAGGTCGTACATGGCATCCATATCAGGCGCAAGCGCGGTTGAAGTCTGATCCACCGTTTCCACTACTGATTTATGCAAAGGAACAAGGCCGAAGTTACGCACCAGATTAAAGTAATTCCAGGCGCGGAGGAAATAAGCCTCACCCAGAAAAAGGTCTTTTTGCTCTTGGCTGAAGCCTGCATCCGGCACTTTTTTAATGACGGCATTGGCACGGTTCACCCCGATGAAGGCATACTTGAAGAAATTCTCCAACGAACCGTTTGTTTTAAAGTTACCCACTTTCCAGTTATTCAGGTCCTGATTGTCGGCACTTGCATCCGACTTGGTCGTCATGGTTTCACTTGCCATATCACCCAAAAAGAAAATGGTTCTGGAATATTCCAGGTAGTTCAGCGTGCCGTACGCATACATAACTGCGGCCTCTGCATCGGCTGCCGTCTTGAAGAAATTATCTTCAGAATAGAACCCGTAAGGAGTCTCATCCAGATTGCATGCTCCCAATGCCAGGGTCCCGGCAAGCAGTGATATCACAATTCTATTTTTCATATTGTATCAGTTATTTAGAAGGTTAAGTCAAGTCCGAAAGTCCATTTACGCAAACGGGGATATCCGCCGCTATAAACTCCATTCAACCCTACTTCGGGGTCGTATCCCTTGAACTTGGTGAAAGTGTATAAATTAGAAGCATTCATATAGATACGCGCTTTAGAAAGGAATGACTTTTTGGGTAAGTCAAACGTATAGCCTATATTCAGATTCTGAATGCGCAGGAACGATCCGTCCTCTATCCACCAATCAGAAATCTTCACCTGACGACCGTCGCGTAAGCTCGGATACTTATTTGTCGGATTATCGGGTGTCCAGCGTAATGGAGAGTTACTGGGCTCACCGAATGCTTTCGTATTCAACACGTCCTGACCAAATACCCCATTAAGGAATACGCTCACATCAAACTTCTTCCAGGACAGGTTCAACGCCAAACTGGCTGTAAAGTCCGGATTAGGATCACCTATAATGGTCTTATCAGCTTCCGATATTTCACTGTCTCCATTCAGATTCATGTATTTGAACTCTCCGGGGTTAGCGTAATCACCGGACAAACCGGCATCGATTCCTTCATTCAGGGTCTGGACAATACCATCCACTTTATATCCATAGAACACATTTACCGGTTGACCGATAGCCAGTATATTGGTATAGTCGCGATATTGTTCAAGACTATTGCCCGAATATTCAAAGAGCATCCCCGTCATCGGGTCGGTAACCAAACCGGATTCCAAGGTGTTACCCAAGTCTTTCACTTTATTGCGGTTGCGCGAGTAGATCAGGGTTCCGCTCAACTGCCAGTCTTTCGTTTGCAGGATATCGGCATCTACCGTTACTTCAAAACCACGGTTCTGGATTTTACCGTCATTCACCCACATCTTGTCATATCCCGAAGACAGAGCCAGATTACGTTCACGAAGCAAGTCGCTGGTCTGTTTATCATAATAGTCAAAAGAAACTCTCAGGCGACGGTTGAGAAATGCCATGTCGATACCAAAATCGGCTTGCGCAGTTGTTTCCCACTTCAAATCAGGGTTCGGAATACCACTCCATACCCGGTAAATCCATCCCGGACCTGTCCAGCCGGAAACATATCCCGGACCGATGGTAGTAGCCCAACTGCCATCATTATAATACTTATCCGTACCGTAACGGCTTAAAGTCTGATAAGGACTGATTCCCTGATTACCGGAAATACCATAGCTGAAACGGAACTTCAACTCATCAAATACATTCAGATTCTTAATGAACGATTCTTCATGCGCTTTCCAGCTAACAGCCCCTGAAGGGAACATAGCCCACTTGTTATTCTTACCGAATTTAGAGGAACCATCGGCACGAGCCGTCAAGGTCAGCAGATACTTATTATCGTATACATAGTTCAGACGGAACATTCCTGAAACGAGTTTATTATCCGAATATCCATTCCATATTTCATTCTTCTCCGGATTTCCGGCACCCATATTCTCATTGCCCAATGCTTCGTTCACAAAATCCTTACCCGTCAGACCGGAGCTTCTGGACATATAGTATTCATAAGAATAACCTACCATGGCACCGATGTCATGCTTGTCGAATTTCTTCTGGAAGTTGGCGAAAGTTTCAGAAACCAGATTGTGTCCCTCCCAGTTCTCTATCTCTGCCTGACCGTTGCTGAATTCTCCGGCTTCGGTATATTTCTTCGGATAGTATCTGTCGGATACGGACTTGCCAAACTTATAGTTCAATTGGGAAGTCAGTTTCAGGAAAGGGAAGAGTTGCCATTCCAGCGCTACGGAAGAGATGACATCCAAAGACTTGGTTTCATTCTTCTGCAAGTCTGTAATCGCCATCGGATGGCTGAAGTCACTTGCATTGGTCAGATAATAGTCCCCGTTTTCGTCATAAACCGGATAAATAGGGTTTCTCCAGTACGACAAGCCACCATTGGCATTGCGCACACCGCGGGAAAGGATATTGGAAAAGCGCACTTTGAAGTTATCATATATATTATGGTCTACACTCAAATTGTATCCACCTTTTGTGTAGTCATCTTTTATATACATACCATTATCCGTATAGAAATTAGCGCTAAGATTGAAAACAGTCCGGTCATTGGAACTGGAAATCGTAGCAGTGGTATTATTGGAAACCGGAGTGTCACGGAATACCAGATCATCCCAACGGGTATTGGTAGTCCAGGTAGTTTGCAGTTCTTCTACCGATGGATAGTAAACACCGGTGGAACTTACTTTTCCCACATAAAGCGGATCAAGCCCTCCATTGATGCGCGACTCGTTGTTTAAGGAAGCCATCAATACGGGGTCGCGCCACAAATCAAGTTTCGTATCAAACTGCGAAAGGGTAATCTGCTGGCGAACCGTTATGTTGGTAGTTCCTGTCTTCGCACGCTTTGTTGTAACCATAATAACACCGTTCGCACCGCGGGAGCCATAAATAGCAGAGGCTGAAGCATCTTTCAGGATTTCCATATTCACGATATCCGACGGATTGATTTGCTTCAGATCTCCGGCATCTCCCAACGGAAAGCCATCCACTACCACCAGTGGAGCATTGGAACCACGCAACGAACTACCACCACGGATACGCACCGTAGCGCCGGCTCCCGGGTCCTGTGAAGAATTGATGACTTGCAGACCGGCTGCACGTCCCTGCAACAATCCTTCCACCGAATTGGCGGGGATTTCTTTCAGAGCCTCCGTCTTGACGGACGTAACCGAACCTGTAACGTCGCTCTTCTTCACACTACCGTAGCCTATCACCACTACCTGCTCCAGTTGAAGTGCATCGTCAAGCAGAGTTACATTGATCGTACCCTTTCCATTGACGGGCACTTCCTTATTTTGCATACCTACATAAGAAAACACCAATGTTGCCGTACGCGGCACATCTTTCAATATATAATTACCATCGATACCGGTAATCGTTCCGCCGGATAGTCCTTTGATTTGCACAGTAGCGCCAATCAGGAAGTCTCCTGCTGCATCCTTTACACAGCCGGCAACTGTTATTTTATCCGGTGACTGTGCATAAGAAACGGGAATGTTACTAAAGAACATGCATAATGCCATTATCTGCCAGGACAAAAATACATGCCACCAACTTTTTGATTCATTTTTCATACTTATCAAGAATTAAAGAAAACACACATTTTACATTCATAGAATTCTATTTTTCATTAGCTATATCATGATAGGACAAAAGTAGGAGGATTATGAATGACAGCATTTATATTACTTGTTCAATGATTGTACTTTTTTGAACGTTTTTCCGGCTATAATCCACACCCTGCTACCGTTTTATTTGCAAGAGGTATCAATTATCGCATTTACATGGGATAACTATAAGAGATCAATAACAAAAGGGAATTTAGTGCAATCTACAGCTATCGGAAAGTAGATAATCAAGTAATTCATCAACGGCGCAAGTAGCCACACAGACATATTTATCGGCACTGCCATAGTATACGAAGAGTTCGCCGTCCACAACTACATTTCCTGTAGGAAATACACAACCATTATACAGGCCGGACGTTTCAAAATCCAGTTCCGGTTCAAGTATAGGTTGAGGAGTTTTAGCCAGAATGTGCAGCGGATTTTCCAGGTCAAGCAGCAGAGCGCCAACACGATAGTATCCTCGTCCGCCATGCTCCACACCATGATACAGCACCAGCCAACCCTTTTCCGTTTTAAGCGGAGGAGTACTTCCGCCCAACTTTTCCTCCCATGAGTTCTCGGTTCCGGTAATCAGCAAATGGCTTTCCTTGTCCTCCCAATTCAGCAGATCATCCGAGAACTTCATCCAGATGGATGGATAATCCACGCCATACTCCCCGCCTATGTATTCTTTAGGACGATGCAGCATCACATACTTTCCCTGAACTTTTTCCGGGAAAAGAATAACATCCCTGTCGTCCAATACCGGAGAGGTCAGACGTCCCAGTCTCTTAAACTCACGGAAATCAGTAGTAACAGCCAATCCCGTATTACCCAGATTTTTACGGAGAGCCATAGGAGCATCGCTGCCACACTCTGGCAACAGAATCTCATCATGTCCGAAATTCCAATACTGCCCTGGCGAGTATGGACGATAGGCATAAGTGATGTAATACTCCGTATCATACTTCACGATGCGGGGATCTTCCACACAACCGGAGTCCGGCCCGTCCTCGCTGGGACCAAATGCCGGCATATCGGACACGCGCTCAAAGTGAAATCCATCCTTACTGGTCGCCAATCCCAAACGAATGACGTGCTCGGTATCATTTCCCGCAGCCCGATACAACATATAGAACGTACCGTCGTCATATATTACCCCCGGGTTACAGGTCACCAGAGATTCCCAATCATTCGCATCCGTCGGGGAAAGTATCGGATTTCCCTCAAATTTCTTTAGTTTCATCTTTCTATTTCTTTATAACAATATAATAATCATCTGAATATAACCCATATTACCACACTCAATACCAATAAGATAATTGCCCAATTATAATAGTTTTTATACCACGTCACTCCACGAGTTGCCCGGAACTCCGCTTTCAGATCATCCATAGAAAATGTGGTATCCTTGAGTTTACTTTCCATTGGCTTCACATAACGCAGACTGACCAAATAAATCACCAATACACTGGCGACCAACAAGAAAGGTACAATCAACAAGAAGTGCATATCGCCAAATATTTCATTCTTATAGAAAAGCATCACAACCGCTATAGCCAAGCCACTGAGCAGTCCGGCAAAAGCACCATTTCCATTCACACGCTTATTAAACACGCCCAGCAAAAATGCCGCAACAACAGGCGGAGCAATGTAAGAAAGCATCTCCTGATAATACTTCAGCAACGAACCGAACTTCCCGATCTGAGGTGCCCATAAGGCAGCCGCAACAATAATGACGCAAGAGGTTATCTTTCCGATAATCACGAGTTTCCGGGAACTGGCATTCTTATTATATTGCGCATAGAAGTCCATTGTGAACAATGTAGACGTAGAGTTAAGAATAGCGCTCAAAGTAGAGGTCAAAGCAGACAAAAGCGCCGCCAGCATGATACCCAACAATCCCACCGGTATCAGTTGAAGCACCATATTGGGATATACCATATCCGGCTTTTCAAGCCCCGGAAACAAATGGCGGGCAATCACACCCGGTATGGCAATGATAAAAAGAGTCAGCATGGTAAGGAAACCCGTAAACAATACACCCTTACGTCCTTCATCCACTGACTTCGAGCTCAATACACGTTGCACCAACGTCTGGTTATTCGCCCAGAAATAGATGCCCAGAACCGGCATGCCGACTATCAGCCCCAGCCAGGGAGTGGCCGTATCCGTCAACGGACGAATCAGCTTCACCGATATATCGCCACTGGCAAACAACTGATAGAAATAATCCCCGCCTTGCTGGAAACAGTAGAAAGTCAGCAAGATAGATCCTAATATAAGAATGACAGCCTGTATCAGTTCCGCATTAATGGCAGAAGACAAACCACCCGGGATAGTATAAGATGCAGCAATAATCGCAAACACAATAATGATCAGTTGCAAATCAGCATCGGGAAGTATCAGCTTAATAATCAACGCAGCAGCATACAAAGCCCCGGCAGCGTCCAGGAAAATGTTTCCTATGATGCAAATGGCAGAGAAGTAATAGCGCGAACGGCGGTCAAAACGCTTCTCCAGAAATTCCGGTATCGTGAATATACCCGACTTAATATAAAGAGGTAACAGGAAAACTGCAAAGAACACCATTACCACAATACCCGTCAGGTTATAATTAAACACAGCAATACCCGTGTGATAAGCATCACCGGACTGACCTATCAAAGTGGTACTTGAAATACTGGCAGCAAACAGCGACAACCCCACTACCCACCAAGGCATTGAGCGTCCTGCCAGAAAATAGGATTGGGAGTCTGAGCTCTTGCCATTCTTCAGCCCCCACCAGATGATAAAGGCCAAATAAACAAGGACTATTACAAGATCTAAATTGCTTATTGAAAATGTCTCCATAGCATAGAAATTAATTGTTTTGAATTCATGCTGCAAAAATAGAGGGGATTCTGATAATTCGCTTATGAAATTCTGTCTATTGATTGTACTTTTTTGAATACCCGACTGTATTTTCATTAGAATTCGTAGCTTTGCAAGAGAGAAACAACTACGACCATGAAAGACATACAAAAAGAAATCACTCCCATTGCCGCGGATGACCTGTTCATTGTACTCAATCATCCGAATGCCAAGTTCGACTATCCGGTACACTATCATCCGGACTATGAAATCAATTTGGTTATGGACACCTACGGAAGCCGCATCGTTGGAGATTCGGTAGAGGCTTTCGAAACCCTGGACCTCATCATGATAGGTCCCAACCTTCCGCACGCCTGGAAAGGAGAAGTAGTAGAAGGAAACCATGTGATTACCATCCAGTTCTCGGACAAGCTACTGAACTTTCCGATATTGGAAAAACGCTTATTCAACCCCATCAAGCAACTGCTGCTTGAATCACAACGGGGCATTGGCTTTTCCAGACAAACCCAACTGGTGATGAAAGATAAGATTATCAAGCTGACCCGGATGCAGGGATTTCATACGGTATTGGAATTTTTCTCTATCCTGCATGAGCTTTCTATTGCCGACCGCCATATCTTGGTCAGCAACCAATATGATACCAAAGACACCGTACGCACTTCCAAAAGCCGACGGATAGCCAAAGTCTGCGACTATATCGAGAAAAACTTTGAAGAACCGATTAAGCTGGGCGACGTGGCGCAACTGGTGAACATGTCCGAATCTGCATTCAGCCATTTCTTCAAAAAAAAGACGAATTGCACATTCATCGATTACATCACGAACCTGCGGATAGCCCGCGCTTGCCAGCTATTGGCAGAAACAACCTACACGGTAGCCGAGATCTGCTATACGTGCGGCTTCAATAACTTATCTAATTTTATAAGGATATTCAAGAAGAAGAAAGGGAGTACACCGCAAGAATACCGTATGTTCTTGCAACAGATGCTTATTAAGTATTAACCTCAAGGTTATACCATATCATATCCATCTCTTATCCCGGATATGCAAAAGATGCCATCTTTCGTTGCAAAAGGTGGCATCTTTCACTGTAAAAGATGGCATCTTTTGATGTAATAGATGCCATCTTTTGCATATAGGGTCTTAGTGTTGTTCAGGACATCCCTTAACTATCGGGTTGCTTTCAATGCTTCATCCAGGTCAATACCTAAAGCTTTGGCTACGCCTGTACCGTAGGCCGGATCAGCTTTGTAGCAGTTGCGCACATGGCGTTGCTTAATGAAGAGTTCGGCATCCCCCATGGCACGGGCTGTATTTTCGCACGTCAGTTGCTGATCTTCAGCAGACATCAGGCGGAAAAGGTCACCCGGCTGGCTGTAGTAATCATCATCGTACTCACGTTCGTTGTAGTTATAAACGTCGCCATGAACTTTCAAAGGCGGTTCTTTCTTCTCGGGAGAGTCCTGCCATTCACCGTAGCTGTTGGGCTCGTAGCTCTTGGCACTGCCGTAATTACCGTCTACACGCATGGCACCGTCACGATGGTAAGCATGGAACGGGCAACGGGGTTTGTTTACCGGAATCTGTTCCGCATTCACTCCCAAGCGGTAACGCTGTGCATCACCATAAGAGAAAAGGCGTCCCTGCAACATTTTGTCGGGAGAGAAACCGATACCTTCCACTATATTCTGCGGATTGAAAGCAGCTTGCTCTACTTCGGCAAAGTAATTTTCCGGGTTACGGTTCAGTTCCAGGATACCTACATCCTGAAGCGGGAAATCTTTGTGCGGCCATACCTTTGTAAGGTCGAACGGATTGATGCGGTATTCGTCCGCCTGCTCTTCCGTCATCAGCTGTATCTGGAATTGCCACTTCGGGAAGTCACCCTTTTCGATGCTCTCGTACAAGTCGCGTTGGTGCGATTCACGATCCTTGGCAATGATAGCCTCGGCCTCCTGGTCGGTCAGATTCTTGATGCCTTGCAGGGTGCGCAGATGAAACTTCACCCAAATACGTTCGTTGGCGGCATTGAAAAAGCTGTAAGTATGACTACCGAAACCATGCATATGGCGATAGGAATAAGGAATACCACGGGGACTCATCGTGATGGTCACCTGATGCAAAGCTTCGGGCAGCAGGGTCCAGAAATCCCAGTTATTGTTCGGACTGCGCATATTGGTGCGCGGGTCACGTTTTACGGCATGGTTCAAATCGGGAAATTTCAACGGATCGCGCAGGAAGAATACAGGAGTATTATTTCCCACCAAATCCCAGTTGCCTTCCTCCGTATAGAACTTCATGGCAAAACCACGGATATCACGTTCAGCATCGGCGGCTCCCCGTTCACCGGCTACGGTGGAGAAGCGTACGAAGCACTCCGTCTTCTTACCAACTTCGCTGAAGATAGCAGCACGGGTGTACTTTGTGATGTCATGTGTTACGGTAAACGTACCGTATGCGCCGGAACCTTTAGCATGCATACGTCTTTCGGGAATCACTTCACGGTCGAAGTGTGCAAGTTTTTCCAGAAACCAAGGGTCTTGCATCATGATAGGACCACGTTGTCCTGCGGTCTGAGTGTTTTGATTGTCGGCGATCAGGCGCCCGTTGGCAGAGGTGAGTTTTTTCTTTTCCATGGTATTTTTGTTTAGAGAACTAATATATGAAACAAATGTAAGGATTCGTAAGTTCATTACAAACAGATAAATTCTATGAAGGAATAGATAAAATCTATATATTCGCACGGAATGGCTAATCCGGTGGGAATTCGTACCTTTGCAGGCAAAGAAAAAAAGTCATGAAGTATATATATTATTTTCTACTTGCTCTCTGGTTTATCCCCGCATCCGCACAAAAAAGTGAAACGGCAAGATATCTGGAAAGCATCGGACTGGTGAATATTGCCGAAGCAGACAGTAGCATCATCGTAGACCTGATGTATACCCGGGCGGATAATTTCACGGGAAAGGTGCTATACGAAGATCTGCATGAGGCGTACCTGCATCCCGATGCCATGAAAGGACTGCTACTGGCGCAACAGGAACTGAAAAAGCGATACCCCGGCCGTCGCCTCATCGTGTATGATGCCGCCCGCCCGATGAGTGTGCAGCAGAAAATGTGGAATGTAGTGAAAGGCACCTCCAAGTATATCTATGTTTCCAATCCTGCACGTGGTGGCGGACTGCACAACTACGGTCTGGCAGTAGACATCAGCATACTGGATGAAGCGGGAAATCCCCTGCCGATGGGTACGGAAGTAGACCACCTCGGTCCCGAAGCTCACATCACGAATGAAGCCGCACTGGTGCAAAGCGGAAAAATGACAAAGCAGGAACAGGCGAACCGGCAACTGCTGCGGAGCGTGATGCGTGCCGCAGGTTTTCGCGCATTGCCCAGCGAGTGGTGGCATTTTAACTGGTGCAGCCGACAGGAAGCTAAACAAAAATACAAGGTTATACCATAAAGTTCCTTATATCTCTTAGAATGAGCAAAAACATTAAGAAACTATATTAAGGGACATATACTTTCTCTCTTGTAATAATGCCATTTTCTAACTGATATTCAATTATATAAAATCCCGATGGCAGATTCACGGTATTAATATCAAATGGAGCTATCAGGTTTTTATTAGAGTAAATCTGTTTATATGAGAGATTGTATATGATAATGGATTTCGCACCAGCCTGACGGGAATTCCTATTTGAAGTTCTATGGTCGGGCGTAAAACTAATCCATTCATTCCAAGAACCACACCTATTATAACCTGTAACACTGATTATGACATGATTTGTATCGTAAGGCATTAAATCGGCTTTGTTATCATAGGCCCAGATACCACATTTACCTTGTAGTAACTCCCAAGTGTAAGAGGTTGCACCTTCCATAATGGCTTCAACATGCATATATTCCCACTCTGTGGCTTCGTCAGCACCTATTATATCATACGTCTCAGGAATACCTGCATGAATCCACTCTTCCACCGTAACGGCTCTATCTCCATAGTAGACAGATGCTGTGAAAGGTACTGAATATCCGGGAGCGTCAGATATACGTACTTCTACTGAATTAGTGCCGTCACCGGATATAATTTCTCCCCCTGAATAAAGGTCCCAAACAATAGAATCACACCTGTCAGTAGAACCTGATAGGGAGAAAGTATGGGTTTCACATTCGCATAACAGATCCGGCACTATCATGGTAAATGGCTTACTGGCTATAATAGCTTCGTATGCATCGACTAATCCATAACCTGTTTCATTATTCCAAGTACCATTATTGTCTCTAACCGAATATTGATATGCAGGCAATTTTCTACAAGAAGTATAAATCCAGGAAGCCACAGAACTGGCTAGTGCATCCGGCTTGACAGACAACAGCAAGGCAGCTATACCGGCAACGTAAGGACAAGAAGCTGAAGTACCCCCAAAGTAGCAATAATCACCTGAAGAGGAACCGGTAATACCGCTAATATCCGTGGTATATATACTTGAACCGGGAGCTACCACCTTCAATCCATTGCCGTAATTTGAAAAATCGGGACGACTACCGTTCAAGTTTATAGCTCCGGCAGAAATTACCTCATCCAAAAGGCAATAGGGATTGACACGACTCATAGTATCGTTTCCTGTTGAAAAAACAACAATAGAGCCACGTCCATTCCTTCCTTTTGTAGTCGCCGATGCTATAGCGTCTTTTACGGTTGCACTGACTGCCCCAGGTGGGGTCTGACCAAATGAGCAACTTAACACATCAGCGGCTCCATCTTTATATGCTTTAATAATCCCATTTGCTGTAGAAGAAGAGGTTGACTTCCACTTTTTTTTACCGTCAATTGTATCCCCAGTTGCTATTCTGACAGGTATCACTTTACATTGAGGAGCAATTCCGGTCATGCCTATATTGTTCTCAACAGCAGCTATAACACCGGCACATGCAGTACCATGAGAGTCATTGGGAGCCGCATCTCCATTCTGTCCCGGAGCTCCCCAATTCGTTGTATCATACCCGGGAAGCAGATTGGCTTTTAAATCAGGATGATTCAAGTCTACCCCTTCATCGATAACCGCAACTTTTATATCTTTCCCTTTAGAAATTCTCCAGGCAAGTAATGCGTTTACATCAAAACCCGTGAATGTATTTTTTATTGCCCATTGTTGTGGGGAATAATTATCTACTGTAGTATTGGCAGCAGGAGCATCTGTAAATCTTATAAAATCCGGCTCTGCATAAACTACCAAGTTGGAAGACATTAGTCTATTCACAATATCCAATGCTTTATCAGAAGATGGAACCCGAACTAAAAAAACATCTTCCAACCCATCGATTGGCGACTTTGAGATATATGGAATATTCAACTGACTGAATACAGACTCTATCCTCTCTCCAGAATTCACTTTGACAAGAATATCATCTGTCAGAACATGTATATCTCCATCTTGTGAACGAATTACACGATACACAGCTTCAACATTACTATCACTCCTTAGTTGCATGATATCATCTTCAGAGTTAATGTTAAAAAACATGGATCTTCCTTTTAATGGAATGGTTCTACGATTATTCTTAATTGTCGTTCTTTTTTGCGCATCTGCAACCCCAGTTTTAAAAAGGATATAAGAAAGGGTATCAATAGTTTCGAAGTGAATCTTTTTCTTATTCTCACCCAAATAAGACAGTTGTTTTTGGGCAGATAAACTGTAAAAACAAAAAAACGTAAGTAAAAGTACTGTGTATTTTCTCATACTATCTCTATTTAAGGATTATTGAACTTACTTGGAAAGAAACAAAATAATCGTCTTTCTTGCTTCTACTGTGCGGTATATTTCCAGCATCCTCATAAAAATAAAATTTTCCACTGAGCAATACTTGTACTGATGACTTATTCATAGTCCAGTCTCTCATTTCCGGAATGGGTAATCCCCCGATAGGGTATAAATTTCCTTCATAATAAAAGGAAATAAAAAATTTATTATCACAGGCCTCATTGTTTCCCAGCACTTCGCTATAGATTATACAATCTTTAGGTAATGGATTTGGTTTCGGAGCGCCATATTCCACTCGGAAAAGTGTCATTTCATAGTTTACAAGTTCTTTTCCAGCAGGATACGGATCTTCATCATCTTTACATGATATTAACAATAAACACAGAACGCTAAGAGCAAAACATACATAAGTAATTTTCAAATGTCGCATATTCATATTCTTTAGGTTAAACATTTTACAAATGTAGTGTTATTTACATCAATTGATATACATTTACGTATGTTTAGAAACACAGAGTAACAACATCCACTCACTTTATCTACTTAACTTTGCCAGAACTCCCGGAGATTTTCCTTATATTTGTGCAGACAAACCGGGTAAGAACTTCATACCATGCAACTATGAAACAAGCTCTCAAACTTATACTTTCCACCCTGTTCGGTGCATGCATCGGCTTCGGTGCAGTGGTGCTTTGCATTACATTCTTTACGGAAACCACATTAAGTGAATTCTTCGGGAATATGGGAAACATACAGTTAAGCAGACTCTTGCTTTCCTGTATCTTATCATTGACTTGTCTCATCCTTGCCGTTTTTGTACAAATCATTCTCCACGAAGGCGGGCATCTGATCTTCGGACTTGCCACCGGTTACCGGTTCGTTTCTTTTCGGATAGGTAGCCTTACACTGATAAAAGAAAAAGGAAAGTTCCGTTTCAAACGTTTCTCCATCTCCGGCACGGGCGGACAATGCCTGCTCTCTCCACCAGATAAGCCTTACGAACAGTTGCCTTATTTCTGGTATAATGCAGGCGGAGTACTGATGAATCTGCTGACGGCAATCCTTGCACTTGCTCTTTGGGTTGCCTATCCCGAGATACCGCTACCTTTGCATTTATTCCTTCTATTCTCCTTTATCTGCGGCTTCTTCCTAACACTGATGAACGGTATTCCATTGAAGATGTCGGGCATCACGAATGATGCCTACAACCTGATATTGATGCACCGGGACCTGAATACCCGGAAGTATCTGGCATTACAGTTAGCCGTCAACGCTGAAGTCCAGAAAGGCGTAAGACTGAAAGACATGCCGGACGAATGGTTCCCGAACGATGAAGTGACAGATTACAGGAATATCATGCAGGTTGCCGTGAAACTGCTCTATATTTCGCGCTATGTAGACCGGAAAGAATTTGAAACCGCACACGTCCTGTTTAGCGAAATAGAGCGGCATAAAGAGGAAATTGTCGGACTATACGTAAAAGAAATCGAGTGTGAACTCCTGTTCCTCGAACTGATAGGTGAACGGAGAAAAGAAGAAGTAGAGCGGCTTTATACAGATAAGATAAAGAGATACATCCAGCGGTATAAGATTATGATGTCTTCCAAACAACGCTTGCTGTGTGCTCTTGCCTTGTATTGGGAGAATCAGCCGGAACGGGCGAAAGAGATTTATGAAAAAGTAGCGCGCAAGCGGGATAAGTATTTGCTGCAAGGCGAGGTTAACTCTGATCTGGATATTATGGAGACGATGCTCCGGGAGGCACAAGTACAGGTCTAAGTGAAGCCACCATTATTTTCTTTGCATTATTACTTTATAATAATTATCTTTGCATAATCATCATAAAGTAAAGAAGCCATGCCAATCATCCGAAACCCTTTCATTATAAACGGATACATATCCCCCGCCTATTTCTGTGACAGGAAAGCAGAGAGTGAGATGCTTATCCGGCAAATTACCAATGGTAATAATACCGCGTTAATCTCAACGCGAAGAATGGGTAAGACAGGATTGATACGCCATTGTTTCCAGAGTAAAGAAATTCAAAAGACATATTACACATTCTTTATTGATATATATGCGACCAAATCTCTGCGTGAATTTGTGTTTGCTCTCAGCAAAGAAATTATCGAGTCATTGAAGTCCTCGGGCAAGAAAACGATACAGACTTTCTGGGAAACGATGAAGTCACTGCAAGCCAGTCTGACATTCGACTTCAATGGTAACCCTTCATTCAATTTAGGCTTGGGAGACATCCAATCTCCGGACGCTACGCTGGATGAAATATTCCATTATCTGGAACAGGCGCACAAGCCCTGCATCGTAGCCATCGACGAATTCCAGCAAATCACAAATTATGCGGAAGACAATGTGGAAGCTATCCTGCGCACTTACGTGCAACATTGCAACAATGCCCATTTCATCTTTGCCGGAAGCCAGAGGCACATTATGGGCAATATATTTCTGACAGCCTCACGCCCTTTCTATCAGAGTGTATCGATGATGCATCTGGAAAGTATTCCTTTAGAGGAATACATCAAATTTGCTCAGAAACACTTCAAAGAAGCAGAGAAGAACATATCCAAAGAAGCTATCGAACAGATATATCAATATTTCGAAGGCATCACCTGGTATATGCAGAAAGTATTGCATACCCTGTATGACATGACGCCTGTTCATGAGGTTGCAGATGTTTCGATGGTTGAGGAAGCCGTCTGTCAAATCATAGGCTCATTCCAATATACCTACTCCGAAACCCTTTTCCGGATGCCCGAGAAACAAAAAGAACTGCTCATTGCCATTACCAAAGAAGGGAAAGCAAGTGCCATCACTTCCGGTGCATTTATCAAGAAATATAGATTGCCATCTTCCAGCTCTGTACAATCGGCATTAAAAGGACTGTTGGAGAAGGATTTTGTCACACAAGAGGCGGGAGCTTATCAGATTTACGACCGTTTCTTCGGATTATGGCTTCAAAGAAACTACTAAACGACAAGGATTATGGAATTGAATGGCGAAACCCTTCGTTTTATACGTGAACATCGCAAGGATGATGTACGCAGCCTGGCACTGCAAGCACCGAAATATCCCGATGTGGATATGCCTGTTGCACTGACGCAGATAGCGGGCAGACAGGTGGCAGCTGAGAAAATACCGTCCTGGCATGAGGAAGAAGGCGTTCTATATCCCCGTCACCTATCGTTAGAGCAATGTTCTTCGGAAGCTACGGCACGATACAAAGCATCTATCATTCCGGAGTCCTCCTCCGGCACACTGACCGACTTAACCGGAGGCTTCGGCATAGACTGTGCTTTTCTTTCTCCGAAATTCCATCATGTCACCTACGTGGAACGACAGGAAGTTCTTTGCGAGATTGCATCGCACAACTTCCCGTTACTGGGTCTGAATCATATCCGAATAGAAAACAAAGACGGCATCCGGCATCTGCAAGAGATGTCTTCCGTCGACTGGATATTCATTGATCCTGCCCGTCGTGACGGGCATGGCGGTAAGACTGTTGCCATTGCCGACTGTGAACCGAATGTAGCAGAACTGGAATCCCTGCTGCTCGAAAAGGCGCAGCACGTAATGGTGAAGCTCTCCCCTATGCTCGACCTGTCTTTGGCTATTCAGGATTTAAAGTACGTACAGGAAGCACATATTGTTTCTGTAAACAATGAATGCAAGGAACTCTTGCTTATCTTGGGACACAACACTGTTGCCGCAGAGAATATTCCTATCCATTGCATCAATCTGCAAACGAAGGATGGGAGAAATACAGAGATAACCGGACAGTTCTTCACTTTCACCCGCGAACAAGAACAATCAAGCCCGAGTGAATATACTGGTACTTTAGATAAATATCTGTACGAACCCAACGCGTCCATCCTCAAAGCAGGGGCTTTCCGCAATGTAGCCTATATATATAAGGTAAAGAAACTGCATCCTAACAGCCACCTCTATACTTCCGGTGAACCGATAAAGAACTTTCCCGGAAGAAGTTTCCGGATAACGGGGGTATGTACATTAAATAAGAAAGAGCTAAAAGGCGTATTAGGAGATCTGAAGAAAGCCAATATCACGGTTCGTAACTTTCCAAGTTCAGTAGCGGAACTCCGTAAACGTATCAAACTGAGCGAAGGCGGAGAAGTTTATCTGTTCGCTACGACCTTGAATAATGAACAGAAGGTTCTGATCCGATGTGAGAAAACAGAAGGAAGGAACTAATATGATTTGTTGGCGTAATTGATTCCTTCTTGTAGGATTATGAACTAAATGAGTATTCCAATATAAATCGAGTATCTCAATTCCCCTCATCCATCGGAGGAGGGGTGCCCAGAGGGCGGGGTGGTAGGTAAAGCAAGAAATGCCTAATGAATCATATCAATAAGGAATTCTTTTCTTACCTACCACCTCCCCCTACGGGTACTCCTCCTCCCAGGAGGAGGAGAATTGAGATAGTATTGCTCAGCATTTGATTCATTTCTTTTCCGGAAAGAAACAAATCCCGCCAACAGGTTAACACAACAAATTACAATATCTCCCTTCGAAATATAGCCTTGTAACAGGCATTTTTCTCTTTAATGTAACCTCAGCAAAACAAGATGTAACATCCGGAAGAAATCTGTAACATAGACTCAACTTTCTGAAATACGATTCTTCTTCCAAATCCTCTTTTCTGCCTATTTTTGTAATCGTCATCCACAATGACAAAACAGAAGTCTATTAATAACAATAAAAACGCACTAATACCATGAAAAGAAAACTTCAGTTGCTCACCGGAATCGGATGCCTATGCCTGTGCTTCCTTTCCTGTTCACAACCTCCTTACAAGAACCCGGCACTAAGCCCGGAAGAACGCGCCAATGATCTGGTAGGCCGACTTACATTGGAAGAGAAAGCCGCATTGATGCAAAACACCTCTCCTGCCATCCCCCGACTGGGCATAAAAGCCTATGACTGGTGGAACGAAGCGCTGCACGGCGTAGGACGTGCCGAACTGGCCACCGTATTCCCGCAAGCCATCGGTATGGGAGCGTCTTTCAACAACGAACTGCTTTACGATGTATTCACCGCAGTTTCGGATGAAGCACGTGCCAAGAATACCGAATTCAGCAAAGAAGGCGGATTGAAACGTTATCAGGGGCTCACCATGTGGACACCCAATATCAACATCTTCCGTGACCCGCGCTGGGGACGGGGACAGGAAACTTACGGAGAAGATCCTTACCTCACAGGGCAGATGGGTATGGCAGTGGTACGTGGCCTGCAAGGACCTGAAGGAGAGAAGTATGATAAGCTACATGCCTGTGCCAAGCACTATGCCGTACATTCCGGGCCGGAATGGAACCGTCATAGTTTCAATGCCGAGAACATCGACCCACGTGATTTATGGGAAACTTATCTGCCCGCTTTTAAAGACCTGGTTCAAAAAGCGCATGTAAAAGAAGTGATGTGTGCCTACAACCGCTTTGAAGGTGAACCTTGCTGCGGAAGCAACCGCCTGCTTATGCAAATTCTGCGTGATGAATGGGGATATAAAGAAATCGTAGTATCGGATTGCTGGGCAATCAGCGACTTCTACAACAAAGGTGCCCATGAAACCGATCCCGACAAACAACACGCTTCCGCCAAAGCCGTACTCTCCGGAACAGACGTGGAATGTGGCGACAGCTATGCTTCGCTGCCCGAAGCCGTAAAGGAAGGGTTGATTGACGAGAAACAGATAGACATCTCTCTGAAGCGCCTGATGAAAGCCCGCTTTGAGTTGGGTGAGATGGACGAACCTTCACAAGTATCCTGGGCACAAATTCCTTACAGCGTGGTAGATAGTAAAGAACATCGTGAACTGGCACTCCGTATGGCACGTGAGAGCCTTGTGTTGTTGCAAAACAATCAGAGTTTACTGCCTTTAAACAAGAACCTGAAAGTGGCCGTGGTAGGACCTAATGCCAATGACTCCGTAATGCAATGGGGCAACTACAATGGTTTCCCCTCACATACCATCACTCTATTGGAGGGTATCCGCGAATATCTGCCCGAATCACAGATCATCTACGAACCCGGATGTGACCTGACCTCCGACGTCACTTTGCAAAGTGTATTCCAGCAATGCAGCATGGATGGCAAGCAAGGGTTCAGTGCCAAATACTGGAACAATACGAAACAGGAAGGAACACCAGATGTAACCAATCACATCAGCACACCTTTCCACTTCATCACCACCGGTGCCACGACCTTTGCAGCCGGCATCAACCTGCAAGATTTCTCCGCCAGTTACGAATCCGTATTCCGTCCCGCCAAGAGTGAAGATATCGCCTTCCGTTTCCAGACTCAAGGGATAACCAAACTCTCAATTGACGGCAAGGAAGTTGCCGCAGGCATGAACTTCAAGAACAATGCAAAGGTCTACACCCTCCAGGCAGAAGCCGGAAAAGAATATCATATCAAGATTGATTTTGCTTTCCGCAACCGTGATGCCGCACTCGACTTTGACATGGGACGCGAAGTTCCCGTTGACCTGAAACAAACCGTAAACAAGGTAAAAGAGGCAGATGTTATCATCTTTGCCGGAGGTATATCCCCGGCAGTGGAAGGTGAGGAAATGCATGTCAATATTCCCGGCTTCAAGGGAGGTGACCGCGAAACCATCGAACTTCCGTCTATCCAAAGCCGTCTGCTTGCCGAGTTGAAGAAAGCCGGAAAGAAGATCGTATTCGTCAACTTCTCCGGTTCCGCTATCGCCCTGACTCCCGAATCGAGAACATGCGATGCTATCCTGCAAGCATGGTATCCCGGTCAGGCAGGTGGTACGGCCATTGCAAACGTTCTATTCGGAGATTATAATCCGGCAGGACGTCTTCCGGTGACTTTCTATAAGAGCACCAAGCAATTACCGGACTTCGAGGACTACTCCATGAAAGGACGTACTTACCGCTATATGACGGAAACCCCGCTCTTCCCCTTTGGTCATGGATTGAGTTACACGACTTTCCAGTATGGAAACGCCTCATTGAATACATCTGAAATCAAAGATGGGGAACAAGTTACTTTGACTATTCCTGTTAGCAACACGGGTAAATACGATGGTGAAGAAGTGGTACAGGTATATCTGCGCCATCCGGGCGATAAAGAAGGACCTTCACATGCACTCCGTGCCTTTAAACGTGTAGCGATAGCTAAAGGGGCAACAAATAATGTCACCATACCTTTGAGCAAAGAAAATTTTGAATGGTTTGATACAAGTACCAACACTATGCGTCCGATAGAAGGTGATTATGAAATTCTGTATGGCGGTACATCGGAACTGAAACAACTGAAATCAATTCCTGTCACTATTAAATAGTTCGCTTAACTCCTTTAAATTCACTAAAAACATTCCTTTATGAAGAATTTATTCTATCTCCTCCTCTGTCTCATCGCCGGAGCATCGTGCAGTCAGGCAGACCCGACAAAGCCCTGGGATAAAGGTGCCTTTGAGACACAGAAATACCGGAATCTCTTTGCCGAGATGGGTTATAAACAGGCAGACATTGACGCCAAACTCAAATCCGTCTTCGACGGTGTGTTCTACGGCCCTGACAAAGTATATTTTGAAGTAGGCGATTCTATGGCATATATCAGCGACGTCAAAAATCATGACGTCCGCACCGAAGGTATGTCCTACGGATTAATGATTGCCGTCCAGTTCGACCGTCAGGATATCTTCGACCGTCTCTGGCGATGGGGCACAAAGTACATGCAGCACCAGGATGGTCCACTGAAAGGTTACTTTGCCTGGAGTTGTGCAACGGACGGTACCCGTAACTCCCAAGGCCCCGCCTCCGACGGAGAACTTTACTATGTAACCGCCCTCATCTTCGCTTCCAACCGTTGGGGAAATGACACCGGCATCAACTACCTTGCCGAAGCCCAGAATATCCTGAACTGTTCCATGGAGAAAGACGGCACAAACCGTGTAATGCCTTTCATCAATGTGGAGCATAAGCTCATCACTTTCGTCCCGGACATACATGGCGGACGTTTTACCGATCCGTCTTACCATGTACCCGCTTTTTACGAAGTATGGGCACGCTGGGCCAATGACGGCAGAGCTGACTTCTGGCGTGAATGTGCCGAACGCAGCCGCGAATATCTGCATAAAAGTATCCACCCCGTAACCGGACTAAACCCCGATTATAACAACTATGACGGCAGTTTGCTGGGCAACAACCGCATCATCGGCGATGCTTTCCGCTTTGACTCCTGGCGCGTACCGATGAATATCGCTTTAGATTACTCCTGGGCATGTGCCGACAAAGAGTGGCAACAGGAATACGGCAATAAAATCCAGAACTTCCTTTACAGCCAGGGCATTGATACCTTCGTAGATCAGTATAACGTAGACGGCACGCAAGTAAAAGACACCCTCCGGGCCGGAGAGCATAAGGCATTAAGACATTCTTTAGGTCTGGTTGCCACTTCCGCCGCCGCCTCACTGATGTGTACCCACGAGAAAAGCCGCGAGTTTGTAGATAAGTTGTGGAACGCAAAACATGAACCGTATGAAGACGGATATTTCGATGCTTATTATGACGGATTGCTCCGCCTCTTCGCTTTCATGCATCTGAGCGGAAATTATAGAATTATATTTCCGGAAAAGTAAAGAATAAATAACAAACAATTGCAATAGACTTGTAGGGGTAACATTACCCCTACAAGCATCATATAAACGCGCCATTACTACAGAAAGCGCTAAAAGCTACCGAAAACACCCCTCACCACTACCATAGATATCAAGAATGAACAAATAGTTTTATTTTTTGGTGCTATACTGCTACGATTTCAAAACAATCTTCACTACGTTTGTAATAAGTAAAAGTTATGCATAATATAACTACTTATCACAATGCTACAGTCACTTTAATTAAAACTATATGAATAAACTGATTCTTTTGGTATACACAGTTCTGATGGCTGGATGTACCGCAACTACAAAAGAAGAATTGACCGAATCCGGATTGAAGCGAAGCGATTTCCAGACAGAAGTCAATGGTGAGAAAACGGACTTGTTCGTTCTGAAGAACAAGAATAAGATGGAAGTGTGTGTCACTAATTTCGGAGGCCGCATCGTATCGGTCATGGTTCCCGACAAGGATGGAAACATGAAGGATGTGGTATTGGGCTTTGATTCCATACAAGACTACATCAAATATCCGTCTGATTTCGGAGCAAGCATCGGACGATATGCCAATCGTATTAACCAGGGACGCTTCACACTGGATGGTGTGGAATATCAATTGCCGCAGAATAACTACGGCCATTGCTTACATGGCGGTCCGAAAGGTTTCCAATATCGTGTGTACAAAGGGGTACAGAAGAGCGACCAGGAATTGCAACTGGCTTATCTGGCAAAGGACGGAGAAGAAGGATTCCCCGGCAATCTGCAATGCACCGTTATCATGAAACTGACAGATGACAATGCCATCGATATACAATATGAAGCAGAAACGGATAAACCTACCATCGTCAACATGACCAACCATTCCTACTTCAACCTGGATGGTGATCCGTCTACGGATAACTCTGATTACCTGCTGACACTGAATGCCGATAGTTATACTCCGGTAGACAGTACCTTCATGACAACCGGCGAAATAGTAACAGTAGAAGGAACTCCCATGGACTTCAGAAAGCCCACCGCTATCGGTGCCAATATCAATCAGGACTTTGAACAGTTGAAGAATGGCAACGGAATCGATCATAACTGGGTTTTGAATACTCAAGGAGATGTAAACAAGGTGTGTGCCACCCTTGAATCACCGACTACCGGCATCGTTCTGGATGTTTATACCAATGAACCCGGTATACAGGTATATTGCGGCAACTTCCTGGATGGAACTTTGACGGGCAAGAAGGGAATTGTTTATAACTTCCGTGCATCTGTCTGCTTGGAAACACAGAAGTATCCTGATACACCAAATAAGCCGGAATGGGCATCGGCGGTATTAAGACCGGGAGAAAAATATCAAAGCGAGTGTATTTATAAGTTCTCGGTACGTAAATAAAATCTACCCTTTTTGACAAAAAAGAAAACAATATCTTGCAAGAAATTATATATAGATTATTTTAAAATATCCCATGACATAAACAAGCCGCAGGCCAATGACACAAAGTCTCACCTGCGGCTTTACTATCTACCTCAACTTAATAAAGGCAAACGATTTTATTGATCCTTCAAGGTTTTATCGATTTTATCCATATAAAAATCTATTCCATCCTATCACAACCCATATTTTAACAGAAAAGCATCGATATATTCCACAATAAACGCTTTTAAGTCCTATCAAATCCACCCATTAACCCGTATCTTTGCAATGTACAATAGAAACTAAATTAATACCTATGAGAAGTAAAATTTTATTAACCTCTTTAGCGCTTTCGATAGGAGCACTATCTGCTCAGAACTATCAGGTTCCGGTATCGGAAAAGAACGAACCTATGATGACAGGCAAATTCCAACCCACATGGAACTCACTGGAAAACTATCAAGTTCCCGAATGGTTCAGAAATGCGAAGTTCGGTATCTGGGCACATTGGGGGCCACAGTGTGTGGAAGGTTCGGGTGATTGGATGGCACGTTCCATGTATCTGGAAGGATCAGCGGAATATAAACATCATGTAGAGCACTATGGGCATCCTTCTGAAGTGGGTTTCAAAGATATTATCCCTTTATTTAAAGCCGAAAAATGGAACCCGGACAAGTTAGTTGAATTCTATAAAAAAATAGGTGCACAATATTTCTTTGCTTTAGGCAACCATCATGACAATTTTGACCTCTGGGACAGTAAATATCAAGCCTGGAATTCAAAAAACATGGGACCCAAACGTGATATTCTGGTAGAATGGGAACAAGCTGCACGTAAGTACGAACTTCCATTTGGTATCAGTTTCCATGCCGACCATGCCTGGACTTGGTATGAGCCCTCTCAACGTTATGACAGAAACGGTCCCAAAGCGGGTGTTCCTTACGATGGAACACTGACAAAAGCTGATGGTAAAGGTAAGTGGTGGGAAGGATACGACCCACAGGATTTATATGCGCAAAATCATCCGATGAGCAAAGGAAGTTGGGTAGACGGTATGATACATAGCCAATGGGCTTGGGGAAATGGAGTATGCCTACCTACACAAGAATATTGCACGAACTTCTATAACCGCACGGTAGATGCTATCAATCGTTACAATCCTGATCTCATCTATTTTGATGTAACAGTGGCTCCATTCTACCCCATCAGCGATGCAGGATTAAAGATCGCAGCTCACTTCTATAACCATAATATGGCCACTCATAAAGGGAAACTTGAGGCCGTCATGCTGAGTAAGATATTGGATGAGAACCAACGTAAGGCTATGGTATGGGATGTAGAACGCGGTGCCCCCAATCAAATTATGGAGCAACCATGGCAATCTTGCTCATGCATCGGAGGCTGGCATTATAATACAGCTATCTACGAGAACAATTGGTATAAATCCGCAGCAGATGTTGTAAAACTGTTAGTTGATATCGTTAGCAAAAACGGCAATCTACTGCTCAGTGTCCCATTACGGGCTGATGGCACCTTTGATGAAAAGGAGGAGAAGATATTGAATGAGTTTGGAGAGTGGATGAATATTAATAAAGAAGCCATCTTTGATACTCGTCCTTGGGAAATATTCGGTGAAGGTCCGATAGCTGAAGCAGATATTAAAATTAATGCACAAGGGTTCAACGAAGGATCATATAGCAAGGCTACGGCACAGGAAATCCGCTTCACACAGACTAAAAAGGACTTATATGCTACGGTTCTGGCTTGGCCGACAGAAAAACAGATACTTATCAAGTCATTATCCAACGGAAGTAAATTCTTCTCTGGTAAGATTAGTAGAGTGGAGTTATTAGGATATGGTAAAGTTTCATTCACACGTACGGATAAGGGGTTAATTATAAATATGCCTGATAAACAGATTAATAAAATTGCTCCAGTTTTCAAAATAAGAAAATAGTTCATACTAAAAATAGGAAGATGGGGTCATCAGCTTTAAAAAGCCGATAACCCCATACATAAAAAGAATATGAAAGATAAAGGATACAGAGTAAAGGAATACCATTGTCACGTAAAAAGGTATTGTCAAACAATGAACTTGAAAAATAATCCTGATTTGATTGCAATGTATAGAAAATGTCACAACCAAGCAGAAGCCTGGCCGGAAATCAGAGAAGGCATTCGTTCAGTAGGTATTTTAGAAATGGAAATATATATAGAGGGGGCAAAACTGTTCATGATTGTAGAAACGCCACTTGATTTTGATTGGAAAACTGCCATGGACAAATTATCTCACTTACCTAGACAAGCAGAGTGGGAAAATTATGTATCCAGATTCCAAAAGTGTGTCGCAGAAAGCACCTCAGCTGAAAAATGGAAATTAATGGAACGAATATTTTATCTATATGATTAATAATTTAAAAGAGAAGCCAATGAAGGATTAAAGATATCCTTCCCGCAAAATAGACCTTGTGAATATGCCTATTCATTTAAAATATCTTTTAATAAGAAAGTTGGAGAGCATCTTAAATCAGAGGCCGTCAATGAACGAGGTAGTAAAATATAACCTTAAAAACTAAACTCAATCTAAATGAAAACTATTTCAGCAATCCCGTAACCGGAATGTATCATATTTGTTACCATTTCTTCAACTTGCCGCAAAAAGTATGAAACGCAATGTCTCTACTTTTGCGGCAAATTCATTAACGTATCATAACAAGTATGAAACACATTTTTAGAGTATTTATACTCTTATTCTTATTTACAGCGATCAGCAATCTGACAAAAGCTGATGAGAAAACAAACGTAGTAAAACAAGGCACTGTACGCGGTCGTATCATCGACACTTCAAAGCAAACCCTTCCGGGTGCCTCCGTTTACATTGAAAAGCTACATGCCGGCGTAACGAGTGATGTCAATGGCTTCTACACTTTCCCGAATCTGGAACCCGGAACTTACACCGTAAAAGTAAGTTATGTAGGCTACTCACCTGTGGAATTAAAAATAACGATTCCCGAAGGACGTACCCTGGAGAAAGATGTCATACTGAACGAAGGACTCGAACTTCAGGAAGTGGTAGTAGGTGGAGCTTTCCAGGGACAACGCCGCGCTATTAACTCACAGAAAAACAGCCTCGGTATCAAGAATGTGGTTTCTGCCGACCAAGTAGGCAAGTTCCCGGATTCTAACATTGGAGATGCTTTGAAACGTATTTCAGGCATCAACGTACAGTATGACCAGGGCGAAGCCCGCTTCGGACAGGTACGCGGGACAAGTGCAGATATGAGTTCCGTCACCATCAACGGCAACCGGGTTCCTTCTGCTGAAGGCGATACGCGTAATGTACAGCTCGACCTGATTCCCGCGGATATGATACAGACGATCGAAGTGAATAAAGTCGTTACTCCGGATATGGATGCCGATGCCATCGGTGGCTCTATCAATTTAGTGACCAAGAACTCTCCTTATAAGCGTTTCATCAGTGCCACTGCCGGAACCGGTTACAACTGGATTAGCGACAAAGCACAATTAAATTTAGGATTTACTTACGGCGACCGTTTCTTCAACGACAAATTGGGAGTCATGCTTTCCGCTTCTTATCAGAACTCGCCTTCCGGTTCGGACGATGTAGAATTTGTATGGGACAAAGATGTAGAAACCGGAGAACTCTGCATCACCGACTACCAGGTTCGTCAATACTACGTCACCCGCGAGCGTCAAAGTTATTCCGCCGCCCTCGACTGGGATATTAACGAAAACCACAAACTCACCTTCAAAGGTATCTTCAATAATCGCAATGATTGGGAAAACCGTTACCGTCTCACCGTGAAAGGCATAAACCTGGAAGAGGATGACAACGGCAACGAATACTGTTCTATCAATAACAAGGGTACCATGCGTGTACAGACCAAAGGCGGCACGCCCGACAACCGCAACGCCCGCCTGGAACGCCAGCGCACCATGGACTTTACCCTCGGCGGTGAGCATCTCTTCGGCAAACTGGATACAAGATGGAGCGTCAACTATGCCAAAGCCAGCGAAGAACGTCCCAACGAACGTTACATCGACTATCAGCTGAAAAAACAGAAATTCAATATGGACCTGAGTGACGAACGTAAACCACTGCTTACTCCGCAAGAAGGTTCAACCATGTATCTGAACGATGATTTCAGCCTGAAAGAAGTGACTGAACAACAAGAAGACATTCAGGAGAAAGACTTTAAGTTCAAACTCGACTTCAGCCTGCCGCTTACGAAAGGAGAATTCGGAAACCACCTACGCTTCGGTACCAAAGTAGTACATAAGACTAAGGATAAGGAGATTGACTTCTACGAATATACCCCGCTGGATGAAGAAGGTTTCGACAAAGCCAGTCTGGCTGCTGCCGTCGACCAGAATCGTGACGGATACATTCCGGGAGATCAATACAAAGTAGGCAGTTTCATAAGCAAAGAATATTTGGGATCTCTCGACCTGAATAATGCAAGCTTGTTCGAAAAAGAGCAAATACAAGAAGAACTCGCCACCAACTTCAAGGCTAAAGAAACTGTCGCAGCCGGTTATCTGCGTTTCGACCAGAAACTCGGCAAGAAGTGGGATCTGATGCTCGGATTGCGCCTGGAAAATACACATGTGAAATATTCCGGTAGCCAATTCGATGCAGATGAAGAGGAAACAACCCGTACGCCCTACGAATCGGACAGTTACCTGAATGTACTTCCCTCCGTCCTGGTGAAATATGATGTAAACGATGACTTCAAGGTACGCGCTTCGTTCACCAACACCATTGCACGCCCCAAGTATTCCGCCTTGGCGCCCAACATCACAATTAAGCGCAGCGACAACGAGATTTCTCTCGGTAATCCGGGATTGAAGCCGACACTCTCCTATAACTTCGATCTGAGTGGTGAATATTATTTCAAAAGTATCGGTCTCGTCAGTACCGGCATCTTCTACAAGAAGATTAACGACTTCATTGTAGACCAGACTTTGCGCAACTATAACTACAACGGAACCACCTATACTAAATTCAGCCAGCCGCGCAACTCCGGCAATGCTGATCTGCTGGGCGTGGAAGTAGCCTATCAACGCGACTTCAGTTTCATTGCCCCGTCCTTGAAGTGCATCGGTTTCTACGGAACTTACACCTATTCTTACTCCCGGGTAGATAACTTCAACTTCGAAGGACGCGAGAATGAAAGCGGCCTGCGCCTCCCGGGATCCCCGGAGCACACAGCCAATGCTTCTCTCTTCTTCGAGAAGTCAGGATTGAGTATCCGCCTCTCTTATAACTATGCATCTGCATTCATCGATGAAATGGGTTCGGATAAGTTCTATGACCGTTACTACGATGCTGTGAATTATATGGATGCTAATGCCAGCTATACTTTCGGCAAGAAGTTGAAAACGACCTTTTATGCTGAAGCTAACAACCTGCTGAACCAGCCTTTACGCTACTATCAAGGTACAAAGGACCGCACGATGCAAAGCGAACACTACGGCATAAAGGTAAATGCGGGTGTGAAAATCAATTTCTAACCACTTAAGTAACAATCAAAAAATATCATAATGAAAAAAGTATTCTCTCTCCTTTTAGTTATTCTCCTCAGTAATTGGGCTGTCGCACAGATAACGGACTATTCCATATTCGACAAGAAATTCAATTTCTATGTAGCCAACGATCTCGGCCGCAACGGCTACTACGACCAGAAGCCCATAGCCGAGCTGATGGGAACCATGGCCGAAGAAATAGGCCCCGAATTTGTAGTTGCCACCGGAGATATACATCATTTCGAAGGCGTACGCAGCGTGAATGATCCGTTGTGGATGACAAACTATGAGTTCATCTACTCTCACCCGGAACTGATGATCGACTGGTTCCCCGTACTCGGCAATCATGAGTACCGTGGCAACACACAGGCGGTATTGGACTACACCAACATTAGTCGCCGCTGGACCATGCCTGCCCGCTACTATACAAAGGCATTTGAAGACAAAGGTGCCACTATCCGCATCGTCTGGATAGACACCGCCCCTATGATGGACAAATACCGCAAGGACTCCGCCACCTATCCCGACGCATGCAAACAGGATTTACAAAAACAACTCTCCTGGATCGACTCTGTACTGACCAGTGCCAAAGAAGACTGGATCATCGTAGCCGGACACCATCCCATCTATGCAGAAACGTCGAAAGATGACAGCGAACGTCTGGATATGCAGAAACGTCTCGATCCGATACTCCGCAAGCACAAAGTAGACATGTACATCTGCGGACATATCCACAACTTCCAGCATATCCGCAGGCCGGGAAGTGATATCGACTACATTGTCAACTCAGCCGGTTCCCTTGCCCGCAGAGTGAAACCCACAGAAGGAACCGTCTTTTGTAATCCGGAGCCGGGCTTTTCCGTAGTATCCGCGGACAAAAAAGAACTGACATTGCGAATGATTGATAAAAAAGGCAACATACTGCATACCATAAGCCGGAAAAAATGAGAAAGACCTGTTGGCGAAATTAATTCCATTGACGATAGTCATGAAAACGAATTCATTCGCCAACAGGTTAAAAAAAGAGATACAGCTTTATATGTCAAAGGAAAGCAATATATTTGCACTTATCAAATATACAAATGCTATGAAGAAGTTGTCTCTCTATCTGCTGCTCTGTCTACTATTCGCCGCATGCGTTAAAAACGACGACAAAGACGACCCCATCCTGGTAACCGACATCGTAATGCCTGCCCAGACCAGTTTTAACCCCGGTGATAAAGTCACGATTAAAGCACAAGGTTTCCAACCCGGTGACGACATTATGTTCGAAATCTATTGGCAGCTCCCCGACGAACCCGCCCTGAACTACCAGGGATATGCCCTCGGAGTATCGCCCGTCATGATTGAACAGACCACCACAAGTATCACCTTCCTGGCACCGGGACATTATCCCGCCTCAACCACCAAGGTGCGTCTGCGTCGCTCCAGTGAAATTATGACGCTTGGTGAGATTTCGGTAGCCAACGGTGAAGCACCCAAAGAGTTCCAACTCTACGGCATTGTAAACTCTCATTCCGACATGGGCTATGAGAACTGCATTGAGCACGTAAACCTCACAGATGGCAGCCCTAAGAGCACAGTAAAATTGGCAGAAGACCAGAAAGATTTCTCCTGTGTAGTCAATGTCCCGGAAAGTCAGAACCTCTGCGGAATACAGACGAAAGATGGAGTGCGCAAAGTATTCAGCTATGATCTGTCCATGCGTTTCTGGCAAGATATGGGACTTGAAAACATATTGACCCTTTGCAACGGCCAAAGCTCTATAATAGCCGTAAGGCAAATATCCACCGATGAAGTGATATTAGCAACCACCGGCTCCTGGCCCTACACCCGAAACATGGATCAAACCTCGAACCACCGCTACAAACTACCCGTAGGTATAGGGCCCGAATCCCTGACACGCTATCCCGGTGTACAAGGCGGCAGCAGCCAACTGCTACTCTCGGCCGATAACGGAAACAACAGCTTCACCCCCGTTGTACTGGATCTGAAACAAAATAGCGGGAAAATATACATCGGCGATCCGATACAGGCTACCGCGCTCATTCCCTTCTGGACAATAATCAGCGGAAAAGATACCGGAACTACTAAATATGTGCGTACCGGTGGATATGCCGTAGTAAGAGCCGATAATGGCCAGACAGAATTGTGTCTTTGGAATCAGACAACAATGGGCCTGGATGAGCCTTTTGCCACATTCCCCAATTCAGCACGTTCAGTAACCATGCTCGCCCAAGATACAGAGACGATGAAAATTTATGTATTGTTCGAAGGTTATCGGAACGGCAGATTGATTTATGCCTGCGACTTAGTGAAAAAAGACTGGCAACGGGTTACAGACACCTATCCTTATTCGGAAATTGTGGCAGCGCGATAAAGACACCTCATTTTCTTTATCATCCGCAACCCTGTCGGACGACTTTAGCAACATTACAAACGGATAACTATCTGTGTGACAAAATTCTTGGTGTTCCACTACATTCACTCGTAATGGGAAATAACTTCTCTCGTAGTGGGAATCAGCTTCAATCCTACCGGAAGGACCGCTCATTCCCGCACCGGATAAGGCTTACTTTTTCGGTCGCAGATCATCCTTGGGTATCGTCGTCTCACTCCCGTCGCGGGTAGCAATATAATGTGGGGACATAATTTCTATACCCTCTTCGTTAAATCTATCCTGGATATTCTGATGCAAATCGGAATAAATCTGTGCCAACTGGTTAGCATCTTTAATATACGCATTCACCTGATAGACCGGATAATAGTCCTGAAGAGATGTTTCCAATACAAACGGACGCGGATCATCCACTACCCCGGGAGTATTCAAGGCAGCCTCTACCAGAAGTTGATGTGTCTTCCGCCAAGGAATATCATAACCCACACTCACTTCCGAATGGATAATCAGTCCGTAGTCACGTGCCGACTGGCTGAAGTTTACCGTATGCGAAGACATGATGAAAGAATTCGGAATCGTTACCACCTCATTCTTCGGTGTACGGATACGCGTCACCAACGGAGTTTTCTCTATTACATTTCCCGTAGTATCATTCAGTTTGATGCGGTCGCCCAATTTGAAGGGACGCATATAGGTGATTACCAGTCCCGCAATAATATTCCCGATCACCGTACTCGAACCCAACGAAACAATCAAGCCGACAAAGACCGATATCCCCTGGAAAACACCCGACTTGGAACCTGGCAGATAGGGATAAATCATAGCAATCATAAATGCATAAAGCAGGAAACGCACAATATGAAACGTAGGCATAGCCCAATCGGCATAGAAGCCGCCTATCTTCAGCCGCTCCGATTGAATTTCACTGGCAAGATAGCGCACCAATCTCACCAGATACTTCACGGCAAGCCATATCACAAAGATGGTGAACAGGTTGGGAACATATTCCACTATGCCCAGGAAGATACTTTTTATAGGATCCCATATATACGAGAACAACTTATAAGCAAGGTCTTTTGTCTGAGGGAATATGGAGAAGAGCAACGGCACCGTCAACACCAACTGGAGCAGCATTACGGCATATCGTAACAGATTTGCCAGAAAAACAAGCAGATTCACCTGCTTCTGTGTATCCAGCAATTCATAATCCTGAATGGAAATAGGTTTCAGTTTGGTGTCCTTCAATCTTTGGATACGTACTTTCAGCTTATTGAACAACCAGGTGGTGAGTTTAAACAGCAGATATTGACCTATGATTACAAGAATGAAATAGAGAATACGCTTGCCAAGCTGCCACAGGCTATGCTCGTCCTTCATCACCTTCAGTTTCTCTACAATGACCTTACGTTTGGCAACCGCCAACTGGTCGCGCGAACAACCTTCCCACAGACCATCCTGATCTATGAACGAGGCCAGAACTTTATTTCCATACATCAGGTCAGTGACAATATCACTACTTTCGGTATAAACCGAGTCGGGCTGCAAACCGAACTGTTTACCCAATTCCGTTATTGCCGCCGCATTCATTTCGGCACGTTGCTGCGGAGTATGTCCACCACGCTTGGCAAACAGGTAATACAGCGTATCGCCTTCCACCACAACCGGCACGCCCGGCGTCATCCGCCTGAGCGAATCAATGCGCAATCGCTGCTTTGCCAGCTTCAGGGAGTCCGCCGCATCATACTTCAGCCTCATTTGTTCGATCTCCATCCTGAGATTAGCCTCATTCAGTCTTGCAACCTCCAAGTCCTCTTTCATCTTCAACAGATGGATCGAATCTGTATCTGCCTTTTGGGCAACAACTGCACCCAAAGTATCTTTATTAAAGGCATCTAACACCTTCTCTACCAACTGGGCAGATGCACTTCCCGCAGGCAACAGCAAGAGCCAAAGACATAACGCACGCATTCCCTTCATATATAAAAGCCCTTAATCAGGTTACTTAAAAACAACAATTTGATAAACGTGCCAAACATACGGAATGTTTTTCACTTTTCATAAAAGGAATTAATTATATTTGCACAAAAAACAGAATTCTCATGGATATTCTTTTTCTACTCGGAGGACTTCTCCTCATCCTTTTAGGTGCCAACGGACTCACAGACGGAGCCGCATCCGTCGCCAAGCGTTTCCGCATCCCTTCCATTGTTATCGGGCTCACCATTGTAGCTTTCGGGACTTCCGCTCCGGAATTGACAGTCAGCGTATCTTCAGCTCTGAAAGGCAGTGCGGACATCGCCATCGGAAACGTTGTAGGCAGCAATATCTTCAATACACTGATGATTGTAGGCTGTACGGCACTCTTCGCCCCTATCGTTATTTCCGGAAATACACTGCGCAAGGAAATCCCGCTCTGTATCCTGTCCTCCATAGTATTGCTGATTTGCGCAAATGACGTCATGCTGGACCATAGATCCGAAAATATAATCAGCATTACAGACGGACTGCTTCTGCTCTGTTTTTTCATGATCTTCCTCGGATATACCTTTGCCATCGCTTTTCAGGGGAAGAAAGAGGAAGAGGCAGAAGAGGAAATCAAGCAACTTCCCATGTGGCGGTCCATACTCTATATAATAGGTGGGCTAGTAGCACTGATTGCCGGCGGCAGTTTCTTCGTTGACGGTGCCAGTGGCATCGCACGTAGCCTGGGAGTAAGCGAATCCGTCATCGGATTGACTCTGGTAGCAGGCGGCACATCTCTGCCCGAACTTGCAACCTCCATTGTAGCTGCCTTAAAGAAGAATCCGGAAATTGCTATCGGAAACGTGATTGGCAGTAACCTGTTCAACATCTTCTTCGTACTGGGATGCAGTGCTTCCATCACACCGTTACACCTGACGGGTATCACGAATATGGATCTGCTGGTACTGGTAGGTTCGAGCATCTTGCTGTGGATATTCGGATTGTTCTTTGCCAAGCGTACCATTACCCGTATCGAAGGCAGTATACTGATACTTTGTTATATTGTATACACCACAGTACTCATATATAACGTTTAATGGAAGGATTCAATAAATGAGATAGCCAGACACCTTTACAGTATCGGAAAAGCATACAGAAATAGATTAGTTTTTATCTCTGCCACGTGGTATTTTAAAGATTATCATGTATCTTTGCCACTTCATTAGACATAAAATTATGGCAATAACAATCAAAAAAGTTTCCACAATGAAAGAATTGAAACGGTTCATCCGCTTCAATTACCGGCTATACAAAAGCAACCCTTACTCTGTCCCCGATCTTTACGACGACATGCTCAACACTTTCAATAAAAAGAAAAATGCGGCGTTTGAATTCTGTGAGGCAGAATATTTTCTGGCTTACCAAGATAACAAAATAGTGGGCCGTGTAGCTGCCATAATCAACCATAAGGCCAATGAAACTTGGGATAAAAAGAATGTCCGTTTCGGCTGGATTGATTTTATTGATGACCCGGAGGTATCCGACGCCTTAATCCACACGGTAGAAGAATGGGGAAAAGAACGTGGCATGACTCATATACAAGGGCCGTTGGGCTTTACCGACTTCGACGCAGAAGGTATGCTGGTAGAAGGCTTTGACCAGCTCAGTACCATGGCAACCATTTACAATTATCCTTACTACCCGCAGCACATGGAGCGCATGGGATTTGAAAAGGAAGCAGACTGGGTGGAATACCAGATCTACATTCCGGATGCCATACCGGATAAGCACAAACGTATCTCCGACCTTATCCAGCGTAAATATAACCTCAAGATTAAAAAATATACATCAGCAAAAAAGATTGCCCACGATTATGGACAGGCCATCTTTGAGTTGATGAACGAAGCTTATAAACCCTTATTCGGTTATTCCGCTCTGTCGCAACGGCAGATCGACCAGTACGTGAAAATGTATCTCCCCATCGTAGACCTGCGCATGGTGACGCTTATCACAGATGCCGACGACCAACTGATTGCCGTAGGTATATCTATGCCATCCCTGTCCGAAGCTCTACAGAAAGCTCACGGACGGTTATTACCCTTCGGATGGTACTATCTGCTGAAAGCACTGTTCATGAAACGACGTGCCAAAATGTTGGATTTATTGCTTGTTGCCGTGAAGCCGGAGTACCAGAACAAAGGTGTTAACGCATTGTTATTTTCCGATTTAATTCCTATTTATCAGAAATTAGGTTTTATATTTGCAGAAAGCAACCCTGAACTGGAACTGAATGGCAAAGTACAAGCCCAATGGGAATACTTTGAAACCAAACAACATAAACGGCGCAGGGCGTTTATTAAAGAAATTAAAACAAGTTAATCAAGACTATCTTAATTCCCCTCCTCCCGGGAATTGCTCTCCCCCGATAACGGGGGAGTCGGAGGGGGTGGGGTGCCCAAAGGGCGGGGCGGCAGGTGAGAAAAGAATTCCTTATTCTTATGATTCACAGGTGCTTTATTGCTTGCCTACCACCTCCCCCTTTCCAAGGTACTCCTCCTCCCGGGAGGAGGAGAATTAAAATGCTAAAATAACAAAATAGTATGGAAGAAATCAACGGACTGATGCCCGAAGGCAATGTAGAATATACGGAAGACAACATTCGTCATTTGGACGACATGGAGCACATCCGTGTCCGTTCGGGTATGTATATCGGTCGTTTGGGCGACGGTACGCAGAACGACGACGGTATCTATGTATTGCTAAAAGAAGTAATGGACAACAGCATCGATGAGTTCAAAATGGGTGCTGGTAAACGGATCGAGATTAACATTGAGGATAATCTCCGTGTCAGCGTGCGCGACTATGGTCGTGGCATTCCGCAAGGAAAACTGATTGAAGCAGTGAGCAAACTCAATACCGGCGGTAAGTACGACAGTAAAGCTTTCAAGAAAAGCGTCGGACTGAACGGCGTAGGTATCAAAGCCGTGAATGCACTTAGCAGTCGCTTTGAAGTACGCAGTTATCGGGAAGGCAAGGTCCGTATCGCCATCTTTGAAAAGGGTAATCTCCAGAGCGATGTAACGGATAGCTGTAATGAAGAAAGCGGAACCTATATCTTTTTCGAACCGGACAACACGTTATTCCTGAACTATTCCTTCCAGGCTAATTTCGTGGAAATGCTATTGCGTAATTATACATACCTGAATACAGGACTTTCCATTATATATAACGGCCAGCGTATTATCTCACGTCATGGGCTGGAAGATTTGCTGAACGACAATATGACCGCACAGGGGCTTTACAATATCATCCATCTGAAAGGAGAAGATATTGAAATAGCCTTTACGCATACAAATCAATACGGTGAGGAATACTATTCCTTTGTCAACGGCCAGCATACCACACAGGGCGGAACACACCAAAGTGCGCTTAAAGAACATATCGCCCGTACCATCAAGGAATTCTACAACAAAAACCAGGAATATGCCGACATCCGCAACGGTATTGTTGCCGCCATTGCCATCAATGTGGAAGAGCCCCAGTTTGAAGGACAGACCAAGACTAAACTCGGTTCCCCTTCCATGTCTCCCGGCGGTGTAAGCGTGAATAAGTATGTAGGCGACTTCATCAAGACGGAAGTGGATAACTATCTACACAAGAATCCGTTGGTTGCGGAAGTCATGCTGCAAAAGATACAAGACTCCGAAAAGGAACGCAAAGCCATTGCCGGTGTTACCAAGCTGGCACGTGAGCGTGCAAAGAAAGCTAATCTGCACAACCGTAAGTTGCGCGATTGCCGTTACCACCTCAATGACGGCAAAGGAAAGGAACAAGAATCCGAGTCCTGCATCTTTATCACTGAGGGTGACTCTGCCAGCGGTTCCATCACAAAGAGCCGTGACGTAAATACACAGGCTGTATTCAGTCTTCGTGGTAAACCGTTGAACTCATTCGGGCTGACAAAGAAAGTGGTATATGAAAACGAAGAATTCAATCTGCTACAAGCTGCTCTGAATATAGAAGACGGCATTGAAGGATTGCGTTATAATAAGGTAATTGCCGCTACTGATGCCGATGTGGATGGCATGCACATCCGGTTGTTACTCATCACATTCTTCCTGCAATTCTTCCCCGATTTGATAAAAAAAGGGCACGTCTATATCCTGCAAACTCCATTGTTCCGCGTGCGTAACAAGAAAAAGACAATTTACTGCTACACGGAAGAGGAACGGCAGAAAGCCATTGCAGAACTGAGTCCCAATCCTGAAATCACCCGTTTTAAAGGCCTGGGAGAAATCTCGCCTGATGAATTCCGGCATTTCATCGGAAAAGATATGCGTCTGGAACAAGTTACTTTGCGCAAAACAGACCTCGTAAAAGAACTATTGGAATTCTACATGGGTAAAAACACCATGGAACGGCAAAACTTTATTATTAACAATCTCGTTATAGAAGAAGATCTGGCATCATGAGAAGAGCAATCTTTCCGGGAACATTTGATCCTTTCACTATCGGACATTCATCGGTAGTGACCCGCGCACTGACTTTTATGGATGAAGTCATTATTGGAATTGGCATCAACGAAAATAAAAACACCTACTTCCCTATTGAGAAGCGCGTGGAGATGATACAGAAATTCTACCGGAACGAGCCGCGTATCAAAGTATACTCCTATGATTGCCTGACGATTGACTTTGCCCGGCAGGTAGACGCGCAGTTTATTATTCGCGGTATCCGCACCGTAAAAGATTTCGAATATGAAGAGACCATTGCCGATATCAACCGTAAGCTGGCAGGTATCGAAACCATCTTGCTCTTTACCGAACCCGAACTGACATGTATCAGTTCGACTACTGTCCGCGAACTTCTACAGTTCGGCAAAGATATCAGCCAGTTTATCCCCGAAGGGATGGATATTTAATGATTAGTGAATTAGTGATAAGCAAAAAAGAATGATGAAGAAACTTCTTATCTTTATAATATGTATATGCGGTGCCATGGCTTCCATGCAAGCGCAGAAAATGGGCAATCAAGCCGCCCGCAAGTTACAAATGGCAGAATTTGCCATCACCAACCTGTATGTAGACTCGGTAGACGAGGACAAACTGGTGGAAGAAGCTATTATCCGTATGCTCGCCCAGCTCGATCCGCATTCCACGTACAATGACGCTGAGGAAGTGAAGAAAATGAATGAGCCTTTGCAAGGTAACTTCGAAGGCATCGGCGTGCAGTTCCAGATGATAGAAGATACATTACTTATCATACAGCCCGTCAGCAACGGACCATCTGAAAAGGTTGGTATTCTGGCAGGTGACCGTATCGTGGCAGTGAACGACAGCGCTATTGCCGGCGTAAAAATGTCCACAGAAGATATAATGGCACGACTGCGCGGCCCGAAAGACTCCGAAGTAAAACTAACCATTGTCCGTCGCGGAGTGAACGATCCCTTATACTTCACTGTAAAACGGGATAAAATACCCATTCTAAGTTTGGACGCTTCGTATATGATACAGCCCAAGACCGGCTATATTCGTATCAACCGTTTCGGTGCCACTACCGCCGAAGAATTTACCGCCGCCCTCAAAGAGCTACAGAAGCAAGGGATGAAAGACCTGATACTCGACCTGCAAGGCAACGGCGGCGGCTATTTGAATGCGGCAATTGATCTTGCCAATGAATTCCTGCAACAAAAAGAACTGATTGTATATACCGAGGGAAGAACCTCTCAGCGTAGTAATTTCTATGCCAAAGGTACAGGTAACTTCAAGAACGGACGCCTCATCGTGCTGGTAGACGAATACTCTGCTTCAGCAAGTGAAATCGTAACCGGCGCCATACAGGACTGGGACAGAGGCGTAGTTGTAGGCCGCCGTACCTTCGGTAAAGGGCTGGTACAGCGCCCCATCGAATTGCCCGATGGCTCTATGATCCGTCTGACTATCGCCCGTTATTACACCCCATCCGGACGTTGCATTCAGAAGCCGTACGACCATACAGCCAGTCTGGACGGCAAAAGTCTTAGTAAAGATGGCGGTCAGGAGAAATACAATATGGAACTGGTAGACCGCTTCAACCGTGGAGAAATGATGCATGCCGACAGTATCCATTTTCCTGATTCATTGAAGAATTCCACTAAGAAGTTGAAACGTACCGTATATGGTGGAGGTGGTATCATGCCCGACTATTTCGTGCCTATCGATACAACCCAATATACCGATTATCACCGTAATCTGGTTGCCAAAGGCGTTGTCATCAAAGCAACAACCAAGTATATCGAGAAAAATCGGAAAGAACTTCAGGAGAAATATAAGAAGTTTGATACCTTCAACAATAAATTTGAGATAGACGAACAGATGCTTGCAGACATACGCGCTGCCGCCGATAAAGAAAAGATTGAGTTCAACGAAGAGCAGTACAACAAATCATTGCCTCTGATAAAGACGCAGTTGAAAGCCTTGATTGCCCGTGACCTGTGGGATATGAACGAATATTTTCAGGTGATAAACACCACGAACAACAGCGTGCAACAAGCCCTTAAGTTATTGAACGAAAAGATTTACGAGAAGAAACTACCACTTTAATAAACCATTTGCAGCGTCTATATGTCCAACATCTTGGATATATAGATGCAGCGCATTGGATATATAGATTCAACACGTCCGATATATAGATGCAATACGCAGGATATATAGATCCGATATAGTGCAATTCTTAATTGCCGAACAACCACTTATTCAGCCAACGGTTCACATAGATATTTACTACAGCACATCCGGCTCCGATGACTGCACCCGCCAGCACATCAGACGGATAGTGTACACCCTCATTCATACGAGATACTCCGACAGAACATGCCCAGAGGGCAGATGGAGCGATTACATACCATTTCGGATACTTCACACAAAGTGAAGTTGCCAATGCAAAAGCAGTTGCCGTATGTCCGGAAGGAAAAGAAGGACTGGTCTCATGACTATAAGCATGAACCCGGTCGGGATAGCGGTCGAACGGGCGTTCACGATCTATAAGATACTTCATGCCGTAAGTCACAACAAAAGCACCGGCAACACTGGTACCTACATACACAGCATCCTTCAATAATTCGCGATCTTTTTTCACCCAGGCAGCCAATGCCATCGCCACAGGAACCCCCACAGCAATATAAGGTTCAGTACGAGAAATTATTTTATTATAATTACGAATGAACTTACCATCCCAACTATTTATTTTATGCAAAGTATTAATGTCCCAGTTTTGGGCAGAAATATTGAATACAAGTAATGATGCAAAAAATACAAAAAAAATAGTTCGTTTCATGTAGCCTTTCTTATAGTTTGCTGCAAAGATAGGCGAATTTGTTAGAGTATTCATAAAAAAATTCTATCTTTGTTGCCATAATTTTAGTAATTCGTCTTATATTTCATGACAAAAGACACTCTTTGCACGCGGCAAGTAGATTGTACTCTATGCCCAAAAATCTCAGACGGGACATTGGTATACCGCCAATATCCCCAAGGGCAGCATTTCTCAGCGGAGAAGTGTACCCAGAACTGCATGATCTTTATGTTAAAGGGAGAATTGTTAATAAATAGTAACGAATACCCGGGCACTACGCTCCAGAGCAGACAATGTGTACTGCAAGCCATCGGTTCAAAAATGGAGTTGTTAGCACTGACCGAGGTGGAATATATCGCCTATTGGTTTACGGAACTTCCACTTATATGTGAAGACCGTTACAAGGAAATCCTCGAACGTTCTGAGGCTCCGTTGACCTACACACCGCTGATAGCCAATACAAAACTGGAGCGGTTGCTGCATGATATCGCCGACTATTTTAAAGAACAGCCTTCCGCATGCGGGAAATATCTCAACATCAAGTGCCAGGAGCTGGTTTACATACTAACCTGTTATTATCCCCTGCGCCAGATAAGTACGTTCTTCTATCCTATCAGTACCTATACGGAAAGTTTCCATTATTTCATTATGCAGAACTACGACAAGGTAAAGAATGTGGAAGAGTTCGCCCATTTAGGTGGATATACGACCACCACATTCCGCCGTTTGTTTAAAAATATGTATAATGTTCCGGTGTACGAATGGATACTGGACAAGAAGCGTGAAGGTATTCTGAACGATCTGCAATTCACCAAGCAACGTATCTCCGTGATCAGTTCACGTTATGGTTTCGACTCCCTGTCGCACTTCGCCCATTTCTGCAAAGACTCCTTTGGAGACACCCCCCGTTCCTTGCGGAAACGTGCCGCCAGCGGAGAGAAAATCACCATTATAAAAGAAAAAAATGACGACTCAGCCAGGGAACAGGGTGACGAGTAAGAGTAATCTTTCCTTGTCAACCTGTTCCCTGATTCACTTGTCAACTTCTATCTATTCCCTGAATTACGGAATTATTTCTTTAATTCCTTGTTTAATCAATGTATTTCTTCTATTTTTGCGGGAAATTAGTGTAAGCCCCTAAGTAAAAGCAAATTTTCTAACTATTAAATAATTTAAATTCAATCATTTATGTGGTTAAGTAATTCATCTGTAGGAAGGAAAGTGGTGATGAGCGTTACCGGTATCGCCCTTGTCCTGTTTCTGACGTTTCACATGGCGATGAACCTGGTTGCATTAATCTCGGCAGAGGGATACAACATGGTTTGTGAGTTCCTGGGAGCAAACTGGTATGCCCTGGTGGCTACGGTAGGCCTGGCTGCCCTTTTCATTATTCACATCATCTACGCTTTCTGGCTGACAATGCAGAATCGCAAAGCACGCGGTACCGAACGTTATGCCGTAGTTGATAAACCCAAAACCGTGGAATGGGCTTCTCAGAACATGCTCGTATTGGGTCTTATCGTAATCGTGGGTCTGGGTCTGCACCTGGTAAACTTCTGGGCAAAAATGCAGCTTCCTGAGCTGATGCACAACATGGGCATGCATGCTGACACGCTTACACTGGCTTATGCCGCGAACGGTGTTTATCACATTCAGAACACATTCAGCAATCCGGTATACGTAGTGCTTTACCTCATTTGGCTGGGCGCACTGTGGTTCCACCTGACTCACGGTTTCTGGAGCTCCATGCAGTCTCTGGGCTGGAACAACAAGGTATGGATTAACCGTTGGAAATGTATCTCCAACATCTACTCTACTATCGTCGTTGTATGTTTCGCCTTGGTAGTTGTCGTATTCTTCGCAAAATCATTGTGCGGCGGTGCTTGCTAATTTGTAAATTGTAAACGATTAAAATGTAATAGCATTATGACTAAGATAGATTCAAAAATTCCGGAAGGACCAGTAGCAGAGAAATGGACCAACTATAAAGCTCACCAGAAATTAGTGAACCCGGCTAACAAGCGTCGCTTGGATATCATCGTAGTAGGTACAGGTTTGGCAGGTGCTTCTGCTGCCGCTTCACTCGGTGAAATGGGTTTCAGAGTATTCAACTTCTGTATTCAAGACTCTCCCCGCCGTGCACACTCCATCGCTGCACAGGGCGGTATCAACGCTGCAAAGAATTACCAAAACGACGGTGACTCAGTTTACCGTTTGTTCTACGATACAGTAAAGGGCGGTGACTACCGTGCCCGCGAGGCTAACGTTTACCGTTTGGCTGAGGTTTCCAACAGCATCATCGACCAGTGTGTGGCACAAGGTGTTCCTTTCGCCCGCGAATACGGCGGTCTGCTGGACAACCGTTCTTTCGGTGGTGCTCAGGTATCACGTACGTTCTATGCCCGCGGTCAAACCGGACAGCAATTGTTGCTGGGTGCTTATTCAGCATTGAGCCGCCAGGTAAACGTAGGTACTGTAAAACTGTATACCCGCTATGAAATGCAGGACGTTGTCCTCGTCGACGGACGTGCCCGCGGTATCATTGCTAAGAACCTCGTAACCGGTAAACTGGAACGTTTTGCTGCACACGCAGTAGTAATCGCTACCGGTGGCTACGGAAACGCATACTTCTTGTCTACCAATGCAATGACTTGTAACTGTACAGCTGCCGTTTCTTGCTATCGCAAGGGTGCCTGGATGGCCAACCCGGCTATGGTACAGATTCACCCCACTTGTATTCCTGTTCACGGTGACAAGCAGTCTAAATTGACTTTGATGTCAGAGTCTCTGCGTAATGACGGTCGTATCTGGGTTCCGAAGAAAAAAGAAGATGCCGTAAGACTTCAGAAGGGTGAAATCAAGGGAAGCGATATTCCTGAAGAAGACCGCGACTATTACTTGGAACGCCGCTATCCGGCATTCGGAAACTTGGTTCCACGTGACGTTGCCAGCCGTGCTGCTAAAGAACGCTGCGATGCAGGTTTCGGTGTGAATAATACAGGTCTGGCAGTATTCCTCGACTTCTCTGAGGCTATCAGCCGCTTAGGTATCGATATCGTTCTTCAACGTTATGGTAACCTCTTCGATATGTACGAGGAAATCACTGACGTGAATCCGGGCGAACTGGCAAAAGAAATTGCCGGTGTGAAATATTATAATCCGATGATGATCTATCCGGCTATCCACTATACAATGGGTGGTATCTGGGTTGACTACGAACTGATGACTTCTATCAAAGGTCTGTTCGCTATCGGTGAATGTAACTTCTCTGACCACGGTGCAAACCGCCTTGGTGCTTCTGCGTTGATGCAAGGCCTGGCTGACGGTTACTTCGTATTACCTTACACTATTCAGAACTATCTGGCCGACCAGATTACAGTTCCCCGCTTCTCTACCGACCTGCCTGAATTTGCAGCAGCAGAGAAAGCAATTCAGGACAAGATCAACTGGATGATGAACATCAAGGGTAAGAAGTCTGTAGACTCTATCCACAAGGAACTGGGCCACGTAATGTGGGAATATGTAGGTATGGGCCGTACAGCAGAAGGTCTGAAGACCGGTATTGCCAAGCTGAAAGAAATACGCAAGGAATTCGAAAAAAATCTGTTTATCCCGGGAGATAAGGAAGGCATGAATGTAGAGTTGGATAAGGCTATCCGCTTGTACGACTTTATTATCATGGGTGAATTGGTTGCATACGATGCTCTGAACCGTAACGAAAGCTGCGGTGGTCACTTCCGTGAAGAATACCAGACTGAGGAAGGCGAAGCAAAACGTGATGATGAGAACTTCTTCTACGTTGCTTGCTGGGAATATCAAGGCTCCGACGAAAAAGCTCCTGAACTGCTGAAAGAACCGCTGGTTTACGAAGCAATCAAGGTACAGACTCGTAACTATAAGAGCTAATCGGGAAGTTGAACATTTAAAGAATTAAAGAAAATGGATAAAAATATAAGTTTCACACTGAAAGTATGGCGCCAGAAAGGCCCAAAGGCAAAAGGCTCTTTTGAAACATACCAAATGAAAGATATCCCCGGTGACACTTCATTCCTCGAAATGCTGGATATCTTGAATGAACAACTGATTTCTGAAGGTAAAGAACCGGTTGTATTCGATCATGACTGCCGCGAAGGTATCTGCGGTATGTGTTCGCTCTACATCAACGGACATCCTCACGGTCCTGCAACAGGTGCTACCACCTGCCAAATTTATATGCGTCGTTTCAACGATGGCGACACTATCACTGTTGAACCTTGGCGTTCTGCCGGTTTCCCGGTAATCAAGGACTTGATGGTAGACCGTACGGCTTACGACAAGATTATGCAAGCCGGTGGTTACGTTAGTGTACGTACAGGCTCTCCTCAGGATGCCAATGCTATCCTGATTCCGAAGCAGATCGCTGACGAAGCAATGGATGCAGCAGCTTGTATCGGTTGCGGTGCTTGTGTAGCTGCTTGTAAGAATGGTTCTGCCATGTTGTTCGTTTCCGCAAAAGTTAGCCAGTTGAACTTGCTGCCGCAGGGTAAACCGGAAGCATTGCGTCGCGCCAAAGCTATGTTGAGCAAGATGGATGAGCTCGGATTTGGTAACTGTACCAATACTCGTGCTTGCGAAGCCGAATGTCCGAAGAACATCTCTATCAGCAACATCGCCCGTCTGAACCGCGATTTCATCATCGCAAAACTGAAAGACTAATCAGCCCTTTCTACATTTGATTAATATCACAAGAACTCCTCTACCGGGAAATCGGCAGGGGAGTTCTTTTATCATCTTACAACCAGAAGAAACAAATTCTTTCAGAAATTTCAAACAATATCCGCCAAAGATAGAATAACCGTAAAACAGCTTCCCTTTCCTACTTCAGACCGTACCTCTATATGTCCGCACAACTTCTCAATAATGACTTTACAGATAGAAAGTCCAAGCCCGCTTCCTTGTTCAAACTCGTCAGTCTTATAAAAACGGTCAAAGATCATCATGAGTTCTTTCTCATCAATTCCCTTCCCCGTATCTTGTACATACACACTGACCTTCCGTTGCTTTTTATCCACTTTGCATCCCAATGTCACAGAACCACTCTGGGTAAACTTATCCGCATTGCCCAGAAAATTGGCAATAACCTGAATAAACCGCATACGATCTATGTTGACAGGCAAAGAGAGGTTCTCATCCAAAGCCAGATGAAACTGCAACGAGGGTTTGATTAATGCCTGGTTAGCCATATAAATCTCTTTCACAACCGTTGTCATATCCCATTCTTTTATTTCAAGATCCATGTTGCCGGAATCCAGACGTGATATTTCCACAACATCATTGATCAGTTTCAAGAGTAATTCGTTGTTACGGTTAATGATCTCAAGCATGGCCTTCTTCTCATCCGGTTCAATCTCATCGCCACCCTCGCCAACCAACAAATTGGTGAAACCGACAATGGCATTCAACGGAGTACGAATTTCATGGCTCATATTATTCAGGAAAGATTGTTTTAATTCGGCATTTTCAGCCATCTGCTTAGCCTGAATGAGTTGTTCCTCACGCTCCACCTGTATCTGAATATCCTGCATAATGCCTGCCAGCATTATCTTTCCCTTTGCATCCTTCAGACTACGACACCGAAGTTCATACCAGCGATAATCTTCTTCACTGAAAGAAAAACGTACACGCCGAACCTGCATATCCATAGATTGATGCAGCGTTTCGTACAATGAATTCAGAAGAGGGACATCATCAGGATATGCATATTTCAGGAAATCAGTCCGCACAAATGTTCTCTGTTCCATTCCCACCAAACGCGTATAGTTCTCATCAAATTCAATATTATCCCCCTGTATATTCCAAAGCGAAATCCGTCCCCCATCCGTAGAAAGCGTCAACCGCTTATGCGTCTCCTCAAGCATCTCCATATTCTTACGTTCCACACGCGAACGCCGGCGCATACGGAACAGGCTGTTCAATATCAGAATAAAAGCAAGGATAAACAATCCGGTCAGAAAATAAAGTTCCTTCCGATACCGGTCATAGAAGGAGTAATTGATAATACGGACATCTTCAGGTACATTTTTCACATCAAAGTCCGTATAGGCTGAAAAGTAAGTCCAATCCAGTACATATTCCTTTTCCATATCCCTGATTTTCGGCATACCGATTTTCTCTTTATTCATCAGACGAACAGAAAAATCGGCCGCAGTACGCGCAGAGATTTCATCAGTAGCCATGTAGCCGCCCACAATCTTGGCATCCTCCCCAAATCCCTGGCGGATGCAGCTGAAAGAGGGAATATTTAGGGCTTTAGTGATCGGAAGCGACATCTGATCAAATTTATCCAGCAGAAAGACTTCTTTCCCTTGCCCAGCTTTTGTTTTTTCTATCTCGGTAAACAAAGAGGTCCCTTTTATATAACGAAAAGGGCAAAGGCTTATGGTAAAATCATCTTTATCAATATGGTTGTTTGCCTTTGCAGGCATCAGATTATAATGCTCAACCATTTCCTGCAATTTCTTGTATTCATGCTCCACTGAAAAAGTAGACTCACAGCCTAAAAGCCGAATTTCTTTTCTATCAGCAAACCGGGTTAATAAATCAAATGATTTATATCCAAGAGGAGTCAGATCAATATTATAAATAACATCTATTCCCACATGTGGCTGCAAAGACCTTATAAAATCAATGTTACGCTTAAAATCCGGCGCGTCACGCAGCACATATACCTTTCTGCGCTCATATTCTTTCATAAGTTTCTCATCGGGAAAACGTACGTTGCAAGCCACTACAGGAATGGAGGAAAGTAGCCGATGGCGGGTAGAAAGCAGGGCGGATGCGGCTTGGTCGCCCACTGTGAGGATCAGCGCCATCGGTTTATCTTTGATGATACTAAGATGCGCCTCCATATTTTTTATCCCATCTTCCGGCGTGACGGTATTGAAGTCCAAATAGAACTTTTCAAATATCGGTTCTATCCCCTGCTTCCTGAATTCCTGTACCAAGAGTTCTTCAAAGTTTCCATAACAAGCATACTGGGGAAAGGAAGAATAAACAAGAGAAATCATTTTTTCTATCCGGTGGTTAGTAGTATACCACCGTTTAAAATTAACCCCGCACAAGAAAGCACACAGCAAAAAAATGAAGGCTAAAACGTATTTTAGTTTGTCGGTTTTCATTGTATCACTTATATTGAGCAAAAGTAGCATAATATCTATAAAAAAAGAAGATTTTATGACGAAAACTCTCTAATTTTGTGACTGCCATAAAAAGACTGACATGAACGTGCACAAAATCTGGTTACTATTGCTATTCTTACTGATTCCGACTATTCTATTCGCCCAAAAAACAAGGACAGTCAAAGGGCAGGTGTGCACTGCATCAGAGACCAAGAAAGGAGAAGAACCTCTGCCCTATGCAAGCCTTGTTATCCTGAAAGGCAAAGATTCCACCTTTGTAAAGGGGGTTGCAAGCGGTGCAGACGGTCATTTCAATCTCCAGTTCACCCCTCAGAAAGGAACGCAATATTTACTGAAAGCCTCTTATACGGGAATGCAGTCTGTCTTCCACAAACTGGACAGCAACGCTCCAACAATCAACCTGGGCAGTATCTTACTGGAAGAAGGTATCGAATTGGGCGAAGTGACAGTAAAAGCCCGGATGCGCGACGTAGACCAGGTGGGAGATACCACCGTCATCAATGCAGCTGCTTACAAAACACCGGAAGGCTCGTATCTGGAGACACTTGTCAAACGTATTCCCGGAATGGAATACGACAGCGAAACCAAAACACTGAAATACAACGGACTGCCTATTAACGAAATCAACGTAAACGGTGAAGCTTTCTTCTCAGGTGACAACAAGATGGCGCTGGAAAATCTTCCCGTGGAGTTAATCAGCAAGATAAAAGTGTACGACAAGAAAAGCAAGCTGGAAAAGTTGACGGGTGTCAGCACGGGGAAAGAGAACTATGTGCTCGACCTGCAAACCAAAGAAGAATTCAATGGCACCCTTCTTGCATCGGGAAAAGCCGGATACGGCAATAACAACAAAAAGGATTTCAACCTGCAAGGCAACTACTTCAAAAATAACGGAAACAATTTCTCTGTTATCGCCAATTCCGGTAACCTCCATATGCGGACCAGCTACAAAGACAACATACAGGAGAACGTTGCCGTAAATTTCACCCAAAAGTACAATAAGAAGCTAACCCTCAACGGAAATATATCCTATCACCACAACGAGCAGGGCAATGTTTCGACATCCTACAACGAGCAATATCTGACAAGTGGCAATAAGTACCAGTATTCTGCCGGCAACAATACGAACCGCAGTCGCAATATGAATTCATCATTGGGCTTAAACTGGCAGGTCGATACCCTGACCTTTGTCAATTTCTTCGGTAATTTCAGCCTTGTCCGGAATAATAATGCCAATAATAACCGCCAGGCCACGTTCAATGAAAATCCTCATCTGGATATACTCGATCCTTTCAGTCATATCAACGATGTACCCGATGAGCTGAGAATCAATGACATCGCCATGGGATCACTAATGCAAGGAGAGCAACACCGGTATTCCTTCCATGCAAATATCATGCGCCGGATCAATAAAAAAGGAAGTTCTATCGGTCTGACTGCGCAATACAATGATAGCAAGAATGACAACAATAATTTCTCTATCTCATCAACCACATATTATCAACTGAAAAACAGCGCAGGAAACGACTCCATACTCTACCGTAACCAATACTCATCGAACCTATCCCCCAACCGTCAACAGGGCATCGGGCTGATGTTCAGCCATCCCTTTTCCAAAAAGCTGCACGCACAGATTTCATATAACCTCAACTACAGTAAGCAGAAAAATGACCGTAATACCTACGACCTGTCCGGCTTCATGGAAGAAACCGCAGCACACCCCGGCTATCTGCCCGAAGGATATGAGGCGAGTTACATCGACAGTCTGAGTAACCGGAGCCATAGCAGTACCCTGCAACACGGAATCAACCTGCACTTTAATTATTCCGACACCATTTGGAACATCAATGCCGGAGTATCCGTGCAACCAGAGCGGCGCAGCCTGAACCAGAAAACAGGTCTGCATAGAGCTGATACCACACTCCACTCAGTCGGATTTCAGCCAATGCTTTTCATCTCATGGCAGAAAAAGAAAAACAGGATAACCCTGAATTATTATGGAAATACCTGGCAACCATCATTATACGATCTGATCTCACCAACCAATAACAGTGACCCGCTCAACATCACGCGAAGCAATCCTAATCTGAAGCCTACTTACAATCAGTCTGTACGATTGGAAGCACAAAATATGAAGGAAGGACTTTTTGCCACACTGAACTGGAACAACAGAATCAATAGTCAGACCCGTGCAGTGATCTACAACCAGCAAACCGGTGGACGTGAGACTTATCCGGTGAATATTAACGGCAACTGGAACATAAGCGGTGTGTTCCGGTATCAGAAGCGCATCAAGGACTTTAACTTGAGTGCAAATGCCGGAGGTTCCTTTGCACAGGATGTCAACCTCATCAACGAAAACCAGAGCGAGCAACCTGAACGCAGTGCCACGCATAACACCGGCCTCAACAGTGACCTGCGCCTATCCTACCAACCTAAATGGGGCAATCTGGACTTAAACGGTAGGTGGAACTTCCAACATTCTTCCAACTCACTTTTAGAGACGGATACATACACACGCAATTATACCTTCGGATTGAACGGCTTTGCCGATTTACCGGGAGGTATACAACTAAGAACAGACGCAAATTATTCCTTCCGAAACGGTACGAACATAAAAAAGGGAGAAGACGACCAGATTGTCTGGAACGCAAGTATCACATGGCGATTCCTGAAAAAGAAACAGGCTGAAATATCAGCCAACTGGGTGGATATACTCAGCCAGCAAAAGAATTATTTCCGAGGCACAATGGCTGACGGCCTTTATGAAAACCATACGCAACAGATAGGCAGCTACTTCATTGTCTCAGTGAAGTATCGTTTCAACCAGCCTCTTCACAAATAGTTTGCGTTTCTTGTGGAGGAACAGACTGCACTGAACGTAGGCCACGGGGTGAGGTTCCGAAATTCTTCTTGCAGAAGTTAGAGAAATGAGGCAGGGATTCAAAACCATATTTATAGCAGATTTCTGAGATAGTGGCTTCTGTGTAGCGAAGCTCGTAAATAATGTTCTCTTTACGTTTCTCCATCATCCATTCATAAACAGGTTTATGGAATACAGAATTGAAGATGCGCCGGAAGGTAACAACGGTGTATCCACCTAATTGGGCTAATTCTTCTACCGTCTTCACCCTCTGATGATTTTGCAGGACAAAATACTCAAAGCTGGACGTATAACGGGAAAGAGTATGTACCAGTATCGAGAGGTCATAATCGGAGTAATATTCTCCTAAAAGAAAGCCAAGTTCTTTTCGTTTGAACGAAAGCAGTTCCCGGCAAATCTTCTCTTTCGCCAGATAGGCTTTGGAAGCGTCCAGAAAGAAACGCAATTCCGGAATAATCTTTAATGGGGTGAATATCAACGGTGGAGTTATTTCTTTCATAATGTATTTATAACGTTCCTCACAGAAAAACTCCGGCTGATTAAAACGATAACAAACACATTCCACATCCGTCAGAGCAAGGATTTCATATTTTGAGCCAATGGCTTGGAGAATAAATTCCCCCGCACGCAGTATGGTTCCGGCATACTCCTGGCTATTGACAAGTGCTTCTCCTTCCAATAAAAAAATCATTATATTTTCTTCGCACTTTTGAGCTGGAAGGTGGAAGCCTCTTGAATGAGAGGCATAAATGATAGCATTACCCACAGCCTTAGGGCACTGCTGGCACGATATAGCCGCACCACATGCAGAGTAAGTTTGCATTGCAGATTGAATGTTTTTTTGTTTGTTTTGTGCAGCAAAAGTAAGAATATTCCGGGAAGAAACAAAAAAATCCCCGAAGACTTTGCATTTTGGAAAGTCTTCGGGGAAAGGATTTATAGGATTAAGAAAGTATCATCAAGGTTTAGTTACAGGATTAGTGTTAGTACCAGGTGTTTCATCCCCCCATCCAGAAACTGATGGATTAAAGGTAATATCCGCAGCATCACTTGTTAATTTCAAAGTATAACGAATACTCTTGCCCATTCCCCATGTTCCTGTAAGATTCACAGTCTTTACACCATCAAAAGTCTTTGCTGTCAAATCCGACATAGGAGCAGCTGAATAAGTAATCTCTAATGTTACACCCTCTAATGTCTGAGGCATCAACATGAATAAAGCATTACCTGTAGCCTCAAATGCAGTTTCTTTGTCAGGGTCAGCTGTCACGGGAGTAACAGACACGGAAGCCTTATCGTAAACATATGATACATCAGCAGCAGAAATCTCTGGAGTCCCCCATGAACCAATTGTCTCAGATCCATTGAATGTAAAAGTTGATTTATCTTTTGCTCCTTTTAGTTCCAACTTGGTCACTGTATAAGTAAAATCCTTTGTATCTCCTTTTATAGAAAAATTAATCTGAGTCAAAAGATGTTGAAAAGCAAGATCTACTGCACTTTTTGTTTTTTCTGCATCTATTACATTAGCAGCAACCAAATCTACTTGTTTATCAACAGTAGCTATAGTATAGTCAAAAGTTGGGTAACCTGTAGTTACTTTAAGTTCTTGTTTTGGTGAAGTTGCAAAAAACTGAACATAACCTGAAAGCGGCCAATAAAAAGTACCTGTATGTGTCCATTCCGTATTTGGCAACGTTCTTTCAACTAAAAGATCATTCATAAATACCGAACTTAGCGCAGGTGCCGTCGCCATTTTACCTTCAGTTTTGTAAGCTCGTACAGTAAATGTTGCAAAATTATCAGTCTCAGTTATAGCAGCTCTTGTACCTGACTTCACTACTGTCCCAAAGTTAATTTCCGCCTTTTCACCAGCCTTCTCAATCTCTTCATTCTGTGAGCAACCTACGATTGCCAACGCAGCAACTGCTGCCAATAAAATCTTCTTCATAATCGTTTATTTTATAAGTTAATATATTGTTTGTTTTGTTTTTCAATTTACGGGTAATTCAACATTCGTTTCATCATCCCAGCCTCCTACATCGCCACCGATGCCACCGCCTCCACCGGGAGGAACTACCACATCCTCCACTTCAATCTCCTCTTCAATCGGTATCTCGATATCCGTTACCGGATCTTCTTCTTCCTCGGGCGGGGGAGGAACTACAGCCGCCGTGATGTCAACCTCGGTTTCCTGAACCGTATTATCCACCTTAACCAGCAATAGCTTCATCACCACCCCCCCGGTAAAACGTGTATTCGCAGACTCCGATACAGAAAAAGCAGAAAAACTACCACGTATCACATCCTCTCCTTTATGAGCCTCCACATAGATAGGGGCAATGCTTGCCGTACATGAGCCATTACTTATGCAATATGCCCCATCCATTCCATTCACATTGCAAACAATGCTTGCCACGTTCTTCAATCCTTTCACCTTTATTTCAAAAGAATAGTTCTTGACTACCAGCTTCGGTTGAAACTCCATCAAAAGCACATCTTCACTCTTTTCTATCCTCATATCATTCATACTTACTACATATAGAGGGTCCGGTGACCACACCATCTTCTCACTTGTTTCAAGCCCTTTACAATAATCAGTATAAGCCTCAATCGTCTCATACGCATCATCATTGCGAATCAACACACTCTCCGTATTGTAATTATAGATCACCATGTCATAACGTCCGGGCGGCACCTTCACCTCTCCCCCTTCCACCGAGAGATAACTCTCTACCTTTCTACCTTCTTCACTCTTCGGGTAGAAAATCACCCTCATCCCTTCGGGCAATTTATCCACTCCCTTCCAGTTAAACTTTATCTTTACTCCGCTGACGGGATAATCATCCAGCATGTCTCTGAAATCACATCCTGCTAACAGCGCCGACAGCCCGAACAGAAGTAAAAGAACCACATATTGCGTACACCTCATAGCTACCGCCTCCTTCCCTCAATGAGCCATACCAAAGAGATTTTAGCTTTTGTAGGCCCCATAAAATGATAGCGTCCGCTGCTTGTCCATATCAAATCGCCTTCGTAAGTGGTGTATTTGCGGTATTCTGTTGCCAGATAACCAATGCCCAAACTAAATTCAAGAGCCAGGTGCCGTGCCAGCTGATGACTATATCCATACGTCAGACCGGAAGCTGCATAGTAGTTTCCCCGATATCCTTTGTCTTTGTCAAATTGAAAGTCGTACACTCCCCCTTCGGCATATATTCCCAGAAAATGTCCTGTCAGCCGCTCACGATTCTTGCGTTTTCCAAGCCAGCAGCGTGCCTCAACGCCTCCCGAAAGAAGCTGGTAACAAAAGCCATGCTTGCTGTTCGACCACCAGGGACATTTATATTCCATATTCAAAGACCACCGCTGCCCTACGGGCAATTCCACCTCCACATTCGGAGCCAAAGCTAAATCATAAAGTATATTGTTCTTCAATGCAAGCACTGTTCTGCGCGGGGTTTCCCGCTTACTTTCCACTTCAACCCAAGGAGCGAAAGCCATAGTCTCCAATTGCTCCTCCGGCAAAGTATTCGCAGGCAATGTTAATGCAGCTACCGGCAAACTGCCCTTCATCTTCCCTGTCCGTTCTATCTTCCGGAACTGATGTTCCGATAAATAAGCGTAAGGTCTGCCACCATCCAAATAGCGCAACAGCTTTCTCAGCTTTTCAAAGTCCCCGAAGTGATACCGGATCAACGTCAACACATCTTCTTTATCCGGCACTTGCGGGTCGTCCATCACCCATTGGTAAATTTTGCTCCAGGTTTCCGGCTGATTCATCCGGTCCGATACTCTACAAGTATCTCCTTTCGCTGCATATCTTCCAGCCCGCGCCTCTTCTTTGCCTGATATCAAAAGAAAGAGTATCAAAAGTATATATAAACCGACGCGAACCTTCATAACTTTGCTTTGTATGGAGGCAAATATATATTATTATAATTGAAGAAATTACACGTTTTACATCTCTTTTCGGGGGGTGAAAGATTCTGTGAAACGAATGAAACAGATTTGCAACTTTGCAACATAAAAGTGAAGCTGATTCCACTTCAATCAATGAATAATTCCATCTTTCCACCAGACCTTTCCACCCGATAATCATTTAGCCACTATCCACCCCTATATTATCTCAAAAAGACAGTTCGTGTGCGAAAACAGTGAATATCCGTGAAAGAATTATAAAAGGAATATCAAACACTAACAGATATTTGGAGGAAATAGGATGAACCCCTATATTTGTCATGTGATTTTTTTCATAGTATTAGATTTAAGGTTAACAAAGGTTGGAGTACAGCGGTACTCCTTTTTTTATGTCCATACCTCACGGATACGACTTCAGCAGGCTCAAGCCACGAAATATAACTGCATACCCCATTCTTCCCAGACTTTTTGACCAATTTCCACACCTCAACCGTACCTGGTTCGTACTAAGTCCAAACGTATAGATACGGAGCAAGTAGAAACCTGATACGGTTTTGATACAATCAGAGCGGCAGAAAACAAGAAAAACAGACTAAAAATGGAAGTATCTCAAAATAGAGCAGCAATGAATTTATTCGCCACAGATTAGCCCTACGGAAATGCACAAAAACATGACCAATAGAAATTTAACTCATGTTCCGAATATTAGCTGTATATATCGGACGTGCAGCATCTATATATCCAACGCCACCGATATATAGACGCTAAAAGAACAGATGCAAGAAGGGTGTTTAGCCTTCTAATACGATTCGTCCTATCAATCACACGGTTCACCCTGTGTAAAGATACCGAAAAACCTACTATTTATCCTTTTACAGGAAGTTAGGAGTTTGTCAACAGGAAGTTAACTTTTTGTCGACAAACTCCTAACTTCTTGTCGACAAGAAATTGAGACTTTGTAATACCTTGATAATTAGCAATAAATTTCCCTTTTACAAAAAGAGTATTTATACACATATATTTCTAAAATCATCTTCTTATAATCCTGACCATTAATCTTATTTTGAGTACCTCTGGTCAGTTCAATATCTGCACCTTGACTTCTCAATATCCTGTTCGCTTCACTTATTTTATCATTTACAGTGAACAACTTCTGACTATTTTCCACACAGACGGTATCATCGTTTGACACAACGTAATTTGGAAGGATGTTTTTTTTGAATTGTACTAATTTAGTTTGTTTATAAATAGTATTCGCAGGTTTGTTCTGATGATCAGAAAAAAAACGTTTATCTGTCAAAGAAAGCCTTTGCATGGCATTTTGTTTTGTCATTGTCCGACTGCTGATATCCTTATACACTTTTATATAGTCCATAGTATATCATTTTTTTAACCTTACACTAAAGATAGCTGTTAATTCAACAAGATCAAAAAAAAATCCCGCTATTCGGTAATTCCGGAAATTATTAATAATATTGCAAGCTGTTACGTAAGCACAAGGCATACCTTTGAAGCCTAAATCAATAATATATGATTGCAAACGAAAATAGAAGTGAATTGCTACAATCACTGAAGGAGGGTTCTTTTTCTGCATTCGAAAAGTTATACAATCTGTATAGCGGTAAGCTCTACAACTTTATGATGCGCCTCTCTTCCGGCAATCAGTATATGGCCGAAGAGGTAGTGCAGCAGACGTTTATCCGCCTGTGGGAAGTGCGTGAGAAAGTGGATCCTACCGAAAATTTCGTTTCTTACCTCTGCACCATAGCCCGTAATCTGTCGATGAATATGTACCAGCATCAGACGGTGGAATACATCTATACCGAATACCTGCTGAAAAGCAATCCCGACCGGGACCATCAGACAGAAGAAAGCACAGATCTGCATTTCCTGAACGACTATATCGATTCGCTGGCCGAAGAACTGCCCCCTTCGCGCAAGAAAATCTTTCTGCTCAGCAAACGTCAGGGCTATACCAATAAAGAAATAGCTGAAAAAATGGGTATTTCAGAAAGTACAGTCGCCACGCAATTGTCGCTTGCCGTGAAATTCATGCGCGAGCAATTTGCAAAGCATTACGATAAGCTGATTCTTGTCTTATGGGCCTTTTTGGTTAACGAAATGCAATAATACCCGATACGTTTGGATTCGATAACAAGGATAACTGTATACTATATAAATAAGTAAGAAGATGGAGAAAGAATATTATAAGAACTTAGCCGAGAAATATTTCGCAGGAGACATCACAAAAGCGGAAATCAGCGAACTCGCCGGATGGATACGCAACAACGTGCAACTGTCCGACTGGTGGGAAGAGGAATTTGAGAAATCCGACACTGACATCTCTCCCGTCCTACGCGACAAGATGTTCGAAAGGATCAAGGCAGAAGTTCTCAATGAGCAACCTGCCGTAGAGCGCACTCCGGGCAAAACATTAGTTCCTGCTTGGGCAAGGTGGGCAGCCATGATCTGTATTCCCATCTGCATCGCTTTCTTCACTTACAACATTCTGAGTATTTCGGACACAGACACCCGGTCACCCTTCATTGTGAAAGCCGATAAGGGAGACAAAGCCACGGTGGTATTGCCCGACGGAACGGACGTTATCCTTAACTCTGCTTCCCAACTCAGCTATCTGCGGGATTTCGGCAAGAACGAACGCCGGGTGCAACTGGATGGTGAGGGGTATTTCCAGGTAGCGCACGACACCCGCCGCACCTTTATCGTCCAGGTGGGCGAACTAGAAGTGAAAGTCTTAGGTACTGTGTTCAACGTCTGCGCCTACAACAACGAACAAGACGTAACCGTAGTACTGCTGGAAGGAAAAGTCGGCGTGCAGACTCCTTCTTCCTCCCTAATTATGAAGCCCGGGGAGAAAATGAACTATAACAAATCCACCCATAAACTCACTACCGAGAAAGTCTATCCCGAAGATTACGTGACATGGACCAAAGGCAGCCTGTATTTCCAGAATGAATCTCTGGACAATATCATGAAAGCCCTTTCACGAGCCTACGACGTAACGATACGCATCGACTCTCCCCGGATTGCAGAAGAGCGATTCACTGGAACCATACCCGGTGGTGGTATACAGAATGCTTTGAATATTATAATGTTGACCTCTCCGTTCCGTTACGAAGTGAAGGACTCAGTCATTGTATTAAAAGAGAAATGAGCCTACTTTGTTAATGTGAGTTAAATGCAAAGAGTCACTTGGACGGCAGTATGAAGGAACCTGTATACCTATCAAACCAACTTAATTTATTTGATATGAAAAACAGGAAAACCAAAAATCTAAGAACTATGCGGGCTCTCTGCCTCTCTTTGTTCTTGAGTGTATCACTGAGCCTTTTCTCGCAGATCACCGTCACCGTGGAAAATACTCCGCTGCGTGCCGCACTGAAAAAGATAGAGCAGGTCAGTGATTACAAATTCTTCTACAACGAAAAGCTGGCAGGGCTGGATCAGGCTGTCTCTTTCAGCGTAAGCAACGCCACCATCGCCCAAACCATGCAGAAAATGCTGGCTGGAAAAGAACTGACTTACAAGATGGAGAGTGACAATGTAGTGGTATTGTTGCACAAAGAGGCTGTCAGCCAGAAGGCCAAAACCATTACCGGAACAATAGTCGATGAAGCAGGAGAACCGATCATCGGTGCCAGTGTTGCCGTTAAAGGTACCTCACTAGGCACTATTACGAATGTAGACGGTGAATACACACTGTCTAATGTTCCGGAGAGCGCAGAAATAACCATTTCATTCATCGGCTACCAAACAATGACTTTCCCTGCCAGAGCTAAGGCACTGACGAAAGTGACTATGAAGGAAGATAGCGAAATGCTGGATGAAGTGGTGGTGGTAGGATATGGATCGCAGAAGAAAGCAAACCTGACAGGTGCAGTAGGTATGATTACTGCCGAAGATATCAATAATCGTCCTGTTACCTCCGCTGCCAATGCTTTACAAGGTGCCGATCCTTCTATAAACCTGACTTTCAACTCCGGTTCATTAGATTCCAGCTATGATATAGATATTCGCGGAGTAGCTTCTATCAACGGCGGAAGCCCACTGGTGCTGGCAGATGGAATGGAAGTAAATCTAAATCAAATCAATCCCAATGATATCGAATCTATTTCTGTACTGAAGGATGCTTCAGCTTCGGCTATTTATGGTGCCAAAGCTTCTTCGGGAGTTATCCTCATTACGACCAAAAACGGAAAGAATACAAACGGGAAAGCTACTATTTCATACAATGGCCGTCTGGGATGGCAACAGAACACTACCTCAACTGACTTCATAACGACAGGCTATGATCATGTGAATATTGTCAATTCGTTCTATGAATCTTATCAGGGAAAGTTGATGGCAAACTATACTGAAGATGACTTGCAAATGCTTTACGACCGTAGAAATGACAAAACAGAAAACCCCGACCGCCCTTGGACTGTAGTAGGCGACGACGGTAAGTATTACTATTACGGCAATTTCGACTGGTATGATTACTTCTACCGGAAGACACGTCCTGAACAAGAACATAATGTATCATTCACAGGAGGCAACGAGAAAATGAACTACTTTGTAAGTGGTCGTTACCTGACGCAAGACGGTCTTTTCAATATCTATAAAGATAACTATAAGAATTACTCTTTCCGTGCAAAGATGAACATAGATCTGACCTCACGTCTGCGTTATTCAGTGAATGTCAACTATAATGCGACATCCTATAAATATGCCGGTTACTATGATGAGCAACAAACTATCCATAGCCTGCAATCCAATATACTATCCTCTTTTATGCCACGTAATCCCGACGGCTCTGTAGTACAGTACGTCAACCAACTGACAGCCAATTCTCCCTTAGGCGCAGGTCATGGCGGATTCCTCACTGCAAATGAAGCACGCAACTCACGTGAAAACAAATATTGGATACTCTCCAACCAGTTTGATTATAAACTGACCCAAGACCTGGTCTTAACTGCTTCCTATGCATATAAGAACCGGAACCGACTCAATAAAAGGCGCAGTATGCCTTTCGACTATTCCCGTCAGGAGGGTGTATTCTCGACATTTACATCAGGCACCATCACCGATTTCTATCAGGAAATACACCATGATATTGACGACCATAATGTAAATGCCTACGCAACTTATGAACACACTTGGAAAAAGAAACATAATTTCAAGGCTGTAGCCGGTACACAATTTGAGGATTACCGGACAACGGAACTATCCGTCAAAAAGGACGATTTGCTGAGCAAAGATTTAAGTTCTATGAGTGTAGCCACCGGTGAATCTACCGTTACCCAAACCATTTCTGCATTCCGCACCTTAGGATTCTTCGGTCGTGTAAACTACGATTTCGAAGGTAAATACCTTGCCGAGGTCAGTGGTCGCTGGGATGGCACTTCCCGTTTTGCCTCCAAAGACCGCTGGGGATTCTTCCCATCCGCTTCCGTGGGCTGGCGCATGAGCCAGGAAAAATTCTGGGAACCACTGCGTTCTTTCTGGAACAACAGTAAATTCCGTTTCTCTATCGGTAGCCTTGGAAACCAACAGGTAAGTAACTATGCATATATAGACAAGATTTCAACGGATAACCTGATGCAATATACTTTTGACGGAACCAAAAAGGCTAATTATGCAAATATTTCCGATCCTATCTCTTCCTCATTGACATGGGAAACCGTAACCACTTACAACTGGGGGCTTGATCTCGGATTTTTCAATAACCGCCTGAATGTGACCGCCGATGTATTCATGCGTGATACCAGAGACATGCTGACCACTTCTCTTACTCTCCCATCCGTATATGGAGCCAAAACCCCTAAAGAGAATTGTGCTGACTTACGCACAAAAGGATGGGAACTATATGTAGGCTGGAATGACCAATTCAAATTAGCAGGTAAACCGTTCAAGTATAATATTTCGGCTACTATCGGTGATTATATTTCCAAAATAACCAGATATAACAATCCGGATAAACTGATTTCCGATTACTATGAAGGTATGACCTTAGGCGAAATCTGGGGATATAAAGTATCCGGACTGTTCGTTACGGATGAAGAAGCCGCTGCTTATCAGGCAGAATATAATGACAAAGCAGTCAATGGTCGTGTATATAGCTCGAAAAAAGACAATTACCTGAGAGCCGGCGATGTCCGTTTTATCGATCTCGATGGTGATAAAGTTTTATCAGAAGGTTCCGGCACTGTATCCGATCCCGGTGACAAGAGAATCATTGGTAACAGCCTGCCCCGTTATTCCTACACCTTCCGTCTGGGGGCCAACTGGTTGGGATTTGATGTTTCCGCCTTCTTTCAGGGGGTAGGCAAACAAGACTGGTATCCCACCACTTATGCTTATAATTTCTGGGGACCTTATTCATTCCCTTCTCTGTCTTTCATTCATAAAGATTTCCTGAAAGAATGTTGGAGTGAGGAGAATCCCGGTGCTTACTTCCCACGTCAGAGAGGATATGCCTCTTATAGTGGCGGAGCACTTGGAGTAGTAAACGACCGCTATCTTCAAGATGTATCTTACCTCCGTCTGAAGAATCTGACCATCGGATATACCATCCCCATCAACAAGAAAATACTAAGCTCGGTACGTGTTTATGCTACCGGTGAGAATTTATTCTACTGGTCGGCCCTGAAGAAGCACAATAAAACGGTAGATCCTGAACTCACCAACACCTCTTCAACATACAACGCCGGTTCTGGAGTGGGATATGGATATTCCCGGTCCTTCTCCGTAGGTATAGATGTCACATTTTAATCTTAAAAGGAATTGAAAATGAAAACGATGAATAAAATAATTATTGCACTTTTGGCAATGGCAAGCTTTACGGCTTGCGACGGATTACTCAATATGACTCCGGAAGATACTTTAAGTCCGGGAACCTTCTTTTCTTCCGCAACCGAATTACAGTTATGGACAGATGGCTTTTATACTCAACTGGAGAATGCTGACGATATAGTGGCCACAAATGCCGACGATAATATCGACAGTGAATTAGGAGCCGTACTGCAAGGACAACGTTCGGCAGCAGACGAAAGTGGCTGGAACTGGGATAAACTGCGCAGTATCAATTACTACCTGCAGCACTCTGACAGATGCAAAGATATGGCAGCCAGAAATGAATACGACGGAGTAGCATACTTCATGCGGGCATACTTCTACTATGTAAAAGTACGTCGCTACGGAGATGTTCCCTGGTACAATCAGGTACTGACTTCCGTTGATCAGGAACTATTGTTTAAACCACGTGATGACCGTGGTTTAGTTATGGATTCTATCATGAACGATCTGGATAAAGCCATACGTTTACTCCCCGCCGCAAAGAGTACAGCAAGGGTAACTAAATGGACAGCCTTAGCACTCAAAACAAGAGTGGCACTCTATGAAGGAACCTACCGTAAATACCGTGGAATGAATGATGCCGATAAATACCTGAAACAAGTGGCAGAAGCCGGTGAAATTTTCATTAAGGAAAGCGGTTATAAATTGTACACTACGGGAAACACCCCCTATCGCTCTTTATTCAACAGTCTGGATGCATGTACTGATGAAGTTATATTGGCACGACTTTATAGCCAAACAGCCAACGTAATGCATGGAATTCCTTTTGCAATAAAGAACGGACGGCAAGGATTTACAAAACGTTTTATGAATCACTACCTGATGGCCGACGGAACACGTTATTCGGACAAGGCAGGTTGGCAGACCGATGATTTTGTTGCAGAAACCACAAATCGTGACCCACGCATGCAGCAAACAGTACTGTGTCCGGGGTATATTCAGACGGGGACATCTAAAGTGACAGCCAATGACCTTACAGCATTGACCGGTTACCAGCCTATTAAATTTGTCGGAGAATCCAAGTATGACGGTGCCAATAAGGCATTTACCGATTGGCCTCTGTTCCGCACAGCCGAAGTATACCTAAATTATGCAGAAGCAAAAGCCGAACTGGGTACACTGACTCAAAATGACCTGGATACATCCATCAATAAGCTACGCGCACGCGCTAAAATGCCCGATCTGGATATGAATGAAGCGAATGCAACGCCTGATCCCCTGATGCAGGAGTATTATCCTAACGTAACCCAAAGTACAAACACAGGAGTCATTCTTGAAATCCGCAGAGAACGTACTATAGAATTAACGATGGAAGGTTTCCGTCTTTGGGATATCTTCCGTTGGAAAGAGGGACAACAGCTTACAAAACCTTTCTATGGATGCTACTTCCCCTCGGAAGGTGAATACGATATGGATGCAAACGGTATAAACGACCTCTTACTCTACACTGAAGACAAGGGAAACTTCAAAGGTACTGCAAAGAAGTTGGGTAAAGATCTCATTTTAACCAACGTAACATCCGGTAACATTCATGCATTGGATAAGATCAAGGTAACTTGGGATGAGAACCGGGATTACCTGTGGCCGATACCTGCAAGCGAGCGTGTTGTAACCGGTGGTAAACTGACACAAAATCCGGGTTGGACAGATAGTACAAACTTTGATTAATGACATAGAACAGATTTTATTATGAATAGGTATTTAATAAATATATTACTCTTTTTTGCTGCTACTGCTTACGGACAGCAAAATAGAATGGACTTCCTTTTAGATAAACTAAATGATGGCGGTAAGTCCGACTATGTAATGATCATCGCCCACCGTGGTGACTGGCGCAATGCACCCGAAAACTCTCTCCAAGCCTACCAAAGCTGTATTGATGCCGGATTTGACGGCATTGAGATTGATGTGCAGATGACCAAAGACAGCGTCATAGTAATGATGCACGACAAAACAATAGACCGCACTACCACCGGAAAGGGTAAGGTATCCGACTATACACTGGCAGAACTGAAAGAGCTATATCTAAGAAGTCCTATCGGAGTAGTCACACGACAGAAAATACCTACTTTGGACGAGGTATTGGAAATGGCTAAAGGAAAGATTCTCATTCAGGTTGATAAATGGCAACCGGTAAAAGAAAAGGTGATTGAAGTAGCCAAGCAGCATGGATGTATGAATCAGATTATCTTGCGCGGTACTAAAAACAGTAAGCAAGTGATTGAGGAATATGGAAAATTCCCGGAAGGCCTTATTTACATTCCGGTATTAGTCTGCAAGGGTGATGGAGATAACGAAAAACTGGATGATTTTATGGATAACATAAAGACCTCTGTAATCAGTCTTTCATTCAAGCGTGATGACTTTCCTGTAATAAACCGTGCTAAAGAGATTAAAAGCAGAGGGTTCCGTATCTGGTACAACTCTCTATGGGCAGACTTCAACGGAGGTCATGATGATGAACTGGCAATGGACGATCCGGAAAACAGCTATGGATGGCTCTTGCAAAAAGGAGCTAATATAATCTTTAGTGACCACCCCTTTTTACTGGATGCATATTTAAAGAAAATAGGTAGAAGATAATTAAAATAAGAATAGATATGAGAAGAATAGTTTTTATACTGATTGCCATACTCACAACTGTGCAACTTAGTGCGCAAGACAGGGTTAGCAAAATTCGTGAGAAGTTATTAAACCGTGATCAAAGCACAGTTATTGTGGCCTCACATCGCGGAGACTGGCGCAATTTCCCAGAGAACTCCTTGGAAGCGATAGACAATGCTATCAAGATGGGTGTAGACATCGTGGAACTGGATGTACAACGTACCAAAGACGGTGAACTGATATTGATGCATGACCCCACTCTGGACCGTACCACTACCGGAAAAGGGAAAATAGCAGAAGTAGCCTTGGATTCCATCCGCAGACTAAAGTTGAAAAATGGTTGTGCCATCCGCACAATCCACAATGTACCGACTTTGGAAGAAGCCTTAATGCACGCCAAAGGAAAGATAATGCTAAACCTCGACAAAGCCGACCGTTACTTCGAACAGGTATATGCACTGATGGAAAAAACGGGAACGACCAAACAGATTATTATGAAAGGGAATAAATCAGCGGAAGAAGTAAAAAAACAGTTTGGTAATTATCTGAATGATGTGATCTATATGCCTATTGTCAATCTGGACAAGGTTAATGCCGGAGAACAAATTGAAACATTCATCAAAGATATGAATCCTGTAGCCTTTGAACTGTTATATGTAAAAGACTCCAATCCGCTTCCTGTTAAATTGAAATCATCACTCGATGGCCGTGCTCTGATCTGGTACAATACACTATGGGATACCATGGCAGGTGGTCATGACGATGATCTGTCACTCAAGAATCCGGATGAGGGATATGGCTACCTGATCGATAAATTGGGAGCAAGAATTATTCAAACGGACCGTCCTCAATACCTGCTTGATTATCTGAGAAGCAGAGGATTGCACGACTAAAATACTGGCTTAAATACAAAGGAAGAAGGTGTGTCAAAACTGGAAAGTAACTTAAGCTCCCCTCCTCCCGGGAATTGAGATAGTACTGCATTATGACACACCTTCCCTTTTTACGCCCTTTTAAAACCAAAGATTATGAACAGAAGACTATTTATTTCCGAACTGGCCATCTTGTCAGTAGGGCTTACCACCGTACAGGCTCAGACTGCCGGAAAGACAATAAAGCCCAATATACTTTTTATCCTGGCTGATGATTTAGGATGGATGGATTTAAGCTGCTACGGAAGTTCCTTTTATGAAACTCCCAACATCGACCAACTTGCCAAAGAAGGAATCCGCTTCACAAATGCCTACGCTGCATGCCCTGTTAGTTCACCCACCCGCACCAGTTTTCAGACCGGAAAATATCCTGCAAGACTTCATCTGACGGACTACATTCCCGGTGGATATGCAGTAGCTTCCCGCAAAAGAATTATTGATGCGACATGTCCGGTTCTTCCTGTACCGTTTGTACAGAATCTACCATTGAGTGAACTTACTATTGGAGAAGCTCTCAAACAGGAAGGTTATCAGACCGCTCATATCGGCAAGTGGAATTGTTCTATCGATTCGCTCACTTATCCGCAATATCAAGGTTACGATATAAACATAGCCGGATGCAATAAAGGAGGACCAGGGAAAGGAGGGTACTTCTCTCCTTATCACAATCCTTACCTGAGTGACGGCCCGGAAGGAGAATACCTGACCGACCGCCTGGGTGACGAGTGTATCAAGATTATCCGCCGCTTCAAAGATAAGCCTTTCTTTATCAATCTGCCTTTCTATCAAGTTCACACGCCTTTGTTAGCCAAAGCAGATAAAGTGAAGTATTTTGAAGAAAAAGCAAAAAGGATGGGACTCAACTCATCCAAAGCATTCGAAATTACACCGGAATGGAAAAGTAAGCAGCCCTTTCAAGATTCAACACATATTGAAAGAATTATTCAAAGTAATGCTGTATATGCTGCTATGATTGCCAGTATGGATGAAAACATTGGCAGAATAATCGGTGAATTGAAGCGTTTGGGACTGTATGAGAATACAATCATTATATTTACTTCGGACAACGGAGGATTGTCTACTTCCGAAGGTTCACCAACTGCTAATCTCCCATTGAGGGGAGGTAAAGGTTTCACATACGAAGGAGGAATAAGAGAGCCTCTTATTGTACGTATTCCTCACATGAAAAATACCGGAAATCAGTGTGACAGTATGGTGATTTCTACAGATTATTATCCTACAATACTTGAGATGACCGGAAGCAACCTACATCCTGAACAACATCTGGATGGTATCAGCTTCTTCCCATTGTTGAAGAATGAAAAGCGAGATTACCGTGATGCTATATACTGGCATTATCCTCATTATTCCAATCAAGGAGGGCGTCCTTCAGGCGCCATCCGCATGGGAAGCTATAAGTTACTCCAGTTTTACGACACTGGTGAACTTGAATTATATGATCTTTCAAAAGATTTATCTGAAAAAGAAAATCTAAAGGATAGCGAGCCGGAGCTCACAGAAAGATTACTCAATAAATTAGAAAACTGGCGTACAAGTGTAAACGCAGATATGCCCATTAAAAATACTAAAGTACATGATTAAAAGAATACTTGATTTTTATAAGATATCGCTCCCAGCTACAGAAGCTTGTCAGGATACAGACTCACAACGCTTCAAGCGTATCCGTCTTGTCACCTTTTTGTCTGCCACAATGGGGTACGGAATTTATTACGTATGCCGCCTCAGCATGAATATTGTTCGCAAACCTATTGTTGAAGACGGGGTATTCTCTGAAACGGAATTGGGAATCATAGGTTCCTGCCTCTTCTTTGTTTATGCTGTAGGAAAACTGACAAACGGCTTTCTGGCAGACCGCAGCAATGTGAAACGCTTCATGTCCACCGGATTGCTCTGTTCGGCATTGATCAATCTGATATTGGGGTTTACAAACGCTTTTTATGCTTTTGTCTTACTTTGGGGATTGAATGGTTGGTTCCAATCTATGGGAGCGGCTTCTGGGGTCGTATCGCTGAGCCGTTGGTACAGCAGTAGGGAACGTGGCACTTACTATGGTTTCTGGTCTGCCAGCCATAATATAGGCGAAGCATTGACATTTATCTCGATTGCATTGGTAGTGAGTTGGATGGGATGGAAATACGGAATGATCGGAGCAGGAATCATCGGCCTGCTAGGCTTTCTGATGATGTCTATCTTTATGAAAGATACTCCTCAAAGTCAAGGCTTTCTGCTGAAGAAAGAAGCAGAACAAGATAATTCTAAAAGACAATCAGAAGAGTTCAATCGCGCCCAAAAAGCCGTTCTTCGCAATCCGGCCATCTGGATATTGGCTCTTTCCAGTGCTTTCATGTACATCAGTCGCTATGCAGTGAACAGTTGGGGAGTGTTTTACTTGCAAGCACAAAAAGGATACGATACGTTGGACGCAAGTTTCATTATCTCTATCAGCTCTATTTGCGGAATTGTAGGAACCGTACTTTCGGGTATTATTTCTGATAAATTATTTGCCGGTAGCCGGAATGTTCCGGCATTGGTATTCGGAATAATGAATGTAGTGGCTTTATGTTTATTTTTGCTTATACCCGGCGTTCATTTCTGGCTGGATGCTTTAGCCATGGTTTTATTTGGTCTGGGTATCGGAGTACTGATCTGCTTTCTGGGCGGACTGATGGCTGTTGATATTGCTCCGCGCAATGCTTCGGGTGCAGCTTTGGGTGTGGTAGGAATTGCAAGTTACATCGGTGCGGGATTGCAGGATGTGATGAGTGGTATATTGATAGAAGGACAAAAAACCGTAGTGAACGGAACAGATGTGTATGATTTCACATATATCAATTGGTTCTGGATTGGAGCCTCACTGCTATCTACTTTGCTGGCGTTACTGGTGTGGAATGCGAAAGCGGATGCCGCCACTATGAATTAGAAGAATAAAAATAAGAGAGTGATAGAATAGTTACGCTATATATATCACAAAGCGTCATCCCCCTATCACTCTTTTATTCCTTTCCACACCCTATTTCCTTTTCTTTCCCTTCTTCCCCGCCATCGGATATTCCTTCTTCACCTCAAACGAATAGCTACCGGGAAGAAGCTTCAGGACTACCTGCCTGCTTCCTTCACCAATATATTCTATTCCCTTGCATTTTCGGATAAGTTTCTCCCCTTCGCGGACATCTTTCAACGATGCAGCCGGCAAATACAGCGTAGCCGTAGTATTTCCGGGCACCGTAAAAGCGTAATGAATCATGCCTCTTTCCTCTCTCCAACTACTCTCAATACGTCCGTACATCGAATCATAATATCCCCGGGCATACTTCATCTTTCCGGTCGGATCGGGCATCGGCTTCAGAATGAACTGCTTGAAACCGGGATAAGCCTCATCACGTTGTATTCCTAAAGAATAATTGTACATCCAGGCACCCACGGCACCAAAAGAATAATGATTGAAAGAGTTCATGCGGTTGTTACCACCGAAACCATCCGTGTGAGTGTAAGAGTTCAGACGTTCCCAAATGGTAGTCGCCCCCTGTTCCACGGAGTAAAGCCACGAAGGATAATCGGTCTGTTGAAGCAGCCTGTAAGCCAGATCGTTCAGCCCGTAATCGGATAAAGCCTTACTGATCCATGCCGTACCGATGAAACCGGTCATAAGAGAGTAAGAAGGACACAGACGACCTCTATCAGTGGTATTCTCCCGTCTGACCGTCTCTGCAAGATTAGCAATCACCTTATTACGGTTCTCTTCATTAATAATGCCGAAAGCCAATGGAAGCACATACGAAGTCTGTATATCGACAGGCCGTCCCTTCTTGTCTGGGATGAAAGCGGAGAATATCGTTTTTCCGCTTTCCGGCTCTATATAGGTCTTATTGAAGAAATCCCTCCGGGCGGCATGCAAGTCGCGGAACCATGCGGCATCGGACGTCTTGCCCAAAGCCGCTGCCATCTTCGCCATCAATTCCAGGTCATGAATGAAATAGGCTTCCCATACCAGGGATTTATCATTCTTCTCATCCTCCAATCCCAGCCAGTCACACAGGTCACCCCATGAACGGGTCTGCACGATCAGGTTGGTTTCCGTCTCAATCGTTTGGTCAATGATATATTGAATATAGCGCTTCATGGCATCGTAGTGCTCGTTCAGCAACGCAGCATCTCCGTATTGCTGATAGCACTCCCAGGGAACCGTAATTCCGGCACTGCCCCACAACATACCACCGAAACCACCACCCAGCGGGGCGACATCCGGGAAGCGCCCGTCCGTCCGCTGCACATCGCGCATGGCACGCATGTGACGGCGCAGGAACTGCGGTACATCCGCCAGATAAGTGGCGGTACGGGAGAAGACAGAGATATCCCCACTCCATCCCAAGCGCTCATTGCGTTGCGGGCAGTCCGTAGGAATGGAAAGGAAGTTGCCGTAAGAAGACCAGGTGATATTCTTCCACAGCTGGTTCACCCGTGCATTCGAAGTTTCGTAATGAGAAGCCAGTTCGTGTATAGAGCTTAGCACTATCCCTTTCACGGATTCCACAGGCAAGGGTTTGTCAATACCCGTTATCTCTATAAAGCGGTAGCCATGATAGGTGAAACGGGGAGAGATGGTTTCCTGTCCGCCTTTAGCGATATAAATATCCTGAGCCATAGCGGCACGGATATTCTCCAGCATAATCATGCCGATGTTTCCCTCGTATTCCGGCAAATCGGGATATTTCACTTCCGCAAAGCGCAGAGTGATTTCCGTTCCGGGCTGCATGCCCGACAAACTGATACGGGGGACTCCTACCATATTCTGCCCCATGTCGTACACAAACACACCGGGGCGGACTTCTTCTACTGAAAGAGCCGTCAGTTCATTGATTTGTTTCACCGTCTGGCCGAATTGCCCGGTAAGTTCAAAACCGGAATAATCGTTCACCCACGGCATATTCGGGTTTCCCGCCGTACTGATATGTCCTTCCAAAGCAACCTCATGAGCCGGTTTCCAGGCAGATGCATCATAAGATGCCGTGCTCCATCCTTCCACTGCCGGTTCTCTTAAAGCATCATACACTTCGCCCTGAAAAAAACTGCCGTAAGCGACGGGCCCTTTGCCGAAATACTGCCAGGACAAAGGATCGGTCACCACAACATTGGTCCTACCGTCCGCATACGTGATAACCAGCTTTGCCAATAAGGACTGGCGGTCACCGAAAAAGTTCCAGTTATCTCCCGTAAAAGTAGCGCCACCGCTCCACCAGCCTTCTGCCAGCAAAGCACCAAGGGCATTTCTGCCCGAATGGACATACTTTGTCACATCAAACGTCTGGTACAGATGAGTTTTGTTATACTGGGTAACTCCGGGATTAAAATAATCATCCCCTACACGCTTACCATTGAGATAGACCTCATAAATGCCACGTGAAGTAACATACAGGCGGGCTTTTACAATCTCCGCATCGGGAGAAGAGAAGACGGTGCGAAGCATCGGCGCGGAGTTTCCTTCGGGAGTGAATATAGTAAGAACGCCGGAAACGCCGCCGACTATCCGGCTATTTCCTTCCCAGCAAGTGGCAATCACGTTCGAAGGGCTTCTGAAGTTGGCAATCTCCATCTTCGGGAAAGTAGCCGATTGCCCGGCGGGAACATCAAAACCAATGTCGCCCACTACCGGGAAAGCGATGAAATCACCTCCCTGCCCCAGCGGATTCAGATTTATCCAACCAAGTTCTTCAGCATTATCCATATAGAATCTTGTAAAACCCAGATCAGAAGTAAGGCTCACCGTATGCCGGTCATACTTATTACTTTCATTAATCAATGTCAGGGGGATGGGAAAGCTCTTGAAAGGAACATCCTTCCGGTCGTCCGGATGGTATCCTACACGATATACATTCAACATCGCCTCTTTACCCGAAGCAAGCGAATCCAAGTCCAGTTCTATTTTTATGTAAGACTCATCTTTCCCATTCTGCAACTGATACAAGTTCTTATTCTTATCCATCAGGCGTTTATCATTCGCTCCGTAGACAAAGCCTGCACGGGTACTCTTTGTCTCCTTATCCAACCGGAGTGCAACGTTCAGCCTGAACACCGGAAGATAGTGGGAATAGAGCACCATGTCTTCATCTCCGCCACCTATCCACTTCGCATCACTCCATCCCTCATACGGATTGGCTTTACTCATCAGTCCCGTTTCAAACCAAGAGGTCGAGGAAGATTGCTCACCCTTCTGGTTCCATACGTTTACCGTCCAGAAATAGCAGGTAGTGGGTTGCAGGGGAGCACCGGCATATTCAATGTTCAGCGACAGGTCACTCGACACTCTTCCGCTGTCCCATACCGTTTGTCCCGTTTCGTCAGTCACCGTTATCTGATAGGCTTTCTGCGAATACCCCCTTTCGGTATTCTGCATTACCATCTGCCAACTGAAGCGGGGCTTTTCCACATCTATACCCAATGGTATTTCGGCATATTCCACTTTAAGTTTTTCAATAGATACAGGATGTTCCATAGTCGCATGCAATAGGGCAGGACAGCAGATCCAAAAAAGAAGAGAAAGTAGAGTATGAGATTGATAGTTTTTCATATAAACTGAATTTATAAGGTGTGTAGCTACTGATGAAATTATTTCAAAACCGTACCAGAAAGAAATTAATTCCGCCAACAGATTATAATATGCAAATATAGCGTTTAATATGCGAATATGAAATTATGGCATTGTGACATTTTGCATTTCCAATCCATCGAGAATCGTTTCTTTAGCCCCGAAGTACAGAGATGCCGGAAATACGCAAGAGAAAATTCGCATCTGCCTAACTAATAACAGGATATAAAAATACGGACAATCCTGTTACGTTGAAAATAAGCCCCACTATCCCGAAACAGATAGTCTGTTCCGCTAAAACAGATGTTCCGTTCACCCACAATGCATGTTCCGTTCAACTACAATGCATGTTCCGTTCAACTACAATGCATGTTCCGTTCAACTACAATGCATGTAACATCCGCCAGAAATCCACATTCGCTGCATAAAGCCTGCATAAGGATAAGAAATCATGCAAATCTGCCGCATGTATATGCATTCCATTCTGCGATACAATTCTATTTCAGGCTTTCAGCCAACGGCATAAGTCAAAAAAAAGGCGCTTTTGATGACGTATTGCATCAAAAGCGCCTCTATGCTTATCATTTCGCCTTCACTCTCAATATAGTATATGAGAATGGCGGGAAGGTATAATCGAAGCTCTTTCCAAAGCCTTTGTATTCGCTTTCCTTCGGAGAGATCTTCATTGGTTCTTCAAACGAGTTCTCATCCATGTCACTGACTGCGGACAGAGAAATCACTTTACCGGTCTTCTCCACGTCGTCCACTCCATCCAGTTTGATCCGTAACGGATAGGACTGAGCCTCTGAGTTCACTACTTTCACGATCACCTCACCGGTTGCCTCATCATAACCGGAAGAGAAGAACTGAAGCGGAGTCGTCTCCGGTGCATGGGCCAATATCAGTTTGCCATCCATGAAGAGTTCGCTCTTCTGAGGAGTAACCACCAGTTTCGCGTCGTACCATTTATCGGTTTCGAGACTGTGAGATACCCGGTCGCCTGCCACACCGGAAGTGCGTCCGCCCGTGACTTCTTCTACAGCCGTCGTACCATTGTTCCATCCGGCAACGTTATACACAAAGCCTTTGTTATTGTCCTCCGACAAGCCGAAATAGAGGAAGAAACCTTCGTTACCGCCTTCTTTGCGAACCTTGAACTCCAGTGTAAACTGGTTACTATTAAAGCCATCAACAATGTATTTCGCCGGTTCTCTCAGAGATGTTTGCTTCAACAGACCGTTATCCAGACTCCATTCGCCTTCTTTCTTCACCGCCTTGTTAAGATCAAGATCAATAGGCGCTCCATCTGCTCCGGTCAGTTTCACATCCTTGAATTCAACTTGTGTATGCCAGGAGCCGAAGCCGAAACGTCCTTCATTATAATCGACTATCCGTGGAGTACTCATGGTCATATTGCTCTTTACATTGTAGGTCGGACGGTTTTCAGCCGCCATCTGCTGTACATAGTAAGAACTGCGTCCCAACACCTGGTCCGTATCCAGCCAAATGAGGTTAACAGCCCATGAACGGTCGTTCCGGTTCTCCAGAAGCGGGGCATACGAAGTCATCTTCACCAGATCGCCGTTGCGCTCCATACCGGAGATAAAGGCAGCTTCCGAGAGGGCGGCACGCATGTTTCCACCGCCTACATTGGCGTTACAAGCATATTCACCCACATAGACATCGTATTTTCCACGCGGATGGTTATCAAAGATAGTCGTGTTCTGGAAGAAGAATTCCGGATTCACGTACCAGTGCGGGTCGATCATATCCGTTTTGGCAATCTTACCCGTTCCAGCCAGACCGTGATTGGAAATCAGGATCAACTCGGGATATTTCGCTTTGATAGCTGTATAGAAGATATCGAAACGCTTGTCATACTCATCGCCCCAGTTCTCATTACCAATCTCTACGTATTGCAACGGGAAAGGTTCGGGATGGCCCTGTTCGGCACGCTTGGCACCCCATTCGGTAGTCACGTCGCCGATGGCATACTCTATGGCATCCATGCAATCGTCCAGATAGTAATCTATCTTACTCTCCAGTGAAGCGTCTCCCATGCGATACTGGCAACCCAGGCCGACGTTGCAGACGAACATTGCCTTTGCATCGATATCTTCGCAGAACTGCAACATTTCGTGATAACCGAAACCATACGAGCAACGGTAGCCCCAAGTACTATATTCTCCCGACCGTGCGGCAGGATCGCCCAGAGACTTCTTCCATTCGAAACGGTTCTCCAACGAGATACCTTCTACCACACAGCCACCGGGCCAGCGTACAAAGGCGGGGTGCAATCCCTCCAAGATTTCAGCTACATCTTTCCGCAGTCCATTCGGACGGTCGTGGAAAGTTTTTTCGGGGAAGAGAGAAACATAATCTACATAGACTGTACCCGGAGCGTCAAATTCCAAAGCAAGCTTTCCTTTGGCAGAAGTTGCCGTAGGTTGCATTGCCAGGCTCAGGTCGTTCCATTGTCCGGCAGCAGTTATATCAACAGGAGCGGAAGCCAGCACTTCGCCTTGCTCGGACAGCAACAGGGCAGTAACTTTTCCCTTGTAATCGGAAGCAGGGCGGATAATGGTACGCAACTGATAAGAGTTGTCTTTCACCAGATTCATCCCCCAGTATCCTTCGTTTATCAGGTGAACAGGAGTTGAAGCATTTTTAATGGTTACCTTCAGATTGTTCGGAGCTGTAGAGAACTTGGGTTGTTCCCTGGTCAGTTTCATTTCCGCAGCATCCTTTGTGCTCAGAGTCCAGCCCGGCACCGGTTCGGTAGTCCAGCGGAAACTTCCTTCTCTCACTTCACCCGAAATGTGGTTGCACACTTTCTTCGGATGCAGCACATCACCCTCGGCATAGTAACCTTCGGGCATTTCCAGTTCCTCGAAACTACGGTTCTTCACCAGTTCGGCATACAAGCCACCGTCGCCCGCATGGTTAATCTCTTCGAAGAAGATGCCATACATGGATGGCGCTACCTCAACACCTTTCTCTTGTAGGTTGATTGCAAGTTCTTCCTTCGGCACAGCGTCATTGCAGGAACTCAGCAAAAGGGCAACCGCGGCGAAGGGTAAAAAAATCTTTTTCATAAGCCTGTTTATTTATTCGCAACTAATCTTTGTATCTCAGCCTTTTCTATTTTACTAAATAAAAAGAGATAGTTCGTCTTTCTCTCTTTCGAGGGAAAAAACTCCCTATCTCTCTTTCACTATTGTTATAAATCAATTATTGCATTCTGCTTATTCCAAGCCATAGGCATAGACTTCTGACAAAGAGCAATATCCGTCTCTGAAACTATCCGTCATCTTTATCTTAATGTAGCGTCCCTTTGTCGGAGCCACAGCAAAAGTCTGAGCTTCGAGTATCTGTTGCATATTGAATGCTCCTACCTTTGTCCAGTTCTCCTTATCAGAACTAATGTAGAACTCACCGGCTTTCGTATCTCTGTTGCTATCATGCTGTCTTTGCATCAAGGCAAGCTGAGTGAAAGTATATTCCTTTTTAGCATCGATAATCAACTCATACGGTAGAGGAATTCTGTTACCGGTCTGCCAGGTAGAATGCCAGAAAGTAGTAAGATTATCATCCAGCACACATCCGGCCACACCGTTTCCGGCACCTTCACCCGTCAACTCTTCCGTATCGGCTTCTGCTGTCCATCCGGTGCGACTCAGTTTATGGCCCATGATGCGGAATGCCAGCGGAGCTACAGCCTTTGCTTCGGATATCTCAAACTGGGAAACTTCTACAATCTTAACAGGCAACATATAGTCTCCCGTTGCCAACTGGTCGCCTTTAATGGTAACTTCCAGTTCCATATTCGTAGTGCCATCGGGAAGGGTTATCATCTCCGGAATAGTATAAGTACCTTCAGGCAGAGCCTTGAAACTTGTTCCATTATCTGCATTGTACTCTGCAATATATTCCTCATCAACTACAAATCGACATTCCAAATCCCATTTATTATCTGTATCAAGACCGAATTTTACTTTCTCCGTAAATGTAGAGATAGAGCCATACTCCAATTGTTTTACTTCTACGGCTGAATTTGTAAAGCCAATGGCAGGCGTAATCACTCCTGTCAGTTTCAGGAACAATTCATTCTTCTCGGCATTGATAGAGTCAGTTTCACTGGTCAGCTGTAAAGGTAATACCCATACGGCGTCAGGATCAGTTTCCATGAATGCCTTTACACTCTGAGGTTTCAGGAAGATATTTACCAGTTTATACCGGTCGGCAGACGAAAAGTCCAACGTGGTTGCATCCAGCGAATAACAGTTCTCACCTATCAGCTTATAGTTCGTCCCTTCCGGTTCGCTATATTCCTTGTCAAGTTCCGCTTGTGTCAGCACACTGACTTTGACACTGGCAGTCAGACTGGGATCACTTCCGGACTTGATAACGGAAAGCACATACTTATTATCTTCATCCGTATCATACAACGTAAAATCCTGCTTACCGCTATTATTCACATACAGTATTTTATGGTACTCTTCCGGTACCAACTGGTCCAAATCATATTTTGATTCGCTGCAGGCACCCAGTAGCACCAGGCCGCCCATCAACAATATTGTTCTTATTTTCATAAAGCTTTGTTATTAGAGATTGATTAATATCCGGGGGCCTGTACTAACTGAGGGTTACTGTAAAGCTCATCCATGTCACTTCTTGACCAAACGGGCATCAGATACAGTTTGTCATCCCACTTGAACGGTTGGTTAACCAAGGTAGGTTTGTTGAATTCCTCAAAACTCGGATTCACACGAAGACCATCCAGACCATAGCGCATACCGGCTTTCAACATCTGAGGAGCAATTGCCCAACGACGCAGGTCATAGTAGCGGTGTCCCTCTTCGAAGAGTTCAACGAACCGTTCATTGCGCACCCAGTCAGTCAGAGTCATGCTGCCTGTTACATCACTTCCGGTCAGTTCGGAAATACCGGCGCGGCGACGAATCTCATTCAGATTAGCAAGGGCTTCACCTTCATTATCCAACGCTGCATAGCATTCTGCCAGATTCAGGTAAAGTTCGGCCATACGAATCAACGGACGACGGGGAGCTGTGTGCTGACGGGTACCATCGGCGCCAAAATAGATGTTGGGATCGATGAACTTCTTCGACAGATAACCGCTTCCAGCACAGTTACGGGTATTACTTGTGTTATATCCGTTTGTATTGGTATTTTTCAGGTTAATCCACAACGGATTGCCATTATTAATCTTCGAGCTGTATTGAGTGCCGTCAAATACAATCCATGCATAGAAACGGGCTTCACGCTTAGCGTGCATCTTGATAATGTCATTCTTCACATCTTCACTGTCCAGATTATTGGTTGCCAGAGCAGGGCTTTGAGCGCCTTCATAGAAACGGGTATACCATTCTTCCTCAGGATAGAAATTGGGGTCCTGTGCCGGCAACTTACCATTCTCAGTATAGAAGTGCTGTACAGAATACAACGTCGGTGCCATAGCTGCCCAACCTCCTACATAAACTCCATTACTTCTCTTCACCACTTTGTTTGGCAAACGACAGTCCGTACCTTCTCCACCATTCTGGGCATCCAGTTCAATACGTTGTGCCCAAATCAGCTCCTTGTTATTATCGCCTTCGTTGGCAGTAACCATATATTGGAACATGCGTACACGTTCTTTGAACTCACGGTTTTCTTCAGTGTCTTCTTCACGTCCCGGGATGAAAGGAAGAGCTATTCCGTCACGGTCAGCTTTCTTGTTTGCCGTCTCAATGTCAAAGAGTTGATAACCGGCTTCCTTAGCAGCAGTCAAGGCTTCCTGACAAGCAGTAAGGGCACGTGTCCATTTCTCGCGGTCGTAGCTGGAACTTACCAGTTCGTTACCATAACCGTCTGTCTCATAATTCTTATTCTTCCATTCCGGATTGGGGAACGAACCGTTCCACAACGGAGAAGCGGCATACAATAATATACGGGCTTTCAAAGCCTTAGCCATAGTAGAAGTAGCACGGCCCAATTCATTGTTAGGACGTGTTGCAGGAAGCGCACGGGCTGCATCATCCAGCTTGCCCACGATAAAATTCACACAGTAGTCGAAGTGTGAGCGTCCGGGAAGGTCTGAACTGGTAACATTCGGGTCCACTTTCTCAGGAATAATAGGACAGGGACCGAAAGCCTGGAGCACACGGAAATGATAATAAGCCTCCAGGAAATAACATTCACCTTTGTACTCTTCCTTATCTTCTGCCGTAACTCCCACCGGTTGCAAGTCATCAATCAGGCTCAGGAAATGGTGTACATACCCCAACCAGTTATAACTGGGAATCCAGATATTCATATCATCACCTCCCCAACTGTTGGAATATGCCGGAGAAATAGTTCCCCACGCCACTTGTTGCTGCCAGTTGGAGTAAGCATAAGGCTGAATAATCTCATCAGCTGACTGCTCAAAAGCATGATAATGATAAGGAGTCGAACGCGGAGTACCGCCGTAGCAAGTATACAAGAAAGACAATGTAGCTTCTTCATCTTTCATGGTGTCTTTAAAATCAGCCTGTGCAGGCGGAATGACATCCAGATAATTGCATGATACCAGGCAACAGGAAGCTATCAATACCTGCGCCATTCGGGATATTTTATATGTTAGTTTCATACTTCAATAATGTATTAGATTGTTTCTTAGAATGTAAATTGAACGCCCAGATTGAACGTGCGTGACAACGGATAAGCATTCCATGCCAGTTCAGGATCCCATAATTTGAATGGGCTGAATACCGCCAGGTTATCGCCACTGAGATAGATGCGGCAATAAGGCAGGCGATAGCCGATTTCCAACGTCTTGAAGCGGAGGAAGTTTCCGTTGCGCAGCCAGAATGTACTGGACTGAATGTTATTGGTTACATCGGCTTTGGTCAAACCCAGACGGGGATATGCTGCATTGGGATTCGGATTATCTACCGACCAATGGTCGTCTGCAATCCACTGCATCAGATTTCTACCCAGTGTTTCATCTTCTACACCATCTCCACCGCCTGAAAGGAAGGGAGCGATTCCACTGTTGATCATTATCTTACGTTTAGCCGAACCGTTGAAGAACACACCTAAGTCAAAGTTCTTATAGACAATATTCAAACCGAAACCATACTGGATACGGGGATGCCAGTCATAAGATGAAATCATCACCTGGTCTTCAGTAGTGATTTGTCCGTCACCGTTTATATCACGGTATTTGATATCACCCGGCATGATGTTGGCACCCAGTTGTGACTGGTCCGGTGAGTTGGCTATTTCTTCTTCACTTGCGAACAATCCCTCGGCAATATAACCTTTAACAGTGTTCAACGGTTTGCCGGTATTGGTTTGCCAAACATACGGATAACTGGGTTCATCCACATATTTATATTCATTCTGGTTGTAGGTAAAGTTACCGCGAAGATCTAACGTCAGGTCTTTTCCAAACTGTTTCGTCCAGTTCAGGCTTAATTCGAAACCTTGGTTTTCTACTTCACCAATGTTGCTCCAAGGTTTTGATCCCCAATATCCCAACATAGAAGGCCAGGAAGCACGTGACATCAGGATGCGCTCACGTTTGTCATGGAAATAGTCGAATGTAATATTCAGCTGGTTAAACAACATCATGTCGAAACCGATATCGAACTTCTTCACATGTTCCCAACCTGCATCCTGCACTGCCAATACATAGAATCCGGGGCCTTTCTTGCTGATTTCACTCGTAGGAAGTCCGGTCCAGAAGTTGTGTGCTGAGCCAATACCGATATTGTTCTGATAGAGGAAGTGCGGAGCATCTTTGTGGAAAGCATCACTACCTACCAAACCGTAGGAACCTCTGATCTTGAAGTGATTAATATACTTGCTGATCGGTTCCCAGAACTTCTCGGAACTTGCTACCCAACCTGCCGACACAGCCGGGAAGAACTCAAAACGATGACCGGCAGCCAGACGTTCGGAACCATTATAGCCAAAGTTGAATTCAACCAGATATTTACTGGCGTAATCGTAAGTCACACGTCCGGAGTAACCTTGATTACGGTTCGGCAATACATCGCTACGATATTCACGCATCATATACATCGCCATTGCTGTCAGGTTGTGGTCACCGAAACTACGCTTCCAGTCCAGACGGGCATCGAAGTAGAAAGTCTGGTCTGAATTACGGCCGATACCGGATTGGCTCAGGAACTGGTCACCGGTTTGCAACAATTGATAATCAAATTCGCCGGTTTCAGGATTATAGGAACCATCTCTCACCTTATATATATTAGACTTGATACTACGGGTATATGAAGTTTCCGACCAGTTCTTAAAGTTCACCAGTGCTTTCAAGCTCAATCCTTTGGTTATCACACTCAAATCCTGGTTCAAAGCCAATGAAGTGTTCAGGGTATTGAAGTTGACTTCCTTAAAAGAACTCATCATATATTCATACGGATTCACTCCCAACACGCCCGGTTTAATCTCTGCACCACCGAAACGGATGAAACCGTCATCACCCTCCTGTTGCGGGAAGTAAGCGGGAAATTCCACCGGATTGGTACGCATAACCCTCTTGTACAAGTCATTGCCTATATTATAGTTAGGACCTTGCATATTACCGATCTGTGCCATCATGCGCAAATCAATGGTTGTGGTATTGGTCAGCTTATAGGAGATATTGTTCTGAAAATTATATTGCCACTGGTTGATATTGGGATTATAGAAATAGTCCGGTGCATCGAGAAGACCTGTATCATGATTAGCCTGGAGGCTCATATAGTAGGTTACACGCGAACCACCACCCGATACATTCACATTGGCACGTTGGTTATAATTACCCGAACGGAATATCTGGTCAAACCAGTCCACATCGGGATATACGTATGGATTAGTACCCAATTCCGTATTCAGGATCTGATCTTCACTATACTTGGGAGAAGTGATCGGAGTCAAACTTCTAGCCTGTTCCGCTTCATTGTAAGCCCGCATATAGGTAGCACCATCAGCAAACTTGGGTACATTTATCGGACGGAAGTAAGAAGCTTCCAATGAAACATTGATGGTAGCTTTCGTATTTTCCTGTCCCTTCTTGGTAGTTACCAGCATTACACCGTTTGCACCACGGTTACCGTAAATAGCAGTTGCCGAAGCGTCTTTCAACAAAGAAAAGCTTTCAATGGATTCTGCCGGAATACGGTTCAGGTCGGCAGATGAGATTTCGATGCCATCCAACAAAATCAACGGAGTAGCAACCCCACCGAACGTATTGATACCGCGGATATAAAATTCCGAAGTAGAACCCGGCTCACCACTGTTCACCATAGATACCACACCGGCAAGTTTTCCGGCAAGTGAACTGGTTAATGAAGAAGACGGCGCCTTTAATGAAGCTCCCTTCACCGTAGCAATAGCACCTGTCACAGATACTTTCTTCTGTGTACCCTGACCTACAATCACGACCTCATCCAAGATTTCATTGTCCGATGCAAGCTTCACGGTCATTACACCCAAGTCACCTACCATCAGTGTCTGTGTTTTGTAGCCGATATAAGAAAATATCAGCTCCGTTTTACTGGTTACAGAAATCTGGAACTTACCATCAATGTCGGTAATGGTACCTCCATCTTCACCTTGCACTTTCACATTTACACCAATCAAGGTCTCTCCGGTAGAGGCGTCAACTACGGTTCCTACCAAAGTACGTTTCTGCGGTGTTGTACTTTGAGTCGTTATTTGCACTGAAGAATTATCCGATTCCGCAAAGGCAGAAGAGGGATAATTGCAAATAAAACCAGTGCAAACGAGCAGGCCGGCAAGGACTCTCCGATTGTTTCTTACTAATACTGATTTCATCATCTTACTAGATTAAAGTTAAAAAATTAAGTTAGCTTCTTTTATTATCTTTTCTGATATTTATCTTGTATCATGGCGCCTATGTATAATAATATATGCGATGAAAAAGAACCGCATAAAACCTGCAAAGATAGCATACAGGGAAGTGTATACTTAAGTAGCTATGCAGGTTTATGCCAATTTCTTCGCAAAACTTATCTTACTGTCGCTTTTTAGTAGGTTGTTATCACTATGGAAGCATCTTCCAAGCCTTTTGCAGAGACCTTCACGCGGATGTCGCCTTTTTCTTCATCAGGCTGAACGATGGCAATAGCCCTTCCCCGGAATGTATTTGGGGTGAGCGAACGGAAGCTTTCCATATCATCGTATCCCGCATTTCCGCCTGCAATGACTGTTCCTTTACCGCTACATTCAATCTTAACCGGCAGGGAAGTATCGGGAACCACATTTCCGTCCTTATCCACCAGCTCAATCTTGACGAAGGAAAGATCGTTCTTGCAAGCCTTTATCTTGCTGCGATCGGCAGTCAGGCGAATGGCAGCCGGTTCGCCGGCAGTCTTCAATACAAATTCCTCTTTGCCTTTTGAGTTCACGGCTTTCAATGTTCCCGGTTCATAGGGCACATCGAAGGTAGCTGTGTAGTTCTCTTTACCCGTTTCTTTTTCTCCGATAAGCTTGTCGTTCAGATAGAGTTTCACTTTCGGAGAACGGCTGTATACGTTTACCTTCATCACTTTTCCTTCGCAATCCGTCCAATTCCAACTCACCAACTCATTGGGCCAGCCCCAACCGTTCACCACTTCTTTCTTGCCTTCGGGAACAGGGGCATGGACTGCCATAGTAATGGGACGCTCGCGCCACAACACATCACGATAATAAGATTGAGGCTTCTTGTCGCCACAAAGGTCAATATCACCGCACCAACCATTATACCAAGGCCAACCCATAAACTGCGTATCATGCTCGCCCTCTTTCAGATACAAGGCATGAGCTAATCCGGCTTCACCCAGATAGTCAATAGCGGTCCACACGAAATCACCTATTACATAAGGATGCTTTTCTACCAAATTCCAGTTCTGGGCAGCTTCTTTCGGATAAGACTCACTACCATAGATCACGCGATTGGGATAGGCAGCATGATCGCTCTCATATTTCCGCCAGATATAATTGTAGCCTGCCACATCCAAATTCTTGAAGATCCGGTAGGAATCTTTGTCCCAGCCAAACTGGCGTCTGTCCCAGAAGTCATTGGAACCGATGGTTGTGAAACGGGATGTATCGTACTTGCGGACGGTATTCACCAGTCTTTTGGAAATCAAGTCTCCCTCAGGTTCATCAGCACGTTGCTCCACCTCGTTACCGATACTCCACATAATGATAGAGGGATGATTCCGGTCACGACGGACAGACGCAGCCAAATCCCAGTCGCTCCATTCATCAAAGAACTGATGATAGTCCTGCTCGCGTTTAGCTTTCTGCCATTGGTCGAAGGTTTCATGAATCACCAGCATACCCAATCTGTCGCAAGCATCAAGGAAATGCTCGGACACTTGATTGTGGGCACATCTGACGGCATTGTAGCCGTTAGCTTTCATCAGTTCCACTTTCCGTTCTTCGGCACGGTCGATGGCGGCGGCTCCCAAAAGTCCGTTATCGTGATGTACGCAACCCCCTTTCAGCTTCATCGACTTACCATTCAGCAGGAAGCCTTTCTCAGCAGAGAAAGAAAGGGTGCGGATACCAAAAGGAACAGATATCTTATCATACTCCTTTCCGTCTGAGGAAAGGGATACTTCCGCTGTATAAAGCACAGGGGTATCCACTGACCATAACTCGGGCTTTTTAAGAGAGAAAGATGTTGCCACCGGCGTTCCTTCTGAGAGTATCACGTCCTGTGAAGTAGAAAACACTTCGTTTCCGGCAGGCGAATATATTTTAATACCTATTTTACCTGATTTATTTTGCAGGCCCTCGTTATGTACAATAGTAGAGAACTGAATCACAGCTTCCTTCTTCTGAAGTTCGGAAGCGTTGACGAAAGTATCCCATTTATCCAGATAGAGTTTATTTGTCTTGATCAGCCATACATGGCGGAAGATACCCGAACCGGCATACCAGCGGCTGTTACGCCCGGCGTTCACCACTTTCATGGCAATCACGTTCGGAGTACCGGGCGCATTCAGATAAGGAGTGATGTCTACACGATAAGAGGTATATCCATAAACATTATAATTAGCTTTCTTACCATTGATCCATAGCTCGGACTGATTGTATACTCCTTCAAAATAGAGAACAATACGTTTATCGGCATCGCTTCCTGCAAGAGTGAGTTCTTTTCTGTACCAACCTTCACCACCAACGGTCTGTCCCGTATCGATGTCACCTTCGCTCATGCGAGAGAAAGGACCGGTAGTAATGCCTTGTTTTTGAAAAGACAATGGTTCAACGCTCCAGTCATGGGGAAGATCAAGAACTCTCCAATGACTATCATTATATTCCGGTTGTTCGGCATTGGCTACGATGCCTAAATGAAATTTCCAGTTACTGTCAAAAAGAGTCTTCCGGTCGGATGCATGAAGCGCAGCGTCCGGCAATAATGTGAATAACATCACACAAGAAAGAAGTAATTTGCTTACTGTTCTCATAATACTAATATGATCTAAGTTTAATTATCCAAGGGCAAAGCAAGTGATATTTAATTAGAAGACAGGCACAAAAACAGGTTATCGAAGGGGCAAAATCCTTTCATGAAACGTTTTTATACCCTGATGAAAGGATTTTATACCCTACTTATTAATGCCTCACTGCAAACTTACGTATCTGCCCGCTGAGTACTCCGGTTTATCAGCACATACTGTCCGTCTATCACCGGCTGAATATCTTCTCCCCAAGTAATATTGACCACCCGTTCGGCATTCCGCTGTTCATCGTCCTGATAAGATTTTCCTCCGGGCATCTCCAAGTAGAACTCACGCTGCGGACCATAACCATCATAGAACACATCCTTCTCTTTGGATACAAAACTATAAGTTGTCGTTTTAGCCTGACGTTCCGAAACGCCTCCAAAAGCCTGAACCTTACTGCCATCTTTAGACCGATAGACAGAAGCTGCCGTCCAATTAGGACGATGTTCAGTATACGCCAGTCGTTCTCCACCCCGGCTAATCTTGCAGAATTCACCACGGGCATACTCTGCACTTCCCCACCAGATACCGGTCTGCAACCCATACTCCAGACCCACCATCGCCTCCATCACGTTGTGCATCTCATCATTCATGGCCATTTTTCCATCCTTGCGAACCGTCTCGTAGAAATCAGCGTAACCATTGAATTCACCGGCAAGCTGATGGGTATTTCCCTCATCAAGTTGTTCTTTGAGATAGTTATACCAAGGCAGTGCTTCATCACAATTCAGAGTATTTCCCCCACAAATCCGAATATTCTCGAAACGGGGATTCGCTCTCAACCCCACAGCAATTTTGTAGAAATCCTCCCGGGTACCTTGTCCTGTATAGGAGTAATCCGGTTCATTGAATGGAGCCACTGAAATCACCTCGTATCCTGCATCCTGAAAATAACGAGTATGCAAATCCATCATCTGAGCCCAAGCCTGGGCGTTACCTTTATAAGAATCGTCAATCTTGGGGTGATCGCTATTTATAGCTAACTTGGGTTTAGGAGAGACAAAGCCCAGTAAACCAAGTCGTGTTTGTATATGTTCTTTCTGATCAGCTCCCAAATCTCCATCCACAATGGGATCGGTGGGGCGAAAAGAAACGCGCACTATATCTACCGTTTCCATAAATCCCTGGCCACGGCGGATATTTCCCTCATCTTCCCAAGCCGTATCCAATCCCCATTCCACAGGGCGGACTACTCCTTGTTCACTAAGGCGGAAAGGTACAATGCGGTCAGCAGCAGGTTGTGCCGTTATCTGGTCACTTGCGGCATTTGTCTGGGCAGACAAAGAAGAGAATCCGGTGCCTAATGCTAATACAGTAAGTAATAGTACTGATTTGTTTCCGGATGATTTTCCATGACGGATACTGAGGTTCTTCATAACTATGCTTTGATTTAAGTTTGGGTATCTGACAACAAATCAACTCATATCTTATGAAAAAGGAGGTACAGAAATCATTTATAGAAGGGGAGAGATTCTGTCATGACCCGAATTTACCCCTTGATAACAGGATTTTACCCCTGTATGTAGCATCTATATACTAAAAATTAAGGGGTGTTTTTCTGAAGATATTCACTCGGCGTCACACCGAATTCATCCTTGAAGCACCGGGTGAAATATTTGGGACTGTTGAATCCTACAGCATACGCCACCTCGGATATAGTATGCGAGCGGCTGAACAACATCATGCAGGCACGCTTCATCTTAATATTCCGTATAAAGTCCAAAGGAGTCATTCCCGTCATCGATTTTATCTTACGATAAAGGGTAGACTTAGACATATTCTTCTCCGCAGCCAATTGTTCCAAGTCGAATTCAGACTCTTCCAAATGCTGTTCGATGCTATCTATAATGGATTGCAGGAACTGCTTATCCGCCGAGGGATAGGCCAGACTTTCCAGATCCAGGTTCTCCTCCTTACGGAAAGCCGCCTGACGCATCTTCGAAGATCGGATAAGGTTATCCACCCGGGCAAAAAGTATCTTCAACTCAAAAGGCTTGGCTACATATCCGTCGGCGCCCGCTTCATAGCTGGCAACACGGTCCTCAATACCATTCTTAGCCGTAAGTATGATGACAGGTATATGATTAAAACGCAAATCACCCTTCATACGCGTACAAAGTTCCCAACCATTGGCATCCGGCAACATGACATCACAAATAACAACATCCACCTCATTATTCTTCAGCTTATCCCAGGCCTGTTGCCCGTCTACAGCTGTCAGTACGGTATACCGCTCCCTAAACATCTCTTTCATAACAAACAATAATTCCGTATTGTCGTCAATCAACAAGATAGCCGGTTTATCCGCCTCATCGGACGAATCATAATCTTCCAGGGACACATCATCCGAACCGGTCTGCAGCACCATGGCCTCATCGAGTAATTCATCCGGGGAGTAGCTTTCTTTATCAACAGGCAGTTTTACAGTGAAACAGGAGCCTTGTCCTAAAACGCTTTCCACGGTGATAATGCCATGATGTAAGGTTATCAGGTCTCTCGTCAGCGAGAGACCGATTCCGTTCGATTCGATTCCCCGGTTCTTCTTGCTGTTATAGAAACGGATGAATATCTGTTCCAGTTCTTTCTCTGAGATGCCAATACCCTCATCTTCCACTTTCAGCACCAATATCCGATGTTCCGCTTCATTCACTACCCGTACATCAACTGTGATCCGTTTATTTTCAGGAGTATATTTCATGGCATTGGACAGCAAATTATGCAATATCTTATCCAGCTTATCAAAATCCACATAACCATGTACTTCCTCCGCTTCAAAGCGAGTATCCAGTGTGATATCCTTCTTCAATGCAAGCGGTTGAAAATTTACCTGGCAGATGTTCAGGATAAACTCACAGATGTCCCCTTCCGAAACGTTCAGTTTCAGTTTCCCCACATCCATCTTGCGGAAATCAAGCACCTGTTGTATCAGCCGCTTCAACTTCTCCGCATTAGCCTTAAGCATGGCAGATTGTTGTCGCACGGCAGGAGCCTTCTGGTCCAGATAGTCCGATATGCAGGATATGACGGTAAGCGGAGTCAGCAACTCATGGGAAACATTGGTGAAATAAGTCAGCTTGGTACGCGTCAGTTCTTCCTGTAATCTCACCTCACTTTTCAGTTTAATGCGACGCATATAAAGCCGGATTACCACATAGAAGCACAATCCGATGAGAATGAAATAGACAAGATACGCAAACCAGGTTTCATAGAATGCAGGCTCTTTCACAATAGTCAGCAGCACTTCACCTTCGGTCCACTTGCCCCGCTCGTACTCCAACTTCAAACGGAGTTTATAAGTCCCCTTCGGTAAATGGTTATAAAAAGCTGAATTCCTGTTGTTATCCGGATAGATCCAATAATGGTCTACCCCCTCCAACTGATACGCTACACGACATCCTGCATTCAACGAATACAAAAGCGAAGAAAAGAAAATCTCGATATTCCGGTCATCCGGACCAAGGACAATTTTATGTATCGTGTTCTCTCCCGAGGCTCCCGCATTGCTGAAGAAGATACTCTTGTCTTCAACCTTGACATCTGTGATGTGCAGGCTCGGAGGAATCCTGTTCACCAACGATGCATTGCCGGGGCGGATATGTATAAATCCGCGGTGTCCGCCTACATAGAGTCCGCCACAACCGTCCAGGCTGATAGCCTTATATCTGAAAACATCCACCATAATGTTATCATCAGCAGTAGAATAATGCTGGAAACTCTGCGAATCAATATTATATTGAAGAACTTTCTTATTGGTGATAATCCACACACTGTTCTTATCGGAAAGTAATCCTAATACAGTACAGTCATCTATCTCATTATCCAGCGATACATTTTCAAATGTTTGCATCGTTTCGTCAGACCGCAGTATTCTTCCCAAAGTAGTGTTCAGCCACAACCGGCCTTTCCGGTCAATGCAGACACTGTTCACTCCTTCCTTTTCCAGAAGAGCAGAAATACCGCCTTTCAGCTCACAGGTAATCCGCCCGTCGGCACAACTCAACCGATAGATTTTACTCTCGTGAGACAATCCTAAAACTTCGCCCTTTACGTCATTAATCAGGAAAGTCATTACCGGAATATCACTGCCCGAAGCCACCAAATCATCTTTGTCAGGACGTTTCACGTTTATATCCGTCCACCTGGATATCCACAAATTACCATCCTTGTCCTCAACCAATCCTGTAACTCCGCCTACATTAATGTCTTCTTCCACCCTCACCTTCATGTTCCGTTGCGTCAGCCTCATCACGTGCGGAGTCTGACTCAGATTAACCCAGACACCGGGTTTATGAAGAGACCTGATAATGACATTAACCTCACCTATACCTGCGGTGGCAAATGCATCCCGTGAAAAATCGTACATACACAGTTCATATCTGTCTTGCATAAACCACATAGTACTGTCACTCCCCTGGCAGAGGTTCAGGATATTAGTATCCCATCCCATTTCTTCCTTCAGTTGCGGCAGAAGATAATTGTCAATATTCGAATTATCAAAAAAGATGGTGTAGGCCATATCATACGAAGGCAGCCACAGATTACCCTCCCTATCTTTGCAAATCCGGGTGTACATCATGTGCGTATCAACCAGATTGTTTATATCCACTTTCTCCAATACTCCCGCATCCGTATATTTAAACGCATGGAGCCCGGCATACGAAAGCATCCAAAGATAGCCAAATGTATCATCCTGCGTTATGCTGAAAACGATAGATTCAATCGTACTGTTCTTTGAATCGCCTATATCATGCTTCTTATAGTGTCCCCCTTTTTGGGCATTAGGAAAAAATTGCCATAAACCTTCTCCCCAGGTTCCTACCCAGTAATTACCGGATTTATCCTGATACATCATATAGGCCGTATGCCCGTTCCCAAGTGGTGGATAACGGAAAAAGGTATCGGATTCCGGCTCATACTTGAAGATGCCACGCGAGCCTATCACCCAAAGTTGTTCTTCATGATCTATATAAATAGCTCTAAGAGAATATCCTTCCTGTGGGCTCCCTAATTCATATTCTTTCAAGACATGTGCAGTAGAGTCACATCTATACACTCTACTACCCGCACTCACCCAAACGACTTCTTCTTTAGTAACTGTAATGGCATCCACCACCTTATCCTGAACCCTCTCATCAGAGAAAGGAGTAATCCGGCAAGTCTTCTTATCATAAAGATTCAGCCCTTTCCACGTACCGATCCATACATACAGGTTATTATCATTGATAGCAGTAATGCCATTATCAGTCAGCAGGTTCTGATTTTTATAGTCGGTACGGAATGTATTTAACTGATAGCCGTCATAGCGTGCCAGGCCATTCGTGGTACCTATCCAGAAGTATCCTTCCCTATCCTGATGAATACTGAAAATCTCATTGGAAGAAAGTTGGTTGAAAAATGGAAATTGTCTGGAGAGCATATGCTGTGCGCTTACGGACAGTTCTCCAATAAATAGAAGTATATAAAAGAACAGGTACTTCATAGCATTATGACTGGTTGTGGGAGCAAAGATATGAAAAAATATCATTTCAGGGGGGATCACGTTAATAAATGATAGACTCCGCCCACCAATGCCCGCACCACCCCCTTCATTTCCAGTTCAAAAAGCAAAGCTGCCATACGGTTCACCGGGATATTGGATTCCACTACCAATACGTTGATATGCAGATCGCCCAGGCGTGTAAGAATGCCGACCACAAGTTCTTCTTCCCCGGTAAGTTCAAGAAAGAGACTGCGTTGGATGCCCTCATGCTTAGCGGATTCCTCTTCGGCAATCCAACCCATAGCTTGCATAAAGTCATCGGCAGACTGGATAAGGGCAGCTTTATTATCACGTATCAGTTGGTTACAGCCCATAGACAGAGGATCGGTGGTACGACCGGGAACGGCGAAACAATCACGATGATAGTCTACGGCAAGGTCTGCTGTAATCAGCGAACCGCCTTTGGAAGCGGACTCCACAACAATGGTTGCGTCAGCCATACCTGCTACAATGCGGTTGCGACTGACAAAGTTATGCCGGTCGGGATTGGTTTCGGTGAGGAATTCGGTAAGGAGTCCACCACTGTCCAGCATATCAATGGCAGTTTTACGGTGAACATAAGGATAGATACGGTCCAGTCCGTGGGCAAGTACAGCCACGGTGGAAAGGTTGTTTGTCAAAGCAGCGCGATGGGCATGGATATCAATGCCATAAGCCAGACCGCTGACTATCAGCACATCGGGATAATGAGAGGAAAGATCACGCAGGAAATCTACACAGAATTGCTTGCCATACTCTGTGGCATTACGAGTACCGACCATATTGATGACGCGAAGACGATTAAAATCGGTATGCCCTTTGAAAAAGAGGACTACCGGAGCATCTTCACATTCGCGCAAACGGGATGGATAAGTTTCGTCTTTGAGGGTCAGGCAAGTGAGGCGATTCTTCTCCACGAACTCCATTTCGTGTTCGGCACGCAAGAAAGCGGCAGGATTGTCGAGGGCAGTAACTACAGTAGGGCTCACACCGGGAAGCAATTCTGGCAGTTCTTTGCGTTGAGAGAAAACTCCGGCAGCACTTCCTATGCCGTCTACTAAACGCTTTGCCCCGATATGTCCTATACCGGGGCAAAGCGTGAGGGCTATACTGCAAATTCGTTCGTCGTTGTTCATGGTTATATATTAAACTCAGTGCTACTCTGTGGTGATATTTTAGAGGTATGCCTCAAATATCTCATCAAAAAGCTTACTGTCACTCAGTCTTCCGTTCACCAGACACACCGTTTCGACTGTTGCTTTTATGACTACTTTATCATCACTCTTCCGGAAAATATCCTGATAGAAAACATACTTGATGCCTTCTTTCTTCATATAGAGTTTGGAAATAAACTCATCACCGCTCTTCAAAGGAGTTTTAAACGCCATGTTGATACGTGCCACTACGGGGTCGACTCCCTGTTCGTGCAATCCCGCAAAGCTGACACCGGTAGATAGCAGAAATTCATGACGGGTATGCTCCAGATAGTGCTGGTAGTTCGCATTATTCACGATGCCTTGCAGATCACACTCGTAATCGCGCACCTTCATCTCTAACTCATAGATATATTTCTCCATATTCAATATAACTGTATCAAAAGTGTATCATCCACGTGTTTTCTCAATATCCAGTCCCTTGAACTTCTTCAGTTCTTCCGTAGAAACCAGCTTATAGAGTTTGTCACTGGGACGTATTTTGTCCGCTTTCATCGAGAAATGTTGTCCTTTCTTCACGGTTTGCACCGGTTTCAAGTCTACACGGGCTTCATCAAGCGTAGTGAATACAGCTCCTGTAGTGGGACCTGTAATCAACAACTTGTCTCCCACATTCAGTTCGGCAGCTTCTACCAGGAACTCGGCAACACCGATATTAGAAAAGTATCTGATACCCTTACCTACATATATCTTCCGTTCCGTAGCGGCCGATCCGTAGTTCTTCGTCCACTCGCCGAGGCGTTGTCCGAGGTAATACCCATCCCAGAAGCCACGGTTGAATACGGTCTTCAGGCGTTCGTCCCATGCAGCTATCTTTTCATCGGTAAAGGTGTCATCCAGATAAGATCGGATGGCTTCTTTGTAACACTCTGCCACTGTGCGGACATACTCCGGACCACGGGCGCGTCCTTCTATCTTGAACACGCGCACGCCTGCATCCAGCATCTTATTCATAAAATGGATGGTTTTCAAGTCTTTGGGAGACATGATATATTGATTGTCCACATCCAGTTCCACATCCGTCTCCTTATCACGCACCGTGTAAGAGCGACGGCACACCTGCATGCAGGCACCCCGGTTGGCAGAGTGGTTCATCTCGTGCAGAGAAAGATAGCATTTTCCCGACACTGCCATGCAGAGAGCACCGTGACAGAACATTTCGATACGAATAGGCTTTCCACCGGGACCACAGATATTCTCCTCACAGATATGACGATAAATCTCCGCTACCTGTTCCAGATTCAACTCGCGTGCCAGCACTACTACATCGGCAAATTGTGCGTAAAAGCGCAGGGCCTCCACATTCGAGATATTCAATTGCGTACTGAGGTGTACCTCCTGACCGATCTGCCGCGCATAGCTCATCACAGCTACGTCCGCCGCAATCACCGCAGAGATACCCGCCGACTTGGCCGCATCTACGATGGTGCGCATCAATGCCAGATCCTGGTCGTAAATAATAGTGTTTACGGTAAGATAACTCTTCATACCGTGCTCATCGCACGTCTGCGCTATTTCCCGAAGGTCTTCAATAGTGAAGGTATTAGCCGAACGGGCCCGCATATTCAAGTTTTCAATACCGAAATAGATGGAATCGGCACCTGCCTGGATGGCTGCTGTAAGTGATTCGCGCGAGCCGACAGGGGCCATGATTTCAAAATCCTTTAAATCCATAAATCATATAGTTTATAATTCAAGTTCCGATGAATGAATGATACAAAGGTAGGCTTTTTTCCGTATTTTTGCAGCGAAATAATCATTTAGTTCAATCGATTCATGAAGATAGACCACATAGACCTAGGCGAACGCCCCATATTTTTAGCTCCGATGGAAGACGTCACCGACCCTGCATTCCGGTTGATGTGCAAGAAGTTCGGTGCCGACATGGTGTACACGGAATTCGTATCTGCCGATGCCCTGATACGCTCCGTCAGCAAGACCGAACAGAAGCTGAATATCAGTGATGAGGAACGGCCGGTAGCCATACAGATATACGGCAAAGATACCGAAACCATGGTGGAAGCCGCCCGCATCGTAGAGAAGGCGCGTCCGGATATTCTCGATATTAACTTCGGCTGCCCCGTGAAGCGTGTAGCGGGCAAGGGAGCCGGTGCAGGTATGTTGCAGAATATCCCCAAAATGCTGGAGATTACCCGTGCCGTGGTAGATGCCGTAAAGATACCGGTAACCGTAAAAACCCGCCTGGGCTGGGATGCGAACAACAAGATTATCGTGGAACTGGCAGAGCAATTACAGGATTGCGGCATTGCCGCACTCACCATACACGGCCGTACCCGTGCACAAATGTATACCGGTGAGGCTGACTGGACACTTATCGGTGAAGTAAAGAAAAATCCGCGTATGCATATTCCCATCATTGGCAACGGTGATATCACCAGTCCCCAAAGGGCAAAGGAGTGTTTCGATCTTTATGGGGTGGATGCCATCATGATAGGTCGTGCCAGCTTTGGCCGCCCGTGGATATTCAAGGAGGTGAGACATTATCTGGAAACAGGCGAGGAGTTGCCACCGCTGAGCGCCGAATGGAAACTGGGTGTGCTGCGCCAGGAGGTAGTGGACAGCGTCAATCTGCTGGATGAAAGAAGGGGTATACTGCATGTACGTCGCCATTTGGCAGCAAGCCCGCTATTTAAAGGAATACCCAACTTCCGGGAAACACGCATTGCCATGCTAAGGGCGGAGACAAAAGAGGAATTGTTCCGCATATTCGACGATATCACCCCCATACTTCATTCACCCGCATAAAAAATAACTTACTGAAATGCTGCTTTATAGAAAAAAGTTTCTACTTTTGCAAAGAATTGAAACAACATGAAAAGCAACAACATGAAAAGGAGCGCATTTATCATCTTCACATTCTTATTTATTGCCCTTGCCGCAAAAGGGCAATCTATTGAAGAAATACAAACCAGCAAAGACTACATTTGGGGTACGGGAAATGCTGCTACCTTGAAGAAAGCCGATAATGAAGCACTTGCAGCACTCATCAGCCAGATCTCCACAAACGTATCTTCCAAGTTCGAACAACTGACCGAAGGCGGAATGAAGGATGACCAGGCAACCGTGGACGAGACATTCAAGTCCGTCATCAACACCTACTCGCGTGCCACACTGAACAATACCCGCCGCATCGTGATACAAAACGAACCGGAAGCCGTCGTCATGCGCTACATCAAAGTAGCCGAAATACAACGTATCTTCGACGGACGGAAGACAAAGATACTGGACTTTGCCCAAGAAGCCGTCCGCGCTGAAAAGAAAGCCCAGGTAGCCGATGCCCTGCGTTATTACTACTGGGCGCTCGTCCTGCTCCAGAGCTATCCCGACGGCAACTTCCTCACCATGAAGGATGAGGAAGGCAAAGACCTCTTGCTCACCACCTGGATTCCCAAACAGATGAACGACATCTTCTCCAATCTGAAAGTAAGCATGGAAAGCACCCATCTGGACGGTGATCTGAAAACCATCAATCTCAAAGTGCTCTATAAAGGACAGCCAGCCCGCAACTACGATTACACGTATTTCGACGGTCGCGACTGGTCCAATATCTTCTCAGCCAAAGACGGCACAGGCATTGTGGAACTGCCCGTGCTTGCCAACGCCCGCAATCTGCAACTCCGCACTGAGTATATGTTTGAAGGTGAAGCCAATATCGACAACGAACTGTCAGAAGTGATGGGAACCGTCAACCCCATAGCCATGCGCAACTGCGCCTTGAAACTGGAAGGGGACGAGCCGAAACCCGGTGAAGAGCAGTCCGAAGAAGCCTTAATGGCAGAGTCAGACAGTGCCACCACCACAAACAGCGGCATGCATTACCTGTCCACCATGGAATCCACCGCCTACGACGACACCATGAAGAAAGTGGAAAAGGCCATCCGCACACGAAATTTCACCGATATGCAATCCTTATGTACCGAAAGCGGATACGAAATGTTCAACCGTCTCATCAAGTACGGACAGGGCAAGATTATCAGCGAACCGGAGTTCAGATTTTTGGAGTGCAACGGTGAAGTAACTTGCCGCAGCCTGCCCATGAGCTTCAAGTTCAGCAACCAACGCACGTTTGTAGAAGATGTAGTGTTCACCCTGAACAAGGAAAGCAAGATAGACTGCCTCTCCTTTGGCCTCAACAAACCTGCCGTAGATGATATCATGAACCAGACTTCCTGGAACGACACCGTGCGCAACGTGCTTATCAACTTCCTCGAAAGCTATAAGACGGCTTATGCCTTGAAGCGCTACGATTATATCAACAGCATATTCTCCGATGACGCCTTGATTATCACCGGTTCGGTGCTGAAACACACCGCCGCCAACGAGGGGCAGGCCATGAGCAAACAAGCCGTGAAGTACACTCGCCAGACGAAGTCGGAATACATGAAGAAGCTGCAACACATCTTCCGCAGCTCGGAGTTCATCAACCTTCGCTTTGCCGACAACCAAGTCCGTAAATCAGGCGTGGGCGGTGAAATCTATGGTATTCAGATCAAGCAGGATTACTTCTCGTCCAGCTACGGCGATACGGGGTACCTGTTCCTGATGGTAGACCTGAACAATCCCAAGGAACCGGTGATCCACGTACGTACATGGCAACCGGAAAAGGACCCGGACTTCGGACTGATAGATTTGAGCCACTTCTAACCACCCCATCAAACAGCGGAGGCGCAGGATATATATATCGGACATGCAGGATATATAGATGCTGCGCGTCCGATATATAGATCCTGCACGTCCCATCTATATATCCTATACGTCCGATATATAGATCCGACAAATAGAGCATACAATCACGTTTCGCAAATGCTCAATCTGCTAAAAACACCAATTATTCCTCCAATCTTCCTTTCACTGCAAAAAAGCAATAAAATAGTAAGACACCCCGATTCTTATCACGGTTTTCCGTGACAAATAAAATATTTTACCTGCATTTATTAAAATATCGGACTCTAAAAGGATTTATTGGATAAAATAATATATATATTTGTAACGAAGAACATTAAACAACATTTTACACACTTAATTTATGGGTCAACAATACGCATTTAGGCATGCGCACGTGTTCAAACATGTATGTATGCTATTATTCTTGTTGCCGTTCATGATGGGTTGTGAAGAGGACAAAGAGCCTTCAGTTTACTCACCGACACTGACTACTAACAGTGTTACAGGCTTAAGCCGTTTTGGAGCTACTTTCCAAGGAACGGTGGTGAAGCATCCCGGTAGCACCGGAGAACTGGAAATAGGCTTCCTTTATTCCACCTCGGCCAGCTTGAGCAACGCACAAGAAGCGAACGCTACTCCGGGAGACGGCAACAATTATACTGCCGCAGTTCAAGGACTGAAGCCCGGAGAGAAGTATTATTACTGCATCTTTGCCCGCAGCGGTAAGTCCGTCATCAAGGGGAAGAGCAGCAGTTTCAGCACCGAAGACGCTATTCCGCCTTCACTAAGCATCGCCGAGGCCACTAACGTTACCGAGTACAGCGCCACCCTCACCGCCACCATTACGGATAATGGCGGCTACGAGCCTACAGTACGAGGCTTCGCTTATGCCATTTATATTGAAAATGCCGCCGAACCTACCCTCGACGACAACATCAAGCTGCCATTCGGCGATGACTTCACAGTAGAACTAACAGATCTGGCGGCAAACACCACTTATATTGTACGTCCTTACGCCACCAATGATGCGGGAACAGGCTACGGTGAATCGGTAAAGTTCACCACCACTCAACAAAAGATTCCGATGGTCATAGCGAATGGAACCGGCAGCCTTGCCAATAAACCGGTAGAAGCGGTTGCTTACGAGGCAGTTTGCCTGGGTGCCGTAACTCAGGATCACGGTTTCACAGTGGAAGAATACGGTTTTTGCTATAGCACCGAAAGCCGGCAGCCCACCATCGAAAGCAGCCAGAGCGTGCAGGCCATGGATGGAGCGCAACGTTTCTCCGCTACGCTGACAGGGCTGACAGCCAGTACCAAATATTATATGCGCGCGTATGCCAAGAATGAAAAAGGCATAGGCTACAGTTCGACCGTAGAATTCACCACTGATAAGGAGCAGGTGGTATCGCTGACACAAGCCACTGTCACCGCTCTGACTTCTTCTACCGCCACCATCACTTCACTGATGGCCTATGAAACGGAAAGCGTTATCAAGGAAAAAGGTATCTGCTATGGCAAAGATCCCAATCCTACCGTAGAGGGAGGTAAAGTTACCGACAGCAGCACCGAGCAAAAAGTAACAGCCACCATCACCGGACTGACGGAAGGAGATACTTATCATGCCCGCGCCTACGCCATCACCCGTGACGGTACGTTCTACAGCGGTGACATTCAGTTCAATACAGAGACTACATTCGCGCCTACCGTTGCACAACCCAGGGTATACGACCTGACGGAGAATGGTGCCAAAGTGAAAGCCACCATCTCCACTAATGGCGGACTGGAGGTAACGGAAAAAGGGGTCTGTTACAGTAGCACGAACTCCAAACCGACTCTGGAGGATACCAAAGCGATATCTACGGAAGCTGACAATAATATTCTCGTCAACCTTGGCGACTTGCAGGGTGGTGTCACCTACTACGTCCGTGCATTTGCTACTAACGCCAAAGGCACAGGGTATAGCACCGTAGAGCAGTTTACCACAACAAAACATACGGAACCTACACTGAATGGTCTGAATGTGATTAATATCAAAGATGATAATGCGCAGGCCAGTGCCAACATCTCCAGCTTAGGTGGTGACGGGGAAACGATTAAAGAACGTGGATTCGTGGTTTCTACCGGCAGCAATCCAAGTGTAGATGACGGTTACTCGCTGAAGTTTGTATCGAAAGACACTAAAGAAGCTTTCACTGCGCAACTGACGGGATTAAGATATAATACCTTATATAATATACGTGCATACGCTACTAATAATGTGGGAACAGGATACAGCCAGGCACTCTCTTTCGAGACGGGCAGCAGCAGTAGAGCCACATTGGGAGAGTTAATATGTACTAAGAGTGAGGCGCACAGCCTTAGTTTCTCCTTTGAGGTCACTAATACCGGAGGTGCAGAATTGACGGCACAAGGTTTCAAATGGAGAAAATCTGGTGAAAGCGAATATACCAACGCACCGGGCACCCTTGCCGGAAACACAGTAACAGGGACAATTACTGGATTGACGGAAAACAGCGGATATTATGTGTATGGATATGTGACCAATAAGAACGGAGAAACTACCGTCGGTCATAACAACTTCAATACAGCTAAGTTGCCTCCGGGAGAAGGTGATAATCCTGCTCCGGGAGATGATGACAATACCCGCAAGCCTAAACTCAGCTACCTCAATTACTCTGAGGTATACGCTACGACGGCATGGCTCAATTGCAGCATCAACGATGAAGGTAACCTAAAGATTACCGAGAAAGGGTTTATCTACAAAGTGGATGATGGCACGGAAGTAACTGTAGACAACGGTACCAAGGTCGTGATTACCACCAGCGGCACCGGCATGAAGACCAAGCTGACCGGACTGACAGGTAAAACCACCTACCGCGTACGTGCATACGCCATCAACGCCAAAGGCACAGGCTACAGCGGCGAACGATATTTCACCACTGAAGATGCCGACAAACCCGGTCCCGGAGGAGATGACAACCCGACACCGGAACCCCAAGGCAGGAGCATAAACAAATAACATTATTCAGAATAATATAAAAAAGATATATCATGAGACTAAAGAAACATTTCTACGCATGTGTATGCATGCTGCTTATAGGTATTTGTAGCCTGCAAGCCAAAGTGGTCACATTGACGGAAGCCGGAACACTGTCCGGCAAGATAAGCGACAGCGAACTGACCACACTGACCGAGCTCACCGTGAATGGCCCCATAAACGGTAGCGACATACAGATAATACGAGCCATGGGTGGTACACTGAAGACCTTGAATCTAAAAAACGCTAACATTGTAGAAGGTGGAAACAGCTACTATCTAACGGACTATTTCACCCAAAATGATGTTATAGGCGACTACATGTTCTATGCCATGACAGCATTGGAAAAGATTGTGATGCCCAAAGATGTATGGTCTATCGGCTCATGGTCTTACAACAATCCCTGGAATGCTGATAAAACAAGTCTCTCAAGCTATGCCAAGACTCACAATACGGATGAAAATGACAGTGATTTTGGCTGCGCCTCTTTCTATCAATGCGTTAATCTGAAACAGATAGAATTCCCCGAATCATTAATTCATATAGGAGCCAAAGCTTTTGGTAATTGCGTTAAATTAGCGTCCATTACCATCCCCGAAGGAGTAGAACTATTAGGAGGCTATGTATTCATTAATTGCACAGACTTGGTAAGTGCATCCCTCCCCTCCACATTTGGCAATCCCAATAAAACAACAAACTGTGATGTGCATTATACTGGTTGGGGCGACATCTCCGGGACCAGTAGTACTTGGAGCAACGGATTTAGTAACCTTTTCTTCAAATGCCCGAAATTAAAAGACGTTACATTAGCGGAAGGTATTAAATATTTAGGAGTTAGAATGTTCCGAAATTGCAGCAGCATCGCCTCCATCACTTTGCCTTCTACACTGAAGCGGGTAAACAGTGCATTCGTGGGCTGTACAGGGCTTACCACTCTTTCTTTTCCCGATGAGCTGACGGAAATTGGCAGTCAGGAAGGTTGCACAGGACTCACCAGCCTCACCATTCCGGCAGGTGTCACCATCAACGATTTTAAATGCACGAACTGCACAGCCTTGACCAACATCAATCTCAAAGGTAGTGTAGGTACTGAAATTCCAGCAAATGCCTTTAGCGGCTGTACCGCACTGAAGAGTATCAATCTTTTTGAGAGCATTACAACTATCGGCGATAATGCCTTCAAAGATTGCACTTCTCTTACACAGTTGACAATGCCCGCCTCCTTGGCAAGCATCGGCAAATACGCTTTCCAGAATACTGGTCTGACCGGTGTGGCACTGCAACGCAATCTCACCATTATCGGGAAATATGCTTTTGATGGTTGCGCAGAATTGGCATCTATCACATTTTCACCCAACGTAACGGAAATTAAAGAGTACACATTCAACAATTGTTCCAAACTGAAAGATATTACGTTGCCCAACGGATTGATCTACATAAAAGACTATGCTTTCAACGGCTGTACAACCTTAGGTAAAGTCACCATCCCTGGCGGTGTACAAAACATCAGTCCGGGTGCTTTCAAGAATAGCGGACTGACGGAAATTATCCTAAAAGAGGGAGTGATGAGCTTGAGCAACAACTCATTCGATGGGTGTTTGCTATTGAAAAAAGTGACCTTCCCTACTACCATGAAAACCATTGGCGGTTTCAGTAACACCGGTATCAAGGAAATAGCATTCGCCGCAGGGGCCGCACCGGAAGCCATTGGCGATTACGCTTTCCTCAACTGCGATAGTTTGAGCACCATTACCCTACCCAACTCCATCAAAAGCATTGGTCAAGGAGCATTTTACGACTGCGATACACTAAAAAGCGTAACATTACCTACATCCATTACGAAAGTAGCAGAACAAACATTCTACCATTGTAACTTCTTACAGAACGTCACAATTCCCCAAGGAGTAACTGAAATCGGTTTTGATGCTTTTGCTTATTGTCCTAAGCTGACTGCCATATCCTTACCTTCTACACTGGCTACTATAGGCAGCAATTGTTTCCGCGGTACAGGTCTTACAAGCATCACGCTGACCGAAGGAATTACAACACTTGAATACGGTACCTTTGCCAATAGCAAACTAACAAGTATCAAGCTACCCAAATCATTGACGCAAATCACTTCTCGTAGTGATGGTTATTATGCTGGTAACTTGCCCAACGAATACAACAACTTTCAGAAAAGTGTCTATATAAGCGATAATCAAAGCGGTGCATTCTATGGTTGTAAAGAATTGGAATCCATCAATCTCAATGGTGCAGTATTGACAATATTAGGTAGCTATACATTTAATGAGTGTGAGAAACTGCGCAGTATTGACCTTTCCTCCACCAAATTGGAAGAAATACCAGCTTACGCTTTTCACTCTTGCGACAGCTTGCGCACGGTAACTTTCCCAAATACCGTAAAAACGATAGGACAGCGAGCTTTCAATAACAGCCAGTCTTTGGAATCTTTGAAGATGCCGGCTGCATTAAGTAGTATCGGTGACAATGCTTTCCTTTATTGCAGAAAAATCAGAAGCGTTGACCTCTCCGCCACTTCGCTTACTAAAATCGACAGTTGGTTCAGCAATGTAGATAGCCTGCGCACTGTAAAACTCCCCAGTACCGTTACCGAAATTGGAGAGAATGCTTTCTACAACTCTCCTATTGAGGAGATCAACTTCCCCGCCAGCCTGACAACAATCGGTAACAGCGCATTCTACGGCAACCGATTGAAAACCGTAGATCTCTCTGCTACCAAATTCACTACTATCAACAACTGGTTTGCAAACAACAACAAACTAAGAACAGTGAAACTGCCAGAAACCGTAGCAAGCCTGGGAGAAGGTGCTTTCGACTATTGTTATATCGAAGAAATCAACTTCCCCGCCGCACTGACTACCATCGGTGCGCATTCTCTCAGATATTGCCGCATCGACACACTGCGTCTGCCTGCCACCGTTACTGAAATCGGACAAAATGCTTTCTACTATGCCAAATTCGACTGTGTTGAAATACCAAGTACCGTAACAAAAATTAATTCCAACGCATTCTATGACGCAGAAATCAGAGGCTCACTGAATATCACCCCTAATGCCGCTCTTGCATGGGGAGATGGTACTCCATTCCGATGCTATGGCAATGAATATATCACAAATGAAGATGGCACTTCTTACAACAGATACTGGCACCTGCCCGATGTATACTGGAACTCCGCAGCTGAATTCCCCAGAGACAAATTCGGACAGATAGACAACCTATACCTGCCTGCCAACGGTTCTGTAAGCAACAACAACGACATCGGATACATCTTCTATAACGGTCTGACCAAACGCATCGACATAGCTTATACCAATGAGAACAGAAAATATAGTTTCTCAGTAAACAAAGAAATGAAGACCCAGATGATCAACTACCGGAAGTACTTCAGCACAACTAGCGGTTATGGTGAAGCAGCGGGATGGAAAACAATAGTGTTACCTTTCGACGTGAAAGAGATTTCTTATGAACGGGATGGATATAATGAAAAAGACACTGTTGCCTTGGCTCCCTTCGGAAGTAAAGCTTTGGAAACTGCCGGAACATTACCTTTCTGGCTCTATGAACTGGGAACTGATGGCAATTACAAGGCCGCAACAGAGATCAAGGCACACAAAGCCTACTTAATCTGTATGCCTAACAACGACAAGTATCCTAGTGAAAACAACATCTCAGGATACGTCAACTTCACCACTTCCGACGCCACCAACGGTGTCACGCTGAAACCTACTGCCGGTGCTTTGAAGCGCAGCAAAGGAACCAAATTTGACTTTGTGCCCACATACGAGGGAGTGATGCAGCACGATACGGTGTATGTGCTGAATGAAAACAACTATTACAATGCCGATGAAAAGAATTATCCCGCCGGTAGTGTATTCATAAAGAACTATAGTGAGCACTATAACAATCCTGCTGTCTACCCCTTTGAAGCATACCTTGTGACTAACGAAGGCAAGACCTCAGTAGCCAGCGCCCCCATGCTCTACAGTATCGGCGGCGGTGATGGCACTATCACCGGCATCGAAGACATTCCATTCGCCACTCCGGAAAAAGCAACAAAAGCTTACAGCCGTGACGGCGTCCTCTACATCAACACAAACGCTGACCGTACCATCAACATCTACGACGTTACCGGACGTACCGTACGCATCATTGAAGCCCGCGAAGGCATGAACGAGGTGCACGGACTGGACAGTGGCATCTACTTGCTGGAAGGTCAGAAAGTCGTTATCGGACGATAACCAAGAGAATTGAGAACGAAATAGAAACGTGAATAAACGAACAATAGAATGAAATCAAACAAACTGAAATGCTGGCTGGCAGCGGTAGTGGTAGCAGTGATCTGCTGCCCCGCCGCACTGGCGCAACAAAGCAAAATAGCCGTAGCATCGTTCAACCGAATGGAAACGGACATCACGGCACGCGTAACCGCCCCAAAGAAAGACCAGAACGGTGAGGTCTGCGCCTTGATCCGCATCGTGACCAACGTGAAGGACCTGATGTTTGAACCGGACGCACTCGGCATCACGGCACGTGAGAACAAAATCGGAGAAATCTGGCTTTACGTTCCCCGTGGCGCACGTCGTATCTCTATCCTGCATGACCAGCTGGGTATCCTGCGAAACTACTTCTACCCGGACATCATTGAAAAAGGCACCGTATACGAAATGGTGCTGAACACCGGAGACAGCGAAGACAAGCCCGTTGTAGAAAATAACATGCAGTTCTTCGTACTGCGTCCCGAACCTGCCAACGCCAACGTATATGTAGATGATGAACAAGTGCCTATCGAAAACGGACTCTTCTCTGCAACCATGCCTAAAGGCGAACATACCTACCGTGTAGAAGCTCCAATGTATCAACCGGATGCCGGAGTCGTTACATTGGGCAGCGAACAGGTAATCAAGAGTGTCAGCCTGAAACCCAAATTCGGCTACGTAGAAATCTTCTCACTACCCGAACAGGATGCCGACGTTTATATCGACAGCGTTCTGGTAGGTAAAACCCCTTACCGCAGCGACCGTATGGCCATCAAGGAATACAAGGTACGCATCGAGAAGCAAACTTACTTCCCCATCGACACCCTGCTGAACGTGACTGCCGGTGAAACAGTGCGCCCCACCTTCCACATGGAATCTACTATCAAGCCTAAAGTGCCGATGAATACTCTCGTCATGCTTCAGGCCGGATATAATCCTAATGGAACCACCTTTGGTGCCATGCTGGGATTCGGACGCAAGAACGGTTTCTATGTAGGTTTCCGTAGCGACTTCGGCTCGGCAAGCGGTGAACTGGAATGCGATGAGAACGGCATCATAACAGGTAGTGAAGAAGCTACCGCTCCTTTCTATAAAGAAGGAACGAAGAACAAATCACGCATGTCTATCACAGGCGGTTACTTCCGTCAACTGGGCAAGAAGTTCTATCTCTATGCCGGTGCCGGATACGGTACTCGCACACTGACCTACGAACTGGCAGCTCCAATGACAATAGGTGACAAAGAATATGCTGAAGGCACACAGGTGAAAGATATGGATAACTCAGCCACAGGTGTAGCCGGTGAACTGGGTGGTATCCTGCGTTTCGGCAAGTTCTGTATTTCGGCAGGTTTCCACACTGTAAATTTCAAGTATCACGAAGCAACCGCCGGTGTGGGATTTGTATTCTAACCTACTAAACAAGCGAATTACAATGAAAATAAATCAGATAAAGAACGTGGTTCTCCCTTTATTGCTTCTATTCTGCCTGATAGGTTGCAGTGAGGACAAAGAGCCGCAGACATATCCGCCCACGCTGGTGACCAACAGCGCCGCAGAGCTGACCCGTTTCGAGGCCCTTCTCTCCGGTAGCGTTGTGCCACATGCAAACAGCGTTGCGAAAGCAGAGGTATTCTTCCTTTTTGCCAAAGGGAATACTTTAGTTGATGCGGAAGAATTTACAGCCACCCCGGACAATACGACGGAAGGCAGATACGTCTGTACCATTGACGGATTAACTCCGGGAAATGAATACTGTTACAGCATTTGTGCCCGTAGTGGAGGCAGCATAGCTAAAGGCGAAGTAATTAAGTTTGAGACCCTCTCAAGCACTGCCCCCGTACCGGCGGCAACCATCGCCACCAACGTCAATGAAAATGGAGCATTGCTAAGTAGCGACATCACCGACAATGGAGGACAAAACGTTACACAACGCGGGTTTGCTTACAAAGTTTATCAGGAAGGTATGCCGGAGCCAACCACGTCTGACAAAACCCGGTCCGTCAGCCTGGAAGCCGAAACTTTCAGTGTCCAGATTTCCGACCTGCAAGCCAAAACCAAGTACATCGTCAGAGCTTTCGCCATCAACAAGGCGGGAACCGGATATGGAGAGGCCGTCACTTTCACAACCGAAGAGTTGAAGATTCCTCAACTGACATGCAGCATGGGCACCGTTACGGCTTTTGCCGCCACGCCTTCTGCCACCGTCAGCACCAACGGAGGCTTCAAGCTGACCGAATATGGTTTCTGCTGGAGTACTGAAAGCCAAGTACCCACCATCGAAAACCTGAAGACAGTGACCGGCAATAGTGAAACAGCCAACTTCAGTGAAGTCATAGAGGATCTGAACCCCGAAACGACTTACTATCTGCGCGCTTACGCCACCAATGAGAAGGGTACGGGATATAGCAACATCCTCACCTTCAAGACTGAACAAAAACAGGTAGCTACCCTGACTAAGCCCGAAGCAAGCAAGATCGAAGTAACCTCTGCCACTTTAAGCAGTACCATCACAGTGCCTTCGGGTGTAGAAGTTACGGAGAAAGGTATCTGTTACAGTCTTTTCTCTACCAAACCGGCAACAGATGGGCAACACACCGTGGATAGCAGTCAAGGAAACGCTATCAGTGTAAACCTGAAAGATCTGAACGAGGGAGCTACTTACTATGCCACCGCTTATGCCACAACACGCGACGGTACATTCTACAGCGAAGCTACCCAATTCACTCTGGGACGCACGTATGAACCTACTGTTGCCATCTCCGAAGTCACCGGAGTAGGTGAAACGGAAGCAACCGTAAATGCCACTATTAAGACTGATGGCGGACGTGATATCACAGAAAAAGGAATCTGCTGGAGTAGCACTTCCTCGACTCCTACCCTCGAAAACGACGAGTCTATGAAAGCTGAAGGTACAGGAAACAACTTCAGCCTGAAACTGACCTCGCTGACCAAAGGACAGAAGTATTATGTACGTGCCTATGCCAAAAACGTAAATGGTACCGGCTATAGTCCCGCTTTCGAATTTACCACTGCCTTGACGAAAGCTCCTGAAGTAGTGAACATGACAATGACTGCCATCCATGACGATCATTCCACTGCCCAAGCTGTTATTTCTGATAAAGGTGGCCTTGCAATCACTGAAAAAGGATTTGTATATTCCACCACAGTAGTCAGTCCCACAATAGACGCAAAGGATGTCTTCAAAGTAGTATCCAAGTCTACCGATGACACCTTCACAGCCGAATTGACAGGATTAACCTATCAGAAACGCTACTATATCTGTGCTTATGCCACCAATGCCAAAGGCACATCCTATAGTTCGGCCACCAACTTCTTTACTTCCACCTCTTCTACCCCGAATACCAACGCATCGGTAAAAGAGGGGTCGATAGGCAGCACCACTGCCACCATGGAAGGCAAGATTACCAATGATGGCGGTGACGGAAGCGAAGAACTTGAAATCAGTGAAGTAGGCTTCTGCTGGAGCGAAAACAGCTCAGAACCAACCGTAGATAAGAACAGTCATGTGAAGGCCACTTTGAATAAGGAGAGTAAGACATTCACCGTCAACCTTACCGGTTTGAAAGCATATACTTATTATTATGTACGTGCTTATGCCAAAAATAAGAATGGAGTGGGATATAGTTATTACACTACTTTCCGCACCGAACGCACCACACCGGGAGGAGACGATAATGTTCCACCGGGAACAACTACAAAAAGTGTGAAATAAAACGATACGGACCTTAGTCTTGTTTCCTCAGCCCTTGCTTTGTCAGCACAAACAAAGCAAGGGCTGACTGTTTATTAGAATAAACATACTCGGTCACAGAAGGACTTGCATTAAATAAGAAACCCGTCATTGATATAAATTTATCAAGGACGGGTAACTTACGCTATTTTAATTATATCGAGTTCACACTATTATAAGAATAATCTTACATATCATCTATATATCGGTGGCGTAGGATATATAGATGCTACTTTACTTAAACATCGGCTGTGCAAACCACCGCTTAAACATCCACGTCACCACCACATACAGTCCGAAAGCAGAAACAAATCCTACAATCGAATCAATCAAATAGTGCGCCTGAATGTACACCGTGGCACAACAAAGCAGTACATAGAAGGGAAACAGACAGGCAAATAACCTGCGGCTACCACGCCACGCCATAATCATCAGGATAGTGGAAATTCCCACATGCGAACTGGGAAAAGCAGCTGTAGGACGTTCACCGATCTGCTGAGAACCCTCTACCAGATTGTAAAAGAATCCATGATCGTATCCCGGTCCGGGCAATAGCTCCTGATGATGATTGAAGTAATCTCCAATGGAAGGAAACACACCCTGCGCCACATTATCATCACCGATAGCCGGAAAATAGAACTGCGGACCTGCCACCGGAACAAAGATATAAATCAGATAATAGATAAAGAAAGAGGTGACCAACACGAACGACAACTTCTCGAAAAGTTCAAAACGATAAATAAAATACCACACTACCACAATCAAAATCATCGGATAGTAGAAGAAATATCCCATATTGAACGGCTCACTCACCCACATGTGCGGGAAACGGAGGCAGAACCATACCGCAGGCTGCCCATTGAACATCCACTGTTCTACTGAAGCAAACACATGGTCCAGATTCGGAAATATCCGGTTGAACTCAAACGTATCGGGATACCAATAGGAAAGCAAGGACATCTGGATAGCAATACGCACAAAGGCGGAAAACTTACAGGGCGCCTGCCGGTAAAGATACATCAATAAAAATGTCATACCCGCAATCATTGCGCGGTCAATCAACATCTGCACCGGATGATCCATTTCCTGAAAAAGAAACAAGATCAAAATCGAAGTCAACAGGTTATATATAAGTGTTATCTTCTCAACTGCAAATAACCCCTTCCGGGTTTCTACTTTTTTAAATAAATCTAAAGCCATCCCTCGTTCTTATACCAGGCAATAGTTTCCTTCACCCCCCTTTCCAAATCATACCGGGGCGCAAAACCCAACTCTCGGATAGCCGGGCCGATATCACATTGCCAATTGCGTTGTTTCATTATGTTATACTTATCCGAATTGAGAGTGCTGGGCTTCTTGCTGCGCATCGCCCAGAATTCAGCGAGCAAAGATACAACTTTCAATACAATTAATGGGCATACTACCCGAATTACAAACGGATTACCCAATTCTTTCCTTATCAGATCCGAAAAAGCACGGCTCCGGTAAACCTGCCCGTCTGCCAGGAAATAAGCACGACGGCACACTTGTTTCTCAATGCCGAGGAACACAGCCTGCACAATATCTTTCACATAAACAAATGTCAGATCCTGCCGGCGGAAACCTACGGCGAAATCTGTATGCTGCTTGATGGACTTCGCCATCAGATAATAATCTTTCTCACGCGGACCATAAACTCCCGTAGGACGATAAATGATGTAGGGGAAACCGGGTATGCTCTGTAAGTAAAGTTCAGCCTTGAGTTTGCTCAGTCCGTAAGCGGTATTGGGCAGGGGGGCATCTTCCTCCGTAATAGGCTGGTAAGTCTTCTCATGTACAGGCCCGAAGACGCTCAGTGTACTGATGTAAATGAACTGCTTCGGTATCATATTCAGTTCACGAAGCGTATCGACAAAATATTTCGCCTGCAAATAGTTCACCCGGTCAAACTCCCGTTTGTCGGTACATTTGGTGACTCCGGCACAATGGATGATATAATCGAACTTATTATATGTTCCCTTATGGCCGGAAAGCTGCGCACGCAATTCATTGGGATGTGCAAAATCCAGTTCCAGGATGTGTATCTTACGATTTCGCAGATATTCCCGGCTGCTGCTCGAACGGATACCCGCCCACACGCCGAACTTCCGCTTCAACGCCTCTTCCACGATGAAACTTCCGATAAATCCACTGGCTCCTGTTATTAATATACTTTCCATTACTTCTTGGGTTCTACATGAATATTAATCAGCGTACCTTCGCCAAGCATCGTTTTCAATTTATGTTCAATAGCCGTAGCAGTAGTATGAGCTTCTTCCAACGTAATCCCTCCGTCCATGCGCACATGTACCTCAATCGCACAATAACTACCGATACGCCTCGTACGGAGATGATGCGGCTCACTAACTCCGGGGAAAGAGAGCAATGCTTGCTCAATATCTTTCTCCACTTCATCCGGCAAAGACTTTTCAAGCAACTCGTCAACACAAGGAATCAACAGTTGAATAGCTACCTTCATTATAAAGAAACTGACAATCACAGCAGCTATCGGGTCGAGTACCCGCCAATGTTCGCCCAACAAAATTGCACCTCCAATACCTATAGCCGTTCCTATAGACGAAAAAGCATCGCTCCGATGGTGCCAGGCATTGGCTACTACTGCCTGTGAATTCAGGCTCTTCCCTTTTATAACAGTATATTGATATAGTATTTCTTTGCACAAAATAGAGACAACGGCAGCAATCAATGCTATCATTCCGGGGGCTTCCAGCTGCCCTCCTTTGATAAATGTGTAAATAGAAGAAACGCCGTTCCACAAAATACCAAAACCGACGAATAATAACAGTATTCCGATAATAGCCGTAGCCAACGTCTCGTACTTTCCATGTCCATAGTCATGTCCCTTGTCCTGAGGCTTATTGGATATGCGCACAAACACGATGACAATGACATCTGTCACAAAATCAGATAAAGAATGAACTGCATCAGCCAACATAGCAGCACTATGCCCCAGGATACCTGCCACGAACTTCAGTACAACTAACACAAAATTAACGATACTACCGACAATCGTCACTTTATATATCCCCTTCTCCCGGGAAGAAGCAGTTTCTGCACTCATTTCATATTGATTATAAAGCAATAATGCTGCAAAGATATAAAATAAAAGCTATTTTGCATTTCTCATTTATTATTTGTTTGAAACCCTGTCCTATTTTCCCCGATTATGTCATATTGTTGACACGAAAATCTCATTAAAGTCCATTTCATTCTAACTCAAACAGACTCAATATACGCAAATACCGGATATTTTTCATCTTTTCGAAAAAAAACACACTTTTAATTTTCAATTCACGCACATTATACTATATTTGCATTTGTTATTTTCATATAGCGAGAAAGAATGGAAGATTTTTTCTTCAGCAGAGGTTTCAGCTACCTTATACTACTCTCTTGTTTTATGGACACTACGAACTAAAAACGATTTGCCGGCTGATGTTTTTTATAAGCTCACATTAAGGAACAAACACAAACAGAATCGCAATGAGTTAAACTAATACAAACCGTCCTTATCTTTCAACCTATTGGCGACAAAGATCTTCTCTCCTTTATTCAGTATTTGCAATGAAAGCGTTGACAAATCTAAATAAATAACTCTTTTCCAACAACAATGCTCTTCTCTCAGAATGGAATTATCACATTCGATGAAGACGCACCCCTAAATTTAATATTAGGAAAACATGAAATCAAAATTTTATTATCTTTTATGGTTATTTGCCATTGCGCCACTCGCATTTATTTCCTGTGACGACGACAACGAAATTGAAGAGGCAACTCTTGAAGTATCTATGGACCCGGTCAACTTTGCCAAAGCCGGAGGTGAACAAACGGTAACTATCACGACTAACATGGACAAATGGGTGGCAACTTCCCCATTGGAATCATCATGGCTGACTTTGACGCAAAGCGGAAACCAGCTTAGCGTGAAAGCAAATATTAATACCGAAGGTGTAGAGCGTAAGGGTTATATCCTGGTGAATGCAGGAAGTGCGGCTGCTAAAATCAGTGTCATACAGAGCGCAGGAGACGTCATTCTGAACATATCCGCTGATAAAGTCGCTTTCTTAAAGAAAGGCGGCGAACAACGCATAGATGTGGTAAGCAACGACAACTTCAAGGTTGAAGTAGACCAAGCCGCAAACACCTGGCTAAAAGTTACCTTCATGGAAAGTACTAACTATTTCACAATATCCGCCGACATGAATTCCGGAGTCGATGAACGCACCGGCAAAATCTACGTTACCGCCGGTAGCACAACAAAAGAAGTAACAGTTACACAAGCAGGCGAAGCTCTCATTCTTCTGCCGTTCTTTGCCAAAGAGGCAACCATCGGAAAGATTGCAGCTTACGAACAGGAACGCGGTAGCGTGTTAATTAAAACGCCCGACGGATTATTCAATGCCGACCAATATCATTTTGCTACTGCCAACGAAGAATTCCCGCTAATTATTTATGTATGTGCGGACGCTTACACTAACTATGCACAGGCAGCTACGGCTACCACCAACGGCAATCTTTGCAAAGGTGATAAATTTGAGAAATATATGACAGCGCAAGGATTCGAGAAGAAAGGGGAAGGCCAGTATGAACATAAGGAATTTCCGTATTCAATCACCATCACATTTGAAGAAGGTGGCGCAACGATTCTCGCTACCTACGCTCCCAGACAAGGCAAGGATTATCCAACATTCTCCGAAGTGCCTCTGAAGCAACAAATGGAATGGACAGGACTCTTTGAAGAAGAAATACATGGTGCCAAATATACAGTTGTAGAAGCTTGGGAAGCAGAAAAAGGATCTACTCTCAACACTGAAAACAGCGCTCTTCCCGCCTTCGCATGGTTCGACCCCGCCAAGAGCGAAGCAAATGCTGTTGCACGCGCCTACTGGATAAATACAGAAAAAGATGATACTCCTGCCCCTGCCGATTACCTGAATGAGATAAACGGCGCCCGTGTACTCTTTGACAAAATAGATTTAGCGATGTGGCAAGACGGCAATAAATCTTATATGACTAAAGAGTTTGAAAAATTGTTGGCTGATGCAGGATTCACCTATGTGAGCACCAGCTCAAATGGATATATCAACTACGTCAAAGGCAATAATGCACTTGTTTTCAAAGTAGTACAATTCAGCGACTTTATGGTAGGAACAAAATTGCTTGACTTCCAGACCTTCAAGATAGAAAGTGGCACTTCTGCCGTATCTATACTGACCAACATGGACAAACGCATTGAGTTCCTCAAACAAATAGAAAAGAAAACACAAAAGTTAGAGAAAACACAGTCCCTGAAACGCATAAAGTAAAAAAAGGCGTTCACACTGAGTATTGAATAAGTTTATCACACTCTCCTATTTAACTTTTCCCGCATGGGAGACAAAAGTAGCCGGGAGAGTGTGATTCTTTTTACTATTAAAACAGGTTTAACGACTTCATGAAATATTGTATTATGAAAAAATATCTACTTTATGCCTTTGGGACTGTTGCACTATTGAGCGGATGTAGTCAAGATCAATTTATTGATTTAGAGACAAACTCCAGAACTGTAACAGCATCAAGTTCCAATAACAAATTGTCGGACCAAGGCATACCCGGCATCGCCCACATCAAAGTGCAAGACGCACTACGGGACGAGATACAAAAGATATCCCCAAACGGCATTTCGCTCAACAGTGCACCGTCGCCTATGGCCGCCACACTGAAAAGCATTAAAGCCAATCATATAGAACGCCTCTTCACACCCGACCCGCGCTTTGAAAAACGCATGCACCGCGAAGGATTGGACCGCTGGTATATAGTCAGTTTCGATGAGAAGCAAGACCTTAAACAAACTCTTACAACCCTTGCCTCTAATCCTCAGTTCGAGATTGTAGAAGAGGTATATGTACAGACTATCCCTACCACCAAAGCCACCTTTAGTGTATTCTCTCCCACCGTCACCAGAGGCAACGACGATATGCCCTTCAATGACCCGAAACTAAAGATGCAATGGCACTACAAAAACTTCGGCATCACACCGCGCTCAGTAGAGGGAGCCGACATCAACCTTTTTGAAGCGTGGAAGCAAACAACGGGAAGTCCCAATGTAATTGTCTCCATAGTGGACGGAGGTATTGATGGGAGCCATGAGGATCTGAAAGACAACCTTTGGATAAATGAAGGGGAAATCCCCGGAAACGGCATAGATGATGATGGTAACGGATTCATCGATGACGTATATGGATACAACTTCGTCTCAGACAAGGGAGAAATTACTTTAGACGAAGCAGGACACGGAACACACGTTGCCGGTACAGTAGCCGCACGAAACAATAATGGCATTGGCGTCAGCGGAGTTGCAGGTGGTGATGGCACCCCCAACTCAGGTGCACGCCTGATGAGTTGTCAGATATTTGAAGGCGCAAACGGCTCGGGCCAAGGTGCCGGAGCTACAGTATATGGCGCAAATAACGGAGCCGTAATCAGTCAGAATTCCTGGGGATACGACTACCCGGGCCCCGGTAACATCCCCGCCAGCATACGCGAAGCCATAGATTACTTTATTAAGTATGCCGGATGCGACAACGATGGTAAGCAGTTGCCTAACTCGCCAATGAAAGGTGGAGTAGTGATTTATGCCGCAGGTAACGATGATAAAGATTACCTTAGCTATCCGTCCGCATATCCCCCTGTCATATCCGTCTCAGCCATGGCCCCAAACTGGGAAAAAGCATGGTACACCAACCGTGGAGACTGGGTGGACATCATGGCTCCCGGTGGTGACGAGTACTTCACTAACGGCATGGTATACAGCACCGTACCGGGATCCTTGTATGATGGAGAAATGTACGGATACATGCAAGGAACCTCCATGGCCTGTCCGCACGTTTCCGGCATTGCCGCCTTGATTGTGTCCAAGCTTGGCGGTCCGGGTTTCACCAACGAAGAACTGAAAAACCGGCTACTGGGTTCTCTCCGACCGGAAAACATCGACGTTCACAACCCGAACTACGCAGGACGTTTAGGCATAGGCTATATTGATGCCGCCCGTACACTGGCCGAAAACAAAAATCAAAAGCCGGAAAATATATCCGACCTGAAAGCCGATCCGGAATATACAGGCATGATATTGCATTGGACAGCCGTAAAGGACGAAGATGATGGTACAGCTATCAAATACCTACTCTATTTCTCCGATAAACAATTAACGGCATCCAATTACAAGAGTATTACTCCATATACTATTAATGCCCAAGGATATAAACCAGGTGAAAAAGTAACATACAAGATTTCGAACCTGAAAGAAAATGTCACTTATTACGCAGCCGTTATTGCGGCAGATCGTTGGGGACTCGAATCGGACTTTGCAGCCAGTGAGTTCAAAACTTTAAAGAATGACCCACCTGTCATTGAAGATGTGCCTCAAAATGTAATCCGTGTAAGCGGTGCAGAGGTCCAAAGCTTCACCGTGAAGATATCCGACCCAAACGGTCATAAAATTTCTTATGCCCTGAAAGGCGAAAGCCGGGGTGTTTCGGCTATACGGACAGACGATAACCTGAAGTTTACCCTCCGCGCGGTGGCCCCTGTAGGGAAATATGATATCGAACTGGTAGTTACCGATGAGCTAGGAGCATCCACATCCGTAAAAATACCTTTTGAAGTATATGTTTATGAGTCACCATTCCTTTCTAATAGCATACAAAATATGCTTATCGGCAAGGATGAGGCAGCCCGTGCAATAGATCTGACACAGCATTTCACCTACCAATCAGGTAGCAAGGTGACTATCAACGCCAGTTCATCCGACAATAGCGTTGTTACCGCCACAGTCAATGCATCTACGCTTTCCGTCAAAGGCAACAAGCCCGGACAAGCCTTTGTCAGCGTCAGCGTCTCCGACGGAAACGAAACGGCACAGACTAAATTCCAAGTAAGTGTAGTAGCCAACACCGGCGACATCGTGTACCAGATCTACCCGATGCCTGCCACCACGATGCTCAATGTATTGGTTAATCCGGAGATAAAGAAAGCGGAATTTACCATTCGTTCCATATTCGGAGAAAAAGTATTCAGCAAAAGCTATACTATAAATGGCATGGACCCCGTGAAACTTAATATACAGAAGTTGTCAGCCGGCACCTATACACTGGTGATGGAAAGCAACAAGGGGACTTATAAGAAGACTTTTGTCAAACAGTAAATTGTTTAAAATTATGAAAATCAGAAACATAATTATCTCAATGGCATTGCTCACCGCTCCGATGTTTGTCTTCGGGCAGAGCCGGGCAGTACCCATGTTAGAAATAAATCCCGATGCTCGCGCAACTGCCATGGGCGGCAATCAATATGGCGAAGCGCAGACTATGATGATTTATTCCAACCCCACTTCCATTTTGTATAATGAAGACGTATGGAATTTCTCTGCATCCACCCAAATCTACCCGTCGGCAGACGAAGTGGGACGTCTGATGTTCTATGGAGCATCGGCATCACGGCGTTTCGGCATTCACGGTGTGCATGTTGGTTTCCGCTATCTGGGAGGATATTCCATCCCTATGGACGGAGGAAAAGACTTGAAACCAGCTGACTGGTCCGTTGACATAGGCTATTCATTGCGTTTATTCGACCACTTCTCTGCTTCCGTAGGAGCATCGTTCATACGGAGTGAAGTCTTCAAAGAAGCCAGTACCGTAGCCTTCAATGTGGCAGCCTACTACCGCAACAGTTTCAATATGGGCATCAATGCCGACTACGTTATCGGGATAAATGCCGCCAACATGGGTCCTGACCTGGATTATGGCAAGAAGTACAAGAAAACCAAACTCCCTGCCAACTTCGGCGGTGGAGGTGAGTTGGGATTAAACTTCAACGAAAAGAGTAAACTGAATGTATCACTGGCGGGACAATACTACTACTTGCCCGAAAAGGCGAAACTGTTCACCGGTAACATAGGTGCAGAATATACTTACGCCCAAATGATATCCTTGCGCGCAGGTTATAGTTATGCCCAGCACGATTACAGTCACTTCGCCTTCGGCGTCGGTTTCTCCTATCGCATATTCCGTTTGGGGATAACCCACCAAAGGGGGGTGGGTGGCAATGATGTCAACACTACGCTTATCTCGCTTGGCGCGAACTTTTAAATAATCATTCCGACATACATTCAAGTCTCAAAGTAAAGGTATGTGTCAAAATTGAAATAGCCCCCGGAAGTTTTTTATCCAACTTTCGAGGGCTGCTTCACTTTTAAAGAAAAGACAATGAAGAACAAATGCCTTTTTTATTTATTGAGGAAATATACTAAAATAAAAGCTATATTGCATTTTTCAATTATTATTTGTTTATTTGCACATCGATTTATTTACTATTCAATACTTTTACGTGTGAAAGATAAAACCGGCATTGATATTCTTTTCAAAGAATATTATCCTCAACTATATTATTATGCTTATCATCTGATAAACGATATAGAGGCTAGTAAAGACATCGTGAGCGATGCTTTCGAGTTTCTGTGGAATAACTACGACAAAGTGAACAAAGCAACGGTCAAGTCTTTTTTATATACATACGTACGGAACAAAAGTATTGATTACCTCCGACACCAAAATGTTCATCAGCAATTCGTACAATTATATACTGACCTGACCCAGGACTATGTAGAAACAGATTATCAAGAATGGGACGAGAGAATATTGGCCATTCAGAAAGCTATGCAGAAGCTCACTCCACATACCAAACATATTTTGGAAGAATGCTATGTAGAAAAGAAAAAATACCAGGAAGTAGCCGAAGAATTGAATATCAGTGTAAGTGCTGTCAGAAAGCATATTGTGAAAGCATTGCAAGTAATACGTAAAGAATGTTTAATAAATGATAAAGAGGGTGTCTGATTGTAAGGCAAAAACGATATAAAATAATATACCAAAAACCAATGACACTATGAGTAAGGAAACTGATAACATAAACTTGGAAGCCCCTATTGAAAAGGCAATTGATGCTATGGAGCCTTCTACAGACATCACAGACGAACAATTACAGGAGATTCTTTGGGACAAAGAAAGCAGACAGGCAGCCCAAGATATTCTGGACACCCAGTTTTTTCTGCATACCGGAAAAAGAAATATGCAGCTGAATGTAGAAGCCGAACTTGCCCGCTTCAAAAAAAGACATCAAAAACAAAAGATACATACTTTTTGGAAAACAAGCATCAGTATTGCTGCTTCCATTGTCCTTTGCATCGGGATGTATCATTACATCAGTCAACAGCAGGAGACAACAAATACAGCACCTGTTATCGTATTCACTGCCGACAATTCACCTCAACAAGTGATCTTAGACAAAGGAGATGGAAAAAAAATCGTACTGGCAGAGCATCAGGCCAATACTCCTCAAAAGGCACAATCTACGCCTAAAGAGCTTAGTTATTCTTCTAAACCGAAGGATGTAATATTACACACACATACCCTCACAGTGCCTAGAGGAGAAACCTTTAAAATTACTTTATGTGATGGCACCGAAGTATGGCTAAATGCCAACACCCATTTCGTTTATCCTACCGCTTTCATCGGAAAAGAACGTATAGTAACCCTGAAAGGAGAAGCATACTTTAAAGTTGCTAAAGATACAGAACATCCATTCATCGTCAAAACGCCTCATGTACAAACCCGGGTATTGGGAACAGAATTCAATATTCGAAGTTACTCGCCGGAAGACACCCACATTGTTCTGATTAGCGGAAAGGTAGAAGTCAGCAATACAAAAGACAACGCCTATACACCTCTGATTCCCGGAGAAGATGCCCACCTGCAACCTGACGGAAGATTCATTATGACTGAAGTGGATTTAGATTCATATATCTATTGGAAAGACGGCTTCTTCTATTTCGATGATATCACTCTAAAAGATATTATGGAAAATATCGGGCGATGGTACAACGTAAACATCGAATTCAGAAACCCGGATGCTATGAAATACAAAATGCATTTCGTTTCTGACCGTACTAAGCAGCTAGAGCATACCTTAAAGTTACTTAATCAGATGAAAAAGGTAACAGCCACCATAAGAAACAATACAATAGTGATAGACTAAAATACATATCATAAAATCACCCAATAAAACGATAATCAAACAAAATAACACCTTTTTCTAAGAAAATTCAGCAAAAGGGGTGTCCTTTTTTTATTCTCATACGAACTAATAATATAACGAAAAGAAAATTGTGTTATAAAATTAGAATATATGAGAAGAAAATGGTATTTATTTATCACTTGTATTGCATGTATTTGCCTCTTGCCACACCAAGCAAATGCACAAACAACTGCAACTAAAACAGAGATTACAATTGAGTTCAATAATGAGCGACTGCCTTCTTTATTGAAACGTTTGGAGAAAGTGTCGGGATACAAAATCCTGTTCACATATGACGATGTCAAAAAGTACACTGTATCCGGTTCCGCCAAGAATAAAGGAATTAAAGAGATACTGGACATACTATTGAATGACAAGCCTTTGGAATATCACATTGAAGAACAGTTTATCACTATCACCTCTAAAAATTCCAAACAACCTAAAATCTTTGATGTTACGGGAACCGTAATCTCACAGGATGACGGATTACCGCTTATCGGTGCAACAATTCTTATCAAAGGAAGTAAAACAGGAGTACTGACAGACATTGACGGACAATTTCATATAGAAAAAGTGGCCAGCAATTCAGTTCTTCAGTTCTCTTACATCGGTATGATTCCTCAGGAAGTAAAAGCTTCTCCTAAAATGAATATCACACTAGTATCCGATGTACAAACACTATCGGAAGTAGTAGTCACCGGTATGCAAAAAATGGATAAGCGATTATTTACCGGTGCCGCCACAAAACTCTCAGCAGAAAACATCAAGCTGGATGGTATACCCGAAATCAGCCGTGCACTGGAAGGGCGTGCCGCCGGTGTATCTGTCCAAAATGTGTCCGGTACTTTCGGTACAGCCCCTAAAATCCGTGTACGTGGAGCAACCTCTATATATGGCAGTTCCAAACCACTATGGGTAGTAGATGGAGTCATCATGGAAGATGTAACCGAAGTAGATGCAGATAATCTGTCTTCGGGAGATGCCGTCACACTTATCAGTTCTGCCATTGCCGGGTTGAATGCAGATGATATTGAAAGCTTCCAGATATTAAAAGATGGTTCCGCCACTTCCATCTATGGAGCCCGAGCCATGGCAGGTGTAATCGTCGTTACTACCAAAAAAGGAAAAGCCGGAAGTAGCAAAATCACCTATACCGGAGAATATACGATGAGATTAAAACCTAACTATAAGCATTTCAACATATTGAATTCTCAGGAACAGATGGGAGTCTATAAAGAACTGGATAATGCGGGATATTTAAATCTTGCCGATATTTATCGGGCTTCAAATAGCGGTATATACGGAAAAATGTACCATTTGATCAACGATTACGATGCAAAGACCGATTCATACGGACTGATGAATACGGAAGAGGCTCGTAACCTTTATCTACAAGAGGCAGAATTCAGAAATACAAACTGGTTCGACCTGCTGTTTCACAACAGCATCTCCCAAAATCATGCCATCAGTTTCTCTACCGGTACCGAAAAAGCATCTTACTATACTTCATTAAGTATTATGAACGATCCGGGATGGACTAATAAAAGCGAAGTGAAACGCTATACAGCCAATGTAAATGCGCTATATCATATCAGTAAATCCTTATCACTCAATTTAATCAGTAATGCCTCCTACCGTAAACAGAAAGCTCCGGGAACATTAAGTTCTTCCGTCGACCCTGTCAGTGGTGAGGTGAAGCGCGACTTTGATATCAACCCATATAGTTATGCTCTAAACACTTCACGTACATTAGACCCTAATGCTTACTATGTGCGTAACTATGCCCCATTCAACATCTTGCACGAACTGGACAACAATTACATCGACTTAAACGTAACGGATCTTAAGTTTCAGGGAGAACTGAAATGGAAACCTCTTAATAAAATTGAGTTATCCGCTTTGGGAGCTTACAAGACTTCCATGACTACACAATCCCACACCATCAAAGATTATTCAAATCAGGCATGGGCTTTCCGTGCCATGGACGACGCTACTATGCGTCAGGCAAATCCATGGCTCTATACCGATCCGGAAAATGCCAACACACTACCTGTATCCGTGCTGCCAGTGGGTGGATTCTACAGAGAGACAAAATACTCGATGGACAGTTACGATTTTCGTGGCACAGCGAGCTATAATGACGTATATGGCGAAAATCATATCTTCAATTTCTTCGGAGGTATGGAAATCAATGCAGTAGACCGCCAAAGAACCTGGTTTAACGGAGTTGGTATGCAGTATGAGATGGGAATGCTTCCTGCCTACGAATATCAGTACTTCAAACAGGGCAGTGAAGAAAATGCCCAATATTACACTGTTGAAAGAACGCGGCAACGCGAAGTTTCATTCTTTGGTACGGCAACCTATTCCTACCAAGGTAAATATACTTTGAATGGTACACTACGTTATGAAGGTTCCAATAAACTAGGCAAAAGCAGATCGGCACGCTGGCTTCCCACCTGGAATTTATCAGCTGCCTGGAATGCCCACGAAGAGAAATTCTGGGAACCTCTCCTCAACTACGTATCGAACATGACACTGAAAGCTTCCTATTCTTTAACTGCCGATCGGGGACCGGCTTCGGCCAGTAACTCACGGGCTATTATTCAAAGTTACAATGCTTGGCGTCCGTTCACTTCCATCAAAGAATCCGGTCTGAGAGTTATAAATGTGGAAAATAAGGAGCTCACTTATGAAAAAAAGCATGAACTGAATATCGGAGCTGAAATAGGTTTCCTTAATAACCGTATTAATTTGGCTGTCGACTGGTACAAACGTAATAATTATGACCTGATAGGTATCATCAACACCAAGGGAACCGGCGGGCAACTCACCAAATTGGCAAATGTCGCCAGTATGAAATCGCATGGTATTGAGTTCACCTTGTCTACGCAGAATATCAAGAACAAGAATTTCAGCTGGAACACAGACTTTATCTTTTCGAATACCAAGAATGAAGTAACAGACCTTCAGTCTAACTCTTCAGTTATCGAGATGATTAGTGGAAGTGGATTTGCACTGGAAGGCTATCCTGTTCGCTCCCTGTTCTCCATGGATTTCCGTGGATTGAATGAGGGCGGCTATCCTACCTTTATTAACGAAGAGGGAGAGTTGACAGTCAGCAACATTAACTTCCAGGAACGGATCAAAAAGAACCATCTTATTTACGAAGGTCCTACTGACCCGACTATTACCGGAAGTTTCGGAAACAGCTTCAAGTACAAGAACTTCCTGCTGAACCTCTTTATCACTTATTCTTTCGGCAATGTCATCAGACTGGATCCTGTGTTCCATAACCAGTACAGTGATCTGGACGCCATGCCCAGAGAATTTATAAATCGCTGGACCAAAGGCGGAGATGAAAAATACACCGATATTCCGGTAATTGCCGATAAACGCGCAAATCAGCAGGATCCTTACCTGAGCTATGCTTACAATGCCTATAATTATTCTACAGCCCGCATAGCCAAAGGAGACTTTATCCGGATGAAAGAGATTTCACTTACTTACAATTTTCCGAAAACCCTGATAGCTAAAGCGGGAGTCAGTGATTTATCCTTAAAGCTTCAGGCTACGAATGCATTTCTCATATATTCGGATAAAAAGTTGAATGGACAAGACCCCGAATTCTTCAATACCGGTGGAGTGGCATCTCCTGTCCCCCAACAGTTCACTTTGACATTAAGATTAGGTATTTAATCATAAAAAACTATTTGATATGAACAATATAAGAACATATATATTACTGGCCGGTTCATTACTCGCATTCGCTTCCTGTAATGATTTTCTGGACACTGTGCCTGATGACAGAACAGAAATAGATTCCGAGCAAAAGATCACTAATATACTGGTATCTGCTTACCCTGAAGTATCAACTATTCTCATTTCCGAACTTGCTTCCGATAATGCCAAAGACAACGGAGCACTGTATGATATATATGGACAGATACAACGGGATGCCTATTTATGGAATGATATGACTTCCGAAGACAATGACGCTCCCAAATATATATGGGACGCACACTATAATGCAATCTGTTCTGCCAATCAAGCCCTGCAAGCGATTGAACTTATGGGAAATACAGAAAGCCTGAATCCACAGAAAGGTGAAGCTCTTTTATGCCGTGCATATGCCCACTTCCAGCTCGTCAACTTATTCTGTATGCCTTATAATCCGCAGACTGCGAATCAGGAACTTGGAATTCCCTATACCACAACACCCGAGACAGAAGTAATGCCCGACGGAATAGAACGAGGTACTTTGAGCCAGGTGTATGAAAACATCAACAAAGATATCGAAGAAGGGTTGCTTCTGATCGATGACGCAGCATACTCTATCCCTAAATATCATTTCAACAAACGCGCTTCTTACGCCTTCGCAGCTCGCTTCAATCTTTATTACCAAAAATTTGACAAAGTAATAGAATATGCGGACGCCGTACTTGGCGACAATCCGGGAAACGATGTCCGCAACTGGAAAAGTTTCAGCGAACTTGCAACAGACTTCGAACTCAGGTGCAACAGCTACATCGCACATACCGAACCATGTAACCTAATGTTGGTTACAGCACAATCTTTATGGCCTTACGTGCACGGCCCTTATGGAATTGGGCTACGTTATGGTAATGCTTATAACATCCTTCTCAATGAAATCTTGCCCGGTCCGTGGGGTGCCTACAACAAGCTTTTCATGTCAAATGGTATCTGGGGGTTTGAGCAGAAATATTCTTTCCCGAAATTGAACGGTTATTTTGAATACACCGATAAAACAGCAGGCATCGGGTTCCTGCATTTGGTAAATGTAGCCTTTTCCATTGACGAACTCTTATTATGCCGTGCGGAAGCCTATTTATTAAAACAAAATCCCGAAACAGATAAAGCCGTTGCAGACATCAACATACTGATGAACTCCATGACAGGCATGACCTTCACCAAAGAACAACTGATTAACTACTATGCCGCAAAAAAATATATGCCTCTCCACCTGAAGTCGGAAGATGAAAGAAGCATCAAGAAAAAAATCAACCCGCAAGGGTTTACAATTCCCGACAGTGATACGGAGAATCTGATTCAGTGCCTTCTGCACATGCGCCGTGTCATTACCGTTCATGAAGGCCTTCGCTGGAATGACATTAAACGATATGGAATCGAAATATCGCACAACAGAGACGGGCAGACAGACGACGTATTATTAGTAGACGACCCCCGCCGTGCTATTCAGATACCACAAGAGGTAATTGCAGCAGGATTGGAAGCCAATCCAAGAAATAACTAAAAATAAGGAGGAGACATGAAAAAATATATCTATACTTTATTGTTTGCCGTTTCCATAATATTGGGAGCATGCAGCGAAGATAAATTAGACAGTAACAGTATTTTTAATACTGAGGTCCCTGAACGGGATGCATTCGATACCTGGCTATTACTCAACTATGTTGTTCCGTACAACATTCAGTTCAACTATAAGTATGTCGACAAAGAATCAGATAACACATACAATCTGATTCCCGCCGACTACAGCAAATGTATTGCCATGGCTAAACTGACCAAGTACCTCTGGATAGACTCTTACAATGAATTGCTCGGAGATACGTTCATCAAAACCTATTGTCCACGGATGATTCAGCTGATCGGTTCAAAAGCTTACAACAGCCAGGGTTCGGTAGTATTGGGAACGGCAGAAGGCGGTTTGAAAATCACTTTGTACAATGTAAACGAACTGGATGCCAACAATCCAAATATCGATTTCCTGAACACCTGGTTTTTTAAAACCATGCATCATGAATTTGCACATATATTGCACCAAACAAAAAATTATTCTACAGACTTTAATCTGATTTCAACCGATTATCAGGGACCAAGTTGGCTAAATCTAGAGAGTGATGCAACCGCCAATGCAATGGGATTCATTACCCGCTATGCAAGTTTCTCACCCGATGAAGATTTCGTGGAAATCATCTCTAATTACATAACTCACGACGCCAGCTATTGGGAAAGCGTACTGAATAACGGCGGAGTTATCGGCAGAATAAAATTGGAGAAAAAGTTTGATATAGTGAAAAAATATCTGAAAGACAGTTGGAGTATTGATATCGACAAGTTGCGCGACATAGTACAACGACGTTCTAACTCTTTGTCTGAAGTTGATTTAGAAAACCTTTAATAATGAATTAAGTATGAAATTGCCACATTATATATTATATATTCTCGTCGCAGGGGTAGTCTTTTCATGTGCCCCAAAAATAGATCCGATTTTTGACGATACTTCTGCCAACCGTATTGAGGAAGAAATGGAAACAGTACAAGAGATTCTGCTCAGTTCGCCCAACGGTTGGTTAATGGAATATTATCCCTCTTCTACGCAAAGCTACGGAGGTTTCAATGTCTTGCTCAACTTTCAACCCGGTAACCGAGTGTCCGTGGCGAGTGAAACGGCAGGTGCAGACAAGACCGCAGTCAGCACCTACACCCTGAAACAAAGCGCAGGATGTGTGCTTTCTTTCGACACTTACAACGAAATACTCCATTTCTTCTCCGACCCATCCAGCAACGAAGGAATGGGAAACGGTTATGGACTGGAAGGAGACTTTGAATTCACCATACTGCAAGCCGACACGCAAATCATTCGATTGAAAGGGAAAAAGAGCGGTTCGTACATCACTATGACTCCGATGCCCGCCGTTTTGAAATGGAGTGACTACCTGAAAGATATCAAGCGGAAGGACAAAGAGCTCTCCGAATACTACCGGTTACTCTACCAAGACGGAGAACATTCGTTCGAAGCGCGCCTGACAGGGCATACGCTCTGTATCTACCAGAAAAAGGGGGAAGAAACCGTCATCGAATATAAACCGTTCATCATCACTCTGACAGGCTGTAAATTCTACCAGCCTGTACAACTAGGCAATAGCGTCATCGAAGGCCTGATCTTGAATCCCGATTTAGGAGAAGATGGCACATTCATCCCCTCTAACGATGCTGCGGGCGTGTTCATTCCTACCTATCCTTCCGTTAACGAAATGTTGTTCAGCCGTAACTGGTTCTTTGCCTACAGTGGCTTCAGCCCATACGGCAAAGCATTGTGGGATATAACCCGTGAAGCATTGGAAACCAACAATGACGACATGACCTATTGCTATCTGGGCAGTGAAAATAATATTCTGGGGAACTACTATGCCTTTCATTTCATCTGCGACCAAGGACACGGCTACCTAGCCTTCGATTACGAACTGATAGGAGAAGATACGATTTCGCTGAAGTTCTCGGAAGAAGGGTCAACCATTGGTAAGACTTACTATACAGACTTCAAGTTCAATGCCTTAATCACACCGCTTGGCAACGATATCCAACGTACCTTTACACTGACATTGGATGACAAAAAATCACCCAACTGGATCAAATTCACCGATATTGATCACCCGGAAAATTATTTCACTGTTTATAGAGCAGTGCAATATTACCCAATGGCTAACTAACTACAATACAAATAACTATAGTATTAATCAAAATTTCACAAAGTATGAAAGTTTATCATTTGCTCAACACATGCCTGGCACTGATTGCCAGTTGCATAATGTTCACTTCTTGCAGTGATGATGATGATCCGCTAAAAGGCAACATCGCACTTAGTACCCAAAACATTATTTCTCCTGAAGGGGCGACTGTAACCCCGAATGTACTTACCGTAGACGGCAAGGGAGGCATTTTCTCCATTCCTTTGATGTGCGGACTGGAAGACTACGACCTTGATGTTACTTACGCAGCCGTAGTACCTGCCAAAGACGCTACATGGTGCAAAACCACCATTGCCGGCAATAAACTGAACATCGATGTCAGTGTATCTAAAGATACTCAAGGCCGCTCTACCACTATAGTCCTGACCGCAGTAGCCACCGGTGCTGAAATCGCTCCACTGGAAATCACAATCAATCAAGGTGCTAAAGTGACACCAAAAGGAGAAGTAGTCTTGAAAACTGACCAGATAACCGCACCCACCAACGCTAAACTGGAAGGAGATGTACTCGACATTTCTTATGCCGGTGGTGAAGTAACTATACCAGTAAGTACTACGCTGGAAGATCCAACCATCGATGTGGAATATACATTAACCGTTCCGGAAAATGCCAAGTGGTTCACTGCCGACTTAGCTGAAGGAAAACTGGTCATCCGAATATTTCCCACTGCTGCCAAAGCAGATAATACCGCAGATATCACCATTGCTGCAACAGGCAAGACGGAAGAAACTGAAATCTCTTCTCTGCGTCTAAGCGTAAAACAGGCCAAATTCAATAGCAGCATCGATATGGCAGTAGTGGAAGGAGGAACCTTCAAATATGGAGAAGGAAAAGAATACAACCAAAGCTATGTTCACGATGTCACTGTGAGCAGTTTCTATATTGCTACAACCGAAATCACGCAGAAATTGTATGAAGAAATTATGGGTGAAAATCCTTCTGATAAGAAGTTCGTAGGAGACAATTATCCCGTAAACAAAGTAAACTGGTCCAAAGCTTGCGAATTCTGCAACAAACTGAGTGAAAAAGAAGGATTGACTCCTGCTTATAAGCAAGAAGGTACAATCAAAATAGAAGACATGTGGTTCGGAAGCATCACAGAAATCCCGAACTACATTTATGATCCGGCCACTGTATCCAACGGTTACAGAATCCCAACTTCCGCCGAATGGGAATTTGCCGCAAAAGGTGGTAACGAAGGTTGCAAGAATCTAACCGTCTTTTCCGGTAGTGATAACTATAGCGAAGTAGGCTGGTGGCAAGACAACTCAGCCATTGGCAGCACAAAATCACTGCACGAAGTAGCCCAACTAAAAGCCAACCTACTGGGTCTCTATGACATGAGTGGAAACGTAGGCGAATGGTGTTATGACTACGGCGTGCCTTACGGTTATGAGTACTCTTTGGAACCGGAAACGGATCCGATCGGTCCCGCTGAGAACCTCAATGACACGAAAATTTACAGAGGTGGTTATTACTCCACATACGACACTAAAGGCAAAGTGTACTATACTGATAAGATGGACCCTACAACAACAGACATCACTATCGGTTTCCGCGTAGTAAGAACCATTAAATAACAACTAAAATATATATTTATGAACTTGAATAAATTTTACTACCTTATTGTCGTGCTATTGTGCAGCATTTCATTTACTGCCTGTTCCGACGATGACGACAAACAAACTGTTCCTAACATAGAATTGGTAGCTTCCATGTCTGCCTACAGTGAAGGAATCCTGTCTTTTGACGAAGAAAACAGCATACTGTCAGTTTCCCAAGAAGGTACACTTACAAGCAGTATCACGCTGGGTGATGCCGCCGGGGCAGACATGAATGGTATTACACTGAAAGCCATTGTTCCAACTGCCGACAAGATGTGGTGCCTTGCCAATTGCAGTAAAAACCGTCTCTCACTGTCCGTGGCCAAAAACAATGCCGAGAATGTACGCCAGACTACGATAGAAATATCCGCCCTTTTCGGTGATCAGGTGCTAGATACTTATATGCTTATCATCACACAGAAAGGTGTAGAGAAAGAGGAAAAGCCTGCTGCGGCAGATATAACGGCCTTCGTCATTCCAGGACAAATATCCTCCAAGATAGATTATCCCATCATCACAGTTACCATGCCTGCCGAAACGGACGTTACTGCGCTGAAACCTGTTGTTGTGCCCTCCGAAGGAGCCACTGTAACTCCTGCCAGCGGTACGGTTCAGGATTTCACCGATGCCGTGCAATATACGGTTATTTCTTCTGACCAGAAGAATGTTAAGACATATACAGCTATTGTTACTCTGCAATCCAGCAGCGTCAACCCTCCCAGTGGAGGAGGCAATGAGGAAAATCCCAACTACACCACTTTTGAAATGGTAAGTGTAGGAGCCGGTTCATTCATAATCGGTCAGGATTTGAGCGGTACGTATGCAGACAAGACGAATGCACATAAAGTAAATATTTCAGCTTTTGAAATAGGACGTTATGAAGTAACACAACGCGAGTTTCAGGATGTAATGGGCTATAACCCGTCCGTTAACAAGAAAAGCGATCTGTTACCCGTACATACCGTCACATTGTATGAAGCCATGCTATATTGCAACAAATTGAGTGAACGCAAAGGCTACAAACCGGTATATAAATTCCAGAATGAATTATGGGATACCACTAATACAGAACTCTATGAAGCCGATGTGACACGCGATAAAACAGCCAACGGTTATCGCCTGCCTACCAGCGCTGAATGGGAATATGCAGCCAAAGGTGGTCCCGACAACGAGAACCAACCGTATTACTATGCAGGCAGCAACAACCTCGATGAAGTAGGCTGGTATAGAGAGAACTCCATTGTAGGAGAAGAACCGGAACTCCATGTAGTGGGATTGAAGAAACCCAACTCATTGGGAATATACGACATGGCAGGAAATGTAGAAGAATATACCGGAGAATGGCTTCTTCAGTTGGGTTACATCAGCGATGCTGAAGAAACCGACCCATGGGGACCAGAAAAACCGAGAGATGAAGACCGTCTGGTTTTCTCACGAGGAGGCTGCTTCTCGACATACGACACCAACTGCTCTAACACGAATGCACGGATTCTGGGAGCTCACATCAAAACAGACATGGGTTATCCCGGTGGTGAGATATGGTTTGGCAACATAGGTTTCCGAGTTGTACGTTCCTTAAAATAATAAAAACTACCCTGCTAAGTTATTAGCTAAATTCTCTCTCTAACAATCAAAAAAGGATGCGTCTTTCATGAAGTGCACCCAAAGCCTGACAAAAAGCTTTGAGGTGCACTTTGCTTTTATTACACAGGCCCCCAATCTTCTCGTAAGGAATTCATCAGAATTTAAATGATTTTCAACCAACCTAACCGATTATTTGTTTACTTTGCAGAGTTACATCCAAAAGAAAGAAAACCTATGGCTAAGAACAAAGAAAAAAAAGCCGGCAAGCGCATGAAAAAGAAAGAGCTTGTGAGCGCACTGATGGATTTTTTCCATTCAAAACCCGACGAAGTACTGTCCCTGAAATACATCTTTGAGCAACTTCACCTCACCACGCATCCCCTGAAGATGCTGTGCAAGGATATCTTAAGCGACCTGCTACTGGACGATTACATCACCGAAGTAGAGAAAAGCAAATATAAATTGAACAATCATGGTGTAGAAATGACAGGCACTTTCCAGCGCAAGAGCAACGGAAAGAATTCCTTCATCCCCGAAGGTGGAGGTGATCCGATATTTGTGGCCGAACGCAACTCAGCACACGCCATGAACAACGATAAAGTACGCATTTCCTTCTACGCCAAACGCCGTGGCTGCGAAGCCGAAGGAGAAGTGATAGAAATATTGGAACGTGCTAACGACACCTTTGTAGGCACACTGGAAGTAGGCAGTTCATACGCCTTCCTGGTGACGGAAAACCGTACGCTTGCCAATGACATCTTCATCCCCAAAGAAAAGCTGAAAGGCGGAAAGACGGGAGACAAAGCCATCGTGAAAGTAGTGGAATGGCCCGATAAGGCGAAAAACCCCATCGGACAAGTCATCGACATCCTGGGCAAAGCGGGCGACAACACTACAGAGATGCACGCCATCCTTGCCGAATTCGGACTGCCTTATGTCTATCCCTCTTCTGTAGAAAAAGCTGCGGACAAAATCCCCGCCGAGATATCCGATGAAGAAATTGCCAAACGCGAGGACTTCCGAAATGTGACTACCTTCACCATCGACCCGAAGGATGCCAAAGACTTTGATGATGCTCTCTCCATCCGCAAACTGAAAGATGGCTTGTGGGAAGTAGGTGTACACATCGCAGACGTTACCCATTACGTAACCGAAGGCAGCATCATCGACAAGGAAGCCGAAAAACGCGCTACATCCGTGTATCTTGTAGACCGTACCATCCCGATGCTTCCTGAACGTCTATGCAACTTCATCTGCTCCCTGCGTCCCAACGAAGAAAAGCTGGCGTACTCCGTTATCTTCAACATCAACGAAAAGGGAGATGTGAAAGACTCGCGCGTAGTACATACAGTAATCAAGTCCGACCGCCGCTTTACTTACGAGGAAGCACAGCAAATAATTGAAACGAAAGAAGGAGACTTCAAAGAAGAAATCCTCATGCTGGATACCATTGCCAAGGCACTGCGTCAAAAGCGTTTCGTAGCCGGAGCCATCAACTTCGACCGTTACGAAGTGAAGTTTGAGATAGACGAAAAAGGGAAACCTATCAGCGTCTACTTTAAAGTCTCCAAAGATGCCAACAAGTTGGTGGAAGAATTCATGTTGCTTGCCAACCGCACCGTAGCAGAAAAAATCGGTCGAGTACCGAAAAACAAGAAGGCCAAGGTATTCCCTTACCGTATCCACGACCTTCCAGACCCGGAGAAACTGGATAACCTGGCACAATTCATCGCCCGCTTCGGCTACAAGATACGTACCGGTGGGACCAAGACAGATGTTTCCAAATCCATCAACCATCTGTTGGACGATATTCAGGGCAAGAAGGAAGAGAATCTTATTGAAACCGTATCTATCCGTGCCATGCAGAAAGCACGTTATTCCACGCACAACATTGGACATTATGGATTGGCATTCGAATACTATACGCATTTCACCTCACCCATCCGTCGTTTCCCGGACATGATGGTACACCGCTTGCTTACTAAATATCTGAATGGCGGGCGCAGTGTTTCCGAAACTAAATATGAAGACCTCTGCGACCACTCCAGCAATATGGAACAAATTGCAGCCAACGCTGAACGTGCTTCCATCAAATACAAGCAAGTAGAATTTATGACGGAGCGCCTGGGACAAGTGTTCGATGGTGTAATTTCCGGTGTTACGGAATGGGGGCTGTACGTTGAACTGAACGAAAACAAATGCGAAGGCATGATACCTATCCGCGACCTTGGCGATGACTATTACGAGTTCGACGAGAAGAACTACTGTCTGCGCGGGCGCCGTAAGCACCGTACCTACAGTTTGGGCGATACAATCACGATTAAGGTGGCACGGGCCAATCTGGAAAAGAAACAGTTGGACTTTGCGCTGGTAGAATAAAAGGCGCGGATTACGCGGAATACACGGATCAAGGGTTATTGATTAATGAAAGAAATCCATGTAATCCGCGTAATCCGTACCTAAATTTTCGTTCTCCTATACACCATAATTCTCCCTGTAAGCCGTGGGCGACATTCCTGTATGATGCTTGAAGTATCTCCCCAGATAGGACTGATCAGGGAAATTAAACTGATTAGCTATCTCCTGTATGGAAAGTGCTGTAGAGTGAAGTGTCACTTTAAGCTCAAGTATCACGTAATCGTCTATCCATTCTTTCGCTGTGCATCCTACCGTTTGCTGAATCGTCTTACTCAGATGCCGCGTAGTGACACAAAGCTTATCCGCATAATAATCCACCGAACGCTGTTCTCTGAACGACTCTATCACTAACGCAATAAAGCGATCCTTCAACCGCCAACGCAAATGATTCGGCTTCGTTTGCCGGTAAAGACGCTCCGACTGATTACAGATCTCATAAAACAGCATCCGACAACAGTAAATCACCAACTCACGCTGATATATATTATCACTGTCCACAGCCTTCTGTTGCAGAAGTTTAAGATAATGATTGCATATCCCGTCCCACTCTTCGTCCCTAAACGAGCTATAATTATGTTCACGCATAAAAGATACCTTATCCGAAGGCAACGAATAGAAAATCTCATGCCGGAACTGGGCGGAAAAAGCAAAAACGGCCAGTTCAAGATCATCTGTAGCATCTTTATAAAACGTAATCTGTTCAGGGAAAACAAGTATTACGCTTCCGGCAGCTAAAGCATACTTCTGCTGGTTAATGTAAAGCTGTACTCCTCCTTGCAAACAAAACAGCAATTCCCCTCTCTCCATCCGATAAGGATAAGAAAACAAATCGGATTTCTGCCGGGTATGAAACAGGTATTCCTCACTCATAAAGTTCTATTTTTGAAGTACAAATATACTCTTAAAGGAGCTTATGAACAAAATAATCCCACTTTTTGAACAATTCGCTTCGATTTTTGAACCGTGAGACAGGCAATAGAAGCCGTAACTTTGCAGCGGTTAATAATTTTGGTTATTTGCTCATCAAAGATTGGATATATACGTATTAGTAATGAATCAAATGCTGAGTAATACTATCTTAATTCTCCTCCTCCCCGGAGGAGGAGTACCCGAAGGGGGAGGTGGTAGGTAAGAAAAGAAGTCCTTAGGTATATGATTCATAGGTATTTCTGGCTTTACCTACCACCCCGCCCTCTGGGCACCCCTCCTCCGATGGATGAGGGGAATTGAGATACTCTATTTACTTAATATTGGAATTATCATTTAATTCATAACCGTATAGTAATGAACTTAAGAAAAAAGATTGTAATATGGCAAAAAGAGAATTAACAGCCCGTTATCTGTTTTTCATCGCGGGCTTATTTGTAAATGCGTTTGGTATTAGTTTAATTATTAAAGCAAATTTGGGCTCCTCGCCTATATCGAGCCTTCCTTACACACTGAGTTTAAAATTTCCCGTCACACTGGGACAGTTCACGCTTCTGCTGAATGCCGTGCTGATAGCCGGACAAATATGGCTTCTGAAAAAGGACTTCAGAAAAGAGCAGTTTCTACAAATTCCCGTAGCAATACTCTTCAGTTTCTTCATAGATTGCTCGATGGCTTTGCTGGGAGGATTCATTCCTGCGGGCTATGCCTCGCAGATTCTATCACTGATAGCTGGCTGTGCGATACTTGGCCTGGGAGTAAGTATGGAGGTAATTGCCAATGTAGTGATGCTATCCGGTGAAGCCTTTGTGAAAGCCATCACTCTGCGCACGGGAAAAGAATTCGGAATTACCAAGATCGGCTTTGATACTACACTGGCACTCCTTGCCTGTGCAGCTTCTCTGATGATAGCAGGAAGCATAGAAGGTGTACGCGAAGGTACAATCATTGCCGCATTGATCGTAGGACTTTTCGCACGCTTCTTCAACAGACGGCTGGGGTTTGTCAATAAAATGATTACCTTTGCACCGAATAAAACACCCATTCAGCCCTATGAAGACAATTGCAATCACCAAACTGACAGAAATTGAAGCAATCATTTGCAAATGTCCTTACTGCACGGTGGGCATCACCGATCTGGAAGGCAACCCTTACGTAGTCCCCATGAACTATGCTTACCGGGACGGCATCATCTATCTGCACTCCGGTCCCGAAGGCAGCAAAGTAACGATGGCAGAAAGACATCCTCGTGTCTGCATCACCTTCTGCGAAGGACACGAACTGGTGTATATGCACCGGCAGGTGGCATGCAGTTACAGCATGAAGTCGCGCAGCGTGATATGCCATGGAAACGTCCGTTTCATCGAAGATATAGATAAAAAAAGGGAGGTGCTTGATATAATCATGCGGCAATATACAAGCGATGAATTTAAATACAGCGAACCTGCCGTGCGCAACGTAAAGGTTTGGGAAGTAAAAATAGACAAAATGACTTGCAGATCCTTCGGACTGCGACCCAGCGAGGTCACCTCAGAGTAGTTATAACCCCATTCCAGGATGGCTACACCCTTTCCCCCGGATAGCTACACCCTTTTAGTGAAAGGGTGTAGCCCTAATATTCTACAACGGGTATTCATCAAATGCATACAGCAACGTTGAAAGATACCGTTCGCCTGTATCCGGCAATAATGCTACTATTGTTTTCCCCTCATTCTCCGGAAGAAGTGCCAGACGAGTGGCTGCACTGACTGCCGCTCCGGAAGATATACCTACCAGCAGACCTTCTTTCTGAGCCAACTCGCGTCCTGTACGGATAGCATCATCATTCGTTACCTGCAATATTTCATCCACTACTGCCGGATTGTAGTTCTTGGGAACAAAACCGGCACCGATACCTTGTATCTTATGTGCTCCCGGAGCACCTCCCGAAAGTACAGGAGAGTCGGTCGGCTCTACCGCTACCACCTTTACAGCCGGCTTATGTTTTTTCAGAGCGACGCCTACTCCACTTACCGTTCCACCAGTGCCTACACCGGCAACAAAAATATCAACATGACCTTCCGTATCCCGCCAGATCTCCTGTCCTGTAGTACGTTCGTGCATGGCAGGATTTGCGGGGTTGTCAAACTGCTGAAGAATCACCGCACCGGGTGTAGCCGCTTTCAGTTCTTCAGCACGGGCAATAGCTCCTTTCATACCATTGGCACCGGGCGTAAGCACCAATTCGGCACCCAAGGCTTTCAGTAAGTTGCGACGCTCAACGCTCATGGTATCGGGCATGGTGAGAATCAACTTATAACCTTTTGAAGCGGCCACAAATGCAAGTCCTATTCCGGTGTTTCCACTGGTAGGTTCTATGATGGTTGCTCCGGGTTTCAGCAAACCGGAAGCCTCGGCATCTTCAATCATCGCCAGTGCCACGCGATCTTTCACGCTTCCAGCAGGATTAAATGACTCCAGTTTCACGATCAGACGGGCTTTCAGCCCCTTTGATTTATTGTAATTACTCAGCTCCATCAAGGGAGTGTTGCCCACCAGATCCGTGAGCTGTTTTGCTATCTTTTTCATAACATATTGGGTTTTAAATTATACTCTTCTTTCTAAATGACAAAGATAGAGGGTTAACGGTTCATAGGAAATACCATATTTGTGGGATTTTCATACTATAAATGAGGGATTTTCGCTGAGAATAATTACCTTTGTACCCACCTTATTATAAAAAGGATATCCCAATGAGTCCATTGAACTTTACTCACATTTTGACACAGGCAGTCGATGAACTATCGGAAAGCTCATCTTACAAAGGACTGTTTCATCAGCACACGGACGGCACTCCATTGCCTTCGGCTAAGGCACTGCAAGATATTGTAGAGCTATCGCGTGCCATCCTCTTCCCCGGTTATTTTGGTAATTCCACAGTCAACAGCCGCACCATCAAATATCACATCGGCGTAAACATCGAACGCTTGTTCGACTTGCTGACCGGTCAGGTACTTGCAGGGCTTTGCTTCACCGGAAACGGAGAATGTACCTGCTGCACTGAACTTCAGCGTGAAGAAGCGGCACTGATTGCCGCTAAATTCATCAGCAATTTGCCGGGAATGCGCCGTGTGCTGGCCACTGATGTGGCAGCCGCCTACAATGGAGATCCGGCAGCACACAGTTTCGGAGAAGTAATCAGTTGTTATCCCGCCATACGTGCCATCAGCAATTACCGCATTGCGCATGAGTTACTGAAACTCGGTGTGCCCCTTATTCCGCGTATCATCACTGAAATGGCCCATAGCGAAACAGGAATCGATATTCATCCGGGTGCCGCCATCGGCAGCCACTTCACCATAGACCACGGAACGGGTGTGGTAATTGGGGAGACGTGCGTCATCGGAAATAACGTGAAGTTGTATCAAGGCGTAACTCTGGGTGCCAAGAGCTTTCCATTGGATGCGGACGGTAAACCGATCAAGGGCATCCCACGCCACCCGATACTGGAAGACAATGTCATCGTCTATTCCAATGCCACCATTTTAGGACGTATCACTATCGGACAGGGCGCCACGGTAGGCGGTAATATCTGGGTGACGGAAGACGTTCCGGCCGGAGCAAGAATTGTACAGACTAAAGCCAAGAAATGACCGGCTTTAACAGATAGTTTCCGGGGTATACAAGTGATGCGTATCAGATATATAGATGCAACCTGTCGGATATATAGATACAACACGTTGGATATATAGATACAAGACGTTGGATATATAGATGCAAGACGCTGGATATATAGATGCAATAATCTGCCGGATAAGAGAGAAAATCAATATAAAACAGAATAGTCAAACAGTAATAAATAGATGAACGAACAATTTCAAATGATTGCCAAGACCTTTCAAGGTCTGGAAGAAGTATTAGCACAAGAACTGACTGCATTAGGGGCAAACGACATAGAAATAGGCCGGCGCATGGTGTCTTTCAGTGGAGACAAGGAAATGATGTACAAGGCAAACTTCTGCTTGCGCACAGCAATCCGTATCCTGAAACCGATCAAGAACTTCACTGCCAAAGATGCTGATGAAGTCTATGAACAAATCAAAGCTATCAGCTGGGAAAACATCCTGAATGTGGAGAAAACATTTGCTGTAGATGCCGTTGTGTTCAGCGAAGAATTCCGTCACTCCAAGTTTGTATCTTATAAAGTAAAAGATGCCATTGTAGATTATTTCCGCGAGAAATTCAACAAACGTCCGTCCGTACGAATCAACCGCCCGGATGTACTGCTGAATATACACATTGCACAAACCACGTGTACGCTTTCGCTCGACTCATCGGGTGAGTCACTACACCGCCGCGGTTATCGCCAGGAAGCGGTAGAGGCTCCGTTGAACGAAGTTCTGGCTGCCGGAATGATCCTCATGACGGGCTGGAAAGGAGAATGTGATTTGATTGATCCGATGTGTGGTTCGGGTACCATCCCCATTGAGGCGGCACTGATTGCACGTAACATTGCTCCGGGAGTATTCCGTAAGGAATTTGCTTTTGAGAAGTGGAATGATTTCGACCAGGATTTATTCGATACGATTTACAACGACGACAGTCAGGAATGTGAGTTTACACATAAGATATACGGGTACGACAATAATCCGCAGGCCAACGAAATAGCAACACACAACATCAAGGCAGCAGGTGTATCGAAAGACATTGTCTTGAAGTTGCAGCCCTTCCAGCAGTTTGAACAGCCGGCGGAAAAGTCCATGATTATCACCAATCCGCCTTATGGGGAACGCATTTCTACCAATAATCTGCTGGGACTGTACCAGATGATAGGCGAGCGTCTGAAACACGCTTTCACCGGAAACACGGCATGGGTGCTCTCTTATCGTGAAGAGTGCTTCGACCAGATAGGGCTGAAACCGACTGCCAAAATACCTCTGTTCAACGGTGCACTGGAATGTGAATTCCGTAAATACGAGATTTTCGACGGTAAATATAAGGAATTCAAGAAACAGGAAGGTGAAAGTGAAGAGGGAGAAGACTCTAAAGAATCAGGCTTCAAACCGAAAGAAGGACGGGAGTTCAGACCAAGAGAACCACGTGAATTCAGACCGAGAGAGCCCCGCAAACCAGGAGAATTCAGATCCAGAGATGACAAGCCAAGGGAATTCAGACCAAGAGACAGTAAACCCCGGGAGTTTGGTTCGAGAGAAGACAGGCCCAGAGGAGAATTCAAGCCAAGGGAATTCCGCAAGGATGGAGACAGGGAAAGAAAACCGTTTGACAGAGAACGTCGTCCGGGGGGAAGCGGGGAGTTCAAGCCGAAAAGGGAATTTAAACCGAGAAAGCGGGAAGAGGGAGAGTAAGTTGCTGAGAAACAGTTACAAGAAACAGTTTGACGAACTCTTCTCTGCCTTTGCCAAGCTGAGTGCCGCCGTACAAGTGAAAAGTACACCAATGGGCAGAATAGAAGTGAAAGGTTTTAGAAAAGAGAATGACTAACAAAAGACTATGAACATGAAGATAATCAGTAAATGGATGGGAGTGGTATTATTGGCATCATCCGCTCTCTTCACAACGAACGTTATGGCACAAGATTTAAAGAAACCGACGCTGGAAGACCTGATCCCCGGCGGAGAAACCTATCGCTTTGCAAAAAGCCTGTACGGACTGCAATGGTGGGGAGACACGTGCATCAAGCCCGAAATAGACTCTTTGTTTGCAGTGAACCCTAAAACAGGAAAGGAAACCCTACTCCTGACGCGTGAGAGAATCAACCAGACACTGGAACAGGAAAAACTGGGTAAACTGAGTCATTTATATCAGGTGAGCCTGCCTTGGGCTGAAAAGACTCAGTTGCTTATCACCCTGCCCGGTAATTATATCGTTTACGACTGGAAAGCGGATAAGATCATCAGCAAACAAGCCTTGCCAGAAAAGGCAGCCAATGAGGATTATAATACCGTAAGCGGCCATATTGCTTACACTCTGAATAATAATCTTTATGTTAACGATCGCGCCGTAACCAACGAACCGGAAGGGATCGTATGCGGACAAAGCGTACACCGTAACGAGTTCGGCATCAGCAAAGGAACTTATTGGAGTCCGAAAGGTGACTTGCTCGCTTTCTACCGCATGGATGAAAGCATGGTAACACAATATCCGTTAGTGGACATCACCGCACGGGTGGGCGAATTGAACAATGTACGTTACCCGATGGCAGGTATGACGAGCCACAAAGTAACTGTAGGCATCTACAATCCCGAAACGCAGAAGACAATTTATCTGAATGCAGGTGATCCTACCGACCATTACTTCACCAATATAAGTTGGGCACCGGATGCCAAAAGCCTTTATCTCATAGAACTGAACCGTGATCAGAACCATGCCAAGCTATGCCAGTACAGCGTAGAAACAGGCGAACTGATAGGAACTCTTTTTGAAGAGACACATCCCAAATACGTAGAACCCCAGCACCCCATCGTATTCCTGCCGTGGGACAACAGCAAGTTTATCTACCAAAGCCAACGCGACGGCTTCAACCACCTGTACCTCTATGGCACAGACGGTAAGCTGGTCAAGCAACTGACTTCCGGCAACTGGCTTGTGCAAGATGTGCTTGGCTTCAACAGTGGAAAGAAAGAAATCATCATAGCTTCCACGGAATATTCCCCGTTGCAAAGCAACCTCTTCAAAGTAAGCATAGCAACAGGCAAACGTAGCCCGCTGGGCACACCGGAAGGTATACACCACGGCACACTGAGTGCAAGCGGCAGTTATCTCATAGATACCTATTCCAGCCCTGAAGTACCACGCAGCATCAACCTCATCGCCACACAAAACGGGAAAAGCATCAATCTGCTGACAGCAGAAGATCCATTCAAGGACTTCACCATGCCGAGCATCGAAGTAGGCACCATCAAAGCTGCCGACGGTGTGACTGATCTTTACTATCGTCTCATAAAACCTGCGGACTTTGATCCGAACAAGAAATACCCCACCATTGTCTATGTATACGGTGGACCGCACGCCCAAATGGTCACCAGCGGTTGGCAGAACGGTGCACGTGGCTGGGATATCTACATGGCCAACAAAGGTTACATCATGTTCAGCCTCGACAACCGTGGAAGTGACAACCGCGGACTGGAATTTGAAAATGCTACTTTCCGACATCTTGGCATTGAAGAAGGAAAAGACCAGGTGAAAGGTGTGGAATTCCTGAAAAGTCTGCCTTACGTAGATGGCAACCGCATCGGTGTGCACGGCTGGAGTTTCGGTGGTCACATGACTACGGCATTGCTGCTCCGCTATCCCGAGATATTCAAGGTAGGCGTTGCAGGTGGCCCGGTCATCGACTGGGGATATTATGAAATCATGTACGGAGAACGCTATATGGATACCCCACAGAGTAATCCGGAAGGGTACAAAGAGTGCAACCTGAAAAACCTTGCCGGCAACCTGAAAGGGCATTTGCTATTGATCCATGATGATCATGACGACACCTGTGTACCTCAACACACACTTTCGTTCATAAAGGCTTGTGTGGATGCACGCACATATCCGGACCTGTTTATCTATCCCACACATAAGCACAATGTCAGGGGACGTGACCGGGTACATCTGCATGAGAAAATAACCCGTTATTTTGAAGAACATCTTTGATGTACAATTTACCATTTACAATGTACAATTTAGTGCATGAGTAAAATGGTAAAGCACAGAAGAAGAGAAAGAAATGTAAATTGTTAATTGTACTTTAATTGTACTTTGTAAATTGTAAATGAAACCATGAAAGTATTATTATTAGGAAGTGGTGGCCGCGAGCATGCCCTGGCATGGAAAATAGCCCAAAGCCCGAAAGTAGAGAAACTTTTTATCGCTCCCGGTAATGCCGGCACCAGTGCGGTAGGCGAAAACGTATCCATCAAGGCAACCGATTTCCCCGCCTTGAAAGCCTTCGCTTTAGAACAAAAGATAGACATGATCGTGGTAGGTCCCGAAGATCCGTTGGTAGAAGGTATCTACGACAGCTTTACCGGAGATGCCTCCACCCAACATATTGCCATCATCGGCCCTACAGCTAAAGGTGCACAACTGGAAGGCAGCAAAGAGTTCGCCAAAGGCTTCATGGAACGTCACGGTATTCCCACCGCCCGTTACAAAAGCATCACTGCTGCTAATCTGGACGAAGGCCTTGCTTTTCTCGAAACCCTCGAAGCTCCCTACGTGCTGAAAGCCGACGGTCTATGCGCCGGAAAAGGTGTGCTCATTCTCCCTACATTGGAAGAAGCCAAGCGGGAACTGAAAGAAATGCTCGGCGGTATGTTTGGTCAGGCCAGCGCCACAGTTGTTATCGAAGAATTCCTCAGCGGTATAGAGTGCTCCGTATTTGTGCTGACAGACAGCAAGAACTATAAGGTTTTGCCTGTTGCCAAAGATTACAAACGCATCGGTGAAGGCGATAAAGGTCTGAATACCGGTGGCATGGGAAGTGTAACTCCTGTCCCCTTTGCCGATGAGGTATTTATGGAAAAGGTACGTACCCGCATCATCGAACCTACCATCCGCGGATTGCAGGAAGAAAACATCCTTTACAAAGGCTTCATCTTCCTCGGCTTGATCCGTGTGAAAGGTGAACCAATGGTGATAGAATACAACGTCCGTATGGGCGATCCGGAAACGGAAAGCGTCATGTTGCGTGTACAAAGTGACTTTGTAGAACTTCTGGAAGGTGTACGCGATGTCAACCTCGACACCAAGACATTGGTGATGGATCCACGTACAGCCGCCTGTGTCATGCTTGTCAGCGGTGGATACCCCGAAGCTTACGAAAAGGGCAAAGTGATGACCGGGTTTGAAGCAGCGGTAGCCACGGACAGCATTCTCTTCCATGCCGGAACCGCAATGAAAGACGGACAAGTGGTAACGAACGGCGGACGCGTGATTGCCGTATGTTCGTATGGTGAAACCAAGGAGGAAGCCCTTGCCAAAAGTTATAAAGTAGCGGATATGATCCACTTCGACAAAAAGTATTTCCGCCGCGACATCGGGTTCGATCTCTAATCACCCCATCACCCAACCACCTTTATTATAATGATACGAAGTAAACGATTACAGAACCGGATTACAGCGGGGCGCTTCACCCTCCCCGCTGCTATCTTTCTATCACTGTTCTGCTGGGTACTGACTTCCATCTTATTACCCGAGATTCCAGTGATGAAAAGCAATTATCCATTGTGGGAAACCATCTGCAGCGATTGGATTCCGACATGGGCAAGTGCGCCCCTAAGCTTTCTGCTTTACGGTATAATCGGTTACTTCCTGATAGAACTGAACAACACCTTCGCCATTATCCGTATGCGGGCATCCGTGCAGACAGCCATTTACTTCCTGCTGATATCTGTCTGTCCTGTCATGCACCAGTTATATGCCGGAGACATTGCCTCGACAGCGTTTCTGATATCCTTGTTCTTCCTGTTCAAGGGCTATCAACATCCACGTCCGGCGGGCATCCTATTCTACTCGTTCCTGTTTATCGGGGCGGGCAGTCTGTTTTTCCCGCAACTGACATTGTTCATTCCCCTTTTCTGGATCGGTGCATACAGTTTCCAGGCACTCACTCCTAAGAGCTTTTTCGGAGGTCTGATCGGTTGGACGCTGCCCTATTGGTTCCTGTTTGGACATGCCTACTTCTATGGTGAAATAGAATTATTCTATCAGCCGTTCATAGAACTGGTGACGTTCCATCCCATTACTTTATGGAACTTCCCATTATGGGAAATCGCTACATTGGGCTATTTGTTCCTGTTGTTCATAGTAAGCTCCGTTCACTGCCTGGTGGCAGGTTACGAGGATAAGATACGTACCCGCAGCTATCTGCATTTCCTTATTTTCCTGACGTTCTGCATCTTCGTTTATATCCTGTTGCAACCGGCACAAACGTTTCACCTCCTGCCCTTGCTGCTGATAGGCGTCAGCATCCTGACAGGACATTTCGTGGTACTGACGAACAGTCGGGCTTCTAATGTGTTTTTCATTTGTGCCCTTGCCGGGCTTATACTCTTATTCGGATTTAACGTATGGATGCTTTTGTAGACTCATTGGTTCAACTCCTGACAGACTGGGGTTATCTCGGTTTATTTATCTCCGCCTTACTGGCAGGAAGCATCGTTCCGTTCAGTTCGGAACTAGTGATGATAGCACTGGTAAAGGTAGGGCTCAGTCCGGTGATGTGTGTATTCTTCGCCACGTTGGGTAATACGATTGGCGGTATGACGTGCTACTACATGGGGCGTCTGGGTAACGTAGTCTGGATAGAGAAATATTTCAAAGTAAAAAAAGAAAAAGTAGACAAGATGCAGACTTTCCTTCAAGGTAAAGGAGCATTGATGGGCTTTTTCGCATTCCTGCCCTTTGTGGGCGAAGTAATTGCCATTGCACTGGGTTTCATGCGTAGCAATGTATGGCTGACTACTTCGTCCATGTTTGCCGGAAAGCTGATACGGTATGCCGTGATGCTGCTGGCATTGCAGGGAGTAATATCTATGTTTTAAGTTATGAAACGAATTATAGAACGTACGGAAGATGGAAGCGCAACGCTCTTTGTGCCCGAACTGGATGAACATTATCATTCGGTGAAAGGGGCGCGTACAGAGTCGCAGCATATCTTTATCGACATGGGGCTGAAAGCCTCTGCCGCACCGCAACCGCACGTTCTTGAGATAGGCTTCGGCACCGGACTGAATGCTTTGCTCACACTGGAAGCCGCCGAACAGGATGCGCGTCCCGTACATTATACCGGTATCGAGCTCTATCCCCTTGCCTGGGAAGAAGTCGATGCACTAGGATATAGCAATAACCCGCTGTTCAAGCAGCTGCACACCGCCCCGTGGGAAGAAGACGTAATAATATCCCCGCACTTCACCCTGCGGAAGATAAAGACAGATGCCATTAGTGATAAGTGGTTAGTGATTAGTGATAAGCATGAGGCAAACCACTCATCACTAATCACTAACCACTTATCACTAAATCCCGATCTCGTTTATTTCGATGCTTTTGCCCCTGAAAAGCAACCGGAAATGTGGAACGAGCAATTATTTCGCTCTCTTTACGTTTATATGAATACAGGGGGAATATTGACGACGTATTGCGCCAAAGGCGTCATCCGCCGTATGTTGCAAGCTGTAGGCTTCCGTGTGGAGCGCCTTCCGGGACCTCCGGGGGGAAAGCGGGAGATACTGAGGGCAACGAAAGAGAAACCATAAAGAGTAATCAATTATAAAAACCATAAATATAATAATGAAACGAACATTCCTGTACATCCTCGCTGCCTTGCTCGCCGCATCCTGTAAGAACAGCAGCGTCCAGAATAATAAGAATGAAGGCGATAAGCCCGTCATCACCGTCACCATTGAGCCATTACGCTATTTCACCGAAGCCATTGCAGGCGATCACTTCAACGTTATCAGCATGGTTCCCAAAGGGAGTAGTCCGGAAACCTACGACCCTACCCCCCAGCAACTCGTAGACCTTGCCAAGAGCAAAGCCTACTTCCGGATCGGCTACATCGGTTTTGAACAAACCTGGATGGACAAGCTGACGGATAACGCTCCGCACCTGCAATTCTTCGATACTTCCCGCGGCATCGACCTGATTTATGATTCCTCACACGCCCACCATCATCATGATGCCAACGCCCCCCACGCTCACGATTCTATCCAAGACGACGAGCATCAACATCTTTTGGGTGTGGAACCACACGTTTGGAGTTCTGCCTATAATGCACAGATCATTGCCGGAAATATCGTAAATGCACTGTGCGCCATCGACAAAGGCAATGAAGAAGTCTATATGGAGCGTTACAAAAGTCTCTGCAACCAGATTGAACATACCGATAGCCTTATTTGTCACATGCTGTCGGCTCCCAATGCGGACCGTGCTTTCATGATTTATCATCCGGCATTATCTTACTTTGCCCGCGACTACGGTCTGCATCAGATTTCCATCGAAGAAAATGGTAAAGAGCCTTCTCCCTCCCACCTCAAGAATCTAATAGACACTTGTAAAAAGGAGAAAGTCCGTGTTATCTTCGTACAACCTGAATTTGACCGTCGCAATGCGGAGATCATTGCCAAACAGACGGGAACGAAGGTAATCCCTATCAATCCGCTTTCTTACGATTGGGAAGAAGAAATGTTGAACATTGCCAAGGAATTGGTCGTTAAGAACTAAAGACATCGTCAAGTAGTAAACAAATGGGTACGCCTCTTATTGAAATAAAGAATCTCAGTGCCGGCTATGACAGCCGCACGGTATTACGCAACGTAAACCTCACCGTTTACGACCGGGACTTTCTGGGCATCATCGGCCCTAATGGCGGCGGAAAAACAACTCTCATCAAATGTATACTTGGTCTGTTGAAACCTACTGGAGGGGAAATTCTTTATAGAGGTGGACGAGCACTCAAAATGGGATATCTGCCACAATACAACAGTATAGATCGTAAGTTTCCCATTACAGTGGAAGAAGTAATCCTTTCCGGACTCTGCTCGCAAAAGTCACTTATTTCACGCTTCACCGCAGCACATCGGGAGAAAGCCCGCCAAGTGATTGCCCGTATGGGATTGGAAGGATTGGAAGAACGTGCCATCGGCGCACTAAGCGGCGGACAATTGCAACGTGCTTTGCTAGGGCGTGCCATCATCTCCGATCCTCAACTCGTTGTCCTAGACGAACCCAGTACCTATATCGACAAGCGTTTCGAAGCCCGCCTTTACGAACTATTGGCAGAGATTAACCACGACTGCGCCATCATTCTTGTCAGCCATGATATCGGCACAGTACTGCAACAAGTGAAGTCCATCGCCTGCGTGAATGAAACACTGGATTATCATCCCGACACGGGTATAAGTGAAGAATGGTTGGAACGGAACTTCAATTGTCCGATAGAGTTATTAGGGCACGGAGCACTGCCCCATCGTATATTGGCAGAGCATAAACATGGCGAGGGATGCGGGTGCTGCCACTGCGAAAAATGAAATGAATGAGTTCTATGTTAAATCAAAAGCATTATTTGCTTTAATGCTATAAAGTCATTACCTTTGCATAAGAATCATCACCCAAAGGGTGAAGGATATGGCGAGAGACTTGTTCTTCCAATCGCATTGCCTAAAGTTGCGTACCTCACCTGCGAAGTGAGGTTTTTTTATTTTGATATGCTTCATACTCACTTTTAAACCGCCCTTCCTCTGTAGCATCTACACAATATCCAGTCACCAGAAATAAATCTGGTTGTTTCTCTCTCAGAATAACAATATAGCTTTTATCCTGATACCAAAGCAAAATATTATTATTACCATCTTCATCTACTTTCTCAAAGCGCCTTATTAAAGGACTTTTGCTATTTTCAATGATTACTTTCACCCAATGTATTTTGTTGGCCCGATCTCTATCGTACCGCCTCTTACCAGAATACTTATTTTCCCGGGTTACAATATGATCAAAAGACTTTTGCTTTTTCATAAAATAGCCATCCCTTTTATCACGTACAAGAACATTATTAACTGTTACTTTTCGCCCTTCAAAATATAAAGTCGAAGAAACAAAATCATTCAGATAAATGCCATACATCTTATATAACTGATCTTTCGTAGGATTGTCGATATCCAAGTCTTCAAATAAATCATCTAAATCTTCTAGTTCCATTTCCCTATCATTTAGCTAACTGAAAATCCCAAATCTTAAATTTATTTTCCCAAGGAGGAGTACTCTCTGTTATAGAATATCCGGATTTATGTTCTATATACTTAATTATTTCATTCTTTATCTCACTCTGTTTCTCTATATCCCCCCTTTGCTTGTATACAATAGCACCTATAAAAAAGTCCGTCAATTGGATAAATTGGCTTTCTTCCGAACGTATATTTTGGAAATAAATATACTTATTCATTCCGCATACTCTGTTCAGTACTCTAGAAAGTACATTGAGACGAGCCTTACCCCGATTATCCTTAATATCCATATAAACCTTATAAAGATGAGAACTTTGGAAATCGCGAATCAAATAAAACATAGCCTTATAATAAAATATGTTATGATCACCACTATTGTAACGTTCATTATTAATGTTTTCTTTATGCTTAATCAACAAAGCACTAAACTTCAAACTCTTCTGCTCAAAGAAAAAATCTATTAACGCTCTATACAAAGGCATACGCGATGAAGAAACTTTATTCCATTTCAATTCAGTCGGTGAATGGTGTTTTAACTTTAGCTGCTTTATTTTAGCTGATAATTCTTTCCAATTCTCCTCCTCTACATACAAGCCGCCCACACACATCACAGGAAAACCATCATTTTCCAAATGACAACTTTCATCTATATAAATCCTCTTCGTATTCGACATAAGTGTACTATCAATTAAAAATTATATGCAAAAATAAAGATTATATCACAAAGAATTACGGAATTCTCTACAAAAAATCAATGTATATCTTTTAACCTATCCTAATAAATATGCCTTACCTCCACGCATTTAGCAGTTAAATCACTATATTTGCGGCCGTATATACCAAAATACAGAGCTATAACTTAAAAACATAACGAATTCTTTCCGAATGAAACAGTACAGAACCGTAAACAACCTTGTGGGTTGGATTACTTTCCTCATTGCAGCTACGGTCTATTGCATGACTATTGAGCCGACTGCAAGTTTTTGGGACTGCCCGGAGTTCATCACTACCGGCTACAAACTGGAAGTAGGACACCCGCCCGGAGCACCTTTCTTCATGCTGGTAGCCAACCTGTTCTCACAATTTGCCTCCGACCCGAGCACCGTTGCCAAAATGGTAAACTATATGAGTGCACTGATGAGTGGCGCTTGTATCCTGTTCCTGTTCTGGAGCATCACGCACCTGGTGCGCAAACTTGTTGTTACAGATGAGAATAATATTACCCGCGGACAACTGATTACCATCATGGGTAGCGGCCTGGTAGGCGCACTGGCATATACATTCAGTGACACCTTCTGGTTCAGTGCCGTCGAAGGTGAAGTTTACGCATTCTCTTCTCTTTTCACAGCCGTTGTATTCTGGCTGATACTGAAATGGGAGGATGTGGCGAACGAACCTCACAGCGACCGCTGGCTTATCCTCATCGCTTACCTGACGGGACTGAGTATCGGCGTACACTTGCTGAACTTGCTCTGCTTGCCTGCCATCGTACTGGTTTACTACTACAAGAAAGTGCCCAACGCAAATGCCAAAGGTTCATTACTGGCATTGCTCGCTTCGGGCATTCTGGTTGCCGCCGTACTGTATGGCATGGTACCGGGTATTGTAAAAGTAGGCGGCTGGTTCGAACTGTTCTTCGTGAATACGTTGGGAATGTCTTTCAACAGCGGTGTAATGGTTTACATCATTGTATTGGCAGCTTCCATCATCTGGGGAATATACGAAAGCTACACGGAAAAAAACAAGATGCGCATGTCCGTCTCCTTCGTACTGACAATTGCCTTGTTGGGTATTCCTTTCTACGGACACGGAACGAGCGCTGTTATTATAGGTATTATTGTTATCGCCTTCCTGTTCTTCTACCTCAGCCCGAAGATGCAGGCAAGTATGAAAGAGAAATATCGTGTTTCTGCGCGTACGCTCAACACCTCGCTGTTGTGTACCATGATGATTGTCATCGGATATTCTTCCTACGCCATTATCGTGATCCGCTCTACAGCCAACACCCCCATGGATCAGAACTCACCCGAAGACATCTTCACGCTGGGTGAATATCTGGGCCGTGAACAATACGGAACCCGCCCGTTATTCTACGGACAGGCATTCTCTTCCAAAGTAGCCCTTGATGTAAAAGATGGCTATTGCGAACCGCGTATCTCGTACAACGGAACCAAATTTATCCGCAAGGAAAAAGCCACTCCCGATGAAAAGGACAGCTATATTGAAATCCCCGGACGTATCGAATACGAATACGCGCAGAATATGCTTTTCCCGCGTATGTACAGCAGTCAGCACGCCAGGGAATATCAAGCCTGGGTAGACATTAAGGGCGAAGACGTTCCTTATGATCAGTGCGGACAAATGGTGATGGTGAACATGCCCACACAATGGGAAAACATCAAGTTCTTCTTCACCTACCAGCTCAACTGGATGTACTGGCGCTACTTCATGTGGAACTTCGCCGGACGCCAGAACGACCTGCAAGGCAGCGGAGAAATAGAACATGGTAACTGGATCACAGGCATCCCGTTCATTGACAACTTCCTGGTGGGCGACCAGAGTCTGTTGCCGCAGGAACTGCAAAACAATAAGGGACACAACGTCTTCTACTGTCTGCCTTTATTGCTCGGTATCATCGGCCTTTTATGGCAGGCATACCGCGGACAGAAGGGTATTCAACAGTTCTGGGTAGTGTTCTTCCTGTTCTTCATGACGGGTATCGCCATTGTGCTCTACCTGAATCAGACACCGAGCCAGCCGCGTGAACGCGACTATGCATATGCCGGATCATTCTACGCCTTTGCCATTTGGATAGGTATGGGTGTGGCAGGTATTATCCGCCTGTTGCAACACTACGCCAAGATGAAGGAACTTCCGGCCGCAACACTGGCATCCGTTGTCTGCCTGTTCGTGCCCATACAGATGGCAAGCCAGACGTGGGACGACCACGACCGCAGCGATCGCTACCTGGCACGTGACTTCGGCCAGAACTATCTGATGTCTCTGCAAGAAACCGGCAATCCGATTATCTTCACCAACGGTGATAATGATACATTCCCCTTGTGGTACAATCAGGAAACAGAAGGATTCCGCACGGATGCACGTACTTGTAACCTCAGTTACTTACAGACAGATTGGTATATCGACCAGATGAAGCGTCCTGCCTACGATTCTCCGTCATTGCCCATCACTTGGGACCGTATGGATTACGTGGAAGGAACCAATGAATACATTCCTGTACAGGCCGATTACAAGAAGAGCATCGACGCCCTCTATGCCGAAGCTGAAAAGCAGGCACTGAACGGTAACCCGGAAGCTCTGGTGAATGTGAAGAAAGAGTTCGGTGAAAACCCGTACGAATTGCAGAACATCCTGAAATATTGGGTACGAAGCAAAAATGAAGATCTCAAAGTAATCCCTACGGACAGCATTGTACTGAAGGTGGATAAGGAAGCTGTACGCCGCAGCGGCATGATGATACCGGGCGACAGTATCCCCGATTACATGCACATCTCACTGAAAGGCAAACGCGCCCTTTATAAGAGCGAACTGATGATGCTTGAAATGCTGGCAGAAGCCAATTGGGAACGTCCTATCTACATGGCAGTCAGCGTAGGTACGGAGAACCACCTCGGCATGGGTAATCACTTCATACAGGAAGGCCTAACCTATCGCTTCACTCCGTTCGATACCGACAAAACAGGCGTCAAACTGGATAGCGAGAAGATGTATGACAACCTGATGAACAAGTTCAAGTTCGGTGGCATCGACAAGGAAGGTATCTATATTGATGAAAACGCCATGCGTATGTGCTATTCTCACCGACGTATCTTCTCACAACTCGTAGGTCAGTTGATACGTGAAGGCAAGAATGACAAGGCCAAGAAAGCATTGGACTATGCAGAGAAGATGATTCCTGCCTACAATGTGCCGTACGACTGGCAGAACGGTGCCGTACAAATGGCAGAAGCATACTATCAACTGGGCGAAACGGAGAAAGCCGACAGCATTATGAAGGCACTTGCCGACAAGGCTGTGGAATACCTCACTTGGTATCTGAGCCTGGATGAACAACGTTTTGCTATGTCCAGCCGTGAAATCATCGACTATCAGCTGCCTATCCTCAGTTCAGAAGTGAAGCTTATGCAGAAGTATAATTCCGAACTGGCTCCGATATATGACAGCAAGCTGAACGAATTGTATCAGATGTGCGTTGACCGTATGAAATAAGAAATAGCGATTAGCGGTTGGTGATAAGTGATTAACGGCTGTGCCGTAACATCGCACACTAACCGCTAATCACTTATCGCTAACCGCTAACTACTAATTACTTATCACTAATCGTTAATCACTAATAACCGTGTTTATAGAACAGCCTCCCGAGTTTGTCCGAAAGCTATATCCCGGTGCCATTTGGCGAATGGATCCGAACGAGAAATCCGTCTACCTGACTTTTGATGATGGTCCCATCCCCGAAGTAACCCCATGGGTACTTGAACTATTGGATAAACATGACATCAAAGCCACCTTCTTCATGGTGGGAGACAATATACGCAAGCATCCCGATGTATTTCAAATGGTAGTAGATGGCGGCCACCGCATCGGAAACCATACATTCAACCATATCCGCGGATTCGAATATCTGTCCGACAATTATCTTGCCAATACGGACAAGGCGAATGAACTGATGAAAACAGATCTCTTCCGTCCACCGCACGGTCACATGCGCTGGGGACAATATTTCACCTTGAAACGGCATTATAAGATAGTGATGTGGGATTTGGTTACGCGTGACTACAGTAAGAAATTGCGCGGTCCGCAAGTACTTGCCAATGTGATGAGATATGCACGGAACGGGTCTATTATCACTTTCCACGACTCGCTGAAGTCCTGGAATAACGGCAACCTGCAATATGCACTGCCGCGGGCATTGGATTTTCTGGAAGAGGAAGGATACGAGTTTAAATTGCTATAAGGTTTCACCACAGAATAACACAGAGTCCCACTGAGTTCATTTCAAATTGATTGAACTCAGTGGGACTCTACTATTTCAAAACGAGATTTATTTAATTGTCACCGTCAACGGATTACGTACCTTCTGAGCATAGTTTGCCATGTATTCATTCCATGCTTCCTGAGTTTTGATGTCAGCCTTGTCCCAAGCAGCACCCCAGTAGTAAACATACTCTGAACCCGGTTCATAATCGCTGATAGCCAATACATGGCCATCGGCACCACCACGCAGTTCGTTCTTTTCCTTTTCAGGGAAGAGCAACGATTTTGCCTCTTTCACTGTAGTCGGGAAAGCAGCACCTACGAATATCTTACCGTTATTATTATTCACATTGTCCGTAGGGTCCACATAAGTGATATAGCCGGCAGCAGCATCAGCTACAACAGCACCATCCGGTTCGTGCAACACGATACCTGTAGCCACGGGAGTAGTCTCTTTCAGGTTATCAAAAGAAACCGCAGTCTTGTTCAAGTGAGAGCCTGCATCCAGCGTGATAACACGTGTTTCAATCACTGTTGAGTCACCCTTGATAGTCAGCGGATTGTAAACCAGCTTCACAGTGAAACGCAACGGACCGTTATCCAGAATATCCTGTGTAGCGTAGCAATACGGATAAACGATTTCACCGTCAGGCATCAAAGCAGCAGTACCGCCACCCAGCGTAGGACCTACTTTATAGCAGTCCAGACCGTTTCCGTGATCTACGTGATAAGATACCGATTGATACAATTCCCGTGCAGCTTTCGGATCAGTTTTCTTCAATTCAGCAATCTTTGCTTTAGTCTCCGGATTCAGTTCACCTGCATAACGGGCTTCTACAACCGGTTCGGTGGTATTGTACTTCGTCCAAACATCATAACCGAAAGCACGTTCGCCAGTCTTTTGCAAAGCAGGACCATACGCACGGAAAGCAACCAGGTCATTTTCCCAGGCTACATCGTCCACACGTTCAGGATAATATCTACCGCAAGCCTTTACTGCAAAAGCTTCAGGTGTGCCTGCTTGAATGGTATAAACAGCCGTACCGTTAGCAGCTACGCTTGCAGGGAAAATCACTTTTTCATCATAAGTAATCTGATAGGGGACTTGTTGTCCATCAGCGTTCAGAACCACAATCTGTGCTGTGTCAGCCAGTTTCAATTGGTTGGCGATGTCGCTCATAGCCACCTCAACCATTTCATTGGAACGCTCCATTGCCAAAGGATTGCTTACCGTTACGGTAACTACATCCTTAGTGTTGGTGCAGGCAAAACATACGAATGCTGTTGCCAGTAAAAGGAATAACTTTTTCATATTGCTTAATCAATTGATAATTGAAAAACGGATAATGGATTATGAAGATATAGAAAATGGGAAAAATGGATAACTGACAGCATCAATTATCCATTTCCCATTATTTATTCATATACTTATTTAGGCTGTTTGCCAATGTAAGCCAGGATACCACCGTCAACGTAGAGTACGTGACCGTTTACGAAATCAGAAGCGTCGGAAGCCAGGAATACGGCAGGACCCATCAAATCTTCAGGAGTACCCCAACGTGCAGCCGGAGTCTTAGCAACGATAAATGCATCGAACGGATGACGTGAACCGTCAGCTTGCGGTTCGCGAAGCGGTGCAGTCTGCGGAGTAGCAATGTAACCCGGGCCGATACCATTACACTGGATGTTGTATTCACCGTACTCGGAAGCGATGTTACGAGTCAGCATCTTCAATCCACCCTTAGCAGCAGCATAAGCAGATACGGTCTCACGACCCAACTCACTCATCATAGAGCAGATGTTGATAATCTTGCCGTGACCTTTCTTTATCATAGAAGGGATAACAGCCTTGGATACGATAAACGGAGCGTTCAAGTCTACGTCAATCACCTGACGGAATTCAGCAGCAGACATTTCGTGCATCGGAATACGCTTGATGATACCTGCATTGTTAACCAGAATATCGATCACACCCACTTCTTTCTCAATCTGGGCAACCATAGCGTTCACCTGCTCTTCATTCGTCACGTCGCATACATAACCTTTAGCATCGATGCCTTCAGCTTTGTAAGCAGCCAGACCTTTGTCCACTAATTCTTGTTTGATGTCGTTGAACACGATTTTTGCACCGGCTTGTGCATAGGCAGTTGCCAGAGCGAAGCCAATTCCATAAGAAGCACCGGTTATAAGTGCTACTTTGCCTTCTAATGAAAAGTTTACCATAATTTATTTACTTAGGTTTATTAATAACTTGTTTCTAATTACGATTCAAAGTCTCGGTTTACTCAATTTATTACTTCAGGTCGGTAATCAAAGAGAAGTCCTGATCTCCATAGTCCAGGTTTTCACCACCCATACCCCAGATAAAGGTATAGTTATGAGTAGCGGCAGCAGAGTGGATAGACCATTCGGGAGACAATACAGCCTGGTCACCCTTCATCCATACATGGCGGGTTTCGTCAACTTCGCCCATGAAGTGGCAAACTGCATGTTCTTCGGGTACTTCAAAATAGAAGTAAGCTTCCATACGACGGCTGTGCACATGTGCCGGCATCGTATTCCATACGCTACCCGGAGCAAGTTCCGTCATACCCATCTGCAACTGGCAAGTAGGCAATACCTGATTCACCAGCATCTTATTTATATTACGATGGTTGGAACCTTCCAGGCTACCCATTTCAGCAACTACGGCATCAGCCTTCGTCACTTTCTTATCAGGATAGTTGCGATGAGCAGTCAGTGAGTTGAAGTAGAACTTAGCGGGATTCTTTTCATCCTTGCTTTCGAAAGTTACTTCACGATCACCCGAACCCAGATAGAGAGCTTCCTTATAATCCAATTCGAATACAGCGTTACCGGCTTTTACCACACCAGGACCGCCTACATTAAAGATACCCATTTCGCGACGGGTCAGGAAGAAAGGAGCCTTCAACGGATCAATAGCTTCCAGTTTCAACACTTCGCCCACAGGCATTGCACCACCTACAACCATACGGTCGTACATGGAATATACCATATTCACTTCGTTAGCAGAGAAGACTTTTTCGATAAGAAAATCACGACGGATACGCTTGGTATCATAACTTTTTGCGTCTTCGGGATGCGCTGCATAGCGAATTTCATAGTTCGTTTTCATAATTCTATTACGTTTTAAAGTTGATAATAATCGGTTATTGGCATACTTCGTTTACGTACACGATGCAAATGTAGCAAAAGAAAACGTCAAATCATTGTGTTTTTGTACCAATTATATAGTAATATTGTTCAAATGGAAGAAAATAGAAGTTCTTTAACAGAAAATAATACAAAAAGAAGAACTCTACAGAGATAATTCTCTATAGAGCTCTTTCATTTTAGTTGTCCTACCAAGATTCGAACTTAGACAAACAGAACCAAAAACTGTTGTGCTACCATTACACCATAGGACAAACTCGGGTGCTTTCCGTTAAAAAGCGGTGCAAAGATAAAAGTATGCCTCGAAATATCCAAATATTTCGAGGCATTTTTTCTTATTTGCTATTATTTAGCCTTTTATTTGGCTATAATCAGGTAGTAATTCTTCTTTCCGCGCTGCACAAGTAGGTATTTCTCATCCAAAAGATCAGCAGAAGTAATCACTTGGTCGAAGGCTTCCAACTTCTCTTTATTGAGAGAAACACCGCCACCTTGCACCAGTTTACGCATCTCACCTTTGGAGGCAAAAACGGCTGCATTCTCTGTGAACAGATCGACAGCTTTCACACCGGCAGACACAGCATCCTTGGAAACCTCAAACTGAGGAACGCCCTCGAATACAGCCAGCAGGGTATCTTCATCCAACTTCTTCAAAGCTTCGGAAGTTGCATTGCCGAACAGTATGTTGGACGCATCCACCGCCGCATTATAGTCTTCTTCGGAATGAACCATAATAGTCACCTCTTTTGCCAGACGTTTCTGAAGAACACGCAAGTGCGGTGCAGATTCATGCTCAGCTGTCAAGGCTTCGATTTCCTCTCTTGACAATGAAGTGAATATCTTGATGTAGCGTGCTGCATCAGCATCGCTCACATTCAACCAGAACTGATAGAATTTATATGGAGAAGTATAACGGGGATCAAGCCAGATATTACCGGATTCAGTCTTGCCAAACTTACCACCGTCAGCCTTCGTAATCAGCGGACTGGTCAGCGCAAATACTTCGCCACCATTTGTACGACGAATCAGTTCGGCACCTGTCGTGATGTTACCCCATTGATCGGAACCACCCATTTGCAGTTTGCAACCTTTGGTCTCATACAGATGCAGGAAGTCGTAGCCTTGCAACAGCTGATAAGTGAACTCCGTGAAAGACAGACCGTCACGAGCCTCACCGTTCAGACGCTTCTTTACAGAATCTTTCGCCATCATGTAGTTCACAGTGATATGCTTACCTACTTCACGGGCAAAGTCAAGGAAAGTGAAGTTCTTCATCCAGTCATAGTTATTCACCAATTCTGCACGGTTAGGAGCATCAGACTCGAAATCCAGAAACTTACTCAGTTGCTTCTTCATACCATCCAGATTGCGTTGCAGGATTTCTTCTGTAAGCAGATTACGCTCTGCCGACTTTCCGGAAGGGTCACCAATCATACCCGTAGCACCACCGATCAGTGCCATCGGCTTGTGTCCGCAACGTTGGAAATGACGCAGTATCATTACACTGCAAAGATGTCCAATGTGTAATGAATCCGCCGTAGGGTCAAAACCTATGTATGCGGTCACTTGTTCCTTAGCCAGAAGTTCTTCCGTACCAGGCATCATATCGTGGAGCATGCCACGCCATCTCAATTCTTCTACAAAATTCATCGAATGATTAACTATTTAAATATTTGATATACTTTGTAATTGCAAAAGTACGACTCTTTATCTGAACTAACAACTCTTATTGCCTAAAAAAGATTTCGCTCACATTCTTACGAATCGTTCTCCTGAGTTCCTCAAGGGGAGTTTTACGGAGGATGGCAGCCCGTTCATAAAGCGTATCGACAGGTGCCGTACTTTCATCTGTCTCGATAAACAACCGTTCAGACGGCATTATGCACAACGCTTCCTCCTGATATTTCTCTCCGAAAGAAAGATAGAAACCATGTCGGAGATATTCTTCTGCAAGAGCCGCTTTTCCACGGAACCCGTGAATAATCCACGGTTTCACCGGTTGTATCTTCTGTTTCAGTTTCAGAAGTTCATCCACCGCTTTCACCAGATGAATGATTAACGGTTTATTCGCTTCTTCGGCCAGACGTGCCTGATATTCAAACACTTCTATCTGCAAAGTCAAAGGTGCTTCAGCCAACTTATCCAATCCGGCTTCGCCCACAGCCAACACCCGGGGATGGTCCAGCAATTCCTCAAAGCGGGCCTTACTGTCATCCAAGGAAACAGCGAAAGAAGCGATATACCACGGATGTATTCCCACAGAATACCAGCCTTCCGTTTGCGGAACAAACGATTCGGGAAAACAGTTCACAATAGCCGTTTCGGGCACTTGTGGCCGTTGATGTGTATGTATATCAACAGGAATTATCATACGAATAGTACAGGGAATAGAATTCTTATGGAACGGGATCATATCCGGAGCCTCCCCACGGGTGGCAGCGCAAAATACGCCGGATTGCCAGATACAACCCTTTGAACGGTCCATGTTTCTCTATCGCCTCAACGGCATATTGCGAGCAGGTAGGAGTGAAACGACATGAAGGGGAAGTCAGGGGTGAAATACACTTCTGATAGAAATAGATGGGAAGCAACAGCAAGTATGAAAGCAGCTTTTTCATGACCGCCCCGCACTACCGGTTTTCTCAGCAGACGCAGCATCTTCTCCGACTTTCTGCACGGCAACATCCGCCAATACCTTCTCCGTGATACGTGCCAGCGCAATCTTCATCCTTTCCTCTATCTCCACCGAATCCACTAACCGGTCGGAAAGATAAATGAAAGCCACAGCTAGTTGCCGCCCCTCCTCCTGAAGCACCCGCAATAATCCATGCTTATTTTTCCGGTACGCCTCACGTATCTGGCGTTTTACACGGTTACGCTTTACCGCACGTTTAAAACGACGCTTTGACACACTGACAAGTATGGAAACAGGCGCTTCCAACTCCTCTACCGGCAGATATACCACACGCAGAGGAAAGACGGAAAACGAACGTGCGCCGCCTGAAAACATCTTGTCGATGACTTTCTTCTTATCCAGCCTTTCGGACTTGTGCAGGGTATTAAGCATTTCTTAGCTACGGGTTGCGAATTACAAAATACGAATTACAAATTACAAATTACGAATTGCAAGTTAAGTCGTAAACGACATGCCGTCCGCATGACACTTGTAATTCGTAATTTGTAATTCGTATTTTGTAATTCGCAGCTCGTAACTCTAAAATTATTTTCCTTTGTTATTCTCTTTGATGAACATATCCAATGCTGCCGTCATAGAAGGCGCCTGTACACTGGGAGCTTCCAAGTCGAGGCGGAGTCCGGCATCACGTACAGCCTGAGCAGTAGTGGAACCAAATGTACCGATCTTGATTTCTTTTTGTTGGAAGTCCGGGAAGTTCTTCTTCAAAGAAGTCACTCCTGCAGGGCTAAAGAATACCAACATATCATAATCAAACTCTTCTTCTGAAGTAAAATCATTACTTACTGTGCGATACATAACAGCTTCTGTATTCTGTATCTTGTTTTTATCCAAGAGATTCTTAATCTCATCCGTATGTACATCCGACATCGGAACCAGATACTTTTCGGTCTTGTGCTTAACAATAGAAGGCAACAAGTCTTCAAACTTTCCGGTATTTCCAAAGAAGATCTTACGTTTGCGGTATTGCACATACTTTTGGATATACAATCCAACAGCTTCTGTCACACAGAAATACTTCATAGTTTCCGGTATGGTTACACGCAATTCTGTACACAGGTGGAAGAAATGGTCAATAGCATGACGCGATGTGAATATAACTGCTGTGTAATCCAGAATAGACACTTTCTGCTGTCTGAATTCTTTAGCAGATACACTTTCCACCTTAATAAACGGGCGAAAATCGATTTTCACACCGTACTTCTGGGCGATGTCGTAGTAAGGAGATTTCTCTGATGCCGGTTTCGGCTGCGACACAAGTACTTTCTTAATTTTCAACGTCCTAAAAATTTATTATCAAATAATCATTTAGTTGTAACACACCTCGATACATGATAAAACAAGGTATGATTTCAAGGGCACAAAAGTACAAAATTAAAAGCAAAATGCCATATAAATTGCCACAAAAAAGCTTTATCCACTTATATAACATCAATATTTTAGTAAAAAAGACCAAAAATAAACCGATTATCACAGTTGCCTGAAGGTTCAAATCGAAGTAAACAAGGAACAAAGCAAACGGAAAAAGAGTAAATCCAAGGTAGTAAAGTAGCGTGGAATAGGACTCCATCCAAAGACCGGTACGACTCGCGTCAAAAAAAATCCAGCCCAAGAAAGAGTAAGTCACCCACTTCCAGAAAAGATAAAACAAAGTCAACGCAAGATATGCTCCAAGCAATATGTAAGGAGAGACGTGTTCGCCCAGCTCCGGCCTGACATCAACAAAATAGTTGAAAGTACAGACGGAGGCCAACACACAAGTCTGTAGAATCAGCAATAACATGTAGCGCATATCCGTAGCGGTGGTAGCGGCAAAGATGCTGGTTCGTTCACGATTAAGCAGGAAGTCCTTCACCAACTGCACCAGGAACTTGCGACTGCGGGACAATACATAGGCTGACATGAAAAAGCAGCACAACAGGAGCACTGTGATCCCATCGTCCAACTTAGGGGAATAAGGAATGGGGACCCCTTCAAAGCCCGCTATCCATGTCAATAGGAGCCCGATCATATCGCTGCAAACTTACGTATGGAACTATCCCAGACAGGTATGGTATGAATCAGTTCGACGGCTTCCTGCGGAGTGCTTGCTACGTACCAGATGGCACCGTGCTGCTGCCTCATAAAGTTTTCGTCCATAGCACGCTGCAACATAGCTAGGAGGGGATCGAAAAAGCTGTTAGTGTTTAAGATGACAACAGGATTCAGGTAGAGACCCAGTTGTTTCCAAGTGATAATTTCCAGTAATTCTTCCAAAGTGCCGCATCCACCGGGCAATGCGATGACAGCATCGCTCAGATCCGCCATTTTTTGCTTGCGCTGGTGCATGTTTTCCACTTCTATCATCTCCGTAAGTCCCTTGTGTTGCCAGCCTTGCTCCACCATAAAGTGAGGAATAACACCGGTCACCTCTCCGCCTGCCGCCAGCACTGCGTCGGCGGTAGCACTCATCAGTCCGATGCCTCCCGCGCCATTTATCAGACGGATGTGGCGCTGTCCCAACAAAGTGCCCAATTCGCGAGCTGCTTCAAAATAAGCGGAATCAATCTTGGTGCTCGAAGCACAATATACGCATACGGAAGTTATCTTATTCATGGAAATTGCTATACCTTATATTATTAATGTGCACAAAGGTATGGATTTTCAGCGATATCTTAAAAATATCACTAATTTTGTGAGCACAAAGTACTGCTTTATGAAAAACCGGAATTGTCAAAGCTCCGAGAAACAATTAACCGGATTTACCATTACTTATAAAAACATAAATAATTATGATTAAACAAGATTACCTGATACGAATGATTCAAGAGATCATTTCTTTGATTGTGAACGCCCTGCTTAAGAAAAAGAAGTATCGCTGGAATGAATGGACTGAATATGACGGTCTGACCCGGCAGATATTAGGCTTCCCTACCGATGAGCTGTTAAGTATGAATACGCAAGAACTGATAGACCGATATAAAGGCGATCCCAATGAAATGGGAAAAATAGAACTTGCCGCCATGACTATGCTGAAGATATCTGATGATATGGAAGCAGACGACTTGCTGCGGAAATCCAAGCTTCATCAGGATGGGCTTGAATTATTGAAGTATGTACAGAAAGAGAGCAATAGTTTCTCTATCCAGCGGGTACAACTGATTAATATGCTGGAGACATCGCAAGCATAAGGCATAAAGTTAAGGTGACTTTGTTTCACAGGTGAGGCACTTTTGTTTCATAGGCGAGAAACTTTTGTGCCACTTACATAGAAAATGTATTTTCTTGACTACGAGTCCAAATTCCTTCCATATAAAACAAAAGACGGGTTATATATCCCCTTCCTATTCAGTATCAGGAAGGGGATTTTTCTTTCTATCCGGTGGATTAATCTTATCCTCCTAAAAAAATCCTCCCCGAAAGCAAAATAGTAATCCAGCACAAAGCATTAGCAGAGTAATTTTACGCTCAATATCCACTGAATAGATAAATTCACTGAATCATAAATTTTATATCAAATTTATTCTAATGCTTATGAAAAATGTATTGAAACTTATTTTTTCTTCTTTGTTAGTGCTCCCATTCACAATGAATGCCCAGCAACAAGATTTTCCGGCAGGAACCACTCCCAATGAGCATAACATCAATGGGGCCGATTATCCCCGCATAGGTGAGGACAGACGTGCACACTTCAGAATACACGCTCCCAACGCCCAGAAAGTAGAAATCAGTTTCCGAGGTGAAATGACCAAAGAGGCAGACGGATATTGGTCGCTCGTATCAAAAGAACCTGAAGTAGTAGGCTTCCACTACTATCAGGTAATAATAGACGGAGTAAGTGCCGCTGATCCCAATGGCAAACCATTCTTCGGTATGGGCAAATGGGTAAGCGGTATTGAAATCCCGGAAAAAGGTGTGGACTACTATTCCATCAAGAACGTGCCTCACGGACTGATCAGCCAAAGCTGGTACTACTCTGATATCCGCAAAGAATGGCGTAGATGTATCGTCTATACTCCGGCGGAATATGACAAGAACCCTACCAAGAAGTATCCGGTGCTCTACCTGCAACATGGTATGGGAGAAAACGAAACGAGTTGGGCAAACCAGGGCAAGATGAATTTCATTATGGATAACCTGATTGCCGAAGGTAAAGCCAAACCAATGATCGTAGTCATGGACAATGGCAATATCGAAGTGTTCAAGACCAATCCGGGTGAAACTCCTGACGGTGCAAGAAAAAGATTCGGTGCAGAATTCCCTGCTATTTTAGTGAATGAAATCATTCCTCATATCGACTCCAATTTCCGAACACTGACCGATAGGGACAACCGTGCCATGGCCGGACTCTCATGGGGCGGACTTCTTACTTTCAACACTACCCTGAACAACCTGGATAAGTTTGCCTATATCGGCGGATTCAGCGGAGCAGGCAGCATCGATCTGAAGCAACTCGATACCGTGTACGGCGGGGTATTCAAAAATCGTAAAGCATTCAACGATAAGGTACACGTCTTCTTCCTGGGTATCGGTTCGGAAGAACACCCCGAAAGAACCAAGAACCTCAGTGACGGCTTGCAGGCCGCAGGAATCAATACAATCTATTATGAGTCTCCGGGCACTGCCCACGAGTTCCTGACCTGGCGCAGATGTCTGAAAGAGTTTGCTCCCCTATTATTTAAAACGAAATAATCTATAATCAATAAAACAGACTATAACGATGAATATCTTCCATCGAAAATCATTGTTGGCGGCTTGTATCGCAGCTATGATGGGTTTACATGGCTATGCTCAAAAGAATGAAGTGTCCCCCCGGTTGTCAGACTACTTTTCTCCGGCAACCACGAATACGATGTCACCCGACAGTGAGGGCTTTATCCAGCGCTGGCTGTTGCTGGAACCCATCGACAAGCCCAACCGTTCCAACACGGTCTTTACCGACAGTTACATTCGCGAAGCATTTGCAACCGAGTATTTCCCAAATCAATTCACCGTTCTGCCCCAAGACGGGGATAAAGTGAAAGTAGGCAAACAAAAGCTAACCTGGCACGCGCTCGACAGCAAGCTGTTCAACGTGAAGCTCTTCCGTTTTGCCTCCGGCCTGAAGAAACAAGTGTACGGCGTGCTGTTCTGGGCAGTCACAGTCATAGAATGTCCCGAAGACATGGAGAACATCCGGATGTCAGTAGGTTCCAACTCCGCGTCCATGTGGTGGCTGAACGGTGAGGAAGCTGTTATTCTTTCGGGCGACCGGCGTATGGTCAAGGATGACTGCCTTTCGCGCCGACTGACTTTAAAGAAGGGCAAGAACATCATTCGTGGAGCCATCATCAACGGTCCCGGAATGAGTGATTTCTGTGTTCGCTTCCTCAATGAGAATGGAACACCCGTTAACAACATTACTATCAGCTATAAATGATCATGAAAACAAAAGCTATACTTCTGGGCACGGCAGCCCTGATGTTTGTATTGACATCTGAAAAAGCAATTGCACAAATCGGCACTCCATACATCCACGACCCGTCCACTATCATGGAGTGCGATGGTAAATATTATACTTTCGGCACAGGTGGAGGCGGATTGATATCTGAAGACGGCTGGACATGGAACGGTGGCGGAGTAAGACCCGGCGGAGGCGCCGCGCCCGATGCCGTGAAAATCGGTGACCGTTACCTGATTGCTTACAGTGCCACAGGAGGAGGACTCGGTGGAGGACACAGCGGTAAAGTATTAACCATGTGGAATAAAACCTTAGACCCCAATTCCCCGGATTTTAAATATACGGAGCCCATAGAGGTGGCCTCCTCAGTGAATGATGAAGATTGCGATGCCATTGATGCCGGTCTTCTGCTCGACCCGACAGACGGACGCTTGTGGTTGTCTTACGGCACGTATTTCGGCTTTATCAGGCTTGTAGAACTCGACCCCGCAACCGGCAAACGGATGGAGGGCAACAAAGAAATCAACATCGCCATTGACTGTGAAGCAACCGATCTGATCTATCGTGACGGCTGGTATTATCTTCTAGGAACACACGGCACTTGCTGCGATGGCCCGAACTCCACCTACAATATTGTTGTCGGCCGCTCGCGCAAAGTGACGGGACCGTATGTCGATAATGTGGGAAGAAAAATGCTGGAAGGCGGTGGCAAGATGGTGATTGCCGCAGGTAACCGCCAAACCGGTCCGGGACACTTCGGGCTTTTCAAAGTAGCCGACGGAGTAGAGAAGATGTCATGCCACTTTGAGGCCGATTTCGACCGGGGTGGCCGCAGTGTGCTGGGCATACGCCCGCTTTTATGGAAGAACGGCTGGCCTGTTGCCGGTGAGGTCTTCAAAGAGGGAACGTATGAAATTGAATCCGAGCGTAGAGGGTATGCACTTGAACTTGCAGTCGATTTTGTACGTATGGAATATACCAGACATCGCTTTTGGGAAAAAGATGACACGCCCGTCGTACCCTTGAAATCTCAGACCTTGGAAGATGTGATCGGGACTTGGCCACAAGGAAAAATCAACGTAAGAATCGGCGATTATATGTTCCGTCCTCATCAGAAGTGGACCATTACTGCCGTGCCCGATGGAGGCGGATATCTGGGCGGCCCTTATTACAAGATTGTGATTGAAGGAACCAATCGCGCACTGGCTGCCACGGCAAATGCGGAAGTCGTGACAGTTCCTAAGTTCACGGGAGCCCCCGAGCAACTGTGGCGAATCGACCAGTTGACAGACGGCACCTACCGGATCATGCCCAAAGAAGTGCCGGGAACTGGCAAGGAACTGGTTCTAGTGTCCGTAGGTGACAGCACTCCTTCTCTCGGCGAATTCGATATGAACAGCGACAATTCCAAATGGAATTTCCGCGATCATTAGGAACAAGCCCTATTACTCTAAAGTACTATTACCAGGTAATTCCACTCAAAAATAACGAATCGGCTCAGGCAACCAGTTTGAATTAATAATGCGACTCAGCAGTTGTCTTGCCGATTCAGAATAAAAAAATGAATTGCCTTTCTTTTATATTAATCTTAAATAATTGAAAACTATGAAATGTATGTATGATGATGGCTAAAGAGCTATTGTAGCGGTAGCTAATGATGAATGAAAAACGCAATTATTAATTCTTAAACTAATTATGATGAAAAATGTAGTCCAGAAAATTCAGAAGATTCCTTTTCTGTTTATGCTTGTGCTTGTGTTTTTTACGTGCATATCAGCATCAGCGCAAATCCAAATCAAGGGTACTGTTGTCTCAGCCAATGATTCTGAGCCAATGATCGGTGTGGCTATTCTTGAAGAAGGAACCAGCAACGGTCGTATTACCGATCTCAATGGTAATTACTCTATTCAGGTAAGTAACAGTAATGCTACCCTTACCGCTTCTTTTATAGGCTACAAAACGCAGACTGTTAAAGTCAATGGCCGTAGCGTAATCAACTTTCGTTTGGAAGAAGATACACAAGTGCTTGATGAGGTTGTGGTTGTAGGTTATGGTGTTCAGCGCAAAAGCGACCTGACAGGTGCTGTTGCCTCGGTTAACTCTAAAGACCTTAAAGGCTTGGCAACAACCGACGCTGCCGCTGCCCTTCAAGGTAAAGCCGCAGGTATTCAAATATTGAATTCATCAGGTGCTCCGGGTAGCGGTGCTGAAATCCGTGTCCGTGGTTATTCCTCCAATTCCGGAAATATTGGTCCTCTCTTGATTGTAGATGGTTTGAAGGTTTCAAGCATCCAGTATCTTGATCCAGGTTTGATCGAGTCTATGGAAGTATTGAAAGATGCCGCATCCGCAGCAATCTATGGTTCTGAAGCAGGTAACGGTGTAGTACTTATCACAACCAAGAATGGGGGAGGAAAAGGTACCGGCAAGATCACATATAATGTACGTTATACTATGAACCAACTTGGACATGTTCCACAATTACTGAATGCGGAAGAATTCAAGGACTGGATGGGCATGCAAGGATATAACGTCGAGGCTGCCATGTCGGATGCTATTCGCGACTATAATTGGGATCCAAATACTGATACAAATTGGTTCGACGAATTTATGGGAACTTCTTGGAGCAAGCAGCACTCTCTTTCATTCCAGGGCAGCAATGACAAAGGGCAGTATTTTGCAAACCTCACATATGTTAACCAGGATGGTATCGTAAAAGGTAAAAACGACTACTACGAACGCTTAACCGCTCAGATTAATGCTGATTATAAAATAAAACCCTGGTTGCAGGTAGGTACCAACACTTCTATAGAGAAATGGCGTAGAGGCAGCGTATCAGAATATGGTTACGGCTCTGCTTTTGAAATGCTTCTTGTAATGGATCCTCTGACTCCTACACACTGGACAGACCGCAGCCAATATCTTGCTGCCACAGGTTCTGTTTATGACGCAGTTCAGAATGGATCTTCTGCTACAAACTATCGTTTCTACGGTGATGATAGGGGTATGTATGCTACTTCATACTTTAATACAGAACTTGCCGGCGGTACTCCATTTGCACAGCGCGATAAGAATGCTAACAATAAAAATGGTGGTATCAATGTACATAGTACGTTCTTCGCAAACCTGACCCCATTCAAGGGTTTTACATTTACTTCTCGTTTTGGTACTCGCATTACTCAGGGCAACACTTACAGCTACGCAGAACCTTACTATATCACCGGTCGTGTAAGTGATACCAAGTACTCTATTAGCCAGACTACAAGCAACGGCCTATACTATCAGTGGGAGAACTTTGCCAACTACATGACTTCAATCGGCAAGCATAACATTTCGGTAATGGCAGGTATGTCATACATCCAAAGCGAAAGTAACGGTACGACAGCAGGTGCGTCAGGTGAAGAATTGCTTTCTTCATACGAAGAAAATTTCCGTTACTTGGATTGTGTACTTGTATCAGATAAAGTTTCCCGTACATTCAGTGGAACACCGGGTAAGTCTTCAAGTATTTCATACTTCGGCCGTTTAGGATATACTTATGACGATCGCTATAGCCTGCAAGCCAATTTCCGTGCTGACGCATTCGATACCTCAAAACTTCCAGCAGATAAACGTTGGGGTTACTTCCCATCATTATCAGCAGGCTGGACACTCAGCAATGAAAAGTTCTTTAAAGATTTAGTTCCTGATAACATTGTTTCATTTGCCAAGCTGCGTGCATCTTGGGGGCGTAACGGTAATATCAACGTACTTAGCGGCTATAAATATTCTTCTTCTATTGCAACTGGTGGCCAGTGGTATCAATATAGCAACGGTACAACTGTTACAAATGGTTCTATGCCAAGCGGTTTAGCTAATCCTAACCTCACTTGGGAAACTTCCGATCAGCTGGACTTCGGTCTTGACTTACGTTTGTTCAACGATGCTTTGACAATCAGCATGGACTACTACAAGAAAACTACCAAAGACCTTCTTGTGGACGCTCCATGTCTGCCTGAGACAGGTGTATCTTCACAGATGATCAATGCAGGTGAGGTACAGAACAAAGGTTTTGAGTTTGAAGCAACTTATAAAGGCAACATAGGCAGGCTGAATTACTCAGTATCAGGCAACTTTGCAACATTAAAGAATGAAGTAACTTACCTTGATGACCGTATCACACGTATCTCGGGTGGAAATATAGTAGGTGCAAACAATACTATATACACCAACTTCGAACAAGGCATGCCGGTATGGTATATGCGTGGTTACAAATATATAGGTAAGAACTCTGAAGGACAGCCTCTTTATCTTGACAAAGAAGGCAATGAGACATTAACTCCGGGTGACGAAGATCAATTCAATATCGGTAAAGGTATTCCTGATCTTACATACGGCATCACAATCAATCTTGAGTACAAGGGTTTCGACTTCTCGGTATTCGGTACAGGTACGGTAGGAAACGATGTCTACTACGGTATGTATCGTACAGGCTACAACAACATCTCCAAGCATTTCTACGATGAAGCCAAGAAGGGTAATATGCCCAGTCTTAACACAATTGCAGGTGATAAAATCTACTGGTCATCTTCTGCTCTTGTATTTGACGGATCATACTTCAAGATTAAGCAATTGCAGTTAGGATACACATTGCCAAAGTCTATCACAAAAAAGGTATTTATAGAGAACCTTCGTGCTTACGTGTCACTCGATGACTTCTTCACATTTACATCTTATCCGGGTCTTGATCCTGAAATTGCTTCAAGAAGCGGTAATAATGTCGGTCTTGATGCCGGTGCATACCCTACAATGCGCAAGATGACATTTGGTCTTAATGTAACATTCTAAACTAACCATTAATACTGACGAAAATGAAAAAATACATATATTCGTTTGCGGTATGTGCCGCACTGTTCTGCGCATCTTGCGATGAAAGTCGTTTAGACATCGAACAGAAGGCTGTTAGCTCTACTGAAAACTTCTATAAAACCGATCAAGATGCTATTGATGCTATGACTGCCGCTTATGCGCAGTTCCTTGATAATGTATGCTCGTCTGCCGGGATCTATCAGCCGCAGTTCACTTTACTCAATTACTCAGCAGATGATGTTTTCTCTGCCGGTACAAATTATGCTGACCACATGGATATGCGTGTATTCGATGAGTTCCGCTATGATACAGGCAACGCTCCTCTAAAAGAATTATATCAGCGTTACTATAAGTCTATTTATGCAAGTAACCTTGTAATAACATATGTAGATCCGTCTGCAAGTACAGTTATGGCCCGTTGTGTCGCAGAGGCTCGCGTATTACGCGCTTATTGTCACATGATGGCTGCTCTCACATTCCAGCGTCCTCCAAAAGTCGACAAACTGCTGGGTGCCGATGACAAACCTACAAATGTCGAAAGCCAGAAATCTCTGCTTGAGTGGTGCGCTTCCGAGTGTGAAGAAGCTGTAAATGATCTTGACTCACGTAAAGGTCCTGATGATGTAGAAGGTGCATTTAAAGTAACAAAAGGTTTTGCATATTTCGTAGCGGGTAAGTCTGCCGTATTCGCCGGCGATATGGCTCGTGCAGAGAGAAATCTTAAGCCTTTGGTTGAATCTCCCAACTATGCACTTGTTCCGGGAAATCGTTTCCGTGACCTATTTCATGTAGAGGGTAACGGCTGCGAAGAAAAAATCTTCGAGGCAAACTGCTTCGGTAACATTGATAAAGGTTTTTGGGGTAATATCCAACGTGGCCGTTGGATGACAAACAACGTATTGAACTGGCGTTATGACCGCTTAGGCTCTCGCGCATCCATCTGCGGCGCTAACGATGGTTGGGGCGGTGGTGCCATCAACTGGAAGTTTGCCGAAAAGATGTATCAAAATGATGGTGACGGTCCGCGTCGCAAAGCTACATTCCTCACTCCGGACGAATTCTTATACGACTCTAAACTCTGCGGTTGGGAAACGGATTTCGATGCTGACGGAAATGAAATGTCTCTTGCCGACAAGCAAAAAGATCCAAAACGTGGTATCAAGAGTACAGAAGGCCTGTTCGCGCATGGTGTATACATGGAAGTCAAGAATATAGAATCTCCTAATGACCGCAATATGACTATTAGCGACACTCATAACTCTGCATCATTCCGTATCGCCAGATTGGGAGAAGCGTATCTGCTTTATGCAGAGGCTTGTCTTGAAACAGGTAATTTGGATGAAGGTAAAAAATATCTGAATGCTATTCAGAAACGTGCAGAAGCTCCTGAAACAGAACTCACAACTCAGACTCTTCGCGATGAAAAGCAGTACGAACTTTGGTTCGAGACTTGTCGTTTTCACGACATCGTTCGTTGGGGCATTGCTAAAGAGTGTCAGGATGCTGTCGTTGACCAGGTTCCGCAACTGTATGACGACTTCTTTATCCAAGGTACATCATACTATGGAAAAGAACATCATCTACGTGCTGAGTTGACTCATCCTTTATCAGTAGATCAAAACTTACCTGCAAGCTCTTATGGCTTCGTAAAGGGTAAACATGAATACTTCCCATTCCCCAAAGATGTTATAGACTTAAACAAAGAACTTCATCAGCTTAACGGATGGGCAAATAATTAAAGATTAGTTATTTATGCGAATCAGGGGTTGAATTTGATTTAGAACCCGACAGTAATGAATCAATAGGTACGCGGACTACGCGGATAAAGCGGACGAACGCGGATTTAAAAAGCTGCGCTATACGGTATAGTAATGAATAAAATGTTGAACAATACTATCTCAATTCTCCTCCTCCCCGGAGGAGGAGTACCCGAAGGGGGAGGTGGTAGGTAAGAAAAGAAGTCCTTAGGTATATGATTCATAGGTATTTCTTACTTTACCTACCACCCCGCCCTCTGGGCACCCCTCCTCCGATGGAGGAGGGGAATTGAGATACTCTATTTACTCAATATTGGGATACTCATTTACCTCATAACCCGTCCGATATGAATCAATTCAACTCCTGATTCGCATGATTAATTATTTGATAAGTGAACCGATTACGAAAATGAATAGTATGAAATTAAAAGCAATCATTCTTTGTATGGGAGTAGTGGGATGCCTGATATTCACCGGTTGCGGGAAAAGTACCTCCTTTTCCCGCAACAACCATCTGGCATTAAATGACTCTAACTACTTCGAAACACGCGGGTTGAACTTCTTCGTATTCAGCAATCTATACGATGCTACCTTCGATGATTCCAAGATCAGTGCCGTAGAAATCATTCATCACGGCATCCGCACCGCTACCAACGGAGACGTCCGCATGAATCCGACACCCGGACAATGGGACAAGTTACCAAAGTTCGTCGAGCGTATACCGGATAAAGAACATAACCGGATCGACGTCATACTGGAATATCCCGAATACAACTTCGAATACAAGTTGACAGGCGAAGCCCGTGACGGCGGTTTCTACCTTAGTGTAAACGTAGACCAACCTTTGCCCGAAGCATTGCATGGCATAGCCGGACTGAATATGGAATTCATGCCCCCGGTCTTCTTCGGTCATTCCTACATAATAGACGGCAAGCACGGTCTGTTCCCCACTTCTCCGGCCGACTTTATGACTACCATCAACGGTGAAGTGGAACCCACTCCCATGGCCACCGGCAAACTGATAGACATTGCACCGGACGAACCGTTGAAACACATCACCATCCGCACCACCGATGACAATAACCTGTCATTGTTTGACGGAAGGAACAAACAACAGAACGGAAACTTCGTTGTGCGTACCCTGCTTCCGGCAGGAAAGACCGGCAAGATAGCCGAATGGCTTATCACAGCGGAGACCCAATCCGACTGGGTGCGCAAACCCGTAGTGAGTTACTCACAAGTAGGTTACCACCCCACACAAAAGAAAGTGGCCGTAGTGGAACTGGATAAAAATGACAAGCCACTTTCCACCGTCTCTTTATATAAGGTGTATAGTGACGGCAGCCTCAGCAAAGCCCTGTCCGGCACTCCCAAAACCTGGGGAATGTACACACGCTACAATTACCTTCAATTCGATTTCTCCTCCGTCACAGAACCGGGCATCTATATGCTGGAATATGGCGACCAGCGCACGGCACCATTCCCCATCGCAACAGATGTGTTTCAAAAAGCATGGTTCCCGACACTGGACGTATTCTTCCCTGTACAGATGGATCATATGTTTGTCCGCGAAGCCTATCGCGTATGGCATGGCGCCGCGCATCTGGATGACGCCCTGCAAGCTCCCGTCAACCGCATCCATTGGGACGGTTGGAGACAGGGACCGACCACCGGCAACAAGTACAAACCACTGGAGCATATCCCCGGCCTGAACGTCGGCGGATGGTTCGATGCAGGAGACTTCGATATCCAGACCGGTTCACAACATGCCGTAGTACAGGCTTTCGCCCTTTTATGGGAGAGTTTTGGGGTAAACCGCGATGAAACCACCATTAACCAAAAGACACGCTATACGGAAATACACGTACCCGACGGCAAACCCGATGTACTGCAACAGATTGAACACGGCGTACTGCAATTAGTAGCGCAGGTGAATGCGATAGGCTATGCTATTCCGGGAATCAACGAGTCTCATTTATATCAGTACCGCCATCTGGGAGATGCGGTAAACAAGACGGATAACCAGGTTTATAACCCTCGTCTGGATAGTCTGCAAACCGACGGGCGCACAAGCAGTACTTCCGATGACCGTTGGGCATTCACCAACCGGACACCGCACATGAATTATGGCACAGCCATTTCGCTGGCAGCTGCTTCGCGCGCATTGAAGGATTACAATCCGGAACTGAGCAAAGAAGCCCTGCGAGTGGCCCGCTTCATCTGGGCCGACGAACACAACCGCCAGGCAAATCCCGAAGAACAAACGTATAGCGGACGATTCAGCAATCCTGAATTCATGAAATCCATCGAATGCAGGGCTGCTTTTGAACTCTGGCGCTCAACGGACTATGAAGGTTACAAGACAAGAATGAACGAACTGCTCCCCATCCTCTTAGAACAATTCAACCGGAATGCCTCTGTCATTGCGCAAATGATTCCTTTCATGGATAATGCGTTCAAGAAGCAAGTAAAGCCCCTGGTAGAAGCTTATGCCGGAGAACTTGCCGAAGTAGACAAAGAAAATCCGTATGGAGTAAGGATCAGCACTGCCGGATGGGCAGGCAACAGGAACATTGTTCAGGCGTGCATTACAAACTACCTGCTCCATCGTTCGTACCCCGAGCTGATAAACCCGGAATATATATACAGAGGATTGAACTATCTGTACGGCTGCCATCCATGTCATAATCTGTCTTTTGTTTCGGGAGTAGGCGCACAGCCCAAAAAGGTGGCTTACGGGAACAACCGGGCCGACTTCAGTTTCATCCCCGGAGGTGTAGTGCCGGGCGTCAGGATATTGAAGCCGGACTTCCCCGAGAACAGGGAGGACTATCCTTTTCTTTGGAGCGAGAATGAGTATGTAATAGATCTGGCAGCAAGCTACATCTACCTGGTGAATGCAGTCAACAGCCTGCTGAAATAAGGTCTCCGGTCCTCCATTTATAGGACACTTGCATTTCATTTGCAGAACACTTGTGTCCTGCAAATGTAACACAAGTGTTGCATAAATGCCCTGCCAACAAGAAAAATCCTCCTCAAAAACAGTTTTGTACTCCCCCCTTAAAGGAGATAGCTGTTACTTTTGTGGTTAGCTAATAGAGCACTGTTTTTTCAGATAATAATACAGATTTATACTTTAACGCACACTATGAATTATGAAGATACTGTTTCATTTCATAATAGCCCTGCTCGTTCTTAGTCTGGTTGCCTGTAACCAGACTAAGAGCCCGGAACCGGTAAAGCAATATACATTTATCGGCGGCAAGGAAGGAGATAAGACAGACACCATCTCCTTTGACTCTTTGCAGCTAAGCGATCCCTTTATCCTGACCGATGAAGAAACACAGATGTATTATCTGGTTGGAAGTGGCGGCAATTTATGGAAAAGCACGAATCTAAAGATGTGGACAGGCCCCTATCAGTACATTACTGTAGATACAACTTCCTGGATTGGAACCGCTCCTAGAATATGGGCCCCGGAGCTCCATAAATATAAAGGTAAATACTATTGTTTCGTCACCTTTACCAATCCCAAGATCATAGTAGACACTGTACCTAACAGATACAATGTGCAACGCCGTGCCACCCATATCCTTATATCCGACAAAGCAGCAGGTCCCTACCACCCCATCAGCGACAAGAACTATCTGCCGGAAGACTGGTCTACACTCGACGGTAGTTTCTGGGAAGAAGACGGAGTGCCCTATATGGTCTTTTGCCACGAATGGATGCAAACCGTAAACGGGATAATCAACTACATCCGGCTTGCTCCGGACCTATCAGAATCAATGGGAACCTCTACCACCCTTTTCAGAGCATCCGATTCCCCGTGGCCAAGAGGAATGAAATCGATAGGTGAGCTCACTTTCGGTATGGCGCTGGAAGGCTATGTGGCAGATGGTCCGTTCCTGTTCCGGACGGGTACGGGGCGTTTAGGAATGCTGTGGTCCAGTTGGAGCAACAGCCGTTGTGCGCAGGGAGTGGCTTATTCCGGGTCGGGTAAACTTGCCGGTCCCTGGATTCAGTGCAATGCTCCTCTGATACCCAATAACTCAGGACACGGTATGTTGTTCCGCACATTCGACGGAAAGTTGCTGATGTGCCTGCATCACCAAAGCCTCGACTCCGAGAACCCGGGTCCACGAAGACCAACATTGTTCGAAGTCGATATTTCAGGAGACGAAATTAAAATACTGGGGAAATATCATTCTTAGCAATCAAGAAATAAAGACATAATTTTATACCATGAAAACAACATCATTATGAAAAAGGTATTAATAACCTGTGGTTTGTTATTCTCCCTATCGGGGTGGGGACAAACTTTGCCGTATCAGAATCCCGAATTAAGTCCGGCAGAAAGAGCGAAGGATTTAGTGAAACGCTTGACTTTAGAAGAGAAAGCGCTCTTGATGTGCGATGATTCGGAAGCCATTCCACGCCTGGGAATAAAGAAATTCAATTGGTGGAGTGAAGCCCTTCACGGGGTAGCCAATCAGGGAAATGTAACCGTCTTCCCCGAACCGGTAGGAATGGCCGCTTCATTCAACGACAAATTGGTATTCGACATCTTCAATGCAGTCTCCGATGAAATGCGTGCCAAGCACAACGAGCGCGTACGCAACGGACTGGAAGACGTCCGTTTCCACAGTCTCTCCGTCTGGACTCCCAACGTAAACATCTTCCGTGACCCCCGTTGGGGACGTGGTCAGGAAACTTACGGGGAAGATCCTTACCTGACTTCACAAATGGGCATTGCAGTGGTAAAAGGATTGCAGGGACCTGAAAATGAGAAGTATCGCAAACTGCTTGCATGCGCCAAGCATTATGCCGTACACAGTGGTCCGGAATGGAGCCGTCATACCGCCAATCTGAACAACGTCAGTCCCCGTGACCTGTGGGAAACTTACCTGCCCGCGTTCAAGGCACTGGTACAAAAAGCCGATGTACGCGAAGTAATGTGTGCCTACCAGCGTCTGGACGATGATCCTTGTTGTGGAAACACCCGTCTGCTTCAACAGATACTCCGCGATGAGTGGGGATTCAAATATCTCGTAGTCTCCGATTGTGGAGCCATTGCCGACTTCTGGACTTCCCACAAAAGTTCCTCCGATGCCGTACATGCAGCCGTCAAAGGAACCATGGCAGGTACAGATGTGGAATGTGGATACGGATATGCTTATCAGAAACTGCCGGAAGCCGTATCCAGAGGATTGATAACGGAAGAAGAAGTGGACAAGCATGTGCTCCGCCTGATGGAAGGACGTTTTGAACTCGGAGAAATGGACGACCCGTCATTAGTGAACTGGACAAAAATACCGATGTCAGTCGTCAACTGTAAGGCTCACAAAGATTTGTCACTGAATATGTCACGCCAGACAATGACACTCTTACAGAACAAGAACAATGTATTGCCTTTAAGTAAATCCATCCGCAAGATTGCGGTTATCGGTCCTAATGCCGATGACAAACCTATGCTGTGGGGCAACTACAACGGAACCCCGAATCAGACCATTACCATCCTGGACGGCTTCAAAAGTAAACTGAAAAAGAATCAGATCGTCTACATGAAAGGCTGTGACCTGGTGAATGACCAAACATTGGAATCCTATCTTGACCAATGCAGCATAGATGGAAAACCCGGCATAAAAGCTACATTCTGGAACAATCCGGAACGCCAGGGAGAGCCTGTCTCTTCGCTCCGTACCACCCAGCCCATCAACGTGACTACATACGGATTACATACTTTTGGCCCCGGAGTGAATCTTGAAAAGTTCTCAGCCAAATACGAAACCGTATTAACTCCGAAGGAATCAGGCGAAATTCTCCTCAATCTCGAAGGGTGCAGTTACTTTGAATTATTGGTAAACGGCAAGTCGATGACTAAACACCGCACTTGGAGAACCACCGATACCCGCACCATGCTACAAGTGGAGAAAGGGAAAGAGTATAAGATAGAAATACTCTATGCACAAGTAGAAAACTGGGCTGCAAACCTGAAGTTCAACCTCGGCAAAGAATTCCCGATCAATTACAGTGAAAGCATTTCGAAACTTAAAGGCATAGATGTAGTGGTCTTCGTAGGTGGCATTTCGCCACAACTGGAAGGAGAAGAAATGCCCGTGAATATTCCCGGTTTCAAAGGGGGTGACCGTACGGATATAGAATTACCCGCTGTACAGCGAAACTTCCTGAAAGCTCTGAAAGATGCCGGAAAACAAGTAGTATTTGTCAATTGTTCCGGATCGTCTATGGCATTGCTGCCCGAAACGGAAAGTTGCGACGCTATTCTCCAGGCATGGTATGGAGGAGAACTGGGTGGATATGCTGTAGCCGACGTGCTGTTCGGTGATTATAACCCCTCCGGCAAGCTGCCCGTCACTTTCTACAAAAGTACGAAACAACTTCCCGACTATGAGGATTACTCCATGAAAGGACGTACATACCGGTATATGTCCGACCCTCTGTTCCCATTTGGATTCGGATTAAGTTACACGGATTTCGCCGTAGGTACAGCCAGTTGCAACAAAACCCAACTCCGTACAGATGAGTCGCTGACCTTGACTGTACCGGTCTCCAACACAGGCAAACGGTCCGGAACTGAAGTCGTACAGGTTTACATACGCAAAACAGATGATGCTGACGGACCATTAAAGTCCCTGAAAGCCTATGCACGTGTAGAACTCGCAGCAGGAGCCAAACAGGATGTCAAGATAGAGTTGCCATCCGAATCATTCGAATGTTTTGATCCTTCTACAAATACCATGCGTGTGGCACCGGGTGAGTACGAGTTATTCTATGGAACGAGTTCCGCAGCCCGGGACCTGCAATCCGTCAAAGTCACTTTACGGTACGGTAATGAATAAAATGCTGAACAATACTATCTCAATTCTCCTCCTCCCGGGAGGAG